>Ga0326597_10012957_pt1 | contig 10977 bp, 10 predicted proteins | sample RVTome_12_FD_203789 | JGI IMG/M metagenome (GOLD analysis project Ga0326597, IMG submission 203789) | Soil microbial communities from uranium-contaminated site in the Upper Colorado River Basin, Wyoming, United States - RVT100D185 | ecosystem: Environmental > Terrestrial > Soil > Contaminated >... | reverse complement strand
TTCGCGATTCCGGGCCGCGTCCCGGGCGACGAAGCCCATGATGATGGCCCCGGCGATCACGTGGAGGGCGTGGAGTCCGGCCGCCGTGTAGTAGAACGACCAGAACCCATTGGAGGTGATGGTGAAGCCGTGGCCGATCTCGGTGGCCCACTCGAAACTCTTGACACCGATGAAGGTCGCGGCACCCCCAATGGTGTAAGTCAGGAACCGGGCTGCCTTCTTCCCTTCCCCGCGCTCCGCGGCCTGGTGCGCCAGAACGGCCGTGAAACTCGAGGTCAGCAGCACGAAGGTGTTGAAGGCACCGATCCAGGTGTTCGTCGCGGCCGCGGCATCTGCCCATTCGGGGTGACCGACCCGGTGCATCAGGTAGGACGCGAGCAGGCCGCCGAAGATCACCACTTCGGATGCAAGCACCCACCAGACGGCCAGCCGGCCCGTGGGGATCCCGGTGGCGCTGCGGGTGGTGGCGAGGGGCTTCGACACGGTCAGGCGCCTCGGGATGGTGGGAGGTCTTGAGGCCAGTAGTCGTCTTCACGATCGGGATGGCCGTACTCATATGGGCCGCGGTACACCTTGGGCATCCGGTCAGCCGGCCAGTTGCCGTGGGGCGGGGGCGAATCGGTGGTCCACTCGAGGGTATTCGACTGCCACGGGTTCTTCCCGGCGGGCGGCCCCTTCCGGAAGGTCTTGATCAGGTTCCAGAAGAAGAAGATCTGGAACCCCATCATCACCAGCATCGCGGTGGTCGCCAGGACCCGGACCGGCTGCATAGCGGCCAACTCGGGGAAGTTCTGGAAGTTGTAGATCCTCCGGTGCTGGCCGCCCAGGCCCAGGATGAATAGAGGAATGAAGATGAAGTTGAAGGGGATGACGGTGCCCCAGAAGTGGATCTTGCCGAGCCGCTCATCCATCATCTTCCCGAACATCTTGGGGAACCAATAGGTGAAGGCGGCGAATCCCCCGATAATGGTGATCGGGAAGAAGGTGTAGTGGAAATGGGCCAGCACGAAGTAGGTGTCGTGCAGGTAGATGTCGGCCCCGCTCGACCCCAGGTAGATCCCTGTCATGCCCCCGATGATGAACGTGGCGATGAAGGCCAGCGCCCACAGCATCGGTGTGGTGAACCGGATCGAGCCACCATATAGCGTTGCGAACACGACGAAGAACAGCTCGGCGATCGGGATCGAGATCAGCAGCGTGGTGACGGTGAAGATGTTGGCCATCCGCGGGTCGATCCCGGCGATGAACTGGTGGTGAGCCCAGACGAAGAAGCTCAGCACTCCGATCACGATTGTGGTCCACAACATCAGCCGGTAGCCGAACAGCTTCTTCCGGGCGAAAGTCGCCACGATCTCGACCACCACTCCGATCGAAGGCAGCAGCACCACGTACACCTCGGGGTGCCCGAAGAACCAGAACAAGTGTTGCCACAGGATCGGGTCACCGCCCATGGCCGGATTGAAGAATCCGGTCCCAATGGTCTGGTCGAACACCAGCATCACGGCACCCGCGATCAGCGGCCCCACCGACAGCATGAACAGGATGCTGGCCATCACGATCATCCAGCACACCATGGGGATGTCGTACGCCTTCATCCCCGGGGCCCGGGCGTTCATCAGGGTGGTAATGAAGTTGATTCCCCCCAGCAGGAACGCCACGAACTCGAGCCCCACCGCCACGACCCAGAGGGTCGAGCCCAGCGGGGTCAGGTTGTACTCGGCGGTCGACGATAGTGGTGGATAGGCCGTCCAGGCTCCGCCGAATCCGCCTCCTTCCACCACCAGCGAGGCCAGGATCAGGATGGCGCTCAACAGGAAGATTTGGTAGGAGAGCCGATTGATCCGGGGGAACACCATATCGTCCGCGCCGATCATGAGCGGGATCAGAAAGTTCCCGAAGGCGGCGATCAGGACCGGCATCGCCACCCAGAAGATCATGATGGTGCCGTGGTTGGTCACCAGGGCGTTGTATTCACCGGGCGACACAACCCCGAATCCGGGCACCGCCACCCCTGGGAAGGCGAGCTGCATACGGAACACGTAGGCCATGAAGCCGCCGATGATCGCCATCGCAATCCCGGTCCAGAGGTACTGCTGTGCGATGACCTTGTGGTCGGTGGACCACAAGTACTTCAGGATGCCTTGGGGGCCGTGATCCGCGTGGGCGTCGTGGGTGGTGACCATTCGGCGTCTTCTCCTACTGCGTGGCGACGGGGGTGTTGCTCGCAACCCACCCCGCATGCTCGGCCGTGTCCTGGACATGGATCCGGCCGCTCATCACGCCATGGCCGATCCCGCAGATCTCCGCACACTGGATGTCGAACGTCCCGGTCCGGGTCGGCTCGAACCACCCGGTAATGGTCCGGCCAGGGACCGCGTCCTGTTTGAGCCGAAACACCGGGACCGAGAAGCTGTGGATCACGTCCCGCGACTGGAGCTGGAAGTGGTAGGTCTTCCCTTCCTCGACGTACAGATCATCGGTCGTGAGGATGTCGTCCGCCGTGTCGAGTTGGTTATCTGCCCCCGGATGCTGGAACACCCAACCCCACTGCTGCCCCACCACCCGGATCGTGGCCTGGGCCTCGGGAAGGTGCTGCTTGACGTCCACCCAAACCCTGATCGCGGCCACGATGATGAACAGGTCGCAGACCAGCACGAGACCGTGTGGGATGTTGATCCACTTCTTGACGTGTTTCTCCGAGCCGTCGAGGTACTGGGTCTTGATCCCGGGCCGGGCCCGGAACCGCCACAACAACCAGAAGAAGAACCCCTCGGACAACAGCAGCCAGGCTCCAGCCAGTGCTGTCACCAAGAGAATCAAGCCGTCGATGGAGCCGGCGAAGGACGAGGCCTGCTGAATCAGTCGCTCCATGCTCGGTCAGCCCCGGTCAAAGGATGAAGACGACGACCGCGCCGATGAACAGCGCGACGCCAATCGCGGTGCCGAGAAGAGTGGTCCGGGCATCGATCAACGCGATGTTCCGATCATCCGGTGGCAGTGCAAGGGTCGCGTCCTCGGGCCCGGAGACCGTGGCGGAGTGGGAATCAGCCATGAGTTCTACCTGAGAGTCTGGATGTAGGCGGCCACGTTGGCAATGGCCGCATCGTCGAGATGGATCGCGTTGGCGCGCATCACCGCACCCCACCCGTCGCCGCTGTGGGTGCCGCGCCAGCCGTCCCGGAACTTCCGGAGTTGGGTTACGACATACCAGTCAGCGTGACCAGCGAGCGGAGGGGCGCGCAGTGTCTCGTTGCCCGCAGCGTCCGGTCCATGACAGGCGGCGCACACGGTTCCCCAGGTCACTGCTCCCGCCGCCGGATCACCGCCCGTGAGCACCGGAGCCGAAAGCACCGCGGTCATCCCAGCAACGTACTCGGCCACCGAACCAATATCGCCCTCGAGGTCCAGGGACCAGGACATCGACTTCATCCGGATCCCCACCGTGTCGAACGCCTGATAGCCCCGGTGCCCCGCCTGGAACCCGGCCAACTGGGCCTCGATGTACCACTGAGGAAGGCCAGCGATCGCCGGTGCGCCCAGCGCCTGGTTCCCGCCGCCGGCCTCCCCGTGGCACGGCACGCAGGTGTCGAACAGCTCCTTGCCCCTCGCGATGCCTTGCTCCGGCGCTCCGCCACAGGCCGCGAGAGTCCCCGCCAGCAGGACCACACTCAGCCGTCGTGCCATATCGATCATCTTGTAAGGTCCCGTCTCATGAATGCCGCCTCCCGCCACACGGTTGCAGAGAACAAACGGACCGCGCCGAGTCGGCAGCGAAACCGCACGGTCTTGGACCGCGCTACCTCCGCCAGAGTGTCGGATTTGACCCGCGTCCCCGGATAGTGCCTGAGGTATGGGGTGCGAAACCGCCGAACAGTAATTGGCCCAGAAGGATATGGCTAGCCGATTCTCCCCGCTTTCTCCTTGTTTTCCGGGTCCGAGTATCGGAGTTCCCGACGTGCCAATTACTCGGGTTCACGTTGCGCCGGAGTTGAAATGGTTGCGAACATGTACTTTGTAGTATAAAGTGCTTGGTAACCCCGAAATGTCTGAGAGGCTCCCAGTGGTAAACAACAGCGAGGGATACCGAGCATTCATGCTCAAGCCAATCGGATTCCACGCAATTCTCGGTGCGGTCGCTTTCGCCACCATCTTCGCTGCCCCAGTGTCGGCGCAAGCAGACTCTTCGCTCGCTCAACGACTCGATTCCATCGCCGGGCGGTGGGTACAGAGGAAGTACGCCGTGGGCATTGTCGCCGCGGTGGTTCAGGACGACGACACGCTGCTCATGCAGTCATATGGGAAGGCCGACGTCGAATGGGATGTTCCGATGCCCCTCGATGCGATGTTCGTCATCGGTTCGGTCACCAAGCAGTTCACGGCTGTCGCCGTGCTCCGACTCAGAGATGAGGGAAAGCTCAGTTTGGAAGACGACATCACCAAGTGGCTCCCTGACTTCGACACCCACGGCCACAGTGTGACACTGCGCCACCTGCTCAATCACACAGCGGGCATCGGCGACTTCACCGAGGCGCCGGAGTTCGGCGGTTTGTCGACGAACATCCGCTTCCCCCGCGATTCGGCCTATGCGCTGCTCCAGCGCCTTCCGCCTCAATTCGCACCGGGCGAGATCCAGATCTACAACAACTCCGGCTTCTGGCTCCTCGGGCTCGTCATTGAGAAGGCGAGCGGGATGAGCTACGAGGACTATGTCGAGAAAAACATCTTCGCGCCGCTCGGCATGACACGCTCGATGTACTGCAACAGCCTGGAGAACGTCCCACGCCGAGCGCATGGCTACTTCGTGTCGCGTGATAGTGTCATCCGTCCCGCGTGGACCATCGTACACACCTGGCCCTTCTCCGCTGGTTCGCTCTGCTCGACCGCGGGCGACATGGTGACCTGGCTCCAGGCGCTCCATGGCGGCAAAGTGCTCACCCCCGAGTCCTACGCCGAGTTCATTTCACCGGCTAGGCTCAACGATGGGACCCCGCTCCGATACGGTATGGGCATCCAGGTGGGGCCCGACCCCAGCGGCCTCATGTACCTCGGTCACGGCGGCCGGGCCCCCGGCTTCTGGGTCGAGGTGGGTTGGTATCCCGAGGCCAGGATGGCGGTGGTCGTCATGATCAACAACGTCGGTCCACTCGATCCGCAGGAGGTGGTGACCCTCCTTGCCGACGAAGTACTGGGCTGGACGATTCCACCACGACACTTCTTCACCGGCGACCCCGCGCCGTTGGTCGGAAGGTATGTAGGGGCGGGGCGTGGCGAGGAGATGGTGATCGAAGTGACGCAGACGGAGAACGGAATCCGCTTCTCCATCGGCGGTTCCCCTCCCCGCCAGATTCCTTGGATCGAGGGTCTCACATTCGGCCGCGGTCTACCGAGATTCATTTTCCGCCGCGCGAACGGGGACAGCGGGCCGGTCGCGGAGCTGCGGTACAGCATGCCCGGGGCGCACATGGTCCTCAGGAAGCAGTGATGCGCCCCGGGTCAGGCGATCACGTATTCACTCTGCACTAGGCCGGTCGCGTATTGGCGTGTCGCTACGTGTGTCAGCGGCACGTCCTGGTCAAGCCCGCCGAAAAGCGGAATGCCCGAGCCGATGAGCACCGGGACATGGGTGATGATCAGATGTTGAATGAGCCCGGCCCGCAGAAACTGCTGGATGGTGAGCCCGCCATCGACGTAGATATGCTCGAAGCCTCGAGCGGCAAGCAGCGCCACAATCTCGCTCGGGGAGCCCGCCATGCGTTCCACCCTCGCCCCGGCTGGGGGAGCAGCAAGCTCCTTTGAACTGAGAACGACGACGAGCTTGTCGCCATAGTACCAGCCGCCGAACGCCAACACGATCTCGTAGGTCTTTCGGCCCATCACCAATGCGTCGACCGTCGCAAAGAACTCCTCGAAGCCGTGTGGCTCCTCGCCGCCGGCGTCGAGAAAGTCGAGCGCGCCGTCCGTTCGCGCAATAAAGCCGTCAACACTAGTACCGACAAAGACCGACGCCTTCATAATTTGGCCTCCCTTGCTCTGATTCTTCGAAGGTCTGAGAAAGTTCGTCATGCCAAGTCATCGAACAGGGTTACAGAGTTCCACTTCGACCTTTCGGCGTGCGTGGAGGTATTCTCCAGTCTCATCCAGAGAGGCCTTGTACAGCGCAAACCCGAGGGTTGGCGATAGCTGCGAATGGTGGCTTCTCTGAAGCACCGGGGGTGATCCATGTACGACTTCGGCAGGATCCTGAAGTACGCGTACCGCTCGGCGCGCAACAGCGCGGCCACCAGCCTCACGGTGGTCTTGTCGTTCGCGCTGGGCATCGGAGCCACCACGGCCGTCTTCAGCATCGTGTACGCCGTCCTCCTCAGGCCCCTGCCCTACCCCGAGTCGGATCGGCTGGTGCGCATCTGGCTCGACAACCCGCAGCAAGGTATTGAGAAGGATATCACGTCCTACCCCAACTTCGTTGACTGGCGGGAGCAGAGTCGAAGCATCCAAGGCATGGCCGCCGTCGCGCGCAGGCGGCGGAACCTGAACGGTACAGGCGAGCCGCGCGAGCTCCTCGGCGCGGCGGTGAGCGAGGGCTACTTCGGCATGCTGCGCGTCGCCCCGGTCGTGGGACGCGTGTTCACTGCCGAGGAGGAAGGCCTGGGCGGACCGGACGCCGTGATCTTGAGCCACGAACTCTGGGCCACACAGTTCGGCTCGGATCCCGCCATCGCCGGTCGCGTGCTGAGCCTGAGCGGCGACCCGCACCAAGTTGTAGGCGTCATGCCCCCCGGCCTGGGCGAGGAGAGTTTCTGGATCCCCCTACGCCCGATGGGCGGCCTCCGGGAGAGCCGGGGCGCCCTCTGGCTACCGGTTATCGGTAGGTTGGCGCCGGGTATCGCGTTCGAGCAGGCGCAGGCCGAGATGAGCGCCATCGCGCGGCGCCTGGAGGAAGAGTATCCGGCGGCCAACGGGGGCATGGGCGTACTGCTCGAGCCGTTGCGAGCGAGCATCGTTGGTGACGTGCGCCAACCCCTGCTCGTCCTGCTGGGCGCCGTCGCCCTCGTGCTGCTGATCGCGTGTGCGAACATCACGAACGTCCTGCTCGCCCGTGGCACGGCGCGCCGCACTGAAATGGCCGTGCGTGCCGCGTTGGGCGCGAGCCGCCGCCAACTGGCGATACAGGTGGGGATCGAGAGCATGCTCCTCGCCTTGGCGGGTGGGGCGCTCGGTGTGTTCGTGGCGTACGCCGGCATGCAGGGGCTAGTCGGACTCGCGCCAGCGTCGTTGCCCCGGCTCGAGGCAATCGAACTCGACACTTCCGTGCTGGCCGCCGCCGCCGTGGTGACCGTGCTGTGTGGCGTGTTGGTCGGCCTCGTCCCCGCCCTGGATGCGTGGGGCCGCGGGCCAGCGGAGGTGATCAAGCAGGGCGGCCGCGGTATGGCCGGGGGTTCCGCTGCGGAGCGACTGCGCCGCGCCCTGGTCATCTCGCAATTCGCGCTCGCCGTAATGCTGCTGGTTGGTGCGGGCCTGATGCTGCGCAGTTTCGGGAAGATGCAAGAGGTCGAGCCCGGCTTCGACGCGAACCGCGTGGCCCTCGTACGGCTCACCGTGCCCCCGCGGAAGTATGACACGCCGGAAAAGGTTGGCGGGTTTTACGAGGAGCTGCTGACCACCCTGCGTGCCACGCCGGGCCTCGAGTCTGTCGCGGGGATTTCCAGCTTTCTTCTGAGCCGGTTGCCCAATAGCGCTTCGATCGTCATTGACGGGGTGACCCTGCCGCCTGCGATCCAGTACCTGCCCGTCCCATACGACGCGGTGACGCCTGACCTCGTCCATGCGCTGCGCATGCGCCTGTTGCGCGGGCGCGGTTTGTTGCCTAGCGACCAGCGCAACTCACCGCCGGTCGCGCTGGTCAGCGAGGCGTTCGTGCGTACCTTTTCCCGTGACATGGACCCCGTGGGCGCACGCTTCGCCTTCGGCCCACCGCAGAGCGACGAGGATTGGATCACGATCGTGGGCGTCGTTGCCGACGCGCACCGATCGGGGGTGATCGAGCAGGTCCCGCCGTATGTGCTGTTGCCGCACGCGCAGTACACCACGAGTGGGCTCGATATTGTGATCCGTGCGACAGGCGACCCGCTGCCCTTGCTGCCGCAGGTGCGCGCCGCGGTGCGTACGATCGATCCGGAGCAGCCGATCGCCGAGGTCCGTACGCTCGAGCAGGCCTTCGGCGAGACCGTCGCGCCGCGTCGTTTCCTCATGGTTCTGCTCTCAATTTTCGGCATTGCGGCGTGCGCGCTCGCGGCGATCGGCATCTATGGCGTCATGGCATATGTGGTCGTGCGCCGCACGCGCGAGATCGGAGTGCGCCTGGCGCTCGGCGCCCCGCCGGGGAGGGTCCGGCGGCTGGTCATCGGGCAGGCCATGACGCAGGCAGGCATCGGCCTGGTGCTCGGGGTCGTCGGCGCGCTGCTACTGGGCGGCGTGATCCGGGGGCAGCTCTTCGGTGTGGCGCCGAGCGACCCCACCACGCTCATCGCGACCGTGGCAGTGCTCGTGGTGGTGGCCTTGTTCGCGAGCTGGCTTCCAGCCCGGCGGGCGGCGGGGGTGCATCCGACGACGGCGATGCGGGTGGAGTAGCCGCGAAACTGAAGGTCAGCCAGCAATCCGCGAAGGTATGGTAGGACATCCCGAGTGCCGTTGGGCTCCCGCGACCACCTTCTCTCGCCGGCTGAGGCTGGTGATCATTAGGGTTCTGCTGAGGATAATGCCGACCCGATTGTGAGCTGCAAGGCACTGGAGTCATCACTCGCCGATTGCGAGCGACTCCGCTCCATGGGTGGGTCCGGCGCGGTTCGGTCCCCAAGCGAGCAGCAGGACGACCCCGAGAAGGAACGCGTTCGCCATCCACATAGCGAGCAACGGCGTGATCACTTGCCGATCGGCGAGCGCCTCGCCTGCCAATAGCACGAAGTAGTATCCCGTGAACACGAGCCCGCTCGCGCCGAGAACGAGGCCCACGCCGCCATGCGGAAACCGAATCGCTGTCGCCACACCTGCAAGCGCCAGAACCATGCACGCGGCGGCAAGCGCGAATTTCTTCTGGATTTCGACCTCGTACGAGGCTGCGCGGCCAGCCGCCTCCACCCCGGTCGAGGTCCGGGCCCTCTGTGCGGCCTCGCGCAGTTCGCCGATCGTCATCGTCCGGTCGGTCAGCTGCCTCGGTGCGCCGTCAAGCACGGCCGCGAGCCGAGCATTCGCACGGGGGACAACCTGGGTGTTGGAGACGAGCGTCAGCGTGGCGACGACAGCGGCGGCACCCAGCACAGGAACAAGTAGGCGGAGCAAGCCCTGGCGCTCTCGCCTCGCCGACGCGAGAACACCTTCCGCGCCCAGACGCGTGAACACCCACGACACCGCCAGGAACACGGCCATCGGGATCGTCAGCGCCATGGTGAACGGCAGGGCGAGCAGCAGTACCTCGGCGATGTCGCCGGCGGGGGCTCCCCTCGCACTTAGCTGAGGTACGTGACGCACGGCGTGGTTGGTGAGCAGAAGCACGGTTAGGGATGCGAACGCGACAGCGAACGCGATGGCGTGGCGGCGCAGGAGCCGCAGGGTCGTAAGCTCCGACATCGCGAGACCTCCAGGGTTTGCACCGTCGCCTGGACCCTCAGCACCGCCAAATCGGCCCGGGGCGTGGACGGTGGTTCGGCTGTACCCCCTCAGCGTCAGGCGAGCGATCGCAGCGATTGCACCCAGCGCGAAGCGCATCCGCTCCGCCTGATCAGGAATCGAGTCGAGCTCCGCCACCATCCCTCGGACCAACTCTCGATGATGCGGCGGGGACAGTCTCGCCATGCGCTCGACGATCTGGCTCAGCGTAAGGGGAGACCATCGCGGCATGATCATACCGCGCGGGTGCGCGGGGGTTGGAGCCAGGACCTCTGCGCACGTTCCAGCACTTGGCGCGCCTGGACCCGACCAGTCGCGGTGAGGCGGTACAGCTGTCGTGGCGGCTTCCCGCGAAGCTCGGATTCCTCCCAACGCGACTCGAGCCATCCGTCTTCGGCGAGGCGTGCGAGGAGCGGGTACAGTGTGCCTGAGGAGAGGTCAGCGACCTTGATCAGATCGTAGCCGTAACGCCAGCTCCTCGGCACCTCCAGAAACGCGAGCAGCGCACGAGTCGTGGCTTGGGTGAGCCGTTGCATGCCTTATTCTACATATATCGTCTTGCGTGCGCAAGGCTGGCTACCGAATGCATGAGTCCAATGCAGTTTGAAGAGCAGGTCGATGCAGCAACAGATCTCTCGACATCTCATCTCCTTCAATTGGTCGCACACGCCTGACACGCCTGCTCCGCCACCGACGGCTCGTGACGCGTGTCATGCCGGTGACTTGACAGAAGACTCAGAGTTGTACAGCCTTATTGTACAAGTAATTGGAGGAGCGGATGGCCGTGAAAACCAGCTACAGCGACGCCCGGCAGAATCTGGCCAGCCTGTGGGATCAGGTCGAGGGTTCCCGGGAGGCCGCCGTCATTCGCCGGAGGGGTCACGAGGACATGGCGCTCATCCCAGCGGATGAACTCGCCAGCCTCCGGGAGACCGCGTACCTGCTGCGGTCCCCGGAGAACGCGGTGCGGTTGTTAGCGGCGTTGACCCGGGCCCGGCGGGGGCGGACCAAGGCGACCGATCTCTCCTCGCTCCGGCGGGAGTTGGGGCTCGGGGCGCTTCCCTGAGTCCACGGCCCCGGGCCCCCCGGAAAGTGGTTCTCCAGGAGGAGTGCCTGGAGGATCTCCGCTACTGGGTGGATACCAACCGAAAAACGGCCCTCCGGGTTTTCGATCTCATCGATGCAGTACACCGTGACCCGTTCGCAGGCATCGGAAAACCTGAGCCCCTGAAGTACCTCGGCGGGAACGTCTGGTCTCGGCGGATCAACGAGGCGGATCGCCTCGTGTACGAGGTCTTCGCGGATCGAATTGAG
>Ga0326597_10012956_pt1 | contig 10978 bp, 10 predicted proteins | sample RVTome_12_FD_203789 | JGI IMG/M metagenome (GOLD analysis project Ga0326597, IMG submission 203789) | Soil microbial communities from uranium-contaminated site in the Upper Colorado River Basin, Wyoming, United States - RVT100D185 | ecosystem: Environmental > Terrestrial > Soil > Contaminated >... | reverse complement strand
CATTCCGGCTGGGTGCCCGATCCCGCCGCCGCGCTCCGGCGGGCGATCGAGGCGGCCCAGCGGGCGCTGGCGCTCGACCCCGACTACCCCGACACCTACCATCTACTCAGCGCCATCTATCTCTACCTAAAGCGCCACGACGACGCCCGGCTTGCGGTCGCCAAGGCGCTGGAGCTCAGCCCTAACCATTCGCTGGCCAAGGCCAATCTCGGTATGATCCTGACCTATGCCGGCGAGCCGGAGGCGGCGATCGCGCAGCTAAAGGAGGCGATGCGCCTCAGTCCCATCTCTCCGGCCTGGTTCCCCGGTGAGCTGGGCCGCGCCTATTTCCAGCTGGGACGGTACGACGAGGCGATCAAGACCTTGCAGCGGCGCCTGCGCGAGGAGCCGGACAGCGGCGAGGCGCTCATCCTGCTGGCGGCGTCTCAGAGCGCGGCCGGTCGGCCTGACGAGGCCAGAGCGGCGCTTGACCGCTTCCTGGCGCCGCGGCCACATTATACGCTGCGGCACTACGCAGCCGGCGAGTTCTACAAGAACGACGAGGATCTCGACCGGGTGCTCGACGCCCTCCGGCAGGCGGGCCTGCCGGAGTAGAGCTGCCGATCAGCCATCCGTCAGCTTGGCCTTGATCGCGTCGAGGATGGCCAGCGATTCCTTCCTCAGTTCGGCGCTGTCGAGCTCGTGGCCACGCTGGTGAAGGGCATCGCCCGCCTTGAGCCTTTCGGCAAGGGCGCTCTTCTCCGCCGCCGGCATGTTCGCCTGCGCAAGCTCGGCCGAGACCTGCGGATATTCCGCGGTGCCGCGGCACGCCAGCGCCGGCCCTGCCGACAACGTTGCCATGACGGCAAGCGCGCCCACTGCCGTGGCCGCCGTCCTAATCCCATGGGTCTTCATCTCGACCTCCACCTAAGCTGCCGCGCCTCAAGCGCTCGCCCGGCAACCTCGTTGACTTGCCTCAGGCGCGCAGCCCCGGCACGTCTGCTTGGGTCGCGATCGTGAGGCGGACCCAATAGAGCCGCGAGCATCGCACCTTTCCACAGGGGAAACAACGAGCATCTCTCCGCACGGCCGGATTAACAATGAATCGCCAATCCCCGCGCGCGCCGCGCTGGTCTCGGCAATATGGGCCGGCGAGGCAAGACATGGTTCACCGTACGATGCTGCTCGAGGAGGGGCCGGCGCCGCGGACGGCGAGGCCGGGTCCGGCCCGCCTGCGGCTGGAGCCGGCCGCGGCGCTGCCTCGCCACGCCGCGGCGATTGCCGACCTGTCTCGCCGCTGCCGGCCACCGCGCCATGCCTCGCCATGTCGGTGCTGATTTTGGTGTGCGCATCGGTGCCGGGAAAATCGGGCGCCGTCAATAGCGGGGGACCGTCGCCGGCCCGATCGCCCGAAGAGGCGGTCGCCCCCGGCCCCGCAAGCCGCTATGGTCGGCGCGACAGGGAAGAGAAAGGATCGGCCGATGTTCGAGACGACGGTGGCGGGAAGCCTGCCCAAGCCGGCCTGGCTGGCGGAGCCGGAGCGGCTGTGGGCGCCGTGGCGGATGCAAGGCGAGGCGCTCGAGCGGGCAAAGCGCGACGCCGTCCTCGTCTGGCTCAAGGTGCAGGAGACCGCCGGCATCGACATCGTCTCGGACGGCGAACAGTTTCGGGTGCATTTCGTGCACGGGTTTTTGGAGCATATCGACGGCATCGACTGGCAGCACAAGACCCAGATGGGCATCCGCGCCGACCGCTATGTGGTCGACGTGCCGCAGGTGACGGGACCCGTCGGCCGGCCGCGCCCGGTGCACGCGGACGAGGTCCGCTTTACCCGGGCCCATACGCGCGCCAAGCTGAAATTCACCCTGCCCGGGCCGATGACCATCTGCGACACCATCGCCGACGCCCATTACGGCCGCCGCGCCGACATGGCGATGGCGTTTGCCGAGATATTGAACGCGGAGGCGAAGGAGCTGGCGGCGCTCGGCGTCGACTTCATCCAGTTCGACGAGCCGGCCTTCAACGTCTTCATGGACGACGTCAAGGAATGGGGCGTCGCGGCGCTTGAGCGCGCCGCCGAGGGGCTTTCCTGCAAGAGTGCGGTGCATATCTGCTACGGCTACGGGATTGAGGAGAATCTGCGCTGGAAGGAGACGCTGGGGTCGGAATGGCGGCAATATGAGGAGATCTTTCCGGCGCTGAACGAAAGCCGGATCGACCAGGTGTCGCTCGAATGCGCCGGCTCCAAGGTGCCGATGTCGCTGATGCGGCTGCTCAAGGACAAGGAGGTCATGGTTGGTGCGATCGACGTCGCCACCAACAGGATCGAGACGCCGGAAGAGGTCGCGGCCACCCTGCGCGAGGCGCTGAAGCATGTCGACGCGGAGCGCATCCAACCGTGCACCAATTGCGGCATGGCGCCGCTGCCGCGTCACGTCGCCGAGGGTAAGCTTGCAAGCCTCGCCGCGGGCGCCGCGATCCTGCGCAGGGAGCATGTATAACGCATTGCGTTATAGTCGTGCATGATCCGGAGCTTTGCCGACATCGAGACGGCCTTGATCTGGTCCGGGCGATCCATGTGCCGCCGCGACGGATCAACGAAATCGTGCTCGGCAAGCGAACCGTCAGCGCCGGCACGGCGCCGACACAGGCCGAAAACGAGAAGAGGCGCTTGCGCGCCTCTTCGTTAAGTTTCTGCTTTTTCAGTTGAATTTTGGTTGCGGGGGCAGGATTCGAACCTGCGACCTTCAGGTTATGAGCCTGACGAGCTACCGGACTGCTCCACCCCGCGTCAATTGTGTGAACCGGTGCGCGGCGTCCCTTCAGAAGACAGGCGGCCGATGGCAACAAGCCACCCGGTCCGTCGAACCGGCCCTTATCTAGCAATCCGCCGAGCCAATTGAAAGGGGCGGAAAGGGCTTTTCTTCCCGCTCTTCGCCGGCGGACGTTCCGCGTCTCGCCGCATTTTGCCGGCGGACGTTCCGCGTCTCGCCGCTTTTGGCCTGCGGACGTCCGGCCTCTCGCCGCCCTTTGCCGGCGCGGTCGACACGTCCGCCGCTGGTCCGCCGGCCCGTCTGACGCGTTTCGCCGCCGTCCGCCGCGCCCCATTCCGCTCTTGGTCCGCCTCACAGCCGTCCGATCTCGAACTCGTCGAGCGGAATGTCGAGCAGCTCCAGCCCCTCCTCCAGATAGTCGGGCAAGAGCGGCATGCCGAGCAGATACTCCGCGGTGCGCTCATTGTGCGCGTCGGCCGCCTCGCCGCGCACCTCGTCCCAGTCCTCGGCGGTATAATCGCCGCGGCCGAGCCAGGCCAGCGTCACCAGATCGATCCGCTCGTCCTCGCTGAGCGCGGCGATGAACTCGCGCGCCTCGTCGAAGGCCGGGTCGTCCTCGTGGTCCTCGAGCACCGAGATCATAGGGTCGTCGGCGCCGCTCGAGCTCGGATCGGGGTCGGTCACCGCGTCCTTGGCGGCGAACTCGCGCGCCTTGACGATGACGAAGAAGACCTTTTCCGGCGAAATGGCGAGCATGGCCGTCGTGCCTCGGCGAATCGCTGCTTGACCTTAGATTGGCGCTTTGCCGCGGCGGCGCAAGGGGGCGCAAACGCCGAGGGGGGGCCGAAAGGCGCGGGCGGCAAACCACGCAACGAGGACGAAAAAGGGAGGGCCGGAGCCCTCCCCTTATTTGGCGCAGTCCGGGCTGCTTGTTAACAGCCGGACCGCGTTTCCTGAAATTCCCGGATTTTGCACCATATCGCCGTAGAATCGGCAAGTTGCACGCTCGGCAATCGATTGCACGCATCGATTTGTGCGGGGGGGCGTCCATGCAATATCGCCTCGGCCTCGATCTCGGCGCCAACTCCGTCGGCTGGTGCTTCATCGAACTCGACGCATCGAAGGCGCCGCGGCGCGTCCCGGCTTCCAAATCGGCTCAGGCGCCCGCGGCGTCGAGCCGCGCGGCCTCGGCTTCGATGAGCGCGCGCCAGCGCGCGGCCTCTTCGCGGTCGGGCAGACGCTCGCACAGATAGGCGAAGGTGCGCTCGCGGTGCAGTCTCACCATCGCCGGCCCCCACGGCCAAGTCTCGGCCGCCTGCATCTTGCTCAAGAGCGATTGCAGCGCATTGCGCACGTGCTCGGGCTTGGGCACGTAAGCGGGCGCGGCCCCGGCGTCTCCGAACAGGTCGGCTTGGCTTGTCGGCAATGCGGCCTCCGCGAATCGCGCGGCGGCGCCATATTGCACCGGCCGGCGGGGTCGGCAGCGGGCGGTCAAGCTGCCGGGACGCGCAACTGACCGGCGGCCTTCATTTCCTCGTGCAGCGCCTCGGCATCGAGATCGAGCCCGTTCGGCCAGGCGAGGCCGCTGCCGTCCTCGGTGAAGGCGCGCGCGAAATAGGCGGGATCGCGTAGCGGCTCAACGAGCGAGCCGCTTTCGGCCACGAGATCGGAAAAGTCGCACTCTCCCTCCAGACCGTCGGAAAAGCGGAGGAACAGGCGATAGCCGCCGCGCGGCTCAATCGAGATGATCTTGATCATCCTGCAATCCCGGAATGCGTTCGAACGGCTCGAGCATTTGTCCTCTTTGCCAGTTGCGTTCAAGTTCATTCTAATAGCGCAAGATCCAGCGCTTGACGAGGCGCCGGGCAATCTGCGGCAGGCGGCCACGATGGATGTCGCCGTCGGCGATCCTCACTTGCGCTTCGAAGCCGTGGTATTTCGCATGGACATGCGGTGGGCCGTGGTCGCGATGAAACATCTGGATGACGATGCCGTAAAAGATGGCGACGGTCGGCATGAATCGTCATCCGTCCAGAAGCTTGGCCACTAGCGCGTCGATCCTCCTCGAAATGCCCGCCTCGGCGAGCGCCTCGCGGACGCGGCGGCGAGCGGTCTGGAACTGGATGCCCTCGTTAAGCTGAACCTTGGCAGCAGTCTTCTCCGCCTCGGTACCGGCTGCAGCGAGATCCTTGTGAAGCTCACTGTTCGGGTCGAATCGCGGGATCGGCAAGGTGAACATCACCTTGTCGAAGTCGCGTGCACCCCATTGCCCGCGGCTTTGCAAGTTCTCGACGCGTTTGCGCGCCAGCTCGCAGCCCAGGATCGATGCAAGGTAAAGGGCTTCGCGACGATCCGTTACAGCCGCCCAGTATAGCTTGTGGTCAATGACCGCGCCCCGATCTTCGACGATCGCTGCCGCCGGCAGGGTACCCGCCTTGGCGTACACGACTCGGATCGACGCAATCGGGAACTGGCTCGTAAGCTTGCCGTAATAGTCAAATTGCCCCGAAAGGCTCACCGTTGCAGTCTTGTTGGTTTCCCAAGTCTCTTCGGCCTGCTTCAACCAGCCGCTGAGTCCAGTCATCCCACGCCGGCCGGCGGCCGCCGCATCGAGCATCGTGCCCTTTTCGTCGACGGGGATGACGCCTTCAAAGGGTCGGAAGACACGGAACGGCAGGATCGATTCGCCGAGAAGGACCGGACGCAGGAACTCCGCCTCGACCGCCTGCTCGATGCCGATCAGGTTTTTCCACGGCCTCTTCTCTTGGCCGGTTCGGCGGCTCATGACGAGCGGCATCTTCGGATTGCCCCCGATCCTGCCCGTTTGCGCCCGCTCGACAAGGCAAAGCATGCGCGGCACCAGCGTCGCGCCCTGACGGAAAGCGCTGCGATAGGGCGATCCCGCTTCGTAGGAGGCTTCATCCGGCCGCGGCGCACCGTCCACGACCGTCAACATCTCGTCCGCGACGCTTTCCGGGGCGTTCCGATAGGGCAGGACGCCGGAATAGCGGCGGACCTTCTCCGGCAATGCCCGTCCGAGTCCGCGGTCCACCTTGGCGAACAGCACGCAGGACGGCACTGGAAAGAGCGGCTGCACATCGTCTCCCAGCACCCAGGCATCCTCGAACTGCACGCTCTTCGTCTCGAAACTCCCGGAGCGGAATTTCTCGAACTGGCCGCGCGTCATCGCCGCGAGCGGCATGACGAAGGCGATGCGCCCGCCCACCTTGAGATAGAGCGCGACCGACCGCGCGAAGAACAACGCGGACAGATCGTTCTGCGTGGCGAGCTTGCCGCCGACATGGATTCGTTCTTCCTGCGCCAGCCTTCTGAAATCTTTCTGCAAATCGCTCGACATGTAGCGGAAGGCGAGCCACGGCGGATTGCCGATCAGCACGTCCGAGCGCCGCTCCCCAGCCGAGAGATAGAGCGGGCGGCTCAGATTGCGCGCCACATAGGCCCAGATGGTGTTGCGCTCGGAGCGGCGCAGGGCGTCGTAGCGCTGATAGGTGTCCGTGATCTGTCCGAGGTCGGCGTCGGCAACGCCGAGGTTCCTGACCGAGGCCCTGAACGACGCCGCTGGATGCCCCTGCTCGCTCGACATGCGCATGCGCTCGACGACATCGTCCAGCAGGTGCGGATTGCTGCAAATCGCTTCGGGAAACCTGAGGGTCTCGCCACCGACGGTAATCTTGCCGCCGTCCTTGCCGTTTTCGGGCGGCGGCACGCGGATTTCGAGCTCCTTACCGGTGAGCACGGACGACACGGATAGCTGCATGGAGTCGCCGACATAGACCGGGATCGAGATGTCGCCGCCGCGTGTCGTCAACGCTTCGCCCAACGCGAGCAGATAGGTCACGCGCGCGATGATCACGGCGACCGGGTGGATGTCGAGGCCGGCGATCAGCGCGCAGGCCATCTCGGCGCGCGTCTTCGGATCGGTCTTCGCTTTGGCCGCCGCGGAGAGATGGTGGCGCACCGCATGGAACAGGAAGGTGCCGGAGCCGCAGGCCGGATCGAGCACACGCTGCTCCAGCGGCAGGTCGATCGCCTGCCGCACCATCTTTGCGGCGAGCCAATCGGGCGTGTAGTACTCGCCGAGGCCGTGGCGTTCCTCGCGGTCGATCAGCGCCTCGTAGAGCAGCTTGAGCACGTCGATCTCGACATCGTGCAGACGGAAGCGCGCAACATGGCGGGCGAGCCGCACGATGAGATCGCGCCCCTTCGCGTCTTCGAGCACCCAATCGAAGAAATCGGCTTCGACCGCGCCGACAACGCCCATGGCGATGAAGCGGCGGCCCGACATGAGAAGGGCGGGATCGTCCACGTCGAAGCCAAGCACGCGCGCGGCGATCGCCTTGGCGACGATGACGAGATAGGTGTGCTGGAGCCACAGCGCCTCGTTCTCAATATCTCGGCCGTAAACCAGGCGAAGGAGCTGCTGCCACAGCCGGCGCTTTAGGGTCACCGAGGGGCCTGTTTCGAGCTTTGCCCATAGCTCCTTCAAGTCGGCTTCTGCGCGACGAAAGGCGACGCTTTCGGGGCCAAGCTCGTTGGTCAAAGTGAGTGCGTCGGTCGGAAGTTCGGTGCGGATGGCAGCCGCGCCGTCGAGCCAGGCGAGTAAGGTTTCGGGCTTGGCCGCATCGGTGCGAAACGCGCGCAACAAGACGAGCGCATCGTCGCGCCACTCATAGACGCGCCAATCGAGGCCATCGGTTGCAATGCCGACGAAGCGGCTGCGCGTTGCTTTCTCGCGCTCGGGCAGGTAGCGGGACAGCTGTTCTTCGGCGGCGCCGAGTTCGCGGGCGAGGTCCGATTTCACCTCGAAGGCCGTGCGGCCGAGGAGGGCATCGATACGGCCCTGCGCTTCGGGAACGCGCTGCTCGAAGGCAACATGCCGGCGCTCCGCGCCAAGACCATCGACGAGAAGCTCTTGCACGGACGCCTTGACCTTGTCGTGCCCCGGCCTGATGGAAAGCTCGCTGACAATGTCCGCCAGACGTTCGTCGCTGAGCCGCATCGGTGCTCCGCTCGCAACAGCCGATGATGTGGCGTCGTTCGCTCCGGTGTCCCTCATGCCGACAAACTATGGGGGCATAGACGCGAAGTGAAGCGGCAATAATTTCGGCATGTCCTGTGGCATCCCGCAAATCACGCAATAGGGCCGCCCACCACGGCCGCCAGGTTCGCGCCAATTCTTCGTCCTCCCGGACAAGCGGCAGCCGGGGCGGTGTGCATGCCGAGGCGTTGATCCGGCGGGCGACGCTTGCGCGGCCGAAGCCGCTCTCGCCTCGGCGAAGCGGGAGCTTCGCTCCGGCGTAGCCGGGTCGGTGCGGCGAAGGCCCGCAGGGACTAACAGGCTGTTGAAAAATGGTGTTACGGTCGCCGAAGTCACCTCTCCCCGGTGGGGAGAGGTCGGTTCGCGTTAGCGAACCGGGTGAGGGGGCCTAGGAGTTTCAATATGTTACGCATGTCCCCCCTCACCCTTTCTCCCCACAGGGGCGAGGGGACGCCGTGTCGGCTTCCATCGCACATTTTCAACAGCCTGCTAAGGCCGGAAACCGCTCTCGGAAAACCGGGCGGGGAAATCAGTTGCGGTAGTGCTGGATCCGCGTGGCGCGCAGGCCGGCAAGCCCGTGGCGGTCGATGGAACGCTGCCAACTGAGAAATTCCTCGACCGTCAGCGTATAGCGGCTGCACGCCTCCTCGAGGCTGAGCAGGCCGCCGCGCACCGCGGCGACGACTTCGGCTTTGCGCCTGATCACCCACCGCTTGGTGTTGGTCGGCGGCAGATCGGCGACGGTCAGTGGACTTCCGTCCGGCCCGATGACATATTTTACGCGGGGCCTGTACTGTTCGGTCATCGTACTCTCACTCAACGCGACCTGATGGCAAATCGCGGCAAGGGTAGACGAAGCTACTTAATTTTTGGCTAAGGCGGCGCGGCCCCCGAAAGCCGGTGGCCGCCGCCGGGGTTGCGTCGGCAAAGTGCGCTCTTATAGTGCTTGTGCTAGGCTCGTAATCGCCCATATGTGAACGGCAAGGACGCGCCGATCGGCCCATTATGAAAGCCGCGAACCGCATGGCGACGCTGCCAGACATGGATGTGCTCCGCGCCGGCCTCGACGTGCCGGGCGATCCGGCGACGACCCGGATCGTCGTCGCCATGTCGGGCGGCGTCGATTCCTCCGTCGTCGCGGGCCTGGTCAAGCATGCCGGCTACGACACCGTCGGCGTCACGCTGCAGCTCTACGACCATGGCGAGGCGGCGCCGCGGTCGGGCGCCTGCTGCGCCGGCCAGGATATCCGCGACGCGCGCCGCGTCGCCGAGGTGCTGGCCATTCCGCATTACGTGCTCGACTATGAGGAGCTGTTCCGCGACACGGTGATGGACGAGTTCGCGGAAAGCTATATCGGCGGCGAGACGCCGATCCCGTGCGTCAGCTGCAACCAGAAGATCAAGTTCAAGAATCTGCTTTCGACCGCCCGCGAGCTCGGCGCGGCGGCGCTCGCCACCGGCCACTATATCGCCGGCCGCCGCGGGCCCGCCGGCTGGGAGATGCACAGGCCGGTGGATTCCGCCCGCGACCAGAGCTATTTCCTGTTCGCCACCACGCGCGAGCAGCTTTCCTTCCTGCGCTTTCCGCTGGGCGGGCTCAACAAGGCCGAGACCAGGGCGCTCGCCGCCGCCATGGGGCTTCCGGTCGCCGCCAAGAGCGACAGCCAGGACATCTGCTTCGTGCCGGCCGGCCACTATACCGACGTGGTCGAGAAGCTGCGGCCGGGCGCCGGCGAGCCGGGCGACATCGTTCATATCGACGGGCGCCGGCTCGGCCGGCATTCGGGCATCATCAACTTCACCATCGGCCAGCGCCGCGGCATCGGGGTGGCCACCGGCGAGCCCTTGTTCGTGGTTCGGCTTAACGCCGACCGGCGCCAGGTCGTGGTCGGCCCGCGCGAGGCGCTGTCGACGGCGCGGCTGTGGCTGCGCGACATAAATTGGCTCGGCGACGGCACGCTTGAGGACGCCGCCGCCAAGGGGCTTGACATCTTCGCCCGGCTGCGCTCAACCGGCGCACCCAAGGCCGCCACTTTGTGGCACGTGCCGGAAGGCCAGGCGGGCGCCGTCAGGGTGGACCTCGAGGACGGCGACGACGGGGTCGCGCCGGGTCAGGCCTGCGTCTTTTACGACCGGGCGGACGGCTCGGGCCGCGTGCTCGGCGGCGGATGGATCAAGCAGACCGAGGCCGGCGGCCCGCATCCGGGCATCGCCGGGAAGCGCAGCAAAAAGTCCGTGCGCGGCGCTGCCGCGGCGAGCTAGAACAAGCCCGGCGTGGAGGCGGCGCCGGTGCGGCGAACGAGGGGAATGAGGTGAGCAAGATCCGGTCACTGGATGCGGCAGCCGTGCTGCGCGCCTATGCGCGCTGGGCCCCGGTTTACGATCTTTCCTTCGGCCTCATCGCCGATGCCGGCCGCCGCCAGGCGGTCGACCACATCAACAATCGCCGCGGCCGGGTGCTCGAGGTCGGCGTCGGCACCGGCATTTCGCTGCCCCTCTACAAGCGCGAGCTGAGGATCACCGCCATCGACCTGTCGCCGCAGATGCTGCGCCGCGCCCGCAACCGGGTCAAGGCGGGCGCGCTCGACAATGTCGAGGCGGTCATGGAGATGGACGCCGGCGCGCTCGCCTTCGCCGACGAGAGCTTCGACATCGTGGTGGCCATGTATGTGATGACGGTGGTTCCCGACCCGGACCGCGTGATGGCCGAGCTCGAGCGCGTCTGCGCGCCCTCCGGCGAAGTGATCATCGTCAATCATTTCAGCCGGGAGGAAGGGGTGCGCGGCTGGCTCGAAAAGCGCCTTGCGCCGCTCGCGGCGACCCTCGGCTGGCGGCCGGAATTCCCCATCGACACGGTGATGACGCGCAACCGGCTGCGGCTCGTCGAGAAGCGGCCGCTGAAGCCCTTCGGCCTGTTCACCATGCTGCGCTTCGTGCGCCAGACCGAGCCGGCATCCGACCCCGCGACGCGCCGCGAGAAGACCCGCGAAACGGCGAGTTCCGGGGCGTCGGGCCGCCGCCACGCCCTCGGCGATACGGCCTGACGGGCGGGCCAATTTCACGCCGTCGATGGGCGGGGAGGGCGCCTTGACAGGCCGCGCGCGGCACCCCTATATCGCGCCCACGGCGACGGCCGCGTGGCGGAGTAGCTCAGCTGGTTAGAGCA
>Ga0326597_10012955_pt1 | contig 10979 bp, 3 predicted proteins | sample RVTome_12_FD_203789 | JGI IMG/M metagenome (GOLD analysis project Ga0326597, IMG submission 203789) | Soil microbial communities from uranium-contaminated site in the Upper Colorado River Basin, Wyoming, United States - RVT100D185 | ecosystem: Environmental > Terrestrial > Soil > Contaminated >... | reverse complement strand
CACCGGCTGCGCCACCGCGTTCGGCCGCATCGGCGCCGCCATCGCGCCGTTGACCGTTGGGCTTTTATTGCAGTCGATTCCAGGCGCTCCGGGCCAGGCGGTGGTCTTTTTTCTAATGGTCGGTTTTTTTATTCTTGCGGCGCTGTCGATGGCGTTTATGGCGATTGAGACCAAAAACCGATCGCTCGAATCATTGGTCGAGAGCGCATAGCACGGATCACAGGTTGCCCGATTGCGACAGGTTAAGAGTCGGAAATTGCACTGCGGAGGCACAGAGGGCGCTGAGGAAACTGTTTTTAATCAAGAAAGAGTTCCGACTCTGCGAACTCAGCGTCTCTGCGGTGAATAAGGAATTCGGATACCTCACCGCGGACCAGCCTAAGGCCGATCAGCCACAATTTTCAAGGCTGAGGCGCGGAGGGCGCGGAGAAAAAAGTTTTTGGATTAAAAAATACTCCGAACTCCGCGTACTCCGCGTCTCTGTGTGAAAATTCTTTCAGACTGTTCCCGGCGGAGCCAAACAAAATGGAGGAATTGAGATGCCAAACGTAAAAAAGTTGCGGACGCTGCTCGTACTGCTGTTCATCTCGCTTTGGTGGGGCGCAACCGGCCCGGCCCATCTCTACGGCCAGAAAAAGCCAAACCCGCTGGTGGTCTCTTACTCGGCGTTGGTAGCGTCTCAGTCGTACTTATGGATCGCCAAAGAGGCGGGGTACTTTGAAAGGAACGGCTTGGACGTGAGGGTAGTCTTTATTTCTTCCGGCGCAAATAATGTAGCGGCGCTGCTCGCGGGGGACGTGGATATCGGCATTATCGGCGGCATGGGAGTCATGAGAGCCAAGCTCGGGGGCGCGGATCTCTTTTTCATCGGCGGGACCAAGAACCACTACGCGGGTTCCATCGTCGCGCGCCCGCAGATTAAGACGCCCGCCGAATTGAAGGGGAAGCGGATCGCGATTACTCGTCGAGGCTCCAATCCGGAGTACATGGCCAAGGCGGCGCTCCAGCGCTTCGGCCTGAACCCCGATCGGGACATTACCTTTATACAAGCCGGCGGAGCGCCGGAAACCGTCGCGGTTCTCCACAGCGGGGGGGCGGAGGCGGCGTCGATCATTCCTCCCCATAATCTCAAGGCCATCTCCCTCGGTTATAAGGAATTGATCGATGTCACCGCGATGAAAATTCCTTTTGTGGCGACGACCGTCGCGACGAGCAAAAAGCTGATCGACACAAAGGCCGCCGTCATCGTCCCATTCATGCACGCGCTGGCCGACGCAGTTCACAGATATCAAACCGACAAGGAGTACGCTCTTAAGGTCATCAGCCGCTACACCCGCAGTCCGATCAACGAGGACCTGGAGCTGACTTACAACGTGGAAGGGGCGCTCATGGACCGTGGCCTCAACGTCCGCGCCGAAGCGATCGAGGCGACGTTGGAAGAAATCCGCAAGGATACGCCCAAGGCGGCGCTGGCCAAGCCCGGCGACTTCGTCGATCTGCGTTTTGTAAACGAGCTTAAACAGTCGGGCTACCTGGATCGAATTTGGAAATAGCCCAGGTCTTGCGCGACGCCTGGGGAAAAACACTCTTGAACAACGGTTGAAGGCGTTCGACGGTTTGAACGGTTTGAACTGCTGGAACGATTTGAACGACTCACATTCGCCAGCGACCGCGGTTTCGGAAAGATTGATAAGATTGTCGGGTTCGGACCGTGGCGCCCCGGCGATTCCAATGGCTTGATCCTGATGGGTGACTGGTGCGGGCCAGCGGTCCGACACCGCCTGAAAAAAAACAGGGGCGCGTAACGGAAAGATCACGGACCGTGCGAGAAGGGAAACAGGGGAAAGAAGAAAATTCCTTTCACGGGAAACGTCTGTGCTTCTTGACCTGCGTGCTAATGGGTGACTCCAATTCCCAGAATTGTGATTCCGGCGATTACGTTAGATGCGAGAGCCGCTCCTTCGCCTTTAGATGGTCCGGCTTCAGTTGAAGCACCTGTTTGTAAGCTGCCTTCGCTTTTTCGTTTTGGTGCAAATCTTCGTGCGCGAGTCCCATGGTATACCAATAGTAATATCGGTTATCGTCGATTCGCACAGCTTTGGAACACGCCTTGATTGCCGCGTCTGGATCTCCTGCCTTTCTAAGAGCGACGCAAAGTAGGAACCAAAACTCCGAATTCCCGGGGTCCAAATTGGTGAGCATCTCGAGGAGGTCGATCGTCTCGCGGGGAATGAGACCAACACACGCTTCGACGACTGGGAGAACAGCGCCTAGAATTTCCGGGTATTCATTCAATTTCCTTCTTGCTATAGATATCGCTTCCTTGTGTTGACCTAGGCGCTTGAATGTGGACGCGAGTTCTTGCCAGGCTGCCTTTGACGTCGGGTCGGAGTTAACTGCTTCAATCGCTGCCACCCGCCCTCGCGTACTTTTTCCTGTCAGTTCGTCAAGCTTTAACCAGGCGGCGCTCGCTTTTTCCCCCTGCCCCAGTTGCTCAAGGGCTATGGCCAGACTTCGCCAGCTTTCTGGGGATGCCGGGTCAATCTGCACCGCCTGTTGTGCCGCCGCCGCCTGCTCATAGTTGCCAACCCGACAATACTCTACACTCAAGTGGTGCCACTCCTCGGCTTTCCCGCTAAGCTCCACCGCTGTCCTTTGCGCCGCAAAGGCTTCGTCTAACCTGCCCAGATTAAGGAGATTGATAGACAAACTGTTCCACGCATCGGCTAGTTTCGGATCGAACCCAACCGCTTTTCGTGCTGCGTCCACCGCCTGCTCATTGTGACCGGCGTTACCATACGCGACACTTAACCCGTACCAGTCTCCCGCTTGTTCTGTTAGTTCCGCGAGCTTTCTTTGTGCCTCGATCTGCTCTTCGTGTTTGTCGAGGTTAGAGAGGTTTATGGACAGGCTACGCCACGCAAGAGCAAGTGTCGGGTCAATTGCGGTAGCCTTCTGAGCAGCCTCAATGGCCTCTTCGTACTGGGCTGTCTCACCAAACTCGACACTCCGCCTATACCACTCAACTGCGTCCTGCCTCTCTTCGGAGATTGGATCAATTTGAACGATGTTCCAAAGAGTAAGTGGAGAGTACCTGTGCCGCAGGAAATCAAAGCTCCGATATAGCAGCGACTTACACTCTGGATCCCACGTATCGACCCAGTGAAGGAATCGCTCAAGGGGCTCTCGGTCGGCGGTGACATCAAGAGTCTGCGAAATAACTAGGTCTATTACCCGTTGGACGTAGCTAGGTCTTTGAATGTTAAGATGTGGTTTTGGGTATTGTCCGAACGATCCTGGGATCCGCAACCACTCAATAAAAAGTCCGTCTATTTGTTGCCTTCGTCCCCCTTCCCTGAGCTTTGGAGCATCTAGCACATACGAAAAAAGCGTTTCAATTTGCCCTCTCTCGACGACACTGATGGGTGATGCCCGTCCCAGGAGCACACGTAATATACATTCAAAGGTGAGATATAGATCTTCTGCCATTTCGTCCTTAAGCAAGTGCCTGCCTAATTGAGTTAGACGCCAGAGCGCGTCCTCGTGTCCACGAAAGGTACGACACCACGTGAGGATGTTTTTGATCGTGTTTGCGGGAATCTCTGGTTCCCGCGCGAGAGCTTTAATAAGGTAGCCTGCCTGCTCCTTGTTGCAATTAGCGCTGAGCCAAGCAATCGCTCCCGTCTTCACGGTAGAGAATTTTCCACCACTCTCAAGCCAAGATCTGTAGACAAAGTCCGCATCCGTTGCCACGCCATGTATTTCAATCCACGAGATAAGTGACTGCTCAATAAGATGCTTATCGCCCCCAGCATCCAGCCAAGATCGGTAAACAAAGTTGGCCTCCGGGGTAGTGCGGTGCTCCTCAAGCCATCTCTCAATTGACTTTTCGACTACTTCTGGGTCGCCCTTCGCATCCAGCCACGATCGGTAAACAAACTGTGCATTCGAATCTGTTTCGTACTTCCCAAGCCAGGCCTTGATCGACGCCTCGACTACTTCCGGGTCGCCCTTCGCATCCAGCCAAGATCGGTAAACAAACTGTGCATTCGAATCTGTTTTGTACTTCCCAAGCCAGGCCTTGATCGACGCCTCGACTACTTTCGGGTCGCCCTTTGCCCCCAACCAAGATCGGACAACAAAACTGACATTTGGGACCAATGGAAATTTCGAAAGCCACAGTTGTAGGGCGGGAGTGATCTGCTTTGCGGGTAAACCAGATTCTAACCAGGCCACCAATAGAAAGTGTGTTTGAAAGACTCTAGGCCGTGCGACGATCCACCGTAACACGGGATCGCGCAGCACTTCAGGCCAAACTCGGAGTCCCCAGTTCAACACAAAGTTGCTGGTAGTCGGGAATTGAGCTATTTTCTCAACCCATGAACGAAGAACGGACCGTAGCCCGTCGTTCAGCCCGGAGCCGCCCTGCTCAGCTGTCCAACGTACCAACCAGCCGAGCCTATTTTGAAAACTCCATTCTTTTTCGGCACCCACCCAAATATCGCTATATCCACTGAGAAGCTCAATGCTTTCCGGTGGCGTTAGCAGTGATGGTGAAATTAAGACGTCCCGTACTTCATACCAAGCCCCGCGATCCTGCGATATTTCGTCTTGCAGTATTCTTAACCATCGCAAAGACTGAAATTCAGAATGGTCAGCCAACCGCTGCAAGCTGACGATGGCCGATCGCAGACAATCGGATGCCCTGGCTTTCTTCAGCAATTCTCGAACAAATAATTCGAGAGTAACTTGGACGCTTTTCGCGTGAGAAAGCACAATCTGATCTGCGAGCACATCATGGAGACTTATCCAGCCCTCACTCTGTGGAAGCTCCGGCTCGACATATTTCTCGATCCAGCCGTCATTCGCCAGCGTATCGAACAGAAGTCTATAGGTCTCGTCTTCGAAGAGATGACGACTTTCGGTCGGCATGGGGAGGAAGGCCATTAAAATTGCCAGCTCGCGACCTATATTTGTGTTAGGAAAACTAAGCTGAATGCGTTTGGAAACCCAAACACCGAAACCGTCTTCGTGGAGCAACTCGCCAAGATCTCCCTCTCTGCCCAGAGAGTAAAGGTAGGATACGAACACGGCGAGAATCGGGTTGTCGCGACAAAGACTCCAGTAGGTTTCTGCTTGGTCGATTCCGCAGTGTTCAAGAATATGGCGCGTGGTCGCCTCACGATAGATTTCGCCCCAGCTAGTCGCGGGACCCGTCAAGTGCGGGGACAGATCAATCGCTCTAAGCCTGGCTGTGCCGGCCACATTCTTATAATAACTTCTGCGGCAACTGGCTATATAACGGATATGCAAAAAATAGGTGTCATTCAGATTGTTAATGGTCTCGACCAATTCATTGAAATCTTTCTGTGTCTCAATGTAGTCAAGCACCAGAAGTACGGCGGTCGTCGACGTCAGTTGTTCCGCAAGACGTTCAAGGGCCGCTAACTTTAGACGACTAAACACTCTCAAGACTAACCATTTTTTTTGCTGTGCGAGGCGTCCAATTTCGAGGGTAAGTCTAGTCTTGCCGATTCCCCCGCGGCCCGTTATGACTAGCCCCGTAGTTTCGCCTTTCCCCAACGAGGCGAGAATATCCTCCTCGTCAACAAGCTCTGAGTCCGGCGGGGCTGGATGAGTCTTTAGATGCTCCGCGCGGCTATAATAAGGAAGTTTACTGCTATCCAAATACGCACGGAAACTAGTATGGTCCTCGGTTTCCTCCAGTGGTACGAATCCCTGAGGACGGGCGAGAGGAAACCAGCGGAAAATCAGATGGGGCGCGGCTCTCAGACGTGAGCAGATTCCACTCCATTCTAGAACCTTGATTGCGATTTGACATAAATGAGACAAATGCTCATGTTTCTGGGCGAGAGTTCTAAAATAATTTGCTATTTCCTCCTCTAGTTCGTCAATTTGTCGCTGACCAACTAGGATAGAACTAATACAAAAAATATACTCATCGATCCTTGGCTCTTGACGATACCAAGGCCGATACTGGGCGTGGACCGCTTGCTCGAAGCGAGACAAATTGTGATCTAGGTTATGGGCAACAGTATGCCACCGTTTTTGTGCTTCAGTTAGCCCGTCCTTTCCAATATATTTGCATTCCACTATGGTCCGAGATCCAAACAAAGTAGAGCTAAGGTCTATTGCTCCGTCTTTTCCCTCCGTCGGAAAGAGATGCAAAGCTGGGTAACTGGATTGGAGCAGCTCGTGAACGAAACGCTGAAAAGCATCCCCGATTCCCCCTCCAGCGAGACGTGGATTTAACTGTTCAACCGTGAATCTAGGAATATCCATTACCTAATCCGCCCGGAGTTGTATGCCATCTAGACCTCTAAGAACACAAACAATACGCTGGTAAAAATGTCCGGGTAGTGATGTGGAATCACAGATGTGACTTGACCGAGGAAACCAGCCAAAGCTAACTGGACGTACAATAAGGCGGGCCGAGGATGGATGTCAAGGACGCGGAAGGCCCGGCTTCGACGCCTCGCTCCCTCTGAATTTAGGATTCATCGCGAATTAAAGGGGACAGGCTACTTTTCCAATTTCTGAGTCCTAAAAATCAGCCTTTTTGCCCGCCCAATGCCGCGAGCGCGGCGACGAAAACTGCCAAGCACCGTAAGCACCGGGTCGGACCTGCGCAATGTGTTGATTCGGCAACCAAAGATTGCAAAATAGCGGTGGCCCAGTCGCTTAGCGGCGCCTTTTTGAAGGTGAAATGCACGCGCTGGGCAAGAACCGATCTCCTCAAAAGCAACGGCAACGGGTCGCAACGGCAACGGGTCAAATCTTTTGTTGCGAGTTGTTGCCTTTTGTTAGAGCGTTCCCTCCCACGTCTTGTCCCCGACAAGATTCACTTTGCCGGACTTTCAACGACGTCTGACGCTTGACTGTCAACAAAATTTGACCCCTCCCACCCCTCCCATGACCCCTCCCAGACAAAGAGGGTCAGTCTGAGCCCGCTGGCCCTTAGACCTAGATTGTGGCGCTTGGACCCATTTGGGTTCATAATTACAGTTGAGGTGGAATCGAAGCGGAAAGACACGGCAACGTCCTACGCAGAGGCAACGCGAACGCTTCTCAGCGGAAAGACGTTGGCTTGGGGCAAATTCGGCGAGCACAAAAATGGCGCGGTGACACTTGGCACCGCAGGGCAGCGACGGCTGTTCGTCTTCCTGTTGGCGCAGGACGCAACGAAAGTTGCACAAGGCCATGAAAACCTGTTTGCCGGTATTATTGCCGCCTGGGAGAAGGACGACACAGATCCTGCCTCGGACGTGCAGGTGGCGGCACAGACTACTGAAGGAAATGTCTGGCGTCTGCACCGCATCGAGGCATTCGGCTTTGGCGGCCTGACGTTGTTTGGCGGAGCGTCATTCGATCTGTGGATCAATGGTGAGAATTGGTGCCTGGAAGGGCAGAACGGCTCCGGCAAGACCTCGCTGGTGAGTGCCGTGTTGTGGGCGCTCACGGGCAAACGCATTCGTGAGCAGGATGGGCCGATTGACGAACAAGGCGTGCGATCACCGGTCACGAACAATGAGGGCAAGAAAATCGGCGAATGGCCGTCTTTCGCCTCCTATCCCGTCAGTGCAGCGGATTTGAGAAAGTCTGTCGAAGTGTGGGTGCGCCTCACCTTCAAGAGTCCCACGGGCGAATTCGCGACCGCCTATCGGCGAATGGTCTGCCCACCGAATGGCGAATCCAGCACGGAAGTCAAAATCGATCCCCAGCTAGAGGTTGCTCCGGAACTCATCGAGACTGGATTGTTGATGCCTGCTCGTCTAACGCGCATCGGTTTCGGCGAAAAAAGCCAATCTCTCTACGAAGCCGTGAAGATGCTTACCGGTCTCGATCAATTGGCCGATATTGCGGAGGGCTGCAGCCAGTTCACGCATGCCGCCCGCAAGTTTCTGCGCTATGGCAAGGACAATGGCATCGACGGGTTCAAGACCAATTTCGACGAGACCATGGCGAAAGCTAAGGTCAAGGCGCAGGAACTGAATTTCAGGCTGCCGGACGATTGCGCGCTCGACGACAAAAATGTGGTCCAAGACTTAGAGGCGTCCGCGGCCAGCGCGTCTACCGAAGCAGGGACGCATCTGGCGACACTCAAATCCGAAATTTCTCGCGACATCGATACCACCGCGCCGGCGGGACGTCTGAGAGTTCGAAATGCCGTAGCCACGGCGCGCGCGGTGGCCAATCAAGGAACGAATGGCATTGCGGCCTTCGAAGCTTGGGCTGCGTTGAAAGAGGCCGCCGAGCACACACCATTCGCTAAGCTGCCAGGTACAATTGAAACGACGCGCGCAAAACTCGACAAAGCGCTTCAATGGCACGTGCGCCAGTTGGCGGACACAAAATTCCGTTTGAAAGCACTGGCCGCTCAGTCCTTCGTGCCACCGCATGAGCATACCGATACGGCCGCATGCCCGCTGTGCGCGTCGGTGCTCTCCTCGGAAGAGCAGCGCGCTTTGGCTGCAGAGCTCACGGAATTGCAAAAGGAAGCAGACGAAGCCGAACGAAAAATTGAAGACGTCTGCCGTAGCCTGGAAGCCGAACTGCTACAGCAACTGCCGGCGGGGCTGAAGCGGCATCGCGAAACGTTGACAGCCATGGATCCCAAGGAGAGTTACGGGTTGGCCATGCAGGAGCGCTTTTGCGATACAACACCGTTCAGCGACATCCTGATCGGAATTGCAGGCCGCCTCAAGGCCGCGGTGCTCCAGCAAAAGACGACGCTACCGCCTTTCTCTTTCCCACAATTCGATTACGCACAAGACGAACCAAAGCCAGCGCTCGCTCTGCGGCATACGATCCACGGGCTTGAGCGGCTTAACGCGCTAGTGAATTGGTGGTCGCAGAATCGCGCGTGTTTTCTCGATGCTTGGAGGACACTCATTGGCCAAAAGCAGGATGACGGCGAATTTCCTTTAGCGAGTGTTGAGGGCGAGCTCCCGGTGCTCGAACAGGCGCTGGCTAATGCCGAACCGCTTGATGAACTCGCGAAACTTCTTCTTGCGGCAGCGAGTGCCGCGGAGAGTTGGGCGCCCATTCGCAAACAACAGGACCTCAGAGAAGCCATTGCCAAAGCGCTCGATCCCCTAAAGGACTTGCGCTATCTGGTGGGTGCCGAAACGGCCCGATCGATCGCTACCCTTTCCGAACGGATGAAATCGATTCTAGACCGTATTCACTTGCGCGAGCGCCTTGTCTATGAGCAGGCCTCTTTGGGGAAGAAACTGGTAAATGTTGCTGGCAGATTCGAACAAGGCATGCAAATCGATGCCGCGCTTGTAGCCAACACCTCCTGGATGCGTGCGATTCTCTGGGCGTTTGTCTTCGCGTTGCGCGAACAGACGATAGAGGCTCTTGATGCCAATCCCTTTCCCCTCATGCTGCTGGACGATCCCCAAACCACATTCGATCCGCGCAACAAGCGCAAGTGGGCTCAAGAAATTGCCCGTCTAGCCAATTTGGACCGCGAGGCGACACATGGAATCCAGCTTCTTCTGACTACCCATGAACGTCAGTTCTTTCAGTGCATGGTGGAGCACGAAAGGCTCTCCGGCGAACAGGGAATAATCGGCGGTGTGAACAAAGCTTGCGGGGTCGCAACGATCGTCAATGGCGGATGTCTGGAGCGTGTGTGGAAAGAGGCATCGGACAACAACGACGATGCGCGTGCGCGGGACTACATCGCGGCCGTCCGTATCTATGGCGAAGACCTTCTAAAATTCATGCTGCGCGGTGAAGGCCCGGACGTTGCCGCGCTAAGCCTGGATGGCCTCAAGGTGGAGCTGAAAAGGCTGCACGACACCCATGTGCCGCCATTCGACCGCAAGGTCTTTACCGACCTGCTCAAAACGTTAAGGGGTGGCGGCGGCAAGCCCATGAAATTGATCAACGAGTCTCACCACAAAGCTGATGAGTCGATCGGCGTGGCGGAAGCAAAAGACGTCAAGGCTTTCTGGGAAAAGACGTTGCGCGAACAAATACACGACGTTTTTGCCGTCTATGACAAGTTTGAATCATTCTACGGCGAACCACGGTCATTTCCTTGGGCGAAGAATTTGGTCGGGTTTCCGGGAGGATTCAAGCACGAGGTCAATGCACTGAAGTTTCAACAGACCGGGATCGCCGCCGCCGCCAAGAGCGACGGCCACGCGGGAGACGGTGTGGTCACCGTCGAAGAATGGGAAGCCGGGACGCCTGTGGTGCTGTCCAATCATGAAATATATCAGCTTGCGGCCGGCACATTAGATCCCGTAGCAGCTATCGGCGACTTACTTATTGTTTGGGACGCAGATACGGGACGTTGTTGACTAGCTGGACAAAGTCTAATAAAGGATCGCCAACAGAGTCGGAGGCGGTAAGCGATGCCACGGCAAGCGAGGCTCGATAGTCCAGGGACGCTCCACCATGTGATGATCCGAGGGATCGAGGGGCGGCGCATCGTTGATGACGACCAGGATCGAAGCGATTTCGTGCGCCGGTTGGGCGAGCTCGCCGCGACCAGCGGGACACCGATCTACGCCTGGGCTTTGATGAGCAATCACGCCCATATTCTACTCAGCAGCGGCGTGTTGGGATTAGCGCCATTCATGCGACGGCTTTTGACCGGGTATGCGGTCAATTACAACCTGCATCACCGCCGCCATGGTCATCTATTTCAGAATCGTTACAAATCGATCGTCTGTGACGGCGACAGTTATTTCACCGAACTGGTCCGCTACATTCATCTCAATCCACTGAGAGTCAAGTTGGTCAGGGACATCAAGGCATTGGAGAGTTATCCATACTGCGGTCATGGAGCGATCTTGGGGAAAGTGAGCTACGATTGGCAAGACCGTCACAGCGTATTAGCCCAATTTGGCGGCAGCGAGGGGCAGGCCAGGGCGGCGTACCACCGATTTGTTGAAGAGGGCATAGCGCTCGGGCGGCGCCCCGAGTTGGTCGGGGGCGGC
>Ga0326597_10012954_pt1 | contig 10979 bp, 10 predicted proteins | sample RVTome_12_FD_203789 | JGI IMG/M metagenome (GOLD analysis project Ga0326597, IMG submission 203789) | Soil microbial communities from uranium-contaminated site in the Upper Colorado River Basin, Wyoming, United States - RVT100D185 | ecosystem: Environmental > Terrestrial > Soil > Contaminated >... | reverse complement strand
TGACGCTCAAGGTCGGCAATCCCCAGGACGCCATTCGTCCCGGCTGGTTCTTTCCGATCGCGCTGGCGCTCAATCCGGGCGGCAATGAATACCGCAATGCCATCGCCGGCTGCGTCGGCACACGGTACACGATCGGCGACTGGGTCCCGGTTGAGCCGGGCAACATGATCGGACCGACCAAGCAGGGCGTGGAAGACCTGATCGCGCTGGATCCGAACGCCACGTGGAACTTAGGCACGGATAGTATCGATGGCGGCTGCATGAACGCGTCGCCGCCGACCTGCACGCTGAGCCCGCGGGTCGTGGCCATTCCGGTTTTCGATCTGGACGTCTACGAGCAGGGCCGGACCGGTGGCCGGATCGACATCAAGATCGTCAATATCCTCGGGTTCTTCATCGACAGAATGGTCGGCAACGACGTCGTCGGTCACCTGATGACGCACCCGGCGCTGTTCACGGCGGGTCCCAACACCGTGAGCGAGGAGTCGGCGTTCTCCAAGGTGATCCTGCTCGTCCGGTGATTGGCTACCCAAAAGAGGTAAGTGTTGAGCGCGACTGTTACGATCGTTGAAGCGGCCGACAAGCAGCTAGCGTCGCTCGTCCGGGGCGCGGGGCTGACGGTCGTCTCGACGATCCAGGCCGACGGCCTGCTGATGCTCGACCGCCAGGTGAGCCAGGCGCCGGACGTGCTGATCGTGGACGTCCGCGGCGCGGCCGGGCTGCCGCCCGACCTGGCCGCCTTCAAGCGCCGGTTCGTCAAGACGGGCGTCATCCTCGTCATGGAGAGCCTCGATCCGGCGATCATGCTCGACGCGATGCGCGCCGGCGTCACCGAGCTCGTCAAGTCGCCCGTCGTCGTCGATGAGCTGAAGGCCGCCGTGGCGCGCGTGACCGGTGGTCAGGTCGAAGAGGTGACCGGCGGCGACGTCATCGCTTTTCTTGGCGCGAAGGGCGGCGTCGGCACCACGACGCTCGGCGTCAACGTCGCGGCCGTGCTGGCCGGCGACAAGGACTCGAACGTCGTCATGGCGGACCTGCACGTCGCGGTCCACGGCGACGTGGGGCTGCTGTTCGGCATCGAGCCGCGGTTCTCCTCGGTTGACGCGCTCGAGAACGTGCGGCGACTTGACGCCGCGTTCCTCAAGGGCCTCGTCGTCCGGGCCAAGCCGGGGCTCGACGTCCTCGCGTCGCCCGAGACGCCGGCCGTCCGGCCGCCCGAGGGACGACTCGTCCGGACGCTCATCGATCGACTGGCCGCGGCGTACGACACGGTCGTGATCGACGTGCCGCGGTCCGACCTCGGCGTGCTCGAGGCGCTCGAACCGGCGACGGCCATCGTGCTCGTGGTCAACCAGGAACTGCCGACCGTCAGGCGCGCGGCGCAGATAGCGGCGCTGCTCCGGCAGCGCCACGGACGCGAGCGGCTGGGCGCGGTCGTCAGCCGCTACGACGCAAGAGCGGAGATCGGCCAGGACGACATCGAACGGGTGGTGGGACTGCCGGTGTGGGGCGTGCTGCCGAGCGACTACCGGCTGGCGCTTCAGGCCGCCAACCAGGGCCACCCCCTGGTCGTTGACAACCACAGTCGCCTGACGAATGCCATCCGGGAGCTCTCGCGCCGCGTGACCAGGTCTCAGGGGGCCGAGAAGGCCGCGGGGCCCGCTCGAAAGATGGGCCGGCTCGCGGGCCTGTTCTAAGCGAATTGGCGGCGCCTCGGAGCCCCTCGGCCTAATGCTCGGCCTCTCAGAGGACGAGAATCTATCCGAGGTACCTCGAGGTGGAGCAGACTTTGGACAGCGCCAGCGGCGCGGCGACCAGCCGTGACATCAAGAACAGCCAGTACCAGGAGGTCAAGAGCCGCCTGCACACGCAGCTGCTCAACCGCCTGAACCTCGAGCGCCTGGCGGAAGTCCGCCGGGAGGACGCCGAGCCTGAGCTACGCTCGGTCATCGGCGCGCTCCTCGAGAAGGAATCCGAGAAGACGCCGCTCTCGCTCTACGAGCGCGAGAACCTCGTCATCGACGTCCTCAACGAGCTGTTCGGCCTCGGACCGCTCGAGGAGCTGCTCGCCGACCCGGACATCTCGGACATCCTGGTGAACCGCCACAACCAGATCTACATCGAGAAGAACGGCCTGCTCGAACCGGTCGATTCGGTGTTCAAAGACGATCGGCACCTGATGCGGATCATCGAGCGCATCGTCAGCTCCGTCGGGCGCCGCGTGGACGAGTCGAGCCCGATGGTGGACGCGCGCCTCAAGGACGGATCGCGCGTCAACGCGATCATCCCGCCGCTTGCGCTGGACGGACCCGTGCTGTCGATTCGCCGTTTCCGGACGGATCGTCTGGGCGCGGCCGACCTCGTCCACAACCTGGCGCTCACCGAGCCGATGCTCGCGTTTCTGAAGGCGTGCGTGGCGTGCCGGCTGAACATCATCATCTCGGGCGGCACGGGCGCCGGCAAGACGACGCTGCTCAACGTGCTGTCGAGCTTCATCTCGGACAAGGAGCGCGTCGTCACGATTGAGGACGCGGCGGAACTGACCCTCCGGCAGCGCCACGTCGTGCGGCTCGAGACGCGGCCGGCCAACATCGAAGGGCGCGGCGCCATCAAGGCGCGGCAGCTCGTGATCAACGCGCTCCGTATGCGTCCCGATCGCATCGTCGTGGGTGAGGTCCGCGGCGACGAGGCGGTGGACATGCTCCAGGCGATGAACACCGGCCACGACGGCAGCTTGACGACCGTCCACGCCAACACGCCCCGTGACTCGTTGTACCGCCTCGACACGATGGTGGCCATGGCGAACCTCAACCTGCCGGACCGCGCGATTCGTCACCAGATCGCCTCCGCGGTGAACCTGATCATCCAGATCAGCCGCATGTCCGACGGGTCGCGCCGCGTGACGCAGATTTCCGAAATTACCGGCATGGAAGGCGACGTGATTACCATGCAGGACATCTTCGTGTTCGAGCGGACGGGCCTCAACGAGGCCGGCAAGGTCACGGGCCGGTTCCGCGCCACGGGCATCCGGCCGAAGGCCAGCGAACGGCTGGCGGCGTCGGGCATCGACCTGCCGATGTCCCTCTTCGAGCACGTGCACGCGATTCACTGAGAACTGAGAACTGAGGACTGAGAACTGAGGGGCGGCGGCTTCGTCACATGGAATACCTCGCTCTCGCCGGCATCTTCGTCATGGTGATCGCGCTCGTCGTGACACCGTACTACTTCTTCGTCATCAAGGGCGAAGAGAAGGTGCTCGACCGCCTGAAGCCGAGGACCGCGGCGGAACGCGTCCTCAAGGGCGTGCTCCGGCAGGAAGAGAAGATGAGCGAGGTCGAGCCGATCGACGCGTTGTTGCGCCGGTTGATCGGTCTTGCCGGCCCGATTCAGCGGTTCCTCGACCAGGCGGGCGTCAAGCTGAACGTCTCGACGTTCGTCCTGCTGACCGCGACGCTCCCGCTCCTCGGCTTCGTGGTCGTGACGATGTTCGTCAGGACGCCGGCGGCGGGGATGGTAGCGGCGGCCGTGCTGGCGCCCATGCCCTATCTGTACGTACGGCGGGCGCGGACGAACCGGGTCTACAAGTTCGAAGAACAGTTTCCGGAAGCCATCGACCTCGTGGCCCGCGCCCTGCGCGCCGGCCACGCGCTGCCGACCGGCCTCGGGATGGTGGCCGACGAGATGCCGCCGCCGGTCGGTCTCGAGTTCCGCAAGCTCTACGACGAGCAGAACTTCGGCCTGACGCTGCCGGACGCCCTCCGGAACTTCGCCGATCGCGTGCCGGTGCTCGACGCGAGGTTCTTCGTCACCGCGGTCCTCACGCAGCGCGAGGCCGGCGGCAACCTGGCCGAGGTGCTCGACAACCTCGCGGCCGTCATCCGCGAGCGTTTCAAGGTGAAGCGCCAGGTGCGCGTCATCTCCGCGCACGGCCGGATCACCGGCTGGGTGCTCGCCGCGCTGCCGCCGAGCGTGGCCGTGGCGGCGTTCATCCTCAGCCCGTATCACATCCAGACGCTCCTGGGCGACGAGCTCGGCGTCCGGATGCTCATCACCGCGGCCGTGATGCAGGTGATCGGCACCTTCGTCATTCGCAAGATCGTGGACATCGAGTACTGATGCGATGAATCCGCAGATGATTTTCGCCGTCGTGGCGGTGTTCGCCTCGGTCGCGTTCGTGGCCGGCGCTGTGATGCAGCTGACGCTCAGCCGCCGCGCGCCCTCGCGCCGGCGGCTGGAGCAGGCCAAGGTGACGCCGAGCGTGCTGGTGTCGCAGACGTCGCTCACGGCCGAGGACAGCGCCGCCGTCAAGCGCCTGCAGACGTTCCTGCCGAAGTCGCCGAAGGACATGTCGCGCCTGCGGCGCCGCATGGGCCGCGCGGGCTACTACACGACGACGCCGATGCTCGTGTTTCAGGTGTCGCGGCTGGCTCTGCCCATCATCCTGGGCCTGCTGCCGCTGCTCGTGGCGCCCCTCGGCCGGTCGTGGTTCGTCATGGCGGTGATGGCGCTGCTCGGGTTTCAGCTGCCCGGTTTCTACGTCTCCCGCAAGACCAAGGCCCGCCAGAAGGTCATCCAGAACGGCCTGCCCGACGCCCTCGATCTGCTCATCGTCTGCCTCGAGGCCGGCTCGAGTCTCGACCAGGGCATCGTCAAGGTCAGCGACGAGCTCGCGCTGGCGTATCCGGCCCTCGCCGAAGAGCTCCAGATGCTGATCACGGAGACGCGCGCCGGCAAGCCGCGCCTGGAGGCCTTCAAGAACTTCTCCGCCCGCACCGGCGTCGACGATGTCCGCGCGCTGGTCTCGATGCTGGTCCAGACGGACCGGTTCGGCACCAGCGTGTCGCAGGCGCTCCGGACGCACGCGGAGGTGTCCAGAACCAAGCGCCGGCAGCGCGCCGAGGAGCGCGCCGCGAAGATCGGCGTCAAGCTGGTGTTTCCGCTCGTGTTCCTTCTGTTCCCAGCCTTCTTCACCGTGACGTTGGGTCCGGCCATCGTGAAGTTCGTTCGTGTCTTCTTCGGTCAAGTGGTGGCGCAATAGGCGGCACCTGAAGGGAGTTCAGCATGCAGACAGTGATTCTCGGCGGTATCGCGGCAGCGGCGCTCATCCTCTACATGGCCCGCCGCCGCCGCCGGCTCGCCCAGAACGACGAGTAGGCTCGTTCCACACCCAAGGAGTGATGTGATGAACTCGGTGATCCTGGCTGTCCTGGCGGGCGTCTTCCTGGTCCTGTACTTGATGCGGCGTCGGAACCGCATGAACAAGGATTCCGACTAGGACGATGCGGTACCCATCCCCGTCCTCCGGCGGCGCGGTCCTGACGGTGATGGCAATGCTGGTGAGCGGCTGCGCCGCTCACCAGCCGTCGGGTCTCGCCGCCAAGCTGGTTCGGGGTGGCGACGGTCCCGGCGGGCTCGCGTGGCCGGCCGTGCCGACCGGCGACGCCGCGTCAGGCCTCGGCGAACAGCCGGCCGCTCAAGCCGCGCCGGCGGCGTCCTTCCGCGCGAAGTACCAGGCCCGACAGGCGGCCGAACTCGAGTTGTCGGACGCCGGCCTGAGGTCGGCTCTCGAGGCTGCCGGCCCGGTGCCGACCGTCGAGAGCCTCCATCACGTCGCGGCCGCCTACAAGCGGCTGCGCGTGTTCGATCGGACCCTGTCGTACCTGGAACAGGCGCTGGCCCTGGACCCGAAAGACGCCCGGACGCGCGACGCGCTGGCCCGCCTCTGGCGGGACTGGGGTGTGCCGGCCCGGGGCCTGGCCGAGGCCTATCGCGCGGTGGCCCTGTCGCCGGACTCGCCCGCGGCGCAGAACACGCTGGCGATTCTGTTGTACGACGTGGGGGAGCCCACGGGCGCCGACGCGCGGTTCGAGCGGGTGCTCGCGCTCGACCCGGGCGCCGCGTACGCCTTGAGCAACATGTGCTATGCGGCGCTGATGGGCGGCGACTGGACCCGCGCGCTCGGTCGCTGCCAGGCGGCGCTCGCCGTCGACCCGGACTTCGCTGCGGCACGGAACAATCTCGGCCTCGTCTACGCAGCCGCGGGCCGCTGGGATGACGCCGCCCGCGAGTTCCTGGCCGGCGCCCCGGACGCGGCGGCGGGCCGCTACAACCTCGGCGTGGCGTTGCTGTCGAGGCAGCAGTACCTCGCCGCCGCGGACGCGTTCGACGCCGCGGCGGCGCTCAAGCCCGAGCTTGCTCGCGCGCGCGATCGCGCGCGCCAGGCCAGACGCCTCGCGGCTGCCGCCGCGGCGGACGGCGGAAGGTAGGATCGACCCATGGCTGAAGTCGAGTTCTTCAATCGCGCGGCGAGCGAGGACCTGCCGCTGCCGAGCGAGGGCCTGCTGCCCGAGCCGCAGAGCCCGGCGGAGTGCGGTCTGCGTCTCGATCTGATCGTCCAGCTCGTGCTCAAGCATCTGCACCTGTCGGGCGAGCTGACGGGCACGGCGATTGCCGATCGTCTCGGTCTCGTGTTCCCGATCGTCGAGCCGGCCATCGACCAGCTCAAGGCCCAGACACTCTGCGAAATCACCGGCGGCACGAATCTGGGGCCGCCGTCCTACCGGTATCGGATCACCCACCTGGGCCGCGAGCGGGCGGCCCTGTTGCTCGAGACCAACAAGTACGCCGGCGTGGCGCCTGTGCCGGTCGAGCAGTACCGCCGTTTCATGGATGCCTACAAGGCCTCGCACCCCGTGCGCGTGACGCGCAAGGAGGTGCGGGAAGCGTTCAGCCATCTTGTGCTGAGCGACCGCGTGCTCGATCAGGTCGGTCCGGCCGTCAACGGCGAGCACTCACTCTTCGTGTACGGGCCCCCGGGGAACGGCAAGACCGTCATCTCGCAGGCCATTCGCAACTTGATGATCGACGAGTTCTGGGTGCCGCACGCCATCGAGGTGGACGGCAGCGTCATCCAGATGTTCGACCCGGTCAACCACGATCCGCTGCCCGAGCCGGACACGTCGCTGATGCTCGAGACCCCGGCGCGGCAGGACCGGCGATGGATCCGCTGCCGCCGGCCCCTCGTGACCGTGGGCGGCGAGCTGACGCTCGACGCGCTCGAGCTCGCGTACAACCCGGTGTCCGGCTATTACCGCGCGCCGGTGCAGACGCTGGCCAACGGCGGCGTGCTCGTCATCGACGACTTCGGCCGCCAGCGCGAGTCGCCCCACGCGTTGCTCAACCGCTGGATCGCGCCGCTCGAAAGCCGGGTCGACTACCTGCTCCTGCAGTCGGGCCAGAAGGTCGACCTGCCGTTCCACGTGCTCGTCGTCTTTGCGACGAACCTGAAGCCGGCCGAGCTCGTCGACGAGGCGTTCCTGCGCCGCATCCACTACAAGGTGCTCGCCGAGAGCCCGACCGTGAACGACTACCGTCAGATCTTCGAGAACTATTGCCGGGCCAGGGAAGTGCCGTACGATTCGGCGATCGTCGACTATCTCCTGACCAACGTCTACCCGGCGCGGAAGATCCCGTTGCGCGGCTGCCACCCCCGCGATCTCATTGATCAGGCGCTCGCCCTGGCACGATACCTCGAGCAGCCGAGGCGCCTGACGACGTATCTGCTGGAGGCTGCGTGCGACACGTACTTCGTCGACGAGACGCAGGGCGTCAGCACGGCCGGGTGATTCCGGCCGCGCTCGCGGCCCTGCTGACTGGCGGGCTGGCCCTGGCGGACGGGCAGCGCCCGTCGCCCGACGATCTGACCGTCGAGATCACGTCCCCGCTCGGCCGGACGGGCCTGACCGGTCCGATCCGGATTGTCGCCCGCGTCACCTCCAGGTCCAGCGTCGAGTTGAGCCTCGTGCGGTTCTACGTTGACGGCCAGCCCGTCGGCGACGACACCGACGGACCGCCGTACGCCGTCGAATGGACCGACGACAACCCCTTCCAGCCCAGGCAGATCGTCGTCGATGTCCAGGACATGGCGGGGCGCACGGCGCGCGACTCGGTGAACCTCAGGCCGCTCGAGGTGCTCGACGAATCGTACGTGTCGAGTGTACTCCTCGAGCCGTCGGTCTTCGACAAGGACGGCCGGTCGGTCGGCGGGCTCGTCGCCACGGACTTCCGGGTGCACGAGGACGGCGTGCCGCAGGCGATCGACTCGGCCGGCCCGGACGAGGTCCCGGCGACGTTCACGCTGCTCATCGACAGCAGTCAGAGCATGAGCCGGCGCATGGACTTCGTCCGGAATGCCGCCCGCCAGCTCCCCGACATGATTCGCCCGCGCGACTCCGTGATGGTCGCGCCGTTCTCGCGCTCGATCGGCGTGGTGACCGGGCCCACCCAGGACCACGGCACCATTGCCGACGCGATCGACGGCATCCGGCCGGCCGGCGGCACGGCCATCCTCGACAGCCTCGTGGAGATCGCCAAGCAGCTCAGCCCGCTGCAGGGCCGGCAGGCGATCGTGCTCATCACCGACGGCTACGACGAGCACAGCGACACGGTGTACGAGCGCACGCTCGAGGCGCTCAAGGCGACCCGGGCGACGGTCTACGTGATCGGCGTCGGCGGCGTCGCCGGGATCTCGCTCGACGGGGAGCGTCTGCTGCGGCGGCTGGCAGGCGAGACCGGCGGCCGGGCGTTCTTCCCGGCGCGCGAGACGCAACTGGCGGACGTCCACGCGATGATCACCGCCGACGTCCAGTACCGCTACATCCTCACGTACACGCCGACCAACCAGCGCCTCGACGGCGCCTGGCGGGCGATCGAGGTGTCAACGGCCGACGCGACGCACACCGTCCGATACCGTCCCGGCTACTTCGCCCCCGCGCCGCCGCCGATCCGTCCGCAGCTCGAGCTGACCATCCGGGACACGAACCGGCGCTTCGTGGACGTGAGCGCCGAGGACCTGATCGTCCTCGAGGACGGCGTCGAACAGAAGATCGAGGCGTTTCAGGAGGCCCTGACGCCGGTACGGCTCGCGCTGCTCCTCGACGCGAGCGGCAGCATGCGCCGCGACGTCGAGGCCGTGCGCGAGGCCGCCCGGATGTTCGTCGGGGCGCTGCCCAAGCAGGACCGGCTCACCGTGATGCTCTTTGCCGACCGGGCCGAGTTCGAGCACGACATCACCGGCATCCGGGAGTGGACGATGGAGGCCATCGCGCGGTACCAGGCCAACGGCGGCACGGCGCTCTATGACGCGCTCTACACCGGCCTGGAGCGGCTCCGTCGCGAGGAGGGCCGCCGCGCCGTGGTCGTGCTCACCGACGGCCGCGACGAGAACAACCCGGGCACGGCGCCCGGGAGCGTTCACACCTACGACCAGGTCCTGGCGTCGCTCAAGGAGGCGGACGCCGCCGTCTTCGCCATCGGCATGGGCCCCAACGTCGATCGCGACAAGCTGCAGGAGCTCGCGGCGCTCTCCGGTGGCGAGGCCTACTTTCCCGAGAACGTCTCGTCACTCGAGGGCGAGTACCGCCGCATTCTCGAGAACCTCCGGCGCCGTTACGTGATCACCTATACCTCGACCAACTCCAAGCACGACGGCGCCTGGCGGAACGTTGAGATCCGCTCCAGCCGGACCGGTCTCGTCATCGAGAGCCGGGGCGGCTACTTCGCGCCCGCCGACGACAAGTAGGCGCCCGTGCCGCGCGGAGCGATCGTCGGGCTCGTTTTCGCCGTCGCGTTGGCGCTGCGCCTGCCCGGGCTCTGGACCGACTTCTGGCTGGACGAGATCTGGGCGGTCAGCAACGTCGCCGCCCTGCCCTCGGTGCTCGCCGTATTCACCGGCATCCACCATGACAGCAACCACTGGCTCATCAGTCTGTGGTTTTATGCGGTCGGCCAGGACTCGCCCTTCTGGGTCTACCGGCTTCCGTCGCTGGCGTCCGGCCTGGCGTCGGTGTGGGTCGCCGGCCTGCTGGCGCGCGAGGAGGGCGCCAGCCCGGCGCTGGCGATGCTGCTCGTCGCCGTCGCCTTCCCGCTCGCGTTCTATGCCACCGAGGCCCGCGGCTACGCCGTGGCCGCGGGCGCCGGCCTGACCTCCCTCTACTGCCTGTTGCGGTGGCTCGACTCGGCCTCGCCGCGCTGGCTCGTCGCGCACTGGGCCGCGGCGACGATCGGCCTCCTCGGTCACCTGAGTTTCATCGCCATCATCGGGGCCGAGGCGGTCTTCCTGATCGTGCTGTCGAAGGTGGGCGCCGTGCCCTCCAGGGGCCGGATGCGGCCGCTCGCGCTGCCGGTGATCGTGCTGGCGGTGCTGATCGTGGTCGATCTCCGTTTCCTCGAGCTGGGCGGCGGGCCGGACCTCGACTATCCACAGCTCCTGACGGACGTCGCGGCGCTGGCGCTGGGCGCGCCGGTCGGCCTGCGCTGGACGCCGTGGCTCGCGATCGTCGGCGGCGCCGCCGTGCTGGGGGCGCTGCTCACCGCCGCGCGGTCCGCCACGGCAGGCGGGGGCGATCGCGGTGTGCGTCAGCTCCTCTGGCTCTTCTACGCTCTCGTGCTCCTCGCGCCGCTTGTGCTCGTGCCGGCGACGAATCCGCCGTTCCTGTTTCCGCGGTACTTCCTGGTGGGGCTGGCGTTCATGCCAATCCTGGCGGCAAGGGTCCTGACGCCGCTCACGGCCCGGGTGCGCTGGACCGTCGTCACCGGCCTGCTGCTGCTCAACGGCTGGTCCTATGCGGAGTTCTGGTCTGTCGGACGGGGCCATTACGCGGAGGCCCTGCTCGACATCAGCGCGGCGTCGGCTGGTGTCCCGGCGGCCGTGCGAGGGGACCACGACTTCCGGACGCGGAAGATCGTGCACTTCTATCGGGACCGCCTGAGTGCGCCGCACGCCGGCCTCCGCTACAGCGAGGCCAATCCGGAGTTCTTCATCGTCAGCCATCCTGATGCGGCGGGACCCCCGGACTGGTGCGGAGACTGCGAGCTTTTCGGGCGATATCCGTCGTCGCCCCTGTCGGGCGCCCGGTGGCTCGTCTATCGGCGGTCGCCCTCGCGCGGGGTGAAGTAGAGGTTCCAGATGTCGGCGCGCA
>Ga0326597_10012953_pt1 | contig 10980 bp, 10 predicted proteins | sample RVTome_12_FD_203789 | JGI IMG/M metagenome (GOLD analysis project Ga0326597, IMG submission 203789) | Soil microbial communities from uranium-contaminated site in the Upper Colorado River Basin, Wyoming, United States - RVT100D185 | ecosystem: Environmental > Terrestrial > Soil > Contaminated >... | reverse complement strand
CGTGCCCGAACGTTCACCCCCGCCGTCATGGAGCAAGATTATCGAGCCGGTCTTTGTCTGCTCCAGTACCCGACGCGCCACTAGCTGAGGATCTTGCGTTTCCCAATCTCTAGGGTCGATGTCAAAAAGAATGTTCTTTTTTTTCTTCTGCGAGAGGACGTAGGGCAAGACAATCAGTTGAGAGCCAAACGGCGAACGAAAATGAATGGCGCCCATAACGCCTACGTTCCTCAGGAGCGAATCGGTTCTGTCAATCTCTGAACGAACGAAGTCTGGAGACTTGAAGACCATCCAGGCATGGGAGTACGAATGATTGCCCAGTTCGTGCCCATTGGCATAAACGACCTTGGCAATCTCCGGATGCTCCTCGATGGCTGTTCCAACCATAAAGAATGTCGCTTTGACTCGATGACGATCGAGAACCTCGAGCACCTGCCTTGTGTAGATCGGGTCGGGACCGTCATCGAACGTGAGTGCCACTACCTGCTCCGAGGTTTTGACATTTTTATGAAAGTCACCAAATAGTTGCCGATACTGGAGTTTCGACGCTTCGCGGACGATCACCGGAACTATTAATACACAAGCGACCCCTAAGAGAATCCATTTTCGACTTATTACTGCAAAGACTTTCTTCGCGAGCACGCCTGGGAACCGCATGTCTAACTCGTCTCTAATGTGCCTATGGCTCGGTCTGCACCGATCGGTCTGTATCCTCTCTGGATAGGGCCGGTGAACGTGCAACCGCACGCGCGAGCCGAAAATGGGTCCAGACACACAGGTAGCTCAGCCCACTGTATAGGTAATAGAAAAGGTGGAGGAGAACGGCGGTAACAGCGAACAAAAATCCCCGTCGCCGAAAGAAGAAATTATATAACTTTCGATTGAGAACGATCACGCCAAAGAGGGCGGCCACTGAAAGACCAATCAGCTCAATTCGGAACGCGGCAAGGAACAGAAAGACACCGGCAAGCGACACCAGCGAAAGGCTCAGTCGTTGACTCGCCCGAAGGTTTAAATCGTCAGGCGCGTTTCTACTCTCGAGAATAAGGCAGGACCACGGCACAGCACGGCAGAAAATATCGGTCCACACCATAGAATAGAGGGTCCACTTCTTTAAATGGGTCCCCTGAAGCGATTTATCCAGCAAGATCCGATGGCCGGCTTGCCGGAGGCGGTAGCCCAGCTCAATATCCTCAATGGAGGCTCGCGGAAAACGCTTCTCGTCAAAGCCGCCGAGCTGGTCGAACACCGAGCGGTGGATCGCCCCGCAGCCGGCCCAGAACGTTGAAGCCTCTGGGTTACCGTTCTGGTGCACGAAGTGATGGAGTAAATTCCGATATTGAGAAACCACGTTCTTGGCCCGTGGCTTAAGATCGTAGGAGCCGAATACTGCAGCCAGATCCGGATTCTCCGCGAACAATTTTAGAACGCGACTGACCGCGCCGGGTGCGACAACCATGTCCGCATCGACGAAGAAAAGAATGTCGCCCCGAGCATGACGCGCTCCGTGATTCCGCGCAGCGGATGGCCCGGAGTTCTTAGCCAGGTGGAGAAGTCGCACCCCCATCGGCATAGCCACAGACGCTATGTCATCCGTGGAGCCATCATCCACGACGATAATCTCTGGGTCAGGATGACATGAAGTTCCGAGGGCGGAGAGGCACTCAAACAAGTCCCGTGCATTATTGTAAAGGGGCACAATGATGGAAATAGAGATCACGTTATCTTAGCCGCGTTGCGCGGGTTCCAGTCGTTCCAGTCGGCGATTCGGGCAGGGGTTCAACGTTCAAGGTTCAAGGTTTAAAGTTCAACGCGGTCAACTCACTTAACAAGTTCAAAGAACCTCGGAGATTTACCGCTGAGACGCTGAAAACGGACATTTCGAATTTCGAAAGTCGAAGTTCTCCTTCGTGATCTTCTTGACCTTCGTGGTGATATCTCAGATTGGCGCCAGCTTTTGCGCGGGTCGCCTGCTCAGTGCAATCCATGTCTGCCTCAAGCCGAAAGCGCTCAGAATGACGATGTAGGGCTCGACCGGAAAACGATAGCGGGTTTTCGCATAGAAAAACGAGTAACCGACGGCGAATGACAAGATGGTCAGACCGAGCAGAGAGAAAGCTTGTCGTTGCTCCTTTTGAAACCACATGGCACCCGCGCCTATTAGAGCAAAAAGAAACATAGGGCCTACGCTCAGGATGCTTATGAGATTGGTCCAATGAGTGCCGATAACGGTTTTTGCCACGATGCGAGGATCTCGCTGATGCATGCTCTCTCGGAAACCTGGCTCGTCCATTTCAATCCGCTGAGGGTACAGCTCCCAGAACTGGGCAAATTCCGTAACGAAGTGGATGGCAAATTGGACGGCGTATTGGTTAATGACTTCGATCTTAGCGACCTGCACGTTGTCTGTACTATCGTCAGGACTATTCTCTGGGACTTCTTCAATCCAGGAGAGATTGTTGACGAGTCGCGGCTCGACGATCACGAGGCCGCCATGAACGGAAAAGTTCCGCGCCGTCCACGGCGCGAGCGGAAAAGCAACCCCGACGAGAAACAACGCCGCAAGCGAAAAACGTTGCGCGCGCTTCCAATACATTATCCAGAGAGTCGTGGCCACAATGGTGACGAGAACAACCGGCTTGGTCAACGCGGCCAGACCGAACAGCACACCGCCAATGAAAATCCGCCTTAGCCCTAACTCCCGGCCCGCTTCTGTCAGCACGCAAAGCACAGCACCGGCCAACAGCGTCGTTGCCACGGTCTCCGGATAGACCAGCCCGGCAATAAAGACGGCGATCGGGTAAACGCTCCATAGAAGCCCGGCCAGCGCCCCTACCCGCGCGCCGCCAATCCACGCTGCCAGAACCGCGATCATAACCGCGAGGCCCGCGCCCAGCCCAGATTCCACGACCCGTACCGCGACAATCTTCTCTCCAAACACAGCGTAAATCCCGGCGAGGAATACCGGATAAACGGGCGTTCTCGTATACTTTTCGCCGAACTCTCCATTTGCGAGCAGGTTCACCGCAGCCGCGGAATACTCAACGGAATCGGTAAAATAAAATCCATTCTGCATCGTGAAAACGAATGCCAGACGCACGAGCAGCGCCAAGACAAAGATGTAAATCACGGATCGTCGGCGATCAGATCGATTCATTGTTGTTACAGCACAACCTGAAACTTGCGTTGTGAACTATTCGAAGCGGACTATGAAGAGAGTTCGTTAGGTTTGATGACAAGCTTGTCTGTAATCAGTCCCGTCCCAAGGAAGGCAAGGATGAAATCTAGTAAGCTTTCCAATAAGTCAAAACGACCGCCCGGCACGCCGGCCCGGTTTTCATCAAGCGAAACCGGCAACGTCAACTGTCAAGATGTGATCCCCGATTCCCCTCGTGAAGATTCGACCGATAGTCCTCTTCACTGTTCAACTGAGAGTCACCCTATGGATCACGACAGCGATTCATCTAGACACGCAATAGTCAAAGCCTGACACGTCCCTGCGTTCCTGCCGAGGGCCTGCCATCCGGCAAGAAGGGAACCGCATGCCGGGAAATACAGCGCCGGCCCCGTCGTTGCGGTTTCTCACGGTCCCCGAGATGAACGGCATTCATGGACGGGCGCATGCGGTCGCGGGATCAATCGCGGGACGACCGAAAACAGAGGCCCCATCTTGGCCTGTGGCTCGCCTCCAACTGGCGAACTCCACAAGCATCGGCGAGTCTCCACTGTTCTCGGCGTGCATCTGAAAGGCGGATTGCCCGTTGGGGCTGTACCACGTATTTTGATCGGAAGTCAGCGACGTGAGAAACACGTTCCAATTCCTCTTTGTCTGGTGTGTTCCAATCAAAGCTGCAGTCGAACTCATTCCAATTATCACGTTCTGGTTGACAATCCATTTTTCTGCTAGAAGCGTATACTGAGCGTGTGTCTCGCGGTCGTCTACTCTACGACCCTCACGTTCCCCCCCGACAAAGATTTGAGACCTCGTGTTTCCATAGATGATGTTTGCCTTGAGCTTGACCCATGAAGAATTACTAGTGAGCACTCCAAAGGTTCCATTGCCACAGATTCTGCTGTTCAGTATGGTGATGGGTCCCTGACTAGCCTCTAGGAAGATACCGTCGCGCTCGTTCTGAGCGGTGAAGAGGTGGTCGACGACGATATCCCGATTGTCGAAGTCAAACCAGATTCCTCGTGTGTGGTTACGGATAGCCGTTATGCGCGTGAAGGAGCCCCCATGTATTCGCATGAGCTTTGCGCCGGCCACCGCCCAGCCATAAAAGTTGCCCTGGGCCCCGCGCCAGTTGTTGTGTGATACCTCGACATTCTCAAAAACCGTGTCGTTAAGTACATACCCCTCTAATCCTGGGCCGCCGTTATAGTTCGCTATAACTCGCCGTACCGCGAAGGTAAGCGAGGCACCGGCGGAAAAACCAGTCCAATTATTCCAAGTGAATTCAGAGTCCTCAACACGGTTATTGGATCCCCCCAAAATTGCCACGGCAGCCTTTGAAAAACAAGAATTTGCGTGAACAAACTTCAGACCTCTAAGAGCGAGGTTCGATTTTCCCTGAAATCGGAGAAGCTCCGGGCGCACCGCTACTTCGATGGTTGCGGTCTGGACGTCGGTCCCTGGCGGAACCCGGATGTAGACTCGCGCATTCAACTCGTCCACAAAAAAGCTGCCCTCTCGCATTTCGGAGAGAGACAGGACTTGCCTCAGCAGCTCTCCGTTCACGAAGATCATCTCTCTCCGGCGCACGATATCCTGCACAGAGGGCCAGCCGCGAGGTAGAGGGCACAAACCCCATTGATAAGGCCATTGATGAATGAGCAGGTTTGGATTTTGCCGATCGGGCTGCCAGTCCGCCCAGACATCTGAACCGGAAATTGTGACTGTGCCACTGATGGAAGCCATGATCGTTATGGGGGAATCCGTCTCCTGGCCACTTGTCACCCAGACTTTGGCCTCCCGGTAGATTCCCGGGTTTATGAGGATCCTTGTGGGAATATTGCGGCTGTTGTTGGCCCGCGCCAAACGAAACGCTTTTTCCATCGTCTTGACTGGCTGTTCTCGAGTTCCAGGATAGAAATCGGAACCCCTGGTGCTATCCACGTAGATCTCCGCTGCTGCAATCTTCTGGAAAGAAGATTGGTGTTGATCAGTATTGCGGGTGAAATCTGGCATCGTCTGCGTTTTGGCCCACTGGCCGCCGCCGGAGCACGCTGCGAGGGTAAACGCGATACAGGAAACCAATCGGCCCATGCGTTTCGTGAATCGCTCGTGCACCGCGGAACCTGCGTTGCCCAACTTAAGTCCTGACCGGTGTTCATTCATCGCTGGTGCTTACTCGAGCATTTGATGGATTGTCGGGTTTGTTCGTTAGGCTCGCCCGTAGGTTTCAATCGTATGATGGTAGATTTCCATCAACATCTGATAGTTTCGCTCGGCGGTGTACTTGGCTTCATACTGGACGCGAGTCCCGCGTTAATTTTCAGCTTGGACCCGCCGGTTTGCTCAAAACAGCAAAGATGGAAACGCCGAAGATGCGCAGGGGGCTCTCTTCGAGATACCAAGTCAGCTTTCGATAGAGCTTTTTGAACGGGAGCGGAAAGGAATCAACGGGGGGAAAGATGTATCCGAGGCGTTCGGTTTCGAACCCCACCGCCATGGCCATTGAGACCAGCTTTCCGCGTGTGTAGATTCTCGCGTGGCATATGCGGCGGTGAATGGATTCCGGCAACCAAGAGGCGAAAGGAACGTTGCGTCCGATTGACAAGTGCCCCAGGTGGCAGGGATGGCTCTCCATTGGATACAGCCTATTGGGCGCAAATAGCACTAGCCGCCCGCCAGCCCTTAAAACCCGGAAGGACTCGGCCAGGACGGCTGCATCGGATGTTGTATGTTCCAATACCTCAATCATGGTAACAACGTCAAAGCTGTCCGACGCGAACGGCAGACTCTCTCCAGCACCCTGCACCCGAGGGATCGGCTCGCGGAATGCCCGGAGATTGGATATTTGTATATCTACGCCACAGACCCACGCGGCACGCCGCGCGAGCTCAAGCGTATAACATCCGTTGCCACAACCGAGATCCAAGAGGCGCCTCCCCCTGAGCGGAAGCGCAGGCTCAAGCGTCCCGATGCGTTTTTCAACCGCGTACGAGCCGTACCCGGCCGGTCCCCCTAACCTATTGGGATGAACATCCACGTAAGCGACCTGCGCTTGCCGAGACGCGTCGGGGACGCGCTGGTGTCTTTCCATCGGCATCCGATACTTTTCCCACAGCGGTGTATTTGCCTTTATAATCGGTGCGGAGCTCACTCCCCACCAGGAGCACCTTCGCGTTTTTGTGCGCGGAGGATCTAAATTCTAATGCGCTAGTGGTCTAGATCGCACCAGCCCTTTGTGGCTCAGCTTCTCGCTCGCTGCTTGCGAGCCCGCGGAGCGCCTCACGAGCGGCCCGGAGAACCTCTTCGCATGAGATGATTCGAAGGCAGTACGGCTGATCGAACCTACAGTAATCGAAGCAAGGCCGGCACCAGAACTCCGGGCGAATCACAACGCGGTTCAGTTCCCCTATCGGACCGAACCACACTGGTTGGGTCGGCCCAAAGACAGCCACTACCGGAACCCCTAGCGCCGTGGCGATGTGCATGGGCCCCCCGTCATTGCAAATTAATAGGTGGCAGCGTTCCAAAACAGCCATGAACTGGCGAAGAGTTAGAGTGGCCGTGACCACTCGGGGTGATGGGAGGTCCAACGCCACGGGAGCGCCAGGTTCGAAGAACCAGATAGTCTTAATGCTGAACTCGGAAGCCAACTGAGCTTCCACGGCAGCGAAGTTCTTTAGCCCCCAGCTTCTGGTCGGGATTCTCGCCCCAGAATGTATTCCCAAGACAATGTCTTCAGTCCCGATGCCGTGACTGGCGAGAAACTGCCCGGCGAACGCTCTCTCGCGTTCCGACAGCGACAGACGAGGTTGCGTGTACACTATTGGCTTGCCAAGATGCTCAAGTAGCCGGAGCCAGACCTGAGAACGGTGGGGACGCGCCGGGTCTGGAGTTACTCGCTCGGTCAGCAATCGGCCACCGCCTCCCAAGCTGTATCCGACGCGCTCTCTGGCCCCTATTAGCCAGATGAGTAGATTATCGCGAATATCCATTCTTCCAGTCAGTGCCAAGTCGAAGTGCTGCCGTCGTAGCACTGTTAGCGTGCGGGCTAGCTGAACCCACAGGGAAGAAAAAGGATTGTACTTTCTCCAGCGAGCAAAGTGCTGAGCCCAGGGTACCCGGACTTCAATCAAATCGTCCGCCACGCCTTGATCGACCAGCAGTGCGACGACTTTAGGATTTACGAGCAGTGTAATCTGAGCACACGGGAAACTTAGCCGCAGGTTTCGTAAAAACGGCAAGAGAAGTATCACATCGCCAATATTCCAGTATTCCACAACAAGGATTTTTCGGATGCCATTCAGCGGTCTATTTTGCTCGAATCGATTGAAAAGACGCTGCAAGGAAACGATAGGTAACAGGAGAATATCAACCGTACGGGTAAGGAACGATTTAATGCGCCCCATTTTGAGCAGGGTTACGCGCGCGGCTGCTTGCGTGACGCTCACATCTGTTGGGGGCATCGTTACAGGACGTACCGTCTGGTGTCGAGGTTTTCCAGGGGCGTCCGCTGTTGTGAGGGCAGAGTGCCTCATGCCAAGACTGATCCAGCGCCGCATGCCCTTTCCCCACTCTCGTCAAATGGTCGTAAAGCGCAAGTATGTATTGACCCTTTGGTTCTCAATGGATTTCCTTTTCGACACGCGCGCGAGAAATTCCCTGCCGTTTCGGGCTGCATACACCAGCGAAGGAACGTAAGACGATTGTCGTAAAAGGGTAACATCTGGCAGGCATTCTCCTAACCGCAGGATTCATCAGGGCATAGTCAACGAGGGCCAGGGAAGGAGAACTACCCGCGTTCGCCCTGAACAGCCGATTTGTGAGACGGCGATTCCTTTGTACGCATTATTCTTTTCTTCCTCCGTCGCGATGACACTCAGCCTGAGCGATCACGGTGCCACGATGTAACACTAATCACACCTACCCTGTTGTCGGTTCGGCTGATAGCTTTTGCTATGCAGTGTAACTGTATCTGTCATCTGTCCATGGCAGGAGCGTGCAGGTTACTTGCGTACAAGATGTGGATGCCCCGTTAGTCTTATGCTGAAGAAATCGATTTTGCCGTCTGACACGCTCTAGGCTTGCAGTCGATAGCGAGGCGATCGCGAATCGACGGCAGAATGGCTAGTAGACACCAGAACGTAAACCCAGTCCCGCCAGGATCGATACCTTCGCCAACCTGACTGACCAAAAATACCGAAAAAAGCAAGGAGCAGGCGGCGAAGGCATATCTGTCGCGTGTATGACGCAGCAGGGACGCCGCACAAAGCAAAAGGACAAGCCACAACAATGTGAAGATGCTCACACTCAATAACCCACCTCCCAAAAGAACCTCCACAAAGGAAGAATGGGCTGTCCCAAACGAGGGATGGTATTGCAGCGCGTAAATTCGGGAGGCACTCCAATATCCCAGACCTATCCAGGGAGATTCTCTGAAGGTAACCTCGGCCAGATAGGCCCAAAGACCAGTGCGGCCTGTCAGAGTGTCGAGTGATTCGGGTTCGCGCACAAGCCAAGGAGCGATCCTTGGCAGGACTCCGGCCACCAGTAACAGAAGGATCGCAGCTAGAGACAGATAAGCCAGTCTTCTCGGCGCGGCAGCCCGTGCTCTCGTCACAAGCGCCAGAGCAAGAAAAACAAGAAGACATAGATATGCACTCCTCGTGAAAGAAAACACGAGAATTATCACGTCCATTGCAAGGAGGAGTAGATACAGGATTCGGGGCAGGGGGGGCGCGATCGTCAGGAGCAAGATGATTGCAAATATCGCAACCGGCCCGAGTCCGAGCGTAATTTGATCGACCCTGAGACGGAGTCCCCCCGCCGACTGCATCACTCGAAAAGCGACGCTAGGTGACCAAAGCGCGAAAATGCCCGCACCAATTAACAGTACCGTGTATCCCCAGAACAGTCTCTGCAAACAAGCCTTCGGCCCGTAACGACGAACGAAAAAAAACCCCAGCAAGAGCATTACCCCCATTTGATAGACCTTGAAAAGTGTCAGTAACGGAGCTTGGGACACGAACGCGGACAAGCCCAAGCAAAGAAGCAACAGAATACCAAGTTTCTGGGGGAGCCAAAATCGAAAAGGCGAATGCAAAAGCGAGCTATACCGCCACATCTCATACAGGACCCAAACGCCGCCGAGAACCCAGACGACTATATGGAAGACGACCACGGCATCAAGTTCCCCCCGTAGCGACGCGGTAGGATCGCGGAATCTTATCCGGGGTGGGCCCGTCAGTATTAATAGGAAAAGAATTGTACTGGCCAGACCGGGCGCCTGGCTGTTCCCAGCGAAGGCGCCTGTGCAAGTCTCACGGGAAGTTACCTTTCTCCATCGCGGTCGAACCACCGCGACACCGATTAGGCTCACGGCCAACCCTGTCGCCAGCAAGGCAAGTAAATTGGGCGACCCTGCAGAAACCAGCCATGCTCCGGTCAGCAGGCCAAGCGCGAGAATACACGAAAATACGCCTATTTGGCTGGCGAACTGCATGTCTTCAGACATCTTGTAAGACGTTCGGTAGGCAAACCCGAGTTCACACCTGCGATATGTAGATTGGGGGGGAATGCGAGTTGAATACAGCCTTCCAAGAAAATCACCGTCTCCACAATTGCTCGATATAACACCCACGAAAGAACTTCTCTATCGTCCGGCCTGTGCGCGCTGTAACTAGACAAATGTTTCGCGCGATCGGATAGAAAGGTAGAGGGAGTCTCCGCAGTGCACCGGGATCTCGCCGAATAATTAACTCAAATTCCTTTCGCTGCTGGCCGGTTGCGGTCTTACTAGCCGAGTGTCGACGGAAGTCACAGAAAAGCACGCTGACATGCTTGAATCGACACCCAATTTGCAACGCCTTGCGAAAGAATTCACAATCCATTGCGTAATGCAGGTCCTCGTTAAACCAGATCCCCGCCTCATGAATGCTCTTCCGCCAAAAGGCGGACGGGGTCGGCACCAAATTTATATGTAGCCACCGGAGGAGGAAAGGAGAAAAATGGGTTTCGCGTCGAACGCGGAGAGGGCGACCCAACTCATCCGTTTCACCATAATCGCCGTAGACAACATCTAGCTCCGGGCGCCTCTCAAAATACTCGTTTATTATGTGCAACGTCCCGAGCAGATAAAGATCATCGGCATTGCACCAGCCAATGATGTCGCCGGTAGACATACGAATGCCCTTGTTCAGAGCATCTGAGAGCCCCCTGTCCGGTTCCGAGACCCACTCGATATGGGGATATTATTTGAGGATCTCTCGGGTGTTGTCGCTGGAATCTCTATCAAGCACGATATGCTCACAGTTCGGATAATCTTGGAGTAGGACGCTGAGAATGCAAGTTTCAAGAAACCTTCCCATGTTCCTTGTCGGAGTTATCACCGATATCTTGTGTTGCATTTCACATCTCCTTCCGAATCAAGCATCGCAGCCGAAGCTCCGCTGTCGCCACGCCCTCTTCATTGGATACAATCGCAATCCTTGTCCCAACGCCCCGAGTCTTGTAAGTCCAGAAAAAACGACCAACTCGCCGGCGATTTCCACTTTTCGTGCTGCTTGCTGTATAGCTCCCATGGGATGCCTCCGGAACTGTGTTGATTGCAGCGAACGTCTTCAGCGTGTCGCCGGGATAACCTGAGCATCGCGGCTATTCGACGGGATTCGAGGCAGGGGGTAACACGTTGTTGCGCTCCAGCTCTTGAACGATCGTTTTCGCCATGACTTCATGTCCCAAGGCTGAGTAATGCGGATCGCAAGGGAGTGAGAAATAGGGCCACGTCAAGCCTTGGTGGTCACGATAGG
>Ga0326597_10012952_pt1 | contig 10980 bp, 8 predicted proteins | sample RVTome_12_FD_203789 | JGI IMG/M metagenome (GOLD analysis project Ga0326597, IMG submission 203789) | Soil microbial communities from uranium-contaminated site in the Upper Colorado River Basin, Wyoming, United States - RVT100D185 | ecosystem: Environmental > Terrestrial > Soil > Contaminated >... | reverse complement strand
GAGCCGGGGTGGGCTCGGCGTTTCTTCTTGTGGCGGAGAGAGAGGGATGATTCGGCGCTGCGCGCCTCACCCCTGCGGGGCCGCCGTCGCTGCGCGACGACGTTCAACCCGGCTGCGCCGGGTTGTCGAACCCTCGGTCGGGTTCAAATCCCTCTGCTGGTGGGTGCAAATGGAAACGCCGAGCCGGGGTAGGCTCGGCGTTTTTCCTTATGGCGGAGAGAGAGGGATGATTCGGCGCTTTGCGCCTCACCCCTGCGGGGCCGCCGCCGCTGCGCGGCGACGTTCTGCGCCAATGCTTTGCATTGGCTGGTCGAACCCTCTTGTCGGGTTCAAATCCCTCTGGTGGTGGGTGCAAATGAAAACGCCGAGCCGGGGTGGGCTCGGCGTTTTTGTTATATGGCGGAGAGAGAGGGATTCGAACCCTCGATGGGCTTTTGACCCATACTCCCTTAGCAGGGGAGCGCCTTCGACCACTCGGCCATCTCTCCGGGTCTGTCCTCGGCGCCGGGCACCGAAGACCCGGAAGGATACCGGCCTGCCGGGTTCAGGACAAGGGAAGCGCGCCGGCTCAGAGCTTGAGAAGAAATCTACTGCGCGGTCCGATCGCTGCGTTGGGCGGTGCTCGCTCCTCGCCTATCCACTTGATATGTCTCGTCGCTGCGCTCCGTCCGCCTTGCGCTCAAACCGCTCGCTACGATTTCTTCTCAAGCTCTCAGCCGCCCGCGCCGGGCTCCCCGCTCTGTTCGCGCTTGATGCGTTCGTAGATCTCTTCGCGGTGGACGGCGACGTCCTTGGGGGCGTTGACGCCGAGGCGCACCTGGTTGCCCTTGACCCCGAGGACGGTCACTGTCACCTCGTCACCGATCATCAGGGTCTCACCGACCCTGCGGGTCAATATAAGCATCGTGGTTGCCTCCGTATTCCTTGGTCTTCGATGGCGCCATCCCTCAGCTTCTACTACCGCGGCCGGGTGTTGCGCAGGTGGACTGTCCTTCAACTGATTATTTTAGTCTGGGATCACCGGATTGTAAGTCATTGACGGCGGCATCAGGGTCACGCCTTGGCCGCCAGATCGAAGGCCTCGTGCAGGGTGCGCACGCCGAGTTCGAGGAACTTGTCGTCGACCACGACGGAGATCTTGATCTCGGAGGTGGAGATCATGCGGATGTTGATGCCGACCCCGGCCAGGGCCTCGAACATGCGGCTGGCGATGCCGGCGTGGGAGCGCATGCCGACGCCGACCAGCGACAGCTTGGCGATGCTGCTGTTGCCGGTGACGTCGCTGGCGCCGACCTGGGTGCCGATGCGCTTGACGATCTCCAGCGCGCGCTCGTAGTCGTTGCGGTGGACGGTGAAGGTGAGGTCGGTGGTGGCGTCGTCACCGACGTTCTGCACGATCATGTCGACCTCGATGTTGGCGTCGGCGATCGGGCCGAGCACGGCGTAGGCGATGCCGGGCCGGTCCGGGACGCCGGCCATGGTCAGCTGGGCCTCGTCGCGGTTGAAGGCGATACCGGAGATAAGTGGTTGTTCCATCCCATCTTCCTCATAGGTAATCAGGGTGCCGGGGCCCTCCTCGAAACTGGAGAGTACGCGCAGCGGGACGTTGTACTTGCCGGCCATCTCGACCGAGCGGATCTGCAGCACCTTGGAGCCGAGGCTGGCCATCTCGAGCATCTCCTCGAAGGTGATGCGTTCGAGGCGGCGGGCGTTGGGCTCGACCCGCGGGTCGGTGGTGTAGACGCCGTCGACGTCGGTGTAGATCTGGCACTCGTCGGCCTTCAAGGCGGCGGCCAGCGCGACGGCGGTGGTGTCCGAGCCGCCGCGGCCGAGGGTGGTGATGTTGCCGTCGATGTCGATGCCCTGGAAGCCGGCCACCACTGCCACCTTGCCGGCGTTGAGCTGGGCATGCAGCCGGGCCGGGTCGATCTCGAGGATGCGCGCCTTGCTGTGGGCGGTGTCGGTGCGGATCCCGGCCTGGCTGCCGGTGAACGAGCGCGCCGGGCAGCCGAGCTTGTGCAGGGCGATGCTGAGCAGGGCGATGGTCACCTGCTCGCCGGTCGACAGCAGCACGTCGAGCTCGCGGCGGTCGGCGTTGGCGTCGATCGACTTGCCCAGGTCGACCAGGCGGTTGGTCTCGCCGCTCATGGCCGAGACGGTGACGCAGACCTGGTCGCCACGGGCGCGGGCGGCGGCGACGCGCCGGGCGACCTGCTCGATACGCTCGGTGGTGCCGACCGAGGTGCCACCGTATTTCTGGACGATCAGGGCCATGTTCGGTGCTGCCGGAAAAGGCGCGAATTAAACAACATAATCCAGTTGAAATAAAGGATTCGGGTCAATCGAGCCGGGCGCGGACCCAGTCGGCGACCGCGGCCAGCGCGCCATCCAGCGCGGCGACGTCGCTGCCGCCGCCCTGGGCCATGTCGGCGCGACCGCCGCCCTTGCCGCCGATCGGCGTGGCGACGGCGTTGACCAGGTCGCCGGCCTTGATCCGGTCGGTGGCGTCGTCGCTGACGCCGGCGACCAGGCTGATGCGGTCGTCGTTGACCGCGGCCAGGACGATGGCCGCCGTGCCGAGCTTCTGCTTGAGCTGGTCGACGGTACCGCGCAGCGATTTCGGGTCGGTGCCGTCGAGGCGCGCGGCCAACACCTGCAGGCCGTCGACCGCCACCGCCCGGGAGGCGAGGTCGCTGCCGGCGCTGCTGGCCAGCTTCTGCTTCAGTCGCTCGAGGTCCTTTTCCAGCTGGCGGTTGCGCTCGAGCAGGGCGGCGACCTTCTGCGTCACCGACTCGCGGTCGCCCTTGACCAGCTCGGCGACGCCGCCGAGGCGCCGCTCGGCGTCGCTGACCCGCGCCAGCGCCCCGTCGCCGGTGACCGCCTCGATGCGGCGGATGCCGGCCGCGATGCCGCTTTCGGTGACGATCTTGAACAGGCCGATGTCGCCGGCCCGGCGCACGTGGGTGCCGCCGCAGAGCTCGGTCGAGAAGTCGCCGACGCGCAGCACCCGCACCCGGTCGCCGTACTTTTCGCCGAACAGGGCCATGGCACCGGCGCCGACCGCCTCGTCGTAGCTCATCACCGCGGTCTCGACCGCGGCGTTGGCGCGCACCTGCTCGTTGACCAGCTGCTCGATGGCGTCGAGTTGCGCGGGCGTGACCGGCTCGAAGTGGGTGAAATCGAAGCGCAGGCGGCCGGGTTCGACCAGCGAGCCCTTCTGGGTGACATGCTCGCCCAGCACCTGGCGCAGGGCCGCGTGCAGCAGGTGGGTGGCGGTGTGGTTGAGCGCGGTGGCCTGGCGCGCGGCGGGGTCGACCTGGGCGCTGACCGTGTCGCCGACCGCGAGCGCGCCTGCGGTCAGCCGGCCGAGGTGCAGGTGGGCCGGGCCGTGCTTGCGCGTGTCGGCGACCACGAAACGCCCGCCGGGGGCGCGCAGCTCGCCGTGGTCGCCGACCTGGCCGCCGGACTCGGCATAGAACGGCGTGCAGTCGAGCACCACCGCGCCGTCGTCGCCGGCCGCCAGGGTGTCGACGCTGCGGCCGTCGCGCAGCAGCGCCACCACCCGGCCCTCGCCGGTCAGGTTGCCGTAGCCGGTGAAGGTGGTGACCGCATCGAGCTCCGGCAGGGCGCCGTAGTCGACCCCGAACTGGCTGGCCGCGCGGGCCCGCTCGCGCTGCGCCGCCATCGCCCGGTCGAAGCCGGCCTGGTCGATGCGCAGCCCGCGCTCGCGCGCGATGTCGGCGGTCAGATCGACCGGGAAGCCGTAGGTGTCGTAGAGCAGGAACAGGGTCTCGCCCGGGATCTCGCCGCCCTGGTCGAGGCCGGCGATGCGCTCCTCGAGGATGCGCAGCCCCTGTTCCAGGGTCTCGGCGAAGCGCTGCTCCTCGAGGCGCAGCACGCGCTCGACCTGGGCCGCGGCGGTGGCGAGCTCCGGGTAGGCGGCGCCCATCTCGTCGACCAGCACCGGCACCAGCCGGTGGAAGAACGGCTCCTTCAGGCCGAGCTTGTGGCCGTGGCGGATGGCGCGGCGGATGATCCGGCGCAGCACGTAGCCGCGCCCCTCGTTGGACGGTAGCACGCCGTCGACCACCAGGAAGGCGCAGGCGCGGATGTGGTCGGCGATCACCTTGAGCGAGTTGTCGGCCAGGTCGTCGCTGCCGGCCAGCTCGGCGGCGGCGGCGATCAGGTGGCGGAACAGGTCGATCTGGTAGTTGCTGTGCACCCCCTGCAGCACCGCGGCCAGGCGCTCCAGCCCCATGCCGGTGTCGACCGACGGCTTCGGCAGCGGCGTCAGCGCGCCGTCGGCGGCGCGGTTGTACTGCATGAAGACCAGGTTCCAGATCTCGATGTAGCGATCACCATCCTCGTCGGGCGAGCCGGGCGGCCCGCCGGCAACGTCGGGGCCGTGGTCGTAGAAGATCTCCGAGCACGGACCGCATGGGCCGGTGTCGCCCATGGCCCAGAAGTTGTCGCTTTCGTAGCGCTTGCCGCCGGGCTTGTCGCCGATGCGGGTGAAGCGGGCCGGGTCGACACCGATGTCATCGAGCCAGATCGCGGCCGCCTCGTCGTCGTCGATGTAGACCGTGACCCAGAGCTTGTCACCGGGCAGGCCGAGGGTCCCGGTCAGGAACTCCCAGGCGTAGTGGATCGCCTCGCGCTTGAAGTAGTCGCCGAAGCTGAAGTTGCCGAGCATCTCGAAAAAGGTGTGGTGGCGGGCGGTGTAGCCGACGTTTTCGAGGTCGTTGTGCTTGCCGCCGGCGCGCACGCAGCGCTGCGAGGTGGTCGCGCGCCGGTAGGGACGCGGGTCGTGGCCGAGGAAGACGTCCTTGAACTGGACCATGCCGGCGTTGGTGAACAGCAGCGTCGGGTCGTTGCCGGGCACCAGCGGGCTGCTGGCGACGACCGCGTGGTCGCGCTCCTGGAAAAAGTCGAGGAACGCCTGACGGATCTCGTTGCTGCTGCTCATGCTCGCTCGCCTGGATGGGGCAGAAGGTGGGCGTTTACCGTGGCGGCGGCCGCACCGCAGCCGCCAAGGGTTCACGCTTCGCCGGGGTCTGTCAACAGGGCGCGAATCTGCTCGCTGGCGAAGCCGCGCTGGGCCAGGAAGCGGGCGCGCCGGGCGAGGTCGCGGCGGTCGCCGGGCGGGGCGCTGCCGAAGCGTTTGCGATGGGCCGCGGCGAGCAAGTCCGCCCAGTCGACCCCGGCCTCGGCCAGGGCGGTGTCGGCCAGGTCGGCCGCCACGCCGCGCTGGCGCAGCTCCTGGCGGATGCGCAGCGGGCCCTGGCCCCGCAGCACGCGGCTGTGGACGAAGGCCTCGGCGTAGCGCGCGTCCGACTGCAGGCCGGCCGCGGCCAGTTGCTCGAGCAGGGCGTCGAGGTCGGCGCCGTCACTCTCCGGATCGGCCAGCTTGCGCCGCAGTTCGGCCCGGCTGTGCTCGCGCCGGGCGAGCAGCCCGAGGGCGCGCTCGCGCAGCGCGGACGCGGCGTCAGGCTTCGACTTCGGCGGCGGGCTCACTGGCCGCAACGCCGGCGCCGACGCTCTTGGGCAGCAGCTTGGCGCGGATCAACTGCTCGATCTCGGCGGCCAGCGCCGGGTTCTCGCGCAGGAACTGGCGCACGTTGTCCTTGCCCTGGCCGATGCGCTCGCCGTTGTAGCTGTACCAGGAGCCGGCCTTGTCGACGAAGTCGTGGGCGACACCGAGGTCGATGATCTCGCCCTCGCGCGAGATGCCATGGCCGTAGAGGATCTCGAACTCGGCCTGCTTGAACGGCGGCGCGACCTTGTTCTTGACCACCTTGACCCGGGTCTCGTTGCCGACCACCTCGTCGCCCTTCTTGATCGCGCCGATGCGGCGGATGTCGAGCCGGACCGAGGAGTAGAACTTGAGCGCATTGCCGCCGGTGGTGGTCTCGGGGCTGCCGAACATGACGCCGATCTTCATCCGGATCTGGTTGATGAAGATGACCAGGGTGTTGGAGCGCTTGATGTTGGCGGTCAGCTTGCGCAGCGCCTGCGACATCAGCCGCGCCTGCAGGCCGACGTGGGAGTCACCCATCTCGCCGTCGATCTCGGCCTTGGGCGTCAGCGCCGCGACCGAGTCGACCACCACCACGTTGACCGCGGCCGAACGGACCAGCATGTCGGCGATCTCCAGCGCCTGTTCACCGGTGTCCGGCTGCGACACCAGCAGGTCGTCGACGTTGACGCCGATCTTTTCGGCGTAGCCGGGATCGAGGGCGTGCTCGGCGTCGATGAAGGCGGCGGTGCCGCCCTGGCGCTGCACCTCGGCGACCACCTGCAGGGTCAGCGTGGTCTTGCCGGACGACTCCGGACCGTAGATCTCGACCACCCGGCCGTAGGGCAGGCCGCCGACGCCGAGGGCGATGTCGAGGCCGAGCGAGCCGGTCGAGACCGCCTCGATGTCGCGGATGGTGCCGCCGTCGCCCATGCGCATGATCGCGCCCTTGCCGAACTGGCGTTCGATCTGGCTCAGGGCCGCGTTGAGTGCCTTCTGTCGGTTGTCGTCCATAGCTGTCCTGGTGGTGTGTCGTTCGGGGTGCGGAACGGGATGGCGCAGGCCCGGATTATCCCACACCCCCCGGGGACGGCCTAGGGCGGATCGGCGCGCGTGGCTGTCGGATCGGGTCGACAGTTGACCCGGGTCACGCCTCGGTGCGCAGCGGCCAGCCGGCCAGTTCGCGGTAGCGCACCCCGCCCGGCGGGCTCTCGGAGGCGACCAGCGCGAGGCGGTCGCCGTGCCAGGTCAGCGCGGGCGCGAGGTGGGCATCGCCGTGCGGCCGGGCCACCTTGCGCACCAGGGTGACGTGGCTGCGGAACGGCCGCGACTCGACCGGCAGGCGCTGGCGCACCAGGGCCGCGCGCAGGCCCGCCGCCAGGGCCGCCAGCGGGTCCGGGCCGGGGTCGGGCACGGCGCACAGCAGCTGCGGCCGGGCCCAGTGCTCGACCCGGGTCAGCGTCAGTGTCACCGGGGGCGCGCTCAGCTCCGCGCCGACGGCGTGCGCGGCCGCCACGCCCGCCGCCGGCAGTTGGCCGAGGTAGGCGAGGGTCAGGTGCAGGTTGTCCGCGGCCACCGGGCGCGCCCGTTCCGGGGCGTGGTCGCGGGCCCAGGCCACCAGCGCCGCGCGCAGCGGCGGCGCCGGCCACAGGGCGAAAAAGAGGCGGGCGCCGCTAGCCCGCATATCTCACCGGGCGGTCAACGGCTGTGGCGCAACATGCTGAAGCACCGGTGGAATCAGACACGGTACAGAGGAATCGAGTCATGACACCCTGTTTTCGCCGTTGGCCTATCACGGTTCAGGCTGGTCTTCGCCTCCGTAGGCTTGCTCTTCAGGCAAGTGGTAGCTACGGCTACCACTGGCCTTCCAGAGCGGCGCCTACGAAGCCGAATCCGGCGCCTGCTCCCGCGATCCCGGTGAGATATCCGGGCTAGCCGGCATCGAGGGTGTCGAGCAGGCCGCGCAGGGCGTGGGCCACCGCCAGGCGGCGGACGGCGTCCCGGTCGCCGGTGAAGTGCATGCCATCGGTGCGGCAGGTGCCGGCGTCCCAGGCGAACCAGACGGTGCCGACCGGCTTGTCCGGCGTGCCGCCGCCGGGGCCGGCGATGCCGCTGACCGCCAGCGTGACCTCGACCCCGGCGCGCGCCCGCAGCCCGCGGGCCATGGCGGCGACCACCGCCTCGCTGACGGCGCCGTGCGCCTCCAGCAGCGCCGCCGGGACGTCGAGCAGCTCCTGCTTGGCGCGGTTGGAGTAGGTGACCAGGCCGCGCTCGAACCAGTCGCTGCTGCCGGCGAGGTCGGTCAGCACCTTGGCGATCCAGCCGCCGGTGCAGGACTCGGCGGTGGCCAGCCGGCGGCCCCGGGCGCCGAGTGCCTGGGCGACCCGGGTCGCCAGGGTCTGCAGTTCATCCATGTGTTGCGTGCCTCCGCGTCCAGCCTAGGGCAGTGATACCGGCGCCGGCAACCACGACGGCTGGCCGCTCGCCCGGCCCCTTCGCTACACTGCCGCGATGCCCAGCCCCGCCAACCGTCCCGACAGCCGGCACACGCCGGTCATGCAGCAGTACCTGGCGATCAAGGCAGAGCATCCGGACACCCTGCTGTTCTACCGCATGGGCGACTTCTACGAACTCTTTTTCGACGACGCCAGGCGCGCCTCGGAACTGCTCGACATCACCCTGACCGCGCGCGGCAAGTCGGGCGATCACCCGATCCCGATGGCCGGGGTGCCGGTGCACGCCATCGACAGCTACCTGGCCCGGCTGGTGCGGCGGGGCGAGTCGGCCGCCATCTGCGAGCAGATCGGCGACCCGGCGGCGAGCAAGGGACCGGTCGAGCGCCAGGTGGTGCGCGTGGTGACCCCGGGAACGCTGACCGAGGAGGCGCTGCTCGACGACCGGCGCGACAACCTGCTGGTGGCCCTCTGCGGGCGCGCGGAGAACTTCGGCCTCGCCGCACTCGATCTCAGCAGCGGCCGCTTCACCTTGCTCGAGGTGGCCGGGGGCGACGCCCTGAAGAGCGAGCTGGCGCGGCTCGACCCGGCCGAGCTGCTGCTGCCGGACGACGACGACCCGCCGGTCACCGGCGTCGTCGGCGCGGCCCTGCGCCGCCTGCCGTCATGGCACTTCGACCCGGCCGCGGCGCGGCGCGCGCTGTGCGCCCAGTTCGGCACCCGCGACCTCGCCGGCTTCGGCTGCGAGGAGCAGGAACTCGCCGTCGGCGCCGCCGGTTGCCTGCTGCAGTACGTGCGCGAGACCCAGCGCGCCGCCCTGCCGCACCTGCGCAGCCTGGCGCTGGAGCGCCACGACGACACCCTGGTGCTCGATGCCGCCAGCCGGCGCAACCTGGAGATCGACCGCAACCTCGGCGGGCGCGACGGCCAGACCCTGGTCGCGGTGTTCGACTGCAGCGTGACGGCCATGGGCGGGCGCTGCCTGCGCCGCTGGCTGCAGCGCCCGCTGCGCGACCAGGCCACGCTCCGCCTGCGCCACCAGGCGATCGAGACCCTGCTCGAGGTCGGCCTGCACGGCGGCCTGCGCGAGGTGCTGCGCGGCACCGCCGACGTCGAGCGCATCCTCAGCCGCGTCGCCCTGCGCAGCGCGCGGCCGCGCGACCTGGTCGGCCTGCGCGACGCCCTCGGCCGGCTGCCGGCCCTGCAACTGGGACTCGAGGACCTGACCGCCCCGCTGCTCGATGCCATCGCCGGGGCGCTGGTCGAGCAGCCCGCCATCCACGGCCTGCTGGAGCGTGCGCTGGTCGAGCAGCCGCCGGTGGTGCTGCGCGACGGCGGTGTCATCGCCAGCGGCTACGACGCCGAGCTCGACGAGCTGCGCGGCCTGAGCCGCAACGCCGACGGCTACCTCGCCGACCTTGAGGCGCGCGAGCGGGCGCGGACCGGCGTGGCGACGCTGAAGGTCAGCTACAACCGGGTCCATGGCTACTACATCGAGCTCGGCCGCAGCCACGCCGACAAGGTCCCGGCCGACTACCAGCGCCGGCAGACACTGAAGAACGCCGAGCGCTACATCACCCCGGAGCTGAAGGGATTCGAGGACCGCGTGCTCAGTGCCCGCGAGCGGGCGCTGGCGCGCGAGCGGCTGCTCTACGACGGCCTGCTCGACGCCGTCGCCGCCAGGCTCGCCCCGCTGCAGGCGACCGCCGGGGCGCTGGCCGAACTCGACGTGCTGGCCACGCTGGCCGAGCGCGCCGAGGCGCTCGACCTCTGTTGCCCGACCCTGGTGACCACCCCCGGGCTGCGTATCATCGGCGGCCGTCACCCGGTGGTCGAGGCGGTCCAGGAGGCGCCGTTCGTCGCCAACGATCTCACCCTCGACGACCGCCGGCGCATGCTGGTGATCACCGGCCCGAACATGGGCGGCAAGTCGACCTACATGCGCCAGGTCGCCCTGATCGCGCTGCTCGCCCACGCTGGCAGCTTCGTGCCGGCGGCCAGTGCCGAGATCGGCCCGCTCGACCGCATCTTCACCCGCATCGGCGCCTCCGACGACCTCGCCGGCGGCCGCTCGACCTTCATGGTCGAGATGACCGAGACGGCCAACATCCTCAACAATGCCACCGACCGCTCGCTGGTGCTGATGGACGAGGTCGGGCGCGGCACCAGCACCTTCGACGGCCTGTCGCTGGCCTGGGCCAGCGCCGAGCGGCTGGCGCGCGACGTGCGTGCGTTCACGCTGTTCGCCACCCACTATTTCGAGTTGACCACGCTGGCCGAGGAGATCGACGCCGTGGCCAACGTCCACCTCGACGCCGTCGAGCACGGCGAGCGGATCGTCTTCCTGCACGCCGTGCGCGACGGCCCCGCCAACCAGAGCTACGGCCTGCAGGTCGCGGCCCTGGCCGGGGTGCCGCGGGCGGTGATCGACGCGGCGCGGCGGCGCCTGACGGAGTTGGAGGCGCGTGGCCACGCCCAGGTCGAGGCGTTGCCGGACCCGGCAGTCCGGCAGCTGGGCCTGTTCGAGTCGGCCGACGACCGCCTGCACCGTGCCCTGGCGCAACTCGATCCCGACGCCCTGGCGCCGCGCGAGGCGCTGGCGGCGCTGTACGAACTCAAGCGGCTCGCCGACGGCGGTTGAGCATCGACGCCCGGAAGGGCGCATGGCGTAGACCGCCACCTGGCGCTGCAAAAGGCCATGGAAGGGTAAAGCGCGGCGTGCCCGTCCCAAGCGTCCCGGTGGGTATGGCGCCGGTAGGAGCGGTCACTGGCCGCAATCCGACGGTGCGGTGGCGATGGCGTATCGGCCCGGGTACCCGGAGGGCATAAAGTCAGACAGGTAGGTTGGGCAAAGCGTAGCGTGCCCAACACCGACACCCCGCATCGATGGGCACGCTGCGCTTTGCCCATCCTGATATGGATGACCATGTCAATTCGGTGGCACCAAGATTCGTTTCGGCTTTCTCCGTCAGTGGCTTCGGTTCAGGGTGCGCAAGGCGATTCGCGACGGTG
>Ga0326597_10012951_pt1 | contig 10980 bp, 13 predicted proteins | sample RVTome_12_FD_203789 | JGI IMG/M metagenome (GOLD analysis project Ga0326597, IMG submission 203789) | Soil microbial communities from uranium-contaminated site in the Upper Colorado River Basin, Wyoming, United States - RVT100D185 | ecosystem: Environmental > Terrestrial > Soil > Contaminated >... | reverse complement strand
CGGTGGACACGACCACCCGGCCGACGGTAAGCACATCGCTCCCCAAGCGGTTGCCGACCACCCGGCGCATGACTGACTCGGCAATGTCCCGGATTGTCTGCGGGGACTCGCGGACCCGGAAAAGGAAGCGCACCGGGTCCTCGATTCGGTACTGAACAATCCATTGAACATCGATCACATTCAGGTCGCCCGTAAGCATCAGCGATACATCCTTGAATGCCTTCTTGTCGGCCATGTACTGCGTTCGCCCGCCGGCACCGGTGACAGCCGTGACGAACCCGAATTCCTGCTTGAGAACCCGGGCCGTGGGAACCAGCCGCACCCTCTCGATGCCGTCGGGAAACTTGAAGTGCAGACCCGGACCCACCGTGCGCTCCACCGCCCCAAAGCGCTGGACGATGCCCGTCTCCTCGGGCTGCACCGTGAACCAGGTCGACCCGAGGAAGATCACTAGCAGCGCTCCCGCGATAATAAGCGCGATGCGCCGGCTGCCGAGCGCGGCGGCGCGTCTGCGCAATTCGTCGACGATATCATCGGGATCATAAGTCGCCATGTTCTATCTCCTTTTGGTAAGGGTTTTGGTGCAGCCCGCGCGGTGCTTGTGCGGCCGGTGATATTTCCCATCCTGCCGGGCTGCGGCGCAGTGTGGCGATGCAATGTTCCCTGTGCTTTCCGAGAGCGGTCAGGTCGAGCCGGATCCATTCGCGTTCTGTAACGCGATCGCTCACGTGACAGGACGCGCCGGGTTCCAGTGGATGCCAGTGCAGGCCCATGACGACCTCTTTCAGATCGACTTCCCGATTGGCGCTTATGCTGTTGTCTATTCGGATTGTATGACAATTGTTTTGCACGGGCGTCCTCTTCTCGTTGCTCGTCACTTTGCCGGTGCGGGCGGCGGGCGTCGTCCGACTTCCACTGGGATCGACAGCGGCTTGTTGTTCCTCACCACGCCGAATGTTCCGCGTGTGCCCGGGGCGAGAGCCGCCGTTTCGTTGATCAGCGCTCCCGTGTCGGGTATGGGCTTGCCGTTGACGGCGACGACAACGTCGCCCGGGTGAATGCCGGCGAGTTCCGCCGGTCCCCCACGCTGCACGCCCATGATCCGCGCGCCACGGACGGCCGCGTCGTGTTCAGTGTCCTGGGCGGCGACGCCCAGCCAGCCGCGGTCCACGCGGCCTTTGGTGATGATCTGTTCCATGATCTGCCGCGCCAGGCTCACCGGGATGGCGAAGCCGATCCCTACCGAGCCTTCCGTCTTGGTAAAGATCGCGGTATTGATGCCGACGAGATTGCCGTTGGTGTCGATCAGCGCGCCGCCCGAATTGCCGGGGTTGATCGCGGCGTCGGTCTGGATGAAGTTCTCGAAGGTGTTGATCCCGAGCCGGTTGCGTCCGGTCGCGCTGACGATGCCCTGCGTGACCGTCTGGCCGACGCCGAAGGGGTTGCCGATTGCGAGAACCACGTCCCCGACTTGAAGCTCCTCCGATTTGCCGAACGTGATCGCGGACAGATTCTTCGCGTCGATCTTGAGCACCGCGAGATCGCTTTCCGGGTCCGTGCCAACCACGCGCGCTGCGAGCGGCTCGCGTCCGACGGCGACCACCGCGATCTCGTCGGCGCTCGCGACGACGTGATTGTTGGTGAGAAGATAACCTTCGCTGCTCACGATCACGCCCGAGCCCAGATTTACGGCGGATTCCGGCCGTTCAGCGGGCGGCTCGCCGAAAAAACGCCGTAGCAACAGCTCGTCCCGGGATAAAGGCCGCTGCGCGACTTGTTTGGTCGTGTAGATATTCACTACCGCGGGTATCGCCTTGCGTGCCGCGGTGTTGTAACTCGCGGCTCCCGCGCCGGCGGCGGGACTGGGCGCAGCCTCCCGCACTGTCACGACATTAGCGCGCGGCGGCGGTGTCTCGCTGCGGAACAGCGAGATCAGATACAGGCCGGCGAAAACGATCGTCGCCGTCTGCGCAAACACGAGCCAAAACTTACGCATGGCCCACCTCGCGTCGCTAAATGGTTTGCCGGTGTTTCGCATCTTCGAGCGTTAATTCGACCTATTGCTCGCCGGGAGCCGTGCCGGCAGCGGTCAGGCGCGGGATAAACCCCGGCGTCCGGGCCATATAGCGCCGGTATTGCTCGCCGAATTCGGCCAGCGCGTCGCGTTCTTCGCGCTGCGCAAGCATAACGTACATCGTGACCAGTACCGGAAACATGATTACCGTAAGTACGGTCGGCCACTGCAACAAAAATCCGGACATGATCAAGATGAATCCGCCGTATTGCGGGTGGCGAACGTGGACGTAAGGTCCGCTGGCGGCCAGCTGGTGTGCGCGTTGCGCGGCATACAGCACTTTCCACGACTTCGACAGCAGAATGAAGCCTGCGACCAGGAGTATGCTGCTGAGAATGTGGAACGGACCGAAATGCGGATTGGCTTTCCAGCCGAAAATCATTTCGAACAGATGTCCCGAGTCATGCGCGAACCAGTCAACTTCCGGAAAGCGCGCCGACAGCCAGCCCGACAGAAAATAGATCGTCAGCGGAAATCCGTACATCTCGGTAAAGAGCGCAACCAGAAATGCCGAGAAGGCGCCGAACGAGCGCCAGTCGCGCGAGGTTTGCGGCTTCGCAAAGCTGAATGCGAAGATGATGAACACCAGCGAATTGATGATCACCAGCGACCAGAGGCCGTATTCCGAAGCGTCGGCGGGGTTCATTTTTCTTCTCCCTGGTTGTCTTTCTGCGACGGGTGTTCGCCATGGCCGCCGTGATCATGGTGCAGGAACAGATGTATCAACGGGCAGGCGAGCAGCAGCAGGTACGGCAGGTAATAAAGGACACCTTCGAGATGCGCCTTGTGCTCCATGACGAGGAAATAACCGGCCACCGCCAGGAAACCGAGCAAAACCCAGTTGAGTTTCGAATTTGGGTTATGGTTTTCGTGTGACTCATGATCGTGATTCATGACGATTTCCTTGAGCCCGTTAGGGGACTGGAATTGCAGTCTGTTCATAGTTGTACGCGATTGAGCCGCAGCGCATTGGTCACCACCGATACCGAGCTGAAGCTCATCGCGGCGGCGGCGATGATAGGCGACAGCAGCAAGCCAAAAAACGGATACAGCACACCGGCGGCAATCGGCACGCCGAGCGCGTTATAGATAAAAGCAAAGAACAGATTCTGCCGAATGTTGCGCATGGTGGTGCGGCTCAGGCGGCGCGCCCTCACGATGCCGCGCAGGTCGCCTTTCACGAGCGTGACGCCGGCGCTTTCCATCGCGACATCCGTGCCGGTGCCCATCGCGATGCCGACTTGCGCCTGCGCGAGCGCCGGGGCGTCGTTGATACCGTCGCCCGCCATGGCGACGACGCGGCCTTCGGCCTGCAGTTGTTTGACGACTTCCACCTTTTGTTCGGGCAGCACTTCCGCCGTGACGCGATCGATCCCGAGCTTGCGGGCGACTGCCTCCGCGGTGACCTTGTTGTCGCCGGTCAGCATTACGACTTTCAAGCCTTCCTCGTGCAGTTGCCGGATTGCCTCGGGCGTGGAATCCTTGATCGGGTCGGCCACCCCGATGAGACCGGCAGGCCGGTTCTCGATCGTCACGAACATCACGGTCTGGCCTTCGGCGCGCCGTTTGGCCGCCTGCTCGTCGAGCGCGCCCGGATCGATGTTGAGGCTTTCGAGCAGCTTGCGGTTTCCGATAGACACCGTTTTGCCGTCGACTTTGCCGCTCACGCCCTTGCCGGTCACCGACTGAAAGTCCGCCACGGCAAGCAGCTCGAGCTTCTTGTCGTCCGCGCCGCCGATGATGGCTGCCGCAAGCGGGTGCTCGCTGGCGCGTTCGAGGCTCGCGCCAAGCTGCAGGATGTCATCCTCGCGGAAGCCATTTGCGGCCACCACGCCGGTCAGGCGCGGCTTGCCTACCGTAAGCGTGCCGGTCTTGTCGCAGACCAGCGTGTCGACCTTTTCCATGATCTCGAGCGCTTCCGCATTCTTGATCAGCACGCCGGCGGTGGCGCCGCGACCGGTGCCGACCATGATCGACATCGGCGTGGCAAGCCCCAGTGCGCAGGGGCAGGCGATGATGAGCACCGCGACCGCGTTGATGATGGCGTGGGCAAGACGGGGTTCCGGTCCCCACAAGCCCCAGACCGCGAATGTCACTACCGCAATCGCCACGACCGCCGGCACGAAATATCCCGAGACCACGTCGACGAGCTTCTGGATCGGCGCGCGGCTGCGCTGGGCTTCGCTCACCATATGCACGATTTGCGCGAGCAGCGTATCGGTGCCGACGCGTTCGGCCTGCATCAACAGGCCGCCGGTGCCGTTGACCGTGGCCCCGATCACGCGGTCGCCCTGGTGCTTTTCGGCCGGGATCGGCTCCCCGGTGACCATCGATTCGTCGACGGCGCTCGATCCTTCCACGATCTTCCCGTCCACTGGCACCTTTTCACCGGGGCGCACGCGCAATTTGTCGCCTGGTTTGACTTGCTCGAGCGCAATGTCCTCTTCGCGGCCGTCGGCGCGCACGATGCGCGCGGTTTTCGGGGCGAGGCCGAGCAGCATCTTGATCGCGGCGCTGGTGTGGCTGCGCGCGCGCAATTCGAGCACCTGCCCGAGCAGCACCAGCGCGGTGATCACCGCGGCGGCTTCGAAATAGACGGCGACCGTCCCGTCCGCCATGCGCAGGGTTAGCGGAAAAATATCGGGCGCGAGCGTCGCCACCATGCTGTAGACCCACGCGATGCCGACGCCCAACGCGATCAGCGTGAACATGTTGAGGTTACGATTGACGATCGACTGCCAGCCGCGCACGAAAAACGGCCAGCCGCCCCATAGCACCACGGGGGTCGCGAGTACCAACTCGATCCATTGCAGGATGCGCCCGGAAACAAAGCGCGCGGCGAAATCGGGCGCGAACTCCGAACCCATCGCCATCACGAACACCGGCACCGCGAGCGCGGTGCTCACCCAGAAGCGCCGCGTCATGTCGATGAGTTCGGTGTTTGTTTCTTCGACGGTAGCGACCCGCGGTTCGAGCGCCATGCCGCACTTCGGGCAGTCACCGGGCTCGTTCTTTACGATTTCCGGATGCATCGGGCAGACATATTCGGTGCGGGTCGGCGCGGCGGCAGCGGTCTCAGGCTCCAGCGCCATGCCGCACTTCGGGCAGGACCCCGGGCCCTGCTGCCGCACCTCCGGATGCATCGGGCAGGTGTAGGTCGCGGCAGGTGGCTGCGTCGCCGGGCCGCTGCCGGTGTGCGCGCCAGGCTTGTGCGCGCCCACGGGTTCCGGCTTTTTCAAATAACTCGCGGGATCAACTTCGAATTTGGCCCCGCAGTGGGTCGAGCAAAAGTAATAGGTCGTCCCGGCGTGGACGCGCGTGGTTGCCGCAGATTTCTCATCGACGGTCATGCCGCATACGGGATCGGTTGCCATGTTGTCCTCCCTCACGATTACCGGCGATGAATCCACCATGCCCGGCTCGCGTCCGGACCGCGCGTGGTGCAGAAGCCCTGCGCCGGGACGCCGAGCGCGGCGTTGAACTTGCTCGACATGTTCTGATACGCGATCAGCGCGGTGAGTTCTATGATCGCGTCGTCGCTGAAATGCCGCCGCAGCCTGGCAATCAGCGTGGGATCGCTGTGCCGGTTGCTGTACGTCATAGTCTCGGTGTAATACAGCCCTGCTTTTTCGCGTTCGTCGAATAGGGGCGACTCCGCAAACCGCGGCAGCGCCGCGAGCTTTTCCTCGCTGACGCCGCGTTTGAGGCAGGTCGCCGAGTTGATGTCGATACAAAAGGAACACCAATTGATCTGCGATACGCGTACCAGGATCAGCGCCCGCAAACCCGGATCGATCGGCGAGGACTTGCGATCGAGCGCGCCGTACATCGCGGCCATGGCGAGAAAAGCGCGCGGCGTGCGGCCCCACAGGCGCGCGGGTTCCAGTTCGCGGCCATAACGCCGGCGTTGCAGCCAGAACAACAACCTCACGTACCACGTGAAGCGGAAATTGCCGGGTGTCTCGATGCGGTTCATAGGATGCTCTTGCCTCCATGCGGCGGCGGCATGCTCGTCAGACGCGGTGATTTTCATGTCCCCTCGCAATGGGCCTCGCTCTAATGTTGATGGCCATGCGCCGCGCCGGGCTTATCGGATGGGGGTTGCTTGCCGTGCTCGCCGCGCTCGCGACGGGAGGCAGCGGCGACGCGCGCACCCTCGACTGTGGCGAGCACGGACTTGCCGTTCCCCCCACCGCAGCACCCGCCCAGGCGGACGCGACCGGCGGAGCCGTCTCCATTGTCATGAGTCAAGTGGCCGCCATGGCTGCGGCGGGAGAAACCAAGAAACGCAACGACACCGATCAAGATTGCGATCCAGATCCAGTTCTGAGTGAGCCATTCCATGGTCCTGTCCTTTCACCAAGTGTGTAATGTTCAACTGCTGTACCCGAGTCGTAATATATACCCCATGGGGGTATATGTCAAGTACTAATTTGGCGCGGTTTTTCTATTTCAACCAAGCCGCCGACGGCGCCCTCGGTAACCCGCCGCGATATTTAGCGTCCGGGTCCAGTTTTTCCACCCGCAGGGTCAGATTCTCCACCGCGACCACTTTCACCCGATCACCTTCACGCAACTGGGCGGCGGACGTGGCGTGCCAGTTCTCGCTGCATGCGCGCACGAACAGGTTTGCGCCGCGGCTTTCAACGACTTCACCGATTTCGCCGACCAGCACTTCCGCGCCGGTCTGCACGGGGCGCCTCATCGCCTGCACGGCATACCAATAGATCGCAGCGGACAAGGCCAGCACCACGCCATAAACCGGCAGAGCCGCAGCGAGCGGCACAATCCAGAATACCGGCAGCACCACCAGCGGAAGGAGCAGAAGGAGATGGCACATATGCGCTACCGACGATCGAGTCAACAGCCGCGGCGCAATCGATCAGATTGATCCCGACGCGGCCGAGGCCGAGAATTCAAGCTTGACAGGAGGCGCCTTTGGCTAGCTGCCGAGATCGCGCTTTTTCTGCTCGAACTCGTCCTTCCCGATCTCACCGCGTGCATAGCGCTCCTTGAGGATGTCGAGCGCGGTCCGCTCGCCGGTGCCCGTCCCGGCGCGCCTGGCCAATAAAAAGGCCAGCCCTATCACCAATGCGATCGGAACCACCCACCACAGCAGCATCATGAAGCCGCCGCCGCCGAACATCCATCCACCGTGATCAAATCCATACATCATGCTTTCCTTTCAGGCCTGGATATTGCCGCTGCATGACAGTCTCCCGGATTACCTCGGGGAAAACAGGCTGACAAAGAAGTTGTACAGCGGCGCGAACACCAGGCCGATATAAATGCCATAAAGAAATGTCTCGACCAGACCGAGCAGGAAACTGGGCCAGGTGAGCCAGGTGAATCCTGGCAGCAGTTTCAGCCACGCTTCGTACATGCGTTGGTCGAAAGCGAGGTCGTAAGCTACGCAAGCCACATACGATACGACCAGAAACGAGCCCGTTGCCAATCCGACAACGCGCCAATCGAGCTTACCCATGGTGATGTCCTCCGTGCGGATCCCCGCCTTGCGCGGCAGCGCCGATATATTGCTGCGGCGCCGGTTCGAATTTGTCGCGGCAGGAAGTCGAGCAAAAATAGTAAGTATTGCCACCATGCACCGCAGCCGCAGCGGCGTTCTTCGGGTCAACGCTCATGCCGCATACCGGGTCTTTGACGCCACCACCCGGTGCTGCATCGCCGCGCCCGCCGTGACCGCCATGGCCGTGCCCGCCCATCATGTGCCGGCCGCAGCCGTAGCGCATCATGAGGAAGAAAACTCCGCCCCATAACAGGATCCACCCGAGGCTTTTGAGACTTTCCGTATCCATGTTCGTCTCCTTTGCGTGCGTGTAAGTCTGCCTGCTGCTTGCGCCCGAAATCTTCTTTGGCGGAGGCTTGGTCCGCGCAAGCGGTTTGTGCCGGTCGTGAGCTCAAACTGATCTGAGCCTGATCACTGAAGGGGTTCGACGACTGTTTGTATCATTCTGTCATTCCGGGCAAGCTTGCGTAGTTGCACAAAGCATAAGACATTGAGTCGGTAGTCATCTAGTTCTAGCTCGAACGTCTCTGCTCTCACGGTTTCAGTCATTTTACTGTGTTCTGCCGGCAGGTTGGCGTGAGTTGCACGGTTGATCGGAGCGCGAGCACAGCACTTGCGTTCTAGCATCGATGCTGCTACGCTTGCGGCATGGAAGCGATTTTCTCCTATCGTCACCGGCACCTGACCGAGGTTGACATCGCGTTCATTCGCGAGCTGATTGCGCGACATCCCGAGGCGAGCCGACGGGAGTTGTCGAGGAAGCTGTGCCAAGCGTGGAACTGGGTGCAGGCCAATGGGGCGCTGCGCGACATGGTATGCCGTGGGTTATTGCTGAAGCTGCAGCGCGAGGGAATGATTGAGCTGCCCCCGGCGCGACGGATATTTGTGAATTCCCTGGTGCAACACAAGTCGCCGCCGCGGGTGCCGATCGACACTGCGCCGCTGGAAGCCGATCTTTGCGAGCTTGCCCCGCTCATTGTGCGGCAAGTGCGTCGCGCCCCGGACGAGCCGCTGTTCAACAGCCTCATCGCGCAGCACCACTATTTGGGCTACCGGCGCCCGGTCGGAGAGAATTTAAAGTATCTGGTCTATACCCAGAACCGCCCCGTTGCCTGCCTCGCGTTTTGCTCCGCGCCGCGTCATCTGGGCAGCCGCGACCGCTTCATCGGCTGGGGGCGGCAGGCGCGGCTGAAGAACATTCGGCTCATCGCCTACAACACGAGATTCCTGATATTGCCTTGGGTATCGGTCAAGCATTTAGCCTCCCACCTGCTGGGGCGGATTGCGCGGGTGATCTCGGCGGACTGGGAGCGTCTTTACGCTCATCCGATCTACTTTCTGGAGACCTTCATCGATCCGAGTCGCTTTCGCGGCACCTGCTATCGGGCGGCAAACTGGATTTACCTGGGGCTGACGACGGGACGCGGTAAGGATGCGCCGACCCACCAAGCGAATCGTCCGCTCAAGGAGGTACTGGGCTACCCACTGGTGAAGGATTTTCGACAACGGTTAGTGGCCATCTCGGGCGCCCCTGAAGCGCATCGCGCTGAGCGCATTGGCGTTGGTGCGACCCCGCCCCCCCTCCCGAAGCGCTCCCATCCGCTGTGCCTCTGACATGACAGCCGATGAGGTGTTAGGCCTGAAGGAGGCCGAACTTCTGAACCGGCCCAAGTCGCAGCTGCTGGAGATGCTTGTGCTGGTGCGCAACCAACTGCTCCAGGAGCGCCAATCGCACCGCCAAGACATTGCACAACTGCGCGAAAGGCTTGCCCATGAAGTGCGCGAACGGGACAAGGCGAAGCAACGCGAAATCAATCAGACGGTCAATCAGCCCAGTTCAAAGAAACCGGAGTGGAATAAGGCGCCATCGTCCAAGCGGCGGCGAACGAGGCACCGCGCACGCCCCGGGGCGGGCAATCGGCCCAAACCCGAACCGGATGTCATCAATGAAAACCCGCTATTACAGTGTCCTGACTGCGGGACGGATTTGCGCGAGCGTCCCGTGCTGGAGACACCGAGTCGTATCGTCGAGGATGTCGCGCCGCCTCCTGAGAAGACCATGGTCTCGAAGGAGCTGCAGCAACGTAAATGGTGTCCGAGCTGCCACGCCGTTGTGAGTTCACGCTCGCAGCGCGCCCTACCGAAGTCCGACATTGGCTTGCAGGCGAGTGTTCTGATCGCCTATTTGTGGGTGGTGGTGGCGATCTCGCTGCCGGGAATTGTCGCCTACTTGCGGGCGTTTTTCCGTTTGACACTGTCCACGGCGGGTGTGTCGCGGATGCTCATTCGCATCGGCACGATCCTCGAGCCTGTGCACGAGGAAATTCGCCGGGATCTGCGCGCGGGGGCAATGATTTTCGCCGATGAAACGGGCTGGCGCATACGCGGGGTGCTGTGGTGGCTGTGGATTTTTGCCAATCCGCGATCGGCCTATTATTGGCCGGACCGAATCCGCGGCAGCCCCGTCGTGGAGAAGATCTTGGGAACGATATTCTCCGGTGTCTTGATCACGGACGCTTGGTGTGCCTACCACCAGATCGTGTGCATCAAGCAGACCTGTATGGCGCATATTTTTCGCAAGATCCGTAAATTTCGCGATACCTATCCCCAATACTGGAGCCTGGTTTCGTTCTACCGGCGCCTGCGCCGCATCGTCGAAGATGGCGAGCGGCTGAAGCAACAGCGCCACGAACTGGGCGAAGCCGTCTTCGCGCGACGCGTGAATTTGTTGGCGCAGCGCTTAGATGAGCTATTGGCGTGGCACAATCCCAACCCCGTGCTCAAAACCGTGCTCGATAAGGTGATCCGCCAAAAAGACTATATTCTGACCTTTGTGCGCTACGAGGGCGTGCCCAAGCACAATAACTTTGGCGAGTACATCATCAAACGCGGGATCTTGAAGCGCAAAGTCTCCGGAGGCAGCACCTCTGCCGAAGGCGCCATGGCCTACGCGCGAATTCAATCGGTTGCAATGACCTGTCAGCTCCGCCAGCTGTCATTTCGCGACTATTTGTCGCAATGTCTCGCCCAGTACCTCAAAACCGGCAGCCCCCTGTCGCTGGCCGATTATGAACGCCAGAGAATACCTACGGAAAAAATGGCCGCATGAGAACATCCAAACCCAAACCACTATCGTGTCCACTCTGTCAAGGCACAACGTTCACGAAGAAAATCACCACCTATCCCATGCGAACGTTCGATGGCCGCCAGATCAATATTGGACGGGTAGCAGTCCAGGAATGCGACCACTGCCATCATTTGATCCCGACAAAAGCTGGGGAGCAGAAGATCAGTCGTTGCATGGCAACCATCACTCACGTACTTTTTGACCGCTAATTTCGATTCAGTTTAAGCTCACTGCCGGTCTACGCCTTGAGGC
>Ga0326597_10012949_pt1 | contig 10982 bp, 11 predicted proteins | sample RVTome_12_FD_203789 | JGI IMG/M metagenome (GOLD analysis project Ga0326597, IMG submission 203789) | Soil microbial communities from uranium-contaminated site in the Upper Colorado River Basin, Wyoming, United States - RVT100D185 | ecosystem: Environmental > Terrestrial > Soil > Contaminated >... | reverse complement strand
GACCATCCCCGATCACGTGGATGTGACCGGCGAGCTGGAACAGGGCGGACAGCTTCGCCTCACGGTATCGAGCGCGATCGGCCATGCCGATCCGGCCGAGGTGCTGATCCACGGCACCGAGGGCACCTTGCGCGTGGGCGCCGGCAACGTGTCCGACTCCGGGCTGGGCCTGCGCGGCGCGCGCCGCGGCGACAACGCGCTGGCCGAGATCCCGGTGCCGGCCGAGAAGATCGGCGGCTGGCGCGTGGAGGAGGAGTTCGTCAATGCGATCCGCGGCACCGAGCCCGTCACCCATACCGACTTCGCGACCGGCGTGATGTACATGGAGTGGACCGACGCGGTGACGCGCTCGCTGCGTATTGGCGAGAGCGTCGCGCTGCCGCTGGACGTGTGAGCGACGGCGAGGATGCGGATTCGAAGTCGCGATGACTTCGAATCCGCATCGAGCGACAGCCTCTCAGCGCAGGCGGCGCCATAGCCACGCGTCCACCGACACGCTGCCAGCGCCCTTGATCACCAGTACCAGCAGCGGGAACAGCCACAGCAGGCGATGATCCAGCAGCTCCAGCGGCCGGGTGTTGAACAGCATGCCGGGGGCCGTGGCGTGGAACGTGATGTCCACCGCGGTCTGCACCACGATGAAGCCCATCATCGCCAGCGCGCTCAGCCGCGTGAACGAGCCCAGCGCGATCAGCACCGGCAGTACGAACTCGCTGACGGTGCCCGCGATCACGATCAGATGCCAGGGCACGAACGCGATGGCCGAGGTGTCGTAGCTGGCCTGCTCGGCGATCGGCGGCAGCATCTGCGCGAAGGCCCCCGCCCTGGGGGAGAAGATCCCGAACACGCCTTCGCCCGGCTTGGTCAGCGCGCTGTTGATGTAGTAGGGCAGCAGCACCGCGGCGAACAGCGCGCGCGCACACAGCCCGATGAGCCAGCCGTCCACGAGTGCGGCGAGGCAGGCAACAGCGCGCTCGTGCAGGCGGGCCACGGCGTGCAGTGGGTTCGAGCGCACGATGGCGCCGTCGCGGGTGCTCATGGTGTGCAATCTCCTGGGTGTGTGGCGGTGAATGCGCCGGCCGTGATCAGCAGCGCGAAGCTGGCCGTGACATCGAAGGCGACGTCGATGTGCGCCGCCGCCGCGCAGGCGGCGCCGGCCGTCTCGCCGCGAAGCAGCGCGCCGGCGAACGCCGATGCCGCCGGATCCAGCACCGCGACCCGCACCTCGAAGCAAGGCCGCGTGATCAGCGCGTGCTCGGCGCACGCGTGCAGCGTCAATGCTGCCGGCGGTGTGTCTGCGGTGTTGTGTCGCCACAGCGACACGATGGGGTGCGTGGATGGGATCAGCCGCGTCGCCGGATGTGCCGCGAGCCGCAGCTCGGCGAGCGCGTGTCGATGCCGGGCCAGATCGGCCGCATCCAGCGCCGGTGCGTCCGCAGCGTGGCACGTTTCCAGCCAGCCGCGTTCCAGGCGCGCCACGTCGGCCAGGTAGGGCAGCGTGGCGGCCGGCGCGAATGCGGCCAGGAAGTCGGCGAAGCCCGCGCCGCACAACGCGAGCGATGCATCGTGTTGCGGGCTGTGCGCGAAGTACTCGCGCGCGGCGGCGCGCAAGAAGCGCTCGCCCACCAGCCGGCGTACCGCCGGATAGGCCGCGCCCAGCGCCTCGCCCAGCGCACGGTGCACGTTGTTGCGATGGATGGCGAAGCGCCGCGCGGCAACGCCATCGAGCCAGTCCGGGCTGGCCCCCGGATCGTGGGCCAGCAACGCCGCGGCGAAGGATGCGCGCAGCGCGTGATGCGCATCGCTGATCACGCCGCGGTGCCCGTGCGCGTGCCGGCAGCCGCGGCGATGCGGTTCGCGGTGCGCGCCTGCGCCTCGAGTTCACACCAGGGCGGCACGTTGTTGTCGCGTTCGATGAGCACCGGCCGGATACCGATGCGCGAGACGAGCCGCGCGTACAGATCCCACACGGCATCGGCCACCGGCGCGCCGTGGGTGTCGATGAGTACCGGGTCCTCGCCGCGGCTGTCCGGCTCGTGGCCCGCGACGTGTATCTGCTCGATCAGATCGCCAGGCAGTGCATCGACGTAGGCGCCGGCGTCGAAGCCCAGGTTGTGCGCGCTGACGAAGACGTTGTTCAGATCCAGCAGCACGCCACAGCCGCTGCTTCTCGCCGCGGCGGTGATGAACTCCTCTTCGGGGATGACGCTCTGCGGCAGCGCGAAGTACGTCGACGGGTTCTCGATCAGGATGCGCCGGCCCAGCGCCTCCTGGGTGATCGTGATCGCCTGCACCAGGCTGGCAAGAGCGCTGCCGGTCAGCGGCACCGGCAGCAGATCGGGCAGATGGCGCCCGCCGTGGCCGCACCAGGCCACATGCTCGGAGACCAGCCCTGGCTCGAAACGATCCACCAGCGCGCGCAGCGCCAGCAGGTGCGCGCGATCGGGTGCCACACCACCGCCCAGCGACAGAGCCACGCCATGCAGCGACAACGGGTAGCGTGCGCGCAATTGCTCGAGTTCGTGCAGGCGCGGGCCGCCGCCGACCATGTAGTTCTCGGCATGCACCTCGAACCAGCGCACCTCGTGGCGGCCGTGCAGGATCTCGGCGGCGTGCTGTGACTTGAAACCGGCTCCGGCGCACGCCGGGATTGCGCTGGCGTGAGTGAGCTCGCGTTGCCATCGATCCCGGGTCATGGTTGCTCGCATCCGCGGTGGGCAGGGCACACCGGCGCCGGGAGTTCCGGTGCCGGTGATGCGTGTCGGGTACAGCGCTAGCCCGGGCTAGAGCCAGCCGCTGTACTGATCGCCCGCGGCCGCGGCGGGCATGATGATCGTCACCGGCAACAGGGACTTCAGCTCTTGGGCCGGTCGCGATCCAGCGCGGTCAGGCTGCCCTTGATCTCGCGCCCGTCGGCGGTCTTGATCACGGTGCTCACGCAACTACCCGCGGGGACCAGTGTCCATGCATCGCCCTGGTAGTCCACCGTGGAGGTGCCGGCGCAGGTGGTGCCGGGTCCCGCCGCGCAGTCGTTCTTGCCGGCGAGCGAGACGCCGTAGCACTTCTCCTGCTTGCCCTGGGCCGAGGCCGTGGTGGCGGTCATGCCGATGGCCGCCGACAGCGCGGCGGCGAGAGCGATCGAGTTCTTCATGTGGGATGTTTCCAGTTCGTGTGTTGATGAAGGCCGCAGCGCCGGTTGTGATGATGCCGTGACCGCTGCGTGATGTTCGCGTGATCAAGTGCGCGAAGATCGTGTTGCATGCGGACGGTATCACCACTTCGTGACGTATGCGGTCGAGCGATTGGAGAACAGCGCCGCGAAATAGTTCCCGCGGCGTGAACGAAGTTGAAAGCGATCGATCGCGGTCTTCGGCGCCCCAGCGCACGCCTGTAGGAGCCTGCTTGCAGGCGAACAACCCGGAATGGCCTTGCCGCCGCGTGCTTCGCCGGCAAGCCGGCTCCTACGGGGCGAATCCCGGAGTCAGCCTCGCCAACACGTCATTCGCCGGCAAGCAGGCTCCCACCGTCCTCTCAGTTGTTCACAGCACCACTTCCACCAGGTGGGGCCCCGGTGTCATGAGTGCTTTCGCGAACGCCCTGGCGAAGCCTTTCACGCTGTCGACCCTCTCGCCGGGCACGCCCATGCCGGCAGCCATCTGCACGAAGTCCAGATCGGGCCTGTCCAGCGTGAGCATGTCCAGTGCGCGGCGTCCGGCGTTGCCGGCGCCCACCTTGGCCAGCTCGCCGAGCAGGATCTCGTAGCTGCGGTTGGCGAAGATCACCGTGGTCACGTCCAGGTTCTCACGCGCCTGCGTCCACAGCGCCTGCAAGGTGTACATGGCGCTGCCGTCGCCCGACAGGCAGATCACCTTGCGATCGGGGCAGGCCACCGCGGCGCCGGTGGCGAGCGGCAAGCCCAGCCCGATGGAGCCGCCGGTGTTGTTCATCCAGCAGTGCGGTGGCGCGCCGGCGGTGAGGCGGAAGAAGTCGCGCCCCGTGGTCACCGACTCGTCGGCGACGATCGCGTTCTCGGGGATCAGCGCACCCAGCACCGCGGCGATGGAATCCTTGCTCAGCGCCGAATTCGGGATGGTGGGCTGATCCGAGGGCTGCAGCGTCGCGGCGGTGCCGGCCGCGCCCACTTCGTCGGCGAGCCACTCGAGCGCGTGCTGCAGATCATCGCCCGCGGCCGCGAGCCGGTGCATCGCGCAGCCCTCGGGCGTGAGCACGCTGGGCTTGCCGGGGTATGCGAAGAACGCCACCGGCGCCTTCGCGCCGACCAGGATCACGTGGCGTACACCGTGCAGCACCTGCAGCGCCTGATCGACCACGAACGGGATCCGGTTCACGGCGACGCGCCCCGCGCCGCGTTCGATGCGTGCGTTGGCGCCCTGTGCCAGCACGCGCGCGCCGGTGGCGTTGGCGATGCGTCCCGCGAATTCCAGTGCCGGCGCGCGCAGTGCGACGCCCGCCAGCAGCAGCACCGTGGACTCGCCGGATCGGAGCACCCTGGCCGCCTCGGCGATGGCGTCGGCGTCCACCCGTGTGCGCGCCGGCGGTGCGCGCGTCACCGCCGCGCCCGGCGCATCCTCCCACGCGGTGTTGGCGGGCAGGATCAGCGTTGCGATCTGCCCCGGCGGCGTGCGCGCGGCCTCGATCGCCTCGGCCGCGTCGCGTGCGACGTTCGCTGCACTCATCGAGGTGCGCACCCAGTGCGAGACCGGGCGTGCGATGGCTTCGATGTCGGCGGTCAGCGGCGCATCGTGCGCGATGTGGTAGGTCGCGTGCTCGCCCACCACGTTGACCATGGGCGTGTTCGCCTTGCGCGCGTTGTGCAGGTTCGCCGCGCCGTTGGCGAGCCCGGGGCCCAGGTGCAGCAGCGTCGCGGCGGGGCGGTCGCGCATGCGCGCGTAGCCGTCCGCGGCGCCGGTGACCACGCCCTCGAACAGCGCGAGGATGGAGCGCATCCCGGCGACGCGATCCAGCGCCGCGACGAAGTGCATCTCGGAGGTGCCCGGGTTCGCGAAGCACACGTCCACGCCGCCGTCGACCAGGGTGTGGACCAGACTCTCGGCTCCGTTCATGCAATCTCCAGGCTGGGGGCGGCGCGACGCGTGCACGCACACGCGGGCGTACTCATGCGGTGCAAGGTGTTCATGATGCGCATTCCTGGTGACACGCCTGCCCGCCGGCGCGGCGCAAGCGCCAACGATAGCCCATGCGCGGGGTCCGCGTCAGCGCCCGCGCGCCTGCCAGGTGCGCTTGCGCCGCACCGCATCCGCTGGCGCGACGGCGCGTGCGGTGGGACAGTGCACGGGCGTCGGATCGCCGCAACCGCCGCGTCACGCGGCATCGGACGGGGAGACGTGCTGCATACAGCTACATCCGGGTCGCGGCGCGACCCCGTTCCGATCGTGCGGGATCCGCGCGCCGATGCGCTGCTGCCGGTCATCGTGAGCATCCCGCACTACGGCACCGACGCCGTGCCGGGCGTGGCCGCGTGGGACTACCGCGAGCCGCGCTTTCGCTCCTTCCGCTACGGCTACGTGGATCCGTTCGCGCGGCAGATCTACGGCGCGCTGCACGAGTGCGGCGCGAGCGTGGTGGCGATGCCGATCTCGCGCCTGTTCGTGGATGTGAACCGGGCGCGCGACGACTTCGAGCTGCAAGCCGGCGCGGTGCGGTCCACCCGCGGCGTCGTGCGCACCCACATCCGCGGCGACGAGGCGGTGTTCCGCCGCCCGCTTCGCCCCGAGACCCTGGAGCGCAGGCTCGCGCGCTTCTACGATCCCTACCACGCCCTGCTCGCGGCGCGCGTGGACACCTTGCACCGGCGCTTCGGCCGCGCCGTGGTGCTCGATGCGCACACCGCCAATGCCTCGCGCCTGGACGGGCATGAGGTGGTGGTCGGCACGCGCCGCGGCCGCAGCTGCGCGCCCGCGCTCGCGCACGGCGTCGCGGCGATCGTGCGCGGTCACGGGTTCGCGTGCAGCTTCGACGTGCCCGGCTATTCCGGCGGACACACCGTGCGCCGGCACGGCTCGCCAGATGGTCCCGTGCAAGCGGTGCAGATCGAGTTCAACGCGATGCCGATCATGGGCACCTCGCGCAACGAGTACGCCGAGGCACGCCGGCGCGGCGCGCTGCCCGCGCACGACGCGGCGTGCCTTGCGCGCTGCATCGCGTGCATGCGCGAGGTCGTGCGCTGGCTCGGGCAATACCCGATGGCAGGCTGACCCTCACGCCGCTCTGGCGGCCAGCGCGGGTCGCAGCAGCAGGCTCAGCGGCAGCGGCAACAGCACCACGATCGCCATCCCCAGCATGGCGGCGGTGAGGCCAAGGCGATCGCCGATGATGCCGAACCCGATCGGGCCCACGATCGATGCCATGCTGGAGATCGCGTAGATGGTCGCGAAACCGCGCGTGTGACGATCGCCGCGCATCAGATCGCTCACCGTCGCGTAGGTGATCGACGAGGAGCCTTGCAGCACGACGCCCAGCAGCGGCAGCAGCGCGTAGGCGAGCAGTGTGGGCGAGAGCAGTATCGCGACGATGCCCACCGCGGTCAGGCATTCGACCACCACCAGCGATCGGATCACGCCGTAGCGCTCGGCGAGGAATCCGCAGCCGAACTTGCCGAACATGCCGCCGGCCAGCGTCAACACCACGGCGGCGCCGGCGAGGCTGGTGGGCACCTGCTTGTCCAGCATCAGGAACGCGAGGAAGGTCAGGAAGCTGCTCTGCACCGTGATGTCCAGGAACACGATCACCGCCAGCGCGGCGAAGCCGCCGCGATCGCGGATGCCCCACCCGGATGTGCCCGCTGCCTGCCGCGCGTGCACATCGCGCAGCGGGTGCGCGCCGGCGCCCAGCCGGAGCAGGGTATGCAACACGCCGGCCGCGGCGAGCAGCGCGATCAGGGCGTAGCCGCCGATCACGCCCTGCCACGCCACGCCCAGTCCCATCGCGAGGCTGAACACGCCGGTGAAGGCGAGCTTGCCGGCGTCGCCCGCGGAGTTGTACACGCCCAGCGCCGAGCGCCGGCCCGTGCCGGTGTACGCGGTGCTGATCAACGACGAGGACAGCGCGTGCTGGAATGCGCCGCCCACGCCCACCACGAACAAGCACACGATCACCGACGCGAAGCCGGTGGCGGTGGTCAGCGCCAGGTAGCCAAGCCCCGCGCAGATCAGCCCGAAGGTGAGCAGCGTGCGCTCGCCGAGGCGCTCGGACAGCACGCCGGAGGGGATCTCCAGCATCGCCATCGCGGTGTTGTTGGTGGCGCGGATCACGCCGACCTGCGCGTAGCTCAGGCCGAAGGCCTGCGCCAGCACCGGCAGCAGCACGTACAGCGTCGCGAGCAGCCCGTCCTGCACCACGTGCGCGGTGCAGCACGCCGCGAGCGTGCGTTGGCGAGCGTCCTTCACGGACGCGGTTTTGGCGAGAGCACCAGCGATTTCAGGTCACAGAAGGTATCCGCGGTCAACAGCAGCGTCTGCACGTCGTTGCCGTTGAAGGTGCGGATCTCGATCCAGCGCGGGATCACCTCGTCGGAGGTGCCGGCGCTGGCGATCAGGCGCAGCTCGTCCTGCAGGCTGATGCCGGTGCGCGAGAGCACCTTCACGCCGTGCTGGTAGCACTCGATGCGGCACCCGCGCGGGTCCACGCATTCCATCGGGTAATCGAGCAGGCGCGGCCCCAGCGCGACGCTGCCGGACAGTTCGCGCGGCAGCTGCCGCACCGGCGCGGCGCTCTGCGCCAGTGCCGCCGGCGCCAGCAGCGCCGCGAGCCCCAGCGCCGCCACGGCTTGCAGCGTCACCCGCGCCCCGCATCGGGCCGCGCAGCTTCGGCGCGCGCGGCGTCGCCGGCTTCGGCCTGCTCGCCGCCCCGGCACGCGGGGGACGCCGGCGCCGCGGCCAGCGCCTGCCACTGCGCGCCGGTATAGGTGTGCAGCGCGAGCGCGTGCACCGCACCGGAGAGTTCCTCGGCGAGCAGCGCGTACACCATGCGATGGCGGTGCAGCACGGGCCGGCCCTCGAACGCGGGCGACACGACCACCACCTTGAAATGGCTCTCCGAGCCCTTGGGCACGTTGTGATTGCCGCTCTCGTTGATGACCTCCAGATGGGCGGGCGACAGGCCGGCCGTGAGCTTGGACTGGATCGTCTCGGCAATGGTCATGGTGATCCGATGTAGTGGTGGGGAGTTCGTCCAAGCATACACTGCGCCCGCGCACCCGGCCGCGTCACACGCGCGCGTCCCACAGCCGTTGCAGCACGCGATCCAGCGCGTGGGCCGGGGCCTGCTGCAGCGCGTGAGCCAGCCGCTGGCCGAGGCGCTCGCGCCGGCGATAGCGCACGTGCAGCAGGTCGGCATCGGCGCGCCGGTGCATCAGCCAGTCGTCGCTGGTGCCGATCGCGTCGCACAGCCCCAGCGCGAGCGCGTCGCGGCCGAACCAGTGCTCGCCGGTGGCCACGCGCTCGAGGTCCAGCCGCGGGCGGTGCTCGGCCACGAACTGCTTGAACAGGGCGTGGATCTCGTCGATCTCCTGCTGGTACTTGGCGCGATCCTCGTCGGTGTTGCGCCCGAGTACCGTCACCGTGCGCTTGTACTTGCCGCCCTTGAACATCTCCATGTCCACGCCGTGCTGCTCCAGCGCACGGTGCACGTTGGGCACCTGGGCCAGCACGCCGATCGATCCCAGCACCGCGAACGGCGCCGCGATGATGTGGTCGGCGATGCAGGCCATCATGTAGCCGCCGCTGGCGGCCACCTTGTCCACCGCCACGGTGAGCGTCAGGCCGCGCGTCTTCAGGCGCGCCAGTTGCGATGAGGCGAAACCGTGCTCGTGCACCAGGCCGCCCGCGTTGTCCAGGCGCAGCAGCACCTCCTCGCCGGCGCTGGCCATGCCCAGGATCGCGCTCACCTCCTCGCGCAGGTTGCCGCCCGCGCTGGCGCGCAGGTCGCCCTTGAAATCGAGCACGTAGACGCGCGGGCGCGGCGACGCGGCAGCGCTCTTGCGCGTCTTGTTGCGTGCCTTGCACAGCGCCTTGAATGCCTTCGCGGGCAGCGTGAGCGCCTCGATCGGGCGGCTGAGATCATCGAAGCGCTCGTTGAGCCGCGTCGCCTCGATGCCCTGCGCGGGGCGTGACTTGCGGCTCGCGGCGAGCGCCAGCACGACGACGCCGGCGATGGCGCCGGCGGCGATGACCACGGTCGCCGCCTGGGCCAGGAACAGCGCGTAGTCCAGCAGCAGCTCCCTCATGCGGGGCTCCTCGGGGGTGGTGACGATACGGCCTCATATTGCCACGCCGGGCCTGCTGCCGCCGGGATCGGGCGTCGCGGCCGGCGGCGGCGGCGCGGTGATCAGGGACACTGCGCACCGGTCGGCCCTGGACTCGTGCGCAGTTTCCATAACCCGCGGGCTCCCGGTGCATAATGCGCACGATGAGTGCCCCGGCCGACATCGAAACCATCGGCAAGTACGAACTGCTGGAGGAGATCGGTGCCGGCAGCATGGGGCGCGTGTACCGCGCGCGCGACCCGTTCATGGGCCGCGACGTCGCGGTGAAGATCTCCGAGCAGCCCGAGAACGACAGCGCGCGCAGCGAGCGCCGCCGGCGCAAGCTGTTCTTCAACGAGGTGAAGGCGGCCGGCATGCTGCATCACCCCAACATCGTCACGACCATCGATGCCGGGGTCGACGATGGCCGTCGCTACATCGTGATGGAGTACGTCGCCGGGGCGCGCACGCTGGCCGACTTCGCCGTCAAAGAACACCTGCTGCCGCTGGGCGAGGTGCTCAAGATCATGCAGCAGTGCGCCGTGGCTTTTGACTACGCGCACTCCAACGGCGTGGTGCATCGGGACATCAAGCCCACCAACATCATGATCGACGCGCAGCGCAACGTGAAGATCGGCGACTTCGGCGTCGCCCTGATCGACCGCACCGACGTCGAGGAGACGCAGGTGATCGGCCGCCTGGGCTCGCCGCGCTACATGTCGCCCGAGCAGTTGATGGCGGGCGAGGTGACCAACCAGTCCGACATCTTCTCGCTGGGCGTGGTCACCTACGAGCTGCTCACCGGCGTGTCGCCGTTCGCCGGCAAGCACGTGGGCGAGATCGCGCGCAGGGTACTCAAGGAGGCGCACCGGCCAATCCGCGAGATCAACCCGGACGTGCCCGAGAAGCTCGCCGCGGTGATCGACCGCACGCTGAAGAAGCATCCCGCCGGACGCTATCGCACGGCGATGGAGCTGGCCGGCGATCTGCAGCTGATCCGCGAGGATCTGGAGTTCACCGACCTCAAGCGTGCCGCCCCCGATGACATCAAGCGGCTGGAGCAACTGAGCACCTTCTACGGGTTCGACACCGGCGAGCTGCACGAGTTGCTGGCCGCGTCGGTGTGGGAGGAGCACGCGGAAGGCGCGCTGATCGCGGTGGAGGGGCAGGGCGAGGGCACCGCGGTGGTGCTGGTGCACGGCAAGGTGAACGTGGATTGCGCCGGTACCCGCATCGCGCGCCTGGGACCGGGCACCACGTTCGGAGACTTCGGCCTGGTGGAGTCCGGCGCGCAAGGCGCGGAGGTGCGTGCGGCGCAGCCGTGCACGGTGCTGCGCATCGGCGCGGGACAGGCCGAGCGGCTCTCGCCGGGCTGCGCGCGGCGGCTGTTCCGGGTGCTGGCGGCCGGCTACGCGATGCGCTTGCAGCAACTGCAGCGGCGCATCGGCAGGCGCGTGCGCGGGCAGTAGCGCTCTGGCTAGCCCGCACTAATCATGAACACTCGGCTGCGGACGCGGATCTGCCGGCATCTGTTGCGGGTGCATCCCTGCACCCGCCCCCTGCGGGCGCGCTTCGCGCGACCAAATCGGCAATCCTGCCGATTGGTGTTGCGGGTGCATCCCTGCACCCGCCCCCTTCGGGCGCGCTGCGCGCGACCAAATCGGCAATCCTGCCGATTGGTGCTGCGTTGGGCTTGCCT
>Ga0326597_10012948_pt1 | contig 10982 bp, 11 predicted proteins | sample RVTome_12_FD_203789 | JGI IMG/M metagenome (GOLD analysis project Ga0326597, IMG submission 203789) | Soil microbial communities from uranium-contaminated site in the Upper Colorado River Basin, Wyoming, United States - RVT100D185 | ecosystem: Environmental > Terrestrial > Soil > Contaminated >... | reverse complement strand
TCTACCCGATCACCCGAGGCGTGAGCAAACAGCTGCTTCCGATCTACGACAAACCGATGGTCTACTACCCGCTGGCCACCCTGATGCTCGCGGAGATTCGGGAGATCCTGCTGATCTCCACCCCCGACGATCTCGGCGCGTATCGACGCCTGCTCGGCGACGGAAGCCAGTTCGGGATCGAGGTCCATTACGCCGAGCAGCCGAGACCCGAGGGTATTGCCCAGGCATTTCTGATCGGGCGGGACTTCGTCGGCAGCGATTGCGTCGCGCTTTCGCTCGGCGACAACGTCTTCTACGGCCACGGCATGCCGGAATCACTGCGCCGCGCTGCGCAACGCGAGCGCGGAGCAACCGTATTCGGCTACTGGGTGGGCGACCCGGAACGCTACGGAGTAGTGGAGTTCGACGCGAATCACGAGGTCGTGGGCATCGAAGAAAAGCCCGAAAAACCCCGCTCCCATTACGCGATCACGGGTATCTACTTCTTCGACAACCGGGTGCTCGAGATCGCGGCGGGCCTGAAACCCTCGGCTCGCGGCGAGTTCGAGATCACCGATGTCAACCTCGAATATCTCCGCGCCGGTGAGCTTCACGTCGAACTGCTCGGACGCGGTGTGGCATGGCTCGACACCGGTACGAACGAATCGCTGCTCCAGGCTGGCAATTTCGTCGAAGCCATCCAGGAGCGACAGGGGTTGAAGATTGCGTGCCTCGAAGAAATCGCGTTTCGCCAGGGATACATCGACCGGGATCAGCTCGTGAGGCTCGGCGAGCAGATGGGCAACTCGAGTTATGGCGCCTACCTGCTGCAACTCGCGAGAGAGGGTGTCCGTTGACCCAGTTCATCGAAACGGCGATCCCGGGTGTCATCCTCGTCGAACCGGCGGTTCACCGCGATGAACGCGGCTTCTTCCTCGAGTCGTACCGCGAATCGACCTACCGCGACGGCGGTATCCGCGCGCGCTTCGTTCAGGACAACCACTCGTCCTCGGTGAAGAACACGCTTCGCGGACTCCACGGGCAGAATCCACACCCCCAGGGAAAACTGGTGCGCGTCGTCGAGGGAGAGGTCTTCGACGTGAGCGTCGATGCGCGCAGGGGATCGCCCACCTACGGAAAACACTTCGCGACGCGACTTTCGGCGGGCAATTTTCGCCAACTCTACGTACCGCCCGGCGTGCTCCACGGTTTTCTGGTCACCAGCGACGTCGCGCAGTTCGTCTACAAATGCACCGAATTCCACCACCCCGAAGCGGATTTCAGCGTCGCCTGGAACGATCCGGACATCGGCATCGCGTGGCCGAACCGGTCCCCGATTCTTTCGGAAAAAGACCGCTGCGCGCCGCCCCTCAAGGACGTCGAGAGCCTGCTGATCGACTACGAGCCGTAGCCGAGATCACGCCGGGCGCACGCCGGTTCGAAATTCATGCGAACACGATCGCATAGGAGACTGCGGGGCAGCGAAGCGAGGCTTCAGATCTCTTCTTCGATCTCGCAGTCCTGGTCGTAGGGGTCCGCGGAGAGCCGACAGGGCGAACCGCAGAAGCTGCAGTAGATCTCGTCTCCGGGCCTTTCGTCGCCTCCAAGCGCGAAGTCGGCATCACAGATCGGGCAGCTGAGTTCGACGAGTCCCATGATCAGGGAATCGGAGCGTCCCGAGAGTAGCTTGAGCGATCCGCACCCCAGGCGGGATCCGGGGGTACGCGAGGCCCTACGGCGCTTCGTCCCGCTCCAGCTCCGGGAGGGGCTCGAAGCCGACGGCGGCTTCCCAGCCTGGGGTCGAACGGAGTTCACCGCCGGGCTCGATCAACAGCCCCTCGCAGTCCGGCTGCGCGTCCACCAGAGCGAGACCCGCATCCGCGTCCAGCACGAGGAGCGCGAGGCTGAGCGCCTCGGCCAGGGAGGCCCGCTGCGAGACCACGACCGCCTGTCGGGCGCGCGTCAGCGGCTCGCCACTGCGCGGATCGACGATGTGTCCGTAGCGACGGCTGCCGATTTCAACCCACTGGCCCTGGCTTCCCGAAACCGAGAGCGCCTGATCGCGGAGCGTGATCAAGCCCGCGAAGCGACCCTCGGGCCCGCGGACCAGCAATCGCCAGCCCGCGCTGCCCGCAGGAGCGCCCACCGCCCAGGTGCTGCTCTGGCCAAAATTGAGCAGAGCGCTCTCGATCCCGTACCGTTCGAGCAGCGGGAGCATCCGGTCGAGCGCGTAACCCTTGGCGACGCCTCCGAGATCGAGTTTCATCCCGGCTCGGCTGAGGGAGACCCCCTCCCCGGAAACCACGGAAATCCGATTCGAACCGACGAGTTCGCGAGCTTCCGCGAGTTCGAGGGCGGTCGGCGGCACGTCTCGAGCCACGGCCTCCATCCAGAGGTCGACCACGGGACCGATCGTCACGTCGAATGCGCCCCGCGTGAGTTCCGAATAGGCGATGGAGCGCTCCAGGATCTCCTCGACCTCGGAGTCGACCTGCTGCCTACCGCGACCGGCTGTGCGATTGAGTCGGCTGATGTCGCTTTGCGGCTCGTAGATCGAAAGCAAGCGATCGAGTCGGGTCGCCAGCTCGAACAAATCGTCGAGCGCCTGGGTGGCGGCCTGCGGCTCGAGGCCCTCGAGGGTGATTTCGAGAACGGTGCCCATCGCATAGCGACCGTCCGAGATCGCCCGCTCGAGGGGCGAATCGGTCACGCACGCCTGCGTCAGGACCGACAATACTGCTGCGCAGACCGCGCGGGAAATCAAGGATCCGGGGATTCGCCGAGCGAATCGGGTGACTCGCCGTCGTAGTTTCGCTGGGAGCCCGCGAACACCGACCACAGCGAGACCGCCACGAGCACAGCGAGGCTGCTTTCGAGCAACAGAAATCCCGCGATCTTCAGATAGGCGAAATTCGGACTCGCGTAGCGAACCAGCCATCCCGCACCCTCTTCGAGAATCGCCGACAGAAACGGGACGATGATCAGCCAGGCCTTCGTAGCGTTGCGGAGGGGAACGAAGAGCATCAGGTGCGTCAACACCAGAAGCAGCATACCCATCGCGAAGAGATGAAAGTGCGACACCTCGAGCAGGCCCTGATAGCTGCGCGGCGATAGAAATCGCTCCTCGGATCCCAGGTAGTATTCGACCACGGAGCCCGCGCTGAGGCTCATCTTGCTGAAATAGAGCAGTGCGTTCGTGAGCCACAGCCCGATCACGTACAGGGCATAGAGCACGACGATGGTCTGGAGCAGGCGGTTTCGAGTCCATTCGCCGGTAATCACGAAGCGCACTCGCTAGTTCCCGCCCTGGAGAAGGATCTCGTAGAACGCGAGGGCTCGTCGGACACCGCGGGTCGTGGCGCGCGCCGAAAGTGTTGCCCCGACCACTCCGTGGACGTCCCCTCCAAGGCGAAGAGGAGCTTTGATCGACCGGTTGTTGAACTGGCTGTACCAGCGATCGGTCGGCTTGTATTCGAGGGGTTCGTGGAAGGCCAACACCCGCAGGGATCGGACCTCACCGGTCGGGCTCAGGACGATCATGAAAGCCTCTGGCAGAGTGCGGACATTGTGGACGTCGATCAACGCATAGCCGAGCACCTTACCTCCTCGCATTCCGGTGTAGATCTTCACGAGCTTGGAGTCGAGTTCGCACTTCGCGAGCGACTCGATTCGAGCGACCTGATCGTCGTCGAGAACGAAGGTATTCGACGCCACTTCCTCAGCGTCGGGGAACGCCAACTCGAGCGCTTCGCTCTGGGTGGAGAAGACCTTCCCCTGGGCGTTCACGGCGACGAAAACGGTGAGCAGCGAAACCACGACGCCAACAGATCTAGAAGACAAAACCAACCCCCAGGTTTACTTCATCGGGCAACCCGCCGGACTTCGCGACGCGGTTTCGGTAGTCGGCCTTGATGACGACTTGCGGAATCGGTTGGAAGGAGAAACCGAGTGTGTAGATCTCGATCTCGTTGCTCTTGTCGGCGGAGAAGCCGCTCGGCATATCGCGTTGCGTGTCATAGTACGAGTAGCGAAAGAACGGCTCGAGAGTTTTCTCGCTGCCGGGGAAGAAGAGCGGCATGAGGTCGTAGGCGATCTCGCCGTAGACGCCGAGCATCTCTCCGCCGATTGCTTCACCCGCGGCGAGCTCGCCGGTGCCGCCGCTTACCCCGACCGGAGCGAGCGCGGCCGTCAGATCGCCACTGTCGCCGATCTCAGCCATCGTAAACAGCGATCGGAGATGCAAGCCGTAGTCCTCATACTGTGCGTGCACTTCCCAGACCGTCGTAGACGTGTCGGGAATCTCGACCGTGTAGGAACCAAATGCACCTGAAACACGGACATCCTGATTCTGGCCGGAATTTCCGTGATAGACGGATCCTCCCACGAGGAGTTGGTTGATTGGCGTCCAGTCGAGTCTTCCGACGAACGCGAGGTGTTCCGCAAGCGCGCGATTGCCCTGTTGGCGCCCATCGCGCAGGCCTCCTGAATCGAATCCCTCCGCGTTGAAGCCGTTGATCACGAAGGCCTGATAATCGACCTGCTCGTACAGCGTTCCGTGGATTCCAACACCGTTCTCGCGCCAGGTCGACGGGATGATCTGGCGTTCGATTTCCGGGCGATTCACACCGAAGTAGGAAACGGGCTCGTGTATTTCGTTGATGAAACCCATCGGCACGAGCACCAGTCCCGCGCGAATGTTCGCCCAGTCGCGGAGCAGGAAGTCGAGGTAGGCGAACTCGACGGAAACACTGCCGCCGCCGGAACTCTCGGTGGAACTGGTGGTCGCGTGCTCGAACTCGATCTCGGAGTTGAAGAGAATGCTGTCGGTGAACTTATAACCCGCGTAGAGCACGGTCCGGAGCAGGTCCGCGCGATTCTTCCCGTCGCCTTTGTCGCTGACCAGGTTGCTGTAATAGCCCTCGCCGTATCCACCGATCGACAAACCGCGACCGAGGTCGTAGATCTTGGAGGCGGCCGGGCCGAGGCCGAATTTGGAGGACAGCGGCTCGTCTTCCGGAACCGCGAGTTCGCGACGCGTGCGCTCGAGTTCGTCTGCGAGGACTGCGACCATTCGCTCGAGTTCCGCGATGCGATCCTCCTGGGCGGTGGCTTCATCCGCATCATCGGCGACCGCGAGTCCCGCGCAGCCGAGCAACGCGACCGCCGCAACCAACCAGCGAACGACCAACCAGCGAACGACCAACCGGCGAACGACCAACCGGCGAACGACCAACGGCGCCCCACCGGCCCTCAGATCCAGCTTCGACGACATCTCATCTTCCTCCTGATTCCTGCGGATCGTCTAAATGAAATTGAAATTAACATTCAATTTCATTTAGACGATCCGCAGGCTAGCCGCATCAGCCGTTTGCTGTCAACTGGCGGTAGGCGAAAAGGTGCATTGGCTCGAATCGGCCCGGAAGCCCGAAACAGTGTTGCCTTTTGGGCCCAATCGGGCGGTTATTGGTGGGATTGTTTGGCGGCTTCCCGCTCACAGAGATCGCAGTGTCCGTAGAGCTCGTGCCGGTGGCGCAGGACGCGGAATCGGTAGCGGTCGGCGATTTCCTGCTGGGTCTTCTCGATCATCGCGCACTCGAACTCGATGATCTTCCCACAGCGCAGACAGACCAGGTGGTCGTGGTGTTCTTGCTCGATCTCGTAGCGGGTCACTCCGTCTTCAAAATGTCGTTCGCTCGCCAACCCCGCGTCGCACAAGAGCTTCATCGTGCGGTAGACGGTCGTGTAACCGATGTTCGGATGATCGACGCGAACGCGATTGTGGATCTCCTCGCTGGTGATGTGGCCAGTCGCTTCGAGAAAGGCGGCGAGGATTGCCTCACGCTGTTTGGTGTGCTTGAGGTTGTTCTCCTCGAGGTACTGAGAGAGCGAGCGCTGTTCGACCTCGTGAGACATAGAGCCACATTAATCGAGCGGGCTCAGCGATTCAACCACTATGCGACCACCGTCGACGGAGCGAGCGCCGCGGAGGTCGTTCCCCGGAACACTCGGCGAGCGCTAGAGCCGAGCGGCGAGCGCCTCGGCGAGTTCGGCCACCTCGTCGTTGGGGTCCTCGGCGAGCATCCGGACTTGCGAGCGCAGTCCCGCTGATGCCTTGAAGCTCCCGGCCTCGCAGGCGGCTTTCAGCGCTTCGAGACTTCCGACCACCAATTCAGCGTCACCGGAATCCAGGAACATCCCCAACAGGGCAGCTTCCCCGGGGAACCCCGCAACCTCGCGATATTGCCGACACGCCTCTGCGAGTCCGCTCGTGCCGTGGGCCGCGCGAAGCGCCGCGCCGAGCTTCTCGATTTCGGCACCTCCCTTGGCCTTCGAGAAGAGCCCGTCGAGCTGCTTGATGTAGTGCTTCGTGACCGCCTCTTCTTTGGCCTTGGAGACGCCTTTCGGCCGATCCTCCCGCGGCGATGACCGACCCTCGCGGCGCCGGCGATCGCGCTCGCTGAAGGAGAGCTTGTCTCCGTCGTTCCAGCTTCGATCGTCACCAGTCACGGCCACTCCTTACGGGCTCGCGATTCCGCAACGCGGAGATTTTCGAGCGCGGCCGCATTCCCGCAGTCGAGATCGACGGCGCGACGAAACGCGAGTTCTGCATCGAGGTCGCGGCCAGCAGCCTGGTAGGCGAGTCCGAGGTGGTTTTGCACCTCCGACGCTGCTGGCAACAGATTCGCGGCGCGCTCCAACCTTGCAATCGCCTCCACGGAGTCACCACGGTCGAGTGCGCTCGTCCCGCTCTGATACAAACGCGCACCCCGAAGACTCCCGCACCCCAACGCGAGAACCGCCGCGCAAAGCGCGCATCCGACACGGAGCCAGGCGTTGTGAAATCGAGACGACATCTACACCGGTTTAACCGCCCGACCGTTGCTGCGCAACACGATCGAATTGCCGGAGTGGATCGGTCGTGGTACCCATCGCCCGCACGGGGGATGCGGATGCACTATCGCAAACCGGATCCGTCCGCTGCCGCTCGCAGAGCGACGGCAGCGGCGCGCGCCCCCGTTTCCCGGCTGAGAGAGCCCGTAGGGCGGTCTTCAGTGCCGCGTTGATGCCGCGGCACGCTTCGCTTCCGGAGTTCTCGTGACGCCCTTACCCGAAATCGCACCTCCCACGACACTGGCCCCGATCAAGGGTGGCGGGCTCCGCGAGGTGCTCTTGCTCGCCTTCCCGGTGGTGCTCACCCAGCTCTCGACGAGCCTGATGGGGGTGGTCGATTCGGCGATGGTCGGTCGCATCGGAGCGACGGAACTGGCTGCCGTGGGATTCGGCGGAATCTGGCTCTGGACACTCTTTTCGATCCTCTACGGAACCGCGAGTGGCATCCAGACCTTCGTCTCGCAAGCGGACGGATCGGGCGACCCGGGAAGCTGTGGGCCCTGGGTGTGGCAGGGGTTCTACGCCTTGCTGCCGGCCGGGATCGCTTTGGTCGCCGTCCTCGCCTGGTTGCTCGAACCCGCGCTCGCGTGGCTGGGGCCCTCTGTGGAAATGCGCGAACTGACGGCGGACTACATCGACGCGCGATTGATCGGAGAACTCGGCTTCGTGGCCGTGATGGTCCTCAACTCATTTTATCGCGGGCTCGGTGACACCCGAACGCCGTTGTACATCACACTGGTTGCGAACGTGGTCAATGTCGTTCTCGACTACGGCTTGATCTTCGGAGAGCTGGGTCTGCCGAAGTGGGGCGTCGCGGGGGCGGGCCTCGCGACCACGATCGCACAATGGAGCAACGCGATCGTGCTGCTCGCGATCTTCCAACACCGCTCGGTAGCGAACCGCTGCAACACCCACCCCATTGCGATGAACGGAAACCAGATCAGGCGCTTCTTGTGGACGGGCGCGCCGATCGGCGGCCAGTGGTTCATCGCGATGCTGTCGTTTTCCGCGTTTACGACGCTGGTGGCGCGCATGGGGGACGAGTCGATGGCGGCGAGCCAGGCCTTCGTGATGCTGCTCTCGCTCTCCTTCATGCAGGCGGTGGGCATCTCGATCGCCGGCGCGATCCTGGTTGGGCGCTACATCGGCGCCGGCGATCCTTCAGCGGCGATTCGCACCTTTCGCTCCTCGATTCTGCTGGGCATCACGCTGGCATCTGGCATTGCGATCGCATTCATCGCGATTCCGATCCCCCTGCTTCGGATCTTCACCGACGATCCGGAAGTGTTGGCGTTGGGGCGACCACTGCTGCTCCTCGGCGCGCTCTTCCAGCTTCTGGACGCCGTAGCCATCATCGCGGAAGGCGCACTGCGGGGCGCCGGAGACACCCGCTGGCCCTTCGCGGTGGAAACCGCGTTGGGCTGGGGTCTCCTGGTTCCCCTCGCCTACTTCGTGGGCGTGTCCTTGGAGGGCGGCCTTACCGGAGCCTGGCTGGCTGCACTGGTACACATCACAGTTCTGGCCACGACGCTCGTCCTGCGCTTCCGATCGAATGCCTGGCAGAGGATTCGAATCTGATCCGACGGTTCAGGGCATCGGCAGCCGGCGCTCAGCCGGGCAATCGGATCCGAGCCACGACAGGCAGATGATCCGATGCGCGTTGGGCCGCGCGGCTGTCATATGCGGAGATCTCGACCATGTCGACACCGCTGGTATAGATGCGGTCGAGCGCGAGCACGGGGCGCGCCGCAGGGAAGGACATCGGAAATTCGATGCCTGTCGTCATCCAGGGTTCTGCGTCGAGAGCCCGGGTTGCGGGGCAACGCCTCCAGGCGTTCATGTCGCCGAGCAACACCGTCGGGCCGCGACCGAGCTGCGGATGCCCGAGCAATGCGCGCACCTGTTTGTGACGCGTGCGATCCGCGAGGGCGAGATGGGTCGCGACCACCTCGAGCACACCCTGTTCGAACGGAATCTGCGCGGCGACCGCGACGCGTTTTTCGAGTCGCGAGTACGAGAGGTCTAGCATCGACACGCCGCCGATCGGCCAGCGCGAAAGAATCGCGTTGCCGAGTTCGCCGCGCTTGTGGACGCGGGTTGCTGCAAACGTCACGTGCATTCCCAACGCTTCGGCGAGCGCCTCGAGCGGATCGTCGCCAGAATGGGGGCGCATGACCTCCTGAAGCGCGATGACATCTGCTGCCATTTCGGAGATGACGAACGCAGCCCGCGCGGGATCCGAAGCGCTCCGGCCGTTGATTCCCGTCCAGCGATGAACGTTGTACGTCGCGACAGTAATTTCCCGCCGCATCGGACGCGGCGACACTGCGACGGTAGGCGCGCGCAACAGGCAGAGATGGGGCGTGTCGAGGTGCTGGGGAGCATGTGTGCCGGCGCCGCGATTCCTGCGCCCGACGCCTCGCGCCGCCTTCCCTCTGAAAATCTTCTTCTTGACGCTCACCAACACCTCACCACGCGAGCGAATCGGCCCGCCCCACGCACCATCGGCCCCTGCCGCTGACAAGTAAACCCGACGATCGGACGTCGGGCGATTCGACGACCTGCCGCGAGAATATAGCCAGCCTCACCTGTGGTTAAGAACCCACATGGGTAAAACAAGCCCGGTGCTGGATGCGCCGATACAGTGAGCGCTATGGCTAGACACAATTCGTCCGCCGTCAAGAACCCCCTCGACGCGCCCCGCGTGCGGCAGGCCGCGCGCGAACTCCTGGCTGCGGTCGCGGAAGAGATCGACGGGGGCTCGCTCTCCCCGAAGGCCTACCAGCGAATCCTGCGGGAGGTTGAACGACTGCGAGGGCAACCCCTCTTCTACCCGGCGGTGAGCGGCGGGACCGGTAGCGGCGCGCGCGTCCGACTCGCCGATGGAACGACCCGGATCGACTTCATCTCGGGCATCGGCGTCTACGGTTTTGGACACAGCGACCCCGACCTGCTCGAAGCCGCCGTCGTCGCCGCGGCCGGCGATGCCGTCTTCCAGGGGCACCTCTTCCCCGGTGTCGAGTACCTGAAGCTCTCGAAAGCACTGCTTGGACATGCAGGCAAGCTGATGAAGCACGTCTGGTTGTCGATTTCGGGAGCCATGGCAAACGAGAACGCCTTGAAATTGATCCTTCAAAAACACGCACCGGCCGATCGACTGGTCGTCTTCGAGGGGGCTTTCGCGGGCCGAACACTCGCGATGGCAGAATTGACAGACCGGCCCGGCTGCCGCGAGGGCTTGCCACTCCGGGGCAACGTGCTTCATGTCCCCTTCTTCGACCCGAGCGATCCGCACTCGATCGAGCGCAGTGTCTCGGCGCTCGAAGCTCACCTGAAACGCCATCCGGGTCGAGTCGCCGGTATGCTCTTCGAACTCGTCCAGGGCGAGGGCGGTTTCAACACCGCACCGCGCGAGTTCTTCAGCGCCCTGATGGAATGCTGCCGCTCCGCGGGTATCGCGGTTTGGGTGGATGAAGTGCAGACTTTCGCGCGCACGGGTGAACTGTTCGCCTACCGGACCTTGGATCTCGAGGAATACATCGACGTCGCGACCGTCGGCAAGATGCTCCAGGGCAGCGCCGTGTTGTTTCGCAAAGCCTACAAGCCGCGCTCGGGGCTGATCGCGGGGACCTTCGCGGGATCCACCGTCGGCCTCGCGGTCGGTGCTCGAATCATCGAGCGCCTCGAATCCGACGGTTACCTCGGAGCCGAAGGTCGGATCGCGGTTCTCGGCCGACGCTTCGAGCGCCGGCTGGATACACTCCGCAAACGGCTTCCCGACACCATCGGAGAATGCTCGGGAATCGGAGCAATGCAGGCCTTCGTTCCCTTCGACGGCTCCGAAGCAATCGTATCGGCGATCGTGCACGCGGCCTTCGAAGAGGGCGTCATGGTGTTCGGCGCGGGGAGCAACCCGTCGAAGATTCGCATGCTACTTCCCGTGAACACCACCGACGAAGAACTCGAAGCGGGCTTCACGATGCTCGAAAAGGCCATTCGACGCGTTGCCGAGCAGCGCATTCACCAGGCCTGATCGACGCGCGCAGCGCCCATCGCGCACTTCGGCCGCTCACTTCGCGGGGTGCGCGCCAGCGGAAATGAGACCGCGGCTC
>Ga0326597_10012947_pt1 | contig 10982 bp, 10 predicted proteins | sample RVTome_12_FD_203789 | JGI IMG/M metagenome (GOLD analysis project Ga0326597, IMG submission 203789) | Soil microbial communities from uranium-contaminated site in the Upper Colorado River Basin, Wyoming, United States - RVT100D185 | ecosystem: Environmental > Terrestrial > Soil > Contaminated >... | reverse complement strand
CTTGAAACGGGTCAGGACAATGCGGTTCTCCATCTGCGTCATCTTGGCGCCGACCTGGATCGGAAGCGCGTAGCACGAACCGCTGCTCCAGGGCGCATACCAGGTCCGCCCCATTCCCTCGCCCACGGCGCGCGGCTTGAAGATGTGCGACGCACCGCCGGCGCAGACGATGACGGCCTTCGCGCGGAACACATGAAAATCGCCCGTGCGGACGTTGAACCCGACGGCGCCGGCGACCCGGTTGGGCTTGGCTTCGTCCATCAACAAGTGGGTGACCATGATCCGGTTGTAGACCTCGGTCGCGGCCTTGCGGGCCGCCTCGGCGACGATCGGCTTGTAGCTTTCGCCGTGGATCATGATCTGCCACTTGCCTTCGCGCTGGTACCGTCCGGTCTTGGGGTCCCGCATCATCGGCAAGCCCCATTCCTCGAACTTGTGCACCGAGGAGTCCACATGCCGGGCGATGTCGTAGCCCAGGTCCTCGCGCACCAAGCCCATGAGGTCGTTGCGCGCGTAGCGGACATGGTCCTCGGGCTGGTTCTCGCCCCACTGCATGCCCATGTAGCAGTTGATGGCGTACAGACCCTGGGCGACGGCGCCGCTGCGCTCGATGTTCGCTTTCTCGACGCAGACGATCTTCAGGTCGCGTCCCCAGTACCGGGACTCGTAGGTTGCCCCGCAGCCCGCCATGCCGCCGCCGATGACGAGGATGTCCGCATCGACGAATACCGTCTTCCTGCCTCCGAACAGTCCCATCAGACGACTCCCTGCTTGAGTTGACCCGGGCGCAACGTGGGCAATCCGCCCTTGATGTTGAGCCCTTCCGGTTCGTGTGCGAGTTCCTGCTTGGCGAAATCCTCGAGGCGAGGCGCATCGTACTCGGCCGGCCCCTTGATCGATCCCCAGGGCGTCGTCCGGATCGGCGACACGAAGTTCTTCTCGCGTCCGTCGCGGAATTTGAGCTTCCACGAGATCGTTGCCTTGGCCTCCTCCCGAAGCACCCGGACACTGTGGCCCAGCGGAGCGAAGTCGGCATAGCCGCGGCAATCGATGGCGTTTTGCGGACAGGCCTTCACGCAGGAGTAGCACTCCCAGCACATGTTCGGCTCGATGTTGTAGGCACGCCGATAGGTCTTGTCGATGTGCATGATGTCGGACGGGCAGATGTCGACACAATGCCCGCAACCGTCGCACCGGGTCATGTAAACGAATGTTGGCATTGGTCTCGTTCTCTCCGTGATCAGTAGTGCCGGGGTTGCTCGCGCGCGCTGCCGAACTGCTCGGGCTTGTCGGCCGGCCCGGGCAGGTTGCTCCGGGTCTCGTTCGCGTAGGAAACCCTCTTCTCGAACGCCGCCGCGGGCTTGAAGAACATGTGGGCGAACTTGGACCACGGCACCGATCCGAACAGCACCGTCGTGGCGATGATATACAGGCCGAAGAACACGCTGGTCCCGGAACCGCCCTGCGACTGCAGGAAGGCCCAGATCAGGCCCAGCGTCACGCTGGCCAGCAGCGAAAGGATGAACAGATCCGCGCGCACGATGCGGAACGGCGAATTGCCCTCGGCGGCGACATCGACCCGGATGAAGAACCAGAACCAGTATCCGCCAAGGCAAACCATCAAGCCGCCAATCCACCAAAGCAGCGGCAGGATGCCGGGCACCGGAGTCGCGGGCGTCGGGTAGCCGAACACCATGATGGCGGTGGTGATGACGTAGATCACGAACCCGTACATGGTCAGCAGATGGGCGACCCGGCGACGCGCGTTGCAGAATTCCCCGGATGCGAGGACGTCTACAAGGCCGGTCTTGATGGCGAGCGACGCCAATTCGCCGCCACCGATTCTCTTCGCCCCTTTGCTTTTCGATTTCCGCCAATTATCGAAAAAATACCTGGCGCTCCCCTTATGCACGACATCAAACAGCGTCCCTGCCGCCACCAGGGCGATCATGATGACGACATAGGTCTGCATGATGGCAGGCGGCATGGACGCCGAAAGCTCGGCAAACGGATTGCTGGTGAACATTATTACCTCATGACGTAAGTCGGCGACCCTTCCCGGGTTCGCATCCCGCGGCTTCCAGCGCCGCGATCATGCCGCTAACGCTCTGCCAACGACGAGAATATGGTTTCCGCTGCCGGACGGCAGCGATTGTGCTCCCTCTTGCACGCGCAAATTTTAACGGCACGCGGAGGAGCACATGAACAAAAAAGGTTATGCCCTCATAAAAAAAACTTGGATGTGCACTATCAGGACCTCAGAAGCCTCGTGGTCGCAGGCCCGGCCAGCCTGCGCGCATCGGGGCTGCGATATGAGACACTATCCGATGAAGAGGGTCATAAAGGAAACTATCTGAAAATCTGCATCGTATCCGACAGCCATGACCATCGCGAGCCGCTCACCGCCGCTGTCGCGGAGGCGAAAGCGCTTGGCGCTCAAGCACTCCTGCACTGCGGCGACCTCGTAGCGCCGTCCACGCTGCATGCGATCGTCGGCCTGGGCGTACAGATCCATCTGATTCACGGCAATAACACGGGCGATTTGTTTCACCTGTCCAGGTTTGCACAGGAATACGGCCACCACGTGCAATATTACGGGCAGGACGCGTCTCTGGACCTGGCGCAGAGGCGGATATTCATGGTGCACTACCCGCATTACGCCAAGGCAATGGCACTCACGGGCCAGTACGACCTGGTATGCAACGGCCACGAGCACCGCGCGGTCATCGAGCGCATTCGGAATATCAAAGGGAAAGAGACACTGCGAATCGATCCCGGGACGGTCGCGGGCGTGAGCGCGTCGCCGACCTACGTGTTTGGCGATCTTCAGACGTTGGAATTCGAGATTCGGCCGGTTCTTCTTTGAAGCTGGATCTCTGATTCGGCCCGGACCAGGCCAGATATTGAACCGCCGAGGAAAGTTCGCTCACCGAACAACGCGTTGCGGCCGGAGCGCAAGTTCGTACTCGATAACCGCAACTGGAAGCTGGCAGGCGTGGTCACCTCCGCCGACGCAGATGATGCCTGGCGCAGCGCCGACCACGAGAACGCCTGCACTATTGCGATGAGTGGGAGCACGAACGCAAGCACTACCGCAAGAACTGGTGCGTGCTGCGCGGGCGGGAGACGCATCGCGCGGGGATCAAGTCTGTCTGCATCACCATCGACTGCGACGCGCGCGACTACCTGCCGCACATGTACGGAAGCGCCCGATGGACGCTGGTCGATGACGTGTCGCGGTCACCGCTAAAGGTCGCCGATATCTATCGCCGCCTCACTGCGTGAACCGCCTGAGCCAGCCGGTTGTCCTTTGACCTATGTCAAGCCGGCCCGGCCTGCCTTGCACGTAAACTCGGGGGCGTGCGCAAAGCGAACAGGATGCGCGGGCACGAGCGCCGATGAAAAACGGCACCGGTCCGGGCAATAATGCGGGAAGCTCGTGGCCGAGGACGTGTAGTCCAATCTGTCGAACTGGAGAGAGGGTATCATGAAAAAAATTGCAGGCTTGGTTTCACTTCTGGCAGTTTGCGGTGCGCTTGGCTACGGTTCCGCCACGCCGGCGGCCCAACCCGGCAAGATCAAGGTGGGCATCCTGCTGCCACTTACCGGGACTTTTGCGGCGGTGGCTGAAACCCAGCGGGATGGAGCACTGCTTGCGATAGACGTGATCAACAAGCGCGGCGGGCTCAACATGCCCGGCGGCCGGGTGATGATCGAAGGGGTCGTCGCCGATGACGAGGCCAAGCAGGATGTAGGCGTGCGGCGTTACCGTTACATGGTCGACGAAGGCGTCAAGGGCGTGGGCGGACAGACCTGGGCGCCGCTTGCCTACGCCATCAACGCCATGGTCAGCAAGCAGCCGATACCGTATTTCCCGGTCTGCGTGATGGCCAAGGAAGCGTTCCAGAGAGGCAAGCTGGCTCCATCCACCTTTGCCACCGCGTACAGTCCGTGGACCGTCGGTTACATGGCCGGGCAGGCGGCGGTCAAGACGCTGGGCAAGAAGCGTATCTTTTTCCTGGCCCGTGCCGATAGCTGGGGTTGGGACATGCGCGATGGCACCTATGCCGCGGCCAAGGAGTTGGGCGCCCAGATCGTCGGGTATGAAGAGGTCGCGCTCGGAACCAGTGACTACACGACCGTGCTGCAGAAAGTCCGGGCAGCCAAGCCGGATGTATTCATCGCCGCGCAGTTCGCCGCCGACGCGGTCGCGCTCCTGAAGCAGGCCCAGCAGATGGGTCTGAACAAGGAAATGACCATTTTCAACGCGTTCATCACGAACGTGGTCGCCAAGGGCTTGCCCCCCGAGGCCCTTGAAGGCGTGTACGCGATGCACTATTTCTATTATGACCTGGCTGGATTCCCCGACAAGGAAGTCGCAAACAGCGCCAAGGAATTCACCGAGCTGTACCGCGCGAAGTACAAGCGGCCACCGGACGCATACGCGACAATTGCCTATATTGCCTACATGGAGATGTTCCGGGGGTTCGAGGCCGCGAAGACCTATGATCCGCTAAAGGTTGCGTCCGCGCTGATGGCGAACAAAGGGCAATTCAGTTCGGTCAAGGGGCCGGCGCGGTGGCGCGCGGATCACTCCGCCGAATTCAAGCACGCCGCGTTTCTCGTCAAGGGGAAAGGAGCCAAGGAGCAGAAACACGAGTGGGATCTGTTCACGGTCATGGGTTCCGTCGGCGGCGAGTCTGTGCTGCCGACACTGAAGTCTCTCGGCTACTAGATCCTGTCCTGCGTCGCCCTTCCCCTTTCTTGCCCGGTGACGTGCCCTCCGTGACACCGGGGCGGAAGGGGATGCAGCGACCGTGGGCGAGGCGAGGTTGAGCGCGGAAATCATCAAGGCGGTAGGCGTGACCAAGCGCTTCGGCGCGCTGGTCGCGGTCGATCGCGTCAACTACTCGCTGCGCGAAAACGAGGTCGCCGGCATCATCGGTTCGAACGGCGCCGGGAAAACCACCTTTTTCAACCTGGTGACCGGGTATTACCCGCCGGACGAAGGCAGCATTTTCTACAAGGGGCAGGACGTGACCCGCATGACGCCCCAGCAGCGCGTTGCGCTGGGCATGACGCGGACCTTCCAGCTCACTTCCACGTTCGACAACCTGACCGTCATCGACAATCTCGTGCTGGTATATTTCCGGGCGCATCGGGATTCCACGTTGCTGAAACTGCTGCTCAGCACGTGCCGGCGGCATCGCAACGAGGACAAGATCCTCGCGACGCTGAAGACATTCGATCTTCAGCACGTGCGCGACCGGCTGGTGAAGAACTTGAGCCTCGGCGAAAAACGGCGGCTGGAAATCGCCATGGCAGTGCTGGCGGAGCCGCAGGTCCTGATGCTCGACGAGCCGCTCGCTGGACTTGCCGAGTCGGAGATCAAGGTGATACTCGAGGTCCTTCGCCGGCGCGTCGGCAAGCAGACGATACTCATCGTGGAGCACAAGATTTCGCACGTGAAGGATTTCGTGCAGCGGCTCACCGTCATGCACGAGGGCCGCGTCATCGCCGATGGCGGCTACGAGGAATGCCTGCGCGATCCCGAGGTGCGCCGCAGCTACTGGCAGATCGACACGGAGCCGGAAGGGAGCAAGCATGCCCCCGCTTGACGGCGTGGCGGCCGGCACGGGTGAATTGCTCGCTGTCAGGGGGCTGAACGTCTCGTACGGCGAATCGAAGGTCCTGTTCGATGTCAATCTCCACATAGGGGCAAACGAGATCGTGGCCTGCGTTGGCCGCAACGGCGCGGGCAAGTCCACGCTGCTGAAAAGCATTGCCGGTTTCCTGAAGCTTAACTCCGGCACAGTGACGTGCAACCGCGTCAATCTCGTCGGCCGCATGTCCTACGACATCGCCAAGATGGGCATCAAGTACGTGCCGCAGGACAAGAAGGTTTTTTCCGACCTCACCGTGCAGGAAAACCTCGAACTCGGCAGCTATGCCACCAAGGACTACAACTGGGACCGTGTCACTGATTACTTTCCCAAACTCAAGGCGCTCATGGAGCGCAAGGCGGGCTTCCTGAGCGGCGGCGAACGCCAGATGTTGATGATAGCCCGGGCGCTGCTGGGTCACCCAAAATTGTTGCTGATCGATGAGCCGACCGAGGGGCTCGCGCCGAGTATCGTTTCGCATCTGAGGGAGGTCTTTCGCGAGTTGAACAAAGCTGCCGCGCTCGTCATCGTCGAGCAGAACCTGCCGCTGGTATGCGCGATTGCGAACCGGGTTTACGCGCTGAAGGAAGGCCGCATCGTGGCGGAACTCGCGGACGCCGCATCGATCAGGGCAGACGTCTGTGAAAAATACCTGTAGCGAATGGCGGCCATGGTGAATGCGTGGCGCTGGTGGTGGGGCATCCTGCTGGCATTCTTCCTGGTGGGGCTGTCGTGGCTGTTTCTGCCCTTGCCCTTCATTATCGAAGTCCTCATTTTCTCCATCTACACGATGGGATGCAGCTTTCTCCTTGGGCGCGTGGGCTTCATCTCGTTCGGGCAGCCGGCTTACCTCGCCGCGGGTGCCTATGGCACGGCGTTTTATCTGTTCTACTTCGGCAGCAATCCCTATGTCGGCATCCTGATTGGGATACTGTCAGGCTTGGCAGTATCCGGCATCGTCGGCCCCCTATTCGTCCGCTTGCGCAGCGACTATTTCGCACTGGTGAACCTCGCGCTTGCCGTCATCATCTACTACCTGATGCAGAAGGTCCTGGCCGGCATCACCAAGGGCGATAACGGGCTCTGGTTCCTGACCAATATCGCATCCACACCGGTGCTGGATCTCGGCAAGCCCGATCATTTTTTCATCTTCTCAATCCTCGTGGCGCTGGCAATCTGGGCCTTCTACAAGTACCTGGATGATTCAGTTTTTGGCGCCTGCTGCCTCGCGACCAAGATCAACGAAGACAAGCTGAAATTTCTCGGCTACAGCAATTACGGCGTCCGGTTGCTCGCGTTCGTCATTGCCAACACGACGACTGCGCTGGCCGGCGCGATGTATGCCGTCTATCTGGGTTTCGTGAGCCCGGAGATCACGAGCCCTGCGCGCGCCGCCGATCCGGTGGTGGTCACCATACTCGGCGGCACCGGCACCCTCTTTGGCCCGCTCGTCGGCGCCATCGCATATACCGGCATGAAGGACGTGATCAGCAAACTGATCGGCAACTGGGAGCTTTTCATCGGCTTCCTCCTGGTTTTCATCATGCTGGCCGGGGAGAAAGGCATCTGGGGCACCCTGCAACCGTGGCTCGAAAGGCTTTTTTCCCGCAAGAAAGCGTCGCCCGCAGCGGGTGAAGGCGCCGGGGCACGGCAATGAGTGCACAACTGCTGACGTCGGGCGTTATATTCGGGCTGAGCATCGGGAGCATCTTCTTTCTGATGGCGATCGGCCTGTCGCTGTGCTTCGGACTCATGCGCATCATCAGCCTCGACCAGCTGCTCTATTACTCTGTCGGCGCGTACCTCACCTACTCCCTGACTCTGGTGACAGGGAATGTGTGGCTCGGGGTACTGGGGGGCGTGGTTGTGGCAGGAATCGTTTCCTTTGCCGTGGAACGGCTGATTTTCCGGCGCATCTACGAACGCGAACTCACATTCAGCATGATCACGTCGTTCGGCGTCCTGATCGGCGGCATCGGCGTCATCAAGTTCTTCTGGGGCGTGGTGCCCCGTCCGGTGCCGGTGCCGCTGATGGCGCAAATCGACATCATCGGCACGGAAGTTCCGGTCTATCGCCTGATTGTCGTCGCGATCGCGTTTCTCGTTTATGCCGGCATCTGGCTCTTCCTGAATCGCACCATCACCGGCAAGGCAATCCGCGCGGGCATCGAGAACGTCGAACACGTGGAAGGTCTGGGCATCAACGTGTCCCGCCTTTTCACCATCACGTTCATTATCGCCGGCGCATTGTCCGGCCTGGCCGGGGGATTGCATGCACCGCTGATCATGGTGGACCCCTCCATGGGGCTCGAGGTGCTGGCATTCGTTTTCATGGTCGTTATCATCGGCGGTCTGGGCAGCATCAAGGGAACACTCATATCCGCCTTTATCGTCGGCCAGGTCGTCTCGCTGGGGTCTCTCATCTACGCGCCCTTGGCGCAGATGGCGCCATTTGCCATCATGCTTCTGATACTCCTCGTCAAGCCGACCGGGCTCTACGGCAGCCCCCTCCTGAAACGATAGGGGCGGCAACCCCTCCGTGTGTCACGCGCTCTTGAAGCGCGTCACGCGCGCGAATACGATGGCGGCTATCGGCAGGGCGAGCCCGATTGCGACCTGCGTCACGAGAAGCATCCCGAGTTCGCCGTAATCCGCCGGCACCTGGATCGCGCCGCTCACCGTATCTTTCACTTCGCGCGTCACGGTAAACGTCTGGTTCAGGTATTTCGTACCCAATTGGGACAGCGACAGCGCCAGATTGGTGAACGACGCCATCACCGCGAAAAACGTGGCCTTGAGATTCGCCGGTGCCGAATTGGCGATCCACGCCAGCATGGGAATCATCGCGATCTGGCCCAGCGGCGATTCAAGCGCGGTGTTCACCAGCGCGATGAACCGTGCATCGACTACGCCGCCCGTCAATGCTGCAGTCCACTGATGCAGGCCGTAGTACATGCCGACGATGGGGGCCGAGAGCAATGCGCCCACAACCGTGAGAAAACCTATGACATAGGCGATCGAGCGTTCGGCCATAAAGCGCCGAAAGATGAACATGCCGGCGAGCGTCAACGCGCTGCCGATCAGCGACAGCACGGAGAAGAACTGCTGGTCAAACTTCAGTGCGTCTATCATCCACCAGGTCACCCCTTCGCCGGGGCCGGGAACGGCGCGGAAGATGAAAATGACCACCGCGGTGCCGATCAGGGTCTTGCGCGCCTCGGCGTCCAGCTCGCGCGTGAGCTTCGCCAGCAGAAACGTCACGATGGCGAACGAGCCGAGAAATATGACTTCCTGATTGAAGGGGAAGCTGCCAAGGCCCATGGCTACCGTAAATACCACGAACGCGAGGCTGCCGCCGAGGATCCACCAGTTCGCCGGTGGGCGTTCGACCGTCCCCGTGACCAGCCTCCTCACCTCTTCCCGCCCCAAACCCTGCGCCAGCAGGCGCTGCGCCTCGCGGCGCTGGAGCGCGAGGGCAAGCACGACCCCGGCGACGGAGATCAGGGGGATCGACAGGGCCATGAGATAGATATCTCGGTAGATCGCAACCTTGTCCGCCTCCTGCAGCTCGCCCGCTCCGGAGAAGACGTAGAGGTTGATGAGCGCAACGAGAACCGTGCCGCCAATGATGGCGACGCGGCCGAGCGTCTGCATGGTGGTGTTCATCAGCTTGCGCGCCGCGGGTGCGATCGGGTGCCCCGCATCGTCGACGCGCGGCACCGCCTCCACGGTCATCGCGTCGGCAACCACATCCTGGATAACGTATCCGATCGGCGCCAGCAGCGCACTCACCACGTACCATGCATCCGGCCGCATGATCGCCGTCATGGCCGTACGGTCCGTGAGCAGCCCGACCATGATGAGAAGGCTCACCGCGATCAGCCCGGCGCCCAGAAACACCAGCCCGCTCTTCCAGCGCCAGATGAGATCGACCAGGTGGCCCAGCGGCATCTTCAGCGCCCAGGGAATATTTGCCCAGAACGCAAGCGCCGCCAGAAAAACGGCCGAGAGACCCAGGTAATCCTTGACGAAGAAGGTGCCGACGATGCCGGTCAGCCCGGATACCCCGGCCGCCACGTAAACCATGAGCGGGGGCAGGTACGAGAATCGCATCTCACGGCCCAGCGCGAGGATGTTTGCGTCGATCCAGCGGAGCATCGTGCTCAACATTTGCAGTTACCGGGGAACATCGGGCTGAAACGTGTCGCGCGCATCGAATGCATCCGCGCCGCGGCAAAACCGCCCCGGGGCGCGCCGCACCCCTGGTTATCCCCTGCCCGCGAAGCGCAGCAGGCGTATGCCGTCAATGCAGCTGTGCAGTTGGAGTGGTGGATGCCGCCTCCGGTTCGCGCACGGCAGGGGCGGCGTGGTCGGCGGCGGAGTCGGGCGCTGGCGCGGTGTCGGCGTGTTCGACCAGCGCTCCGAGTTCTTCGAGCGCAGGCAGTTCGTCAAGCGAGCGCAGATTGAGATCGTCGAGAAATGACTTGGTGGTCGCGTAGAGCGCCGGCCGGCCGGCCACCTCGCGATGCCCGACGACGTCGATCCAGCCACGCAGTTCGAGCGTCTTGATGATGTTGCTCGATACCGTGACGCCCCGTATGTCCTCGATATCGCCGCGCGTTACCGGCTGCCGGTAGGCAATGATCGCCAGCGTTTCCATGACCGCGCGTGAGTAACGGGGCGGTTTTTGCGGATTGAGCCGGTCCAGAAACTCCTGGTACTCGGGGCGCGTGCAAAAGCGCCAGCCCGACGCCACGTTGACCAGTTCCACGCCCCTGCCCTGCCACTCTGCGCGCAACTCCTCGAGAACCTGGAGAAGCGTCTCTGACGCAATCGGGGTGTCGAACACCTTTCTCAGTTCCGAGATGGCCACCGGCTCCGGGCTCGCGAGCAACACCGCTTCGAGAACCGTCTTGAGGTGCGCCAGATCGGGATCGGATTCCTGTTGCATGCCTTGTTCCATATTATTCGATCGCCGCGAGCTGACCGGCGCGCAGTTTGACGTAGATTCGCCCGTAAGCCTCGGCCTGCGTCAGCTCGACAAGTCCCTCCCGCGCGAGCTCCAGCACCGCCAGCAAGCTCACGACCAGAACGGGTACCCCCTCGTGAGGCGAGAACAGCGTGGCAAACTCGGCAAACCTCGCGTCCTGCAGGCGGCGCAGAATACGGCTCATGTGCGCGCGCACGGAGAGCTCCTCGCGCGTGATCGTGTGGTGACGGTTGACGGCCGCCCGGCTCACCAGCCCGAGCCACGCCATACGCAGGTCCTCGCACCGGACTTCCGGCAATCGTTCACCCACGCCATGTTCGAAGAGCACC
>Ga0326597_10012946_pt1 | contig 10983 bp, 6 predicted proteins | sample RVTome_12_FD_203789 | JGI IMG/M metagenome (GOLD analysis project Ga0326597, IMG submission 203789) | Soil microbial communities from uranium-contaminated site in the Upper Colorado River Basin, Wyoming, United States - RVT100D185 | ecosystem: Environmental > Terrestrial > Soil > Contaminated >... | reverse complement strand
AACTAAGTTCCACCCCGTGATCTCGAATGCGCGCATCCTCGGCATGCTGGCCGAGCTGGCCCGGCTGACTGCGCTCGACGAGGAGTCGCTGCAGTCTTTCAAAGTGCGAGCGTACGAGAACGCCATCAACGGGATCGAAGGGCACCCCTCCGATATCGCCGGTCTTGGCCAGGCAGAGCTCGTGAAGATCAAGGGGGTCGGGGCATCCATCGCCTCCAAGATTCGCGAATACGTCGACACGGGCAAGGTCGCCAAACTCGAGGAGCTTGCTGCGAGGTATCCCGCCCAGCTCGTTGAGCTGCTCAAGATCCCGGGTCTCGGCCCCAAAACTCTCAAGACCCTCCGTGCCGAACTCGGCGTCGAGGACCTGGAGGGCCTCAAAGCAGCGGTGGAGCGACAGGCCCTCCGCGACCTGCCTGGTCTGGGGAGGATCAGCGAGGAGAAGATCGCCCGATCGATCGAACGGCTCGGTTTGCACGGCAAGGACCGGCGCACGCCGATCGTGGAGGCGATGTCGGTCGCGGCCGGTCTGGCCCGCGAGTTGGAAGGTCTGCCCGGAGTGGCGAGTGCCACCCCGGCCGGGAGTGTGCGACGCCTGGCTGAGACGATCGGCGACATCGACATCGTGGTGGCATCCACTGACCCGCTCCCGGTGATGGCGGCCGTGGCGGGCCACCCGGAGGTGACAGAGGTCATCGGCTCGGGCGACACCAAGACTTCGGTGATCACGCGCTCGGGGTTACAAGTAGACGTACGGGTGGTTGCTCCCGAACAGCTCGGCGCCGCCCTGGTCTACTTCACCGGTTCCAAAGCCCACAACGTCGCGTTGCGCCAACGGGCCATTGACCGCGGCCTGCTGCTGTCTGAGTACGGGCTCTTCGAGGGCGAAGCAGTGATGGCCGCGGCCACCGAAGCCGAGATCTACGCAGCGCTCGGCCTTGAAATGATCCCGCCTCCTATGAGGGAGAATTCAGGCGAAATCGAGGCCGCCGCCGGTGGTGTCCTACCGCGGTTGAGCCTTGAGCAAATCCGCGGTGACCTTCACTATCACTCTGATCAATCGGGGGATGGACGCTCATCGCTCGAAGAGATGGTCGAGGCCGCGGCCGCCCGTGGATACGAGTATGTGGCGATCACCGAACACGGCGAAGACCTGACCATCAACGGCTCCGATCGCGCTCAGATGAGAGAACATCGGGCCCGTATCCGGAAACTGCAAGAGAGATACCCAAAGTTGCGGCTGCTATTCGGGTGTGAGCTCAACATCGGTCCTAATGGCACCCTCGACTATGACCCCGAGTTCCGGCTGGAATTCGATTGGTGTGTCGCGTCGGTGCACAGCCACTTTGATCTTTCCGCCGAACAGCAGACCACCAGGATCCTGCGGGCTCTGTCGGATCCTGCCGTGAATGCCATCGGGCATCTCACCGGGCGATATATCGGGAGGCGTCCAGGGATAGAACTCAACCTGGACGCCGTGTTGGAAGGTCTGGCAATCAGCGGGGTGGCTCTGGAAGTCAACGGTGCCCTGGACCGGCTGGATGCCTCAGCTGAGGTAATCAGGCGGGCGGTTGCCCGACAGGTGAAGCTGGTCATCTCCACTGACTCGCATCACACCTCAGACCTGCGACGAATGCCCTATGGGGTAGCCAACGCCCAGCGAGGGTGGGCAGGGGCGAATGATGTGGTCAACACCCTTCCGGTGGATGAGTTCGTGGCCTGGGCGGGCTCCCGACGATGATCGATCCTGTGCATCCTCTTCCCTTCTTGGCGGCAGTAGTCGGCTTTTTGGGATTGGTGGCGGCCCTGGTGTTTCACCGGATGGTCCAGCCTGCCAGCCCCGGAAGTGCTCGCATTCAGGAGTTCGCCGGGGAGATTGGCCACGGTGCCGTGACCTTCCTTCGCAGGCAATACACGTGGGTGGCCGTACTGGCGGCGGCGATGGCCGGACTGATCACGGTGCTGCTTCCCTGGGAGCCCTGGGCTCCGGCTGCTTACTTATTCGGTGTGGTCGTCACCGCCGTCGCGAGTCACGCCGGTGTCCGCATAGCTACTGGCGCCAACGGCAGAACCGCCGAAGCGGCCAGGGTGGGCGGGGCCCAGGCCGGGCTCCGTCTCGCATTTCGCTCTGCCGCCAGTGTCGGGTTCGCGGTGTCTGGCTGCGGGCTTTTGGGGGTAGCAATCGCTTTCATCGCTCTCAGCCAATGGTGGGGCGCCGAGGCGTGGACCCACGCCCTGGTGGCAGTTTGTCTGGGCGCCTCGACCACGTCGCTCTTTGCGCGGGTCGGAGGCGGCATCTTCACAAAAGCCGCCGACGTGGGGGCGGATCTGGTAGGCAAGGTGGAAGAGGGTCTACCCGAGGACGACCCGCGCAACCCGGCCGTGATCGCCGATCATGTCGGCGACAACGTCGGGGCAGTGGCCGCGGTGGGGACCGATCTCCTGGAGTCCTATCTCGGATCGCTGGTGGCGCCAGTGGCGCTGGCCGCCATCGTTTTTGCCGGCCGCTCCTACCTGGTTCCGGCCATGGTGCTTCCGCTCGGGGTGGGAATCGCGGGAATTGTTTCTGCCCTAGCTGCCACCTCCCTGGTTCGCTTTCGAGGGGACAACTTCGCGGCGGCCTTGCGCCGCGGCTCGCTCTACGCGGCCGTCATCGCCGCCCCGGCCACCCTCGGCGTCGTCTGGTGGCTCATGGCCCGAATTGACGAGGTGGCGAATCCGGCGGGGTTGTGGCTGGCAGTCGTGGTCGGTCTCGCCATCGGGCTTGTGGTCGGACAGATCACGGCCTGGTTCACGTCTGACAGGTATCGCGCCGTGAAAGAGGTCGCCCGGCAGTCACAGACCGGTGCTGCCACGGTGATTATCTCCGGCATGGCCGAGGGAATTCGGTCCGCGGCGTATTCCGTCCTAGCTGTTGCCACGGGCGTGGTACTGGCGTTTCTGGCTGGCGACTGGGCGTTGGGATCGGGTGGAGGGATCTATGGCGTCACCCTCGCTGCCATCGGGCTCTTGTCAACTCTGGGGATGACGGTGGCCCTCAGTGCTTACGCTCCGATCGCCGACAACGCGGCGGGGATCGTCGAGATGGCGGGCATTCATGACGAAGCTCATCACGCCACCGATATTCTCGATGCAGTCGGAAACGCGACGGGCGCAGTTGCCAGGGGGTTCACGATCGTTTCTGCCGCCGTCACCGCCCTGGCTGTGCTGGCAGTCTTCACCAGGGTTGTGGGCCTCGACTCGATCGATCTGACAAGTCCGGTGACTGCGGTGGGTCTAATCCTGGGGACCATCGTCCCGTTCCTCTTCACCTCACTTACCCTCAACGCCGTGGGAAGGGCCGCCTCCCGGATGATCGATGAAGTTCGCCGCCAGTTCCGCGAGATCCCCGGACTGCGTGGCGGCGCCGAGACGGCCGCGCCCGACTATGGGGCCTGTGTCGAGATTGCCACAGCTGGTTCGTTACGCGAGATGGTGTTGCCGGGCACCCTGGCGGTGGCGGCCCCGCTCATTATCGGGTTCATCGATGTCGAGGCTCTGGCAGGCTTTCTGGCCGGCTCGCTGGCCTGCGGCTTTCTGCTCGCCACGTTCATGGTTAACGCTGGCGGCGCCTGGGACAGCGCCAAGCGGCTTGTCGAAGCCGGAGCGTTTGGGGGACGCGGGTCGCAAGCTCACGAGGCAGTGGTAGTGGGTGACGGGGTCGGCGATTCGTTCAAGGACACGTCAGGACCAGCCCTCAATGTCCTCGTCAAGCTGATGACGATTGTGGCTCTGGTGTTCTCTACGGCCTTTGTCGGTTAAGCGGATATGAGCGACTCCACCGAGGTCTGGCTGGTTCGTCACGCACAGTCGGAAGCCAACGCTGCCGGGCTGTGGCAGGGTCGGTCCGACAGTGCGGTCAGCGATAGGGGATTTCGCCAGATCGAGGCGTTGCGTCGGAGATTCCAGGATCAGAGATTCGACCTCGTGGTCACCTCGCCTTTGCTCCGGGCCCGACAGACTGCGGCCGCGTTTGGCGACTTTGAAGTCGACGAGGCATTTCTCGAAGTCGATCTGGGCAACTGGGAGGGGAAGTCCTGGCAGGAGTTGGCGGCCACCGATCTCAAAGAGCTGCTCGCACTGGGCAAGGGTGAGAATCTCCGCTTCGGTGAGGTTGGCGAAAGCGCCGAGGAACTCACGGCCAGGGTCGAGATCGCCCTCAACGGTCTCTTCGACCGGCTGGCGCCGGGAGAGCGCGCTCTGGTAGTTACCCACGGCGGGGCTATCGACGTTGTTCTCGACAGGGCGTTTGGACGGATCGGGGGTCAACGGGTGGCCGCCTTCTCCGAGAACACCGGTATCACCAGAATGGTCCGTCGTCACGGACAGACCCGTCTGGCCGCGTTCAACGACGTCGCCCACCTCGGACCCCGGCCCCGCTCGGTGGAGCGGGCCCTGAGCGAGGGCCGGGCGGTACTGGCGTTGATGAGACATGCCCGCACGGCCGCCAATGTCGAAGGTCGCTGGCAGGGTCACACCGACTGGGGCCTGGACGAGGTGGGGCGATCGCAGGCTGCGGCTCTGGCGTCGTACTACCCGTCGGTTTCCCGCGTGGTGAGTTCCCCGTTGGGCCGCGCCTGGGAGACCGCCACCCACTTACATCCTGTCCCCGAGTCATTCGATGATTTGGTGGAGCTGGGTTTCGGGAAGTGGGAGGGGCTGACTTTCAGCGAGATCAACAGTGAGTGGCCAGAACTCTTCGAACGGATCTTCGTTCATGGCGAGGATCTGGCCCGGGGAGAAACCGGTGAGACCTGGGAGGGTCTGGCCACCCGCGTGCGGGCGGCTATCGACAGGGTGGCGCCTGCCACCGGGGAGGTGACCGCGGTGGTCACCCATGGCGCCGCCATCCGTGGTCTTTTGAGCTCCTTGGTTGGCGGAGGCTGGCATCAAGCGCAGAACTGGGAGACGCCCGCCAACACCTCAGTGACCCATCTGATTCTCACCGAAAGAGGGCTTGTGCTGGCGGACTATGCCAATGCAGCCCATCTGGAAAGATGGTCCACGTGACTGCCCGCTATGACTCCCGGCGCTATGCCCTGATCAATCGCTGGAACCCCCGCAACCTGGATCTCGTGCTCGACTGGGTCGACCCTCCACCGGGCAGCAGGCTCCTTGATGTCGGGTGTGGACGGGGACACCTTGTCAGGGCCTTGTCCGAGCGCGGATTCGATGCGTGGGGGGTCGACCTCAATCCCAATGCGCGCGAGTTGGCAGGTGGGCTGAATGTACGAACAATGTCAGCGGCCGCTCTCGAATTTGGTGACGCCAGCTTTGACGCGGTCGTTTCGTTTCATGCCATTGAGCACATACCTCCCCTTGAACAGGCGATGCTCGAGGTGGCACGAGTAGTGAAACCAGGCGGAAAGGTCGTGCTGGTGTATCCCGCCGAGCCCATCCGGGGGCTGTATGCAATTCCTACCTCTGTGATCTTGCACCGCACTCCTTTCAAAGCTCGCCAGGTGCACGTGCACCGGCTCAGCCCCTCCAAGGTGAGGGCCCTCGGGAAGGCTGCGGGCCTTTACGAACTTCGACATACATTCCGGCCCTGGCCCTCTCCCGAATACGCCTCCCTGTTGGAGCGGCCAAATTCGATGCTTGTAATTTGAACCGTCGGCCGTGAAAGTGTGGGCTCCCGTCGTAAGGAGCCCACGGTTCGGACTTTCGTCCTCGATACCTGCGTCCTCCTCGCCGATCCTCATGCCCCGGTCCGCTTTGACGAGCACCGGGTTGTGTTGCCTCTGGTGGTGGTGGAGGAACTGGACCGAATGAAAACCCGACCCGACGAGGTTGGAGCCGGAGCCCGAGCGGCCATCAGGCTCTTGGAAGAACTGGGGGCCTCGAGCGGTCAGGGCATGCGCGAAGCAGTCGACCTCCCGAGCGGCGGATCGCTGCGAATCGAACTCAACGGGGTCGTATCGGCGCGGCTGCCCTCCGTTCTCAACCCGACTACCCCTGACCACCGGCTCCTTGCCTGTTGCCTGAACCTCGCCGATGCAGGCGACCCGCCCGTCCTTGTCACCAAAGACGCGGCGCTGCGCATCAAAGGAGCGCAGTTGGGACTCGAGGTGCAGGATTACCGGGGCGACACGGTGCCAGTCGAGGAATTTCATTCGGGGGTGGCAGAAGTCGGTGTTGGCTCCGACCTGATCGACCGGATCTATGACCAGAACAAGGTGACCCTGGAGTCGGTTCCGGCGCTCGTGAACCAGTTTCTGGTGCTCCGCAACGGCTCCCAATCCGCATTGGCGCGGGTGATCCAATCAGAGCCGAATACTGTGGTCGAGCGGGTTCCCAACCACCTGCGTGTGTTCGGAGTCGAACCCAAGAACTTGCGTCAGACCGTGGCGATGCACCTCTTGATGGACCCGGATGTTCCGGCTGTGTCGCTGATGGGTATGGCGGGAACGGGAAAGACCTTCCTTGCTCTGGCGGCCGGACTCGAGCAGGTTCTGGAGATGGGTCGCTATCGCAAGGTCACCGTCTACCGACCTCTGGTGGCGGTCGGGCGCCAGGAAGTGGGCTTTCTGCCGGGCGATCTCTCTGAGAAGCTGGCCCCCTGGATGGCGGCCGTTCATGACAATCTCTATGCGTTGTTCTCCGATGTTCCCGACGCCAGAGGCGCCATAGACGACCTGGTAGCAAGAGACGAGTTGGAGATGGCCGCGATCGCCTACCTGCGGGGAAGGTCGATCACCGGTGAGGTGGTCATCATCGACGAAGCGCAGAACCTCGAAATCCCCACCCTCAAAGTGATCCTCACCCGCATGGGTCGCGACTCCAAGCTCATCTTCTGTGGAGACTTGACCCAGGTCGACAATCCTTACATCTCACCCTTTGGAGGCATGGCGGCCCTCATCGAGAAGTTCAAGGGCTCACACCTCTTCGGTCATGTCACCCTGGAGAGGTCCGTCAGGTCGCCGCTGGCCGAGATGGCAGCCACGGTCCTCTAGAGGTTACGGTCAGTTCACGTTGCGGCGCTGGCGCCACAACCACCACCACAGTCCGCCATGGGCGGCGATGCCGGCAGCTAGCACGAGAGTGACGATCGGGTAACCCGCCCCCAGGGCCAGGAGGGCGCAGATCGCGGCACCGATGACCAGGGTCGTGCGGACGCCGTTAAGCGGGCCGAAGTTCATTTCTTCTTGCGGGTCTTCTTGGCGGGTGTCTCGCCGGAGGCAAGCCGGTCCCGCCGGGCCTGGAGGAGTTCGGCAGCACGTTCGACGGCGATGGTCTCGGGGATGTCGGCGGTCCGAAGCGAGGCGTTGACCTCACCGTCGGTGACGTAGGGACCAAACCGACCGTTGCGCACGGTGATCATCTTCCCAGAAACGGGATCGGTGCCCACCTCACGGACCGGGGCCGTCGCTACCGCCGCCTGTCCACGCCTCCGGGGGGGCTTGCTGAATAGCTCCAGTGCTCTGGTCGGATTGATGGTGAAGATCTCCTCCTCGCTTTCGAGCGGCCGCCGCTCCTGTCCCCGGGTGAGATAGGGACCGTATTTCCCATTTTGAGCGATGATCTCGACGCCCTTATCGGGGTCGGTGCCCACCACCCGCGGAAGCGAGAGGAGCCTCAACGCCTGCTCGAGCGAAAGTTCGTCAATGGTCATCGCTTTGAACAGCGACGCCGTCTTTGGTTTCTCCTTCCCCTGTGCTTCCCCCAGCTGGACGTAAGGTCCGTAACGGCCATGCCTGGCCAGGACCACCAAGCCGCTGTCAGGATCGGTCCCGAGGATCTTGTCGCCGCTGGGCTTTTCCTCGAGCAACTCGACGGCCTTCTCGAGCGTCAACTCATCGGGAGCCAGGTTGTCGGGAACGGCGGCCTTTTCGTCCCCCCTTTCCAGATAGGGCCCATAGCGGCCAACCCGGAGCACGACTTCGCGTCCGTGAGAGTCCGAACCCAGCCCGATCGAGTTGACCTGGCGGGCGTCGATCTCGTCGAGGCGGTCGGCCACTTGGGCGGCCAGACCCTCCGCCCCTAGATAGAAGCGGGTCAACCACGGCACGGTCTTCTCCTCGCCGCCCGCGATTCGATCCAGGTCGTCTTCCATCCGGGCGGTAAAGGCATAGTCGACAAGGTCGGGGAAATAGGCCTCGAGCAGGCTCACAACTGCGAAGGCGGTGAAGCTGGGAACAAGTGCTTGTCCCTTCTTCCACACGTAGCCGCGGTCCTCGATGGTGGAGAGGATTGAGGCATACGTGGATGGCCGTCCGACGCCAAGTTCTTCCATTCGTCTCACCAGCGATGCCTCCGTGAACCGGGGAGGTGGCTTGGTCGCATGACCGGTGGCCTCAAGCGACTCGACCTTGAGAGGGTCATTCACCTTCAACGCCGGGAGCCGTGTCTCCTGATCGTCGAGGGCGGCTTCAGGATCGTCGCTTCCTTCGACGTATACCCGGAGAAAGCCGGGGAATGTGATGGTCCTGCCCGAGGCTGAGAACTCCGCATCGGTCCCGGTGGTGGCCGTGGCCCCGAGTCTGACGGACATCGACTCACCTACCGCATCGGTCATCTGCGATGCCAGGGTTCTCTTCCAGATGAGTTCGTAGAGTTTGGCCTCGTCCTGGGCAAGCTCGCGGGCGACCTGCTCGGGCGTACGGAAGTGGTCGCCGGCGGGGCGGATCGCTTCGTGCGCCTCCTGCGCGTTCTTGACCTTGTTGGCGTAGGTGCGGGGCTGTTTGGGAAGGTACGTCGCTCCATAGAGATCGGTGATCTGGTGACGGGCCGCCGCCAATGCTGCTTCAGACAAAGCGGTGGAGTCGGTGCGCATGTAGGTGATGTACCCGGCTTCGTAAAGACGTTGGGCCACTGACATCGTTCGGGCCGCCGCAAAGCGGAGTTTGCGCCCGGCTTCCTGCTGGAGGGTGGAGGTGCGGAACGGCGGATACGGACTCCGTCGATAGGGCTTGGACTCGACCTTGCGAACCGCGAAGACCGCATCCTGGAGATCTCCTCTCAACCGGGTTGCGCTCTTCTCGTCGAGAACAAGCATGTCAGCACTGGAGACCTCGCCAACTTCATTGAAGTCCGACCCACTCGCCAACATGACGCCATCGACTGCCACGAGCGCAGCCAGGAACTGGGATTCCGGGTCACCACCTAGGAACTCTCCTTCGATGTCCCAGTAGGACGCGGAGCGGAAACGGATGCGCTCGCGTTCTCTCTCGACAACGATCCGGATGGCGACGCTTTGGACCCGTCCGGCCGAGAGGCCCTGCTTGACCCGGCGCCACAAGACCGGGGATACCTCATAGCCGTATAACCGGTCGAGGATCCGCCGCGCTTCCTGAGCGTCCACCAGCCGGCGATCGATCTGGCGAGGCTGATCAAAAGCCTGACGGATAGCCGGTTCGGTGATCTCGTGAAAGACCATCCGCTTGACGTCGATCTTGGGCTGGAGGACTTCGGCCAGGTGCCAGGCAATCGACTCGCCTTCACGGTCTTCGTCGGTGGCAAGGTAGAGCTCGTCTGCTTTCTTGAGGAGGTCTTTGAGCTTCTTGACCCGCTCCTTCCGTTCCTTGGGGACGATGTAAATCGGCTCGAAGTCACGTTCAACGTTCACGCCCAGCCGTGCCCAGTCCTCGCCCTTGAGAGACTCGGGGACCTCGGCGGCTGAGCGGGGAAGATCGCGGATGTGTCCCATCGAGGCCTCGACCACGACCTCATCACCAAGAAACCGCGAGATGGTGCGCGCCTTGGCGGGGGACTCAACAATGATCAATTTCATGGCTTGGATCCGGGGGGGCTCGGTTTGGACCTCTTTTCACTGTCTACCGTCTAGCGTCCCCTGTCAACTCCGGTTTGGCTGCGGGTACGGTGGAAACGATCGAAAACCTACGTGGGCGAGATCTGATTACCAGGGGGCCGTTTGCCCGCCTCTGGTGGTCGCAAGCAATCTCGAGTCTGGGGGATTGGGTCGCCCTATTCGCCAGCTTTGCCCTGGCGGCACGCATCGCCGGCGGTGGCGCCGCCGCCGGCATCGGGATCCTGGTTCCGTTGGTCGGCCGCATACTTCCGGGTCTCTTCCTCGGCGTCGTTGCCGGAGTGATCGCCGATCGCTGGAACCGGAAGGCGACGATGATCATCTGCGACCTTGGCCGGGCCGCCCTGGCCGTCTCGTTGGTTTTCGTCGACAGCTTCAGGATTCTCTTCGTTGTCACTTTCTTCACTGAGTTGCTCTCCATCATCCGCCAACCAGCCCGCGAGGCGGTCGTTCCGACCCTGATCCCGGCGAGGCATCTCCTGACTGCCAATGGCTTGTCGTTGCTCTCAAACTACGGCACCGCTCCCATCGGTTCGGCCCTGTTCGCGGGACTCAGCGCCCTCGGATCGCGGCTGGGCGACTTCGGGAGCTTCGGACCGTCGATCGCCACTGCATTTGTCTTCGACGCATTCACCTTTCTGATGTCAGCTCTCGTCGTCATGAGCACCACAATCCCGAGATTCGAGTTGCCCCGGGCCCGAAGAGCTGCGGGTGCGCTCGATCTACGAGCCCCCATGAAGGACATGGTCGACGGATTTCGGTTCGTGGTCAGAAGCGGTCCGATCCGCCGGATGATTCTCGGCATGGCAGCAGGATTGTTTGGAGGGGGTGCCCTGTTGGTCATCGGCCAACCCTTTGCCGAGCAGGTGCTGCGAGCATCCGACTCGGGTTACGGCCTGATCGTCACCGCACTTGGCGTGGGAGTCGGCTTGGGCATGTTGGGGGTGACAATCCTCGGGAGCATCAACACCCGCCGACAGCTTGTGTTTGCGCTGAGCCTGCTCTGTACGGGTTTGGCGATCGTACTCACCGGGTTCTCAAACACGGTCTCGGCTGCGGCTGCCTGGACTCTTCTCACTGGCCTCGGCACGGGAACGGCGTACGTGACCGGGTTCACCCAACTCCACATGTCCGTTACCGATCAGCTGAGAGGGCGCACGTTTGCGGCGATGTTCGCT
>Ga0326597_10012944_pt1 | contig 10984 bp, 12 predicted proteins | sample RVTome_12_FD_203789 | JGI IMG/M metagenome (GOLD analysis project Ga0326597, IMG submission 203789) | Soil microbial communities from uranium-contaminated site in the Upper Colorado River Basin, Wyoming, United States - RVT100D185 | ecosystem: Environmental > Terrestrial > Soil > Contaminated >... | reverse complement strand
AGACGGCGAAGCGTAAGGCGGCGCGGGTCGACGCGCCCGATCCTGACAAGACTCAAGAGGACGCCTAGGCGACGCCCGAACCATGGCCAAGAAACAGCAAGCCCGCCCCAACGGCTTCGTGCTTTTCAATGTCCTCTATGAGGACGGCACGCAAACCTCGAACCGGAAGGTTCCGGCCGCCGAGCTCGGCGGCCTCGATGGCGACATGCCGGCGCGCACTTTCGTCGAAGTGCAGGACCGCGACATCGCTGCCAAATCCGGCAGGCCGCGCGGACGCATCAAGACGATCAGCCGCGCGCGCAAGGCTTGAGCCTCATCCAGCTCGGCCTGCGCCGCAGAATTTCTGCACCTTGTTGCTGGATTGCACCCCCCAGGAATGCGAGAAATGCTAGGTTTTGGGCCTCGTTTCGGGGGCCCTCGCCAGTGCCGGGCGTGACCCCGAACTGATAATGTTCGGTTCCAATGTCAGTAGCCTTGGGAGGTAAGTTCATGAGGGTCTTTGTCGCCGCCGTGAAGGGCGTTTTTGCCGTCGCTGTTTCGCTTCTGTTCATTGACGATTTGAAAGCCGGGCCGGTCGAAATCGAAGCCGATGCTGGCGTCATCACCATGGTCGCCACCGTCGAAGCCGTCGACGTAACCAACCGCGTCGTGACCGTGGTCGGACCCAACAACAATTGGGTCGAGGTCATCGTCGGGCCCGACAAGATCACGCTGATCAAGGTCAAGGAGAAGATCACCATCAGCTATCAGGACGAGGTGGCGGTCGCGCTGAGGAAGGTGAACAAGGGTCAGCAGGGAGATGCCTTCGCTGCCGAAGAAACGGCCGGCATGGGTCTGGACGCGCCCATTGCCGCCGAGCAGGATTGGGTTACGGTTACGCCGCACGGCGCCACCGACCTCACCACCATCGAGATCACCGACACCGTTGCTGCGGTCAATCGCAACAAGCGCACCATCACCTTCGCAGGAACCGGTGGAAAGACCAGGACCATCGTGGCCGGCCCGAATGTCTCGCTCGATCAGATCGAGCCCGGCGACGAAGTGGTGCTCGAGGTGACTCGCGCCGTGGCGGTCGACATCAGGCCCGTCTAGCCGATTGCCTTAGGTCAGGAACTCGCCGTGACGCCCGGCGTTCATCGTCGGGCGTCACGAGCGTCGAAGGAGTTCACCCCTATGGCACGCAAATATTCCAAATCCGCCGTGAAGGATGTCGCGCGCGCGCTGCATAAAGAGAAGCGCGGAACGCTGAAGAGCGGCAGGAGCGGCAAGACCGTGACGAGCCGCAAGCAGGCGATCGCCATCGGCCTGTCTGAGGCCCGCAACAAGGGCAAGAAAGTGCCGAAGAAGAAGGCGAGCTAGGCTGCCGAACGGAGCTCATCGAAACGGGTCCCGGAAGGTTGTCGCCTTCCGGGACCCGTTTCACTTTGCTTGCCGACGGGCGAGCGCCCGCCCTGGCAGTGTCAGCGTCAGCTCATTGGCTGGCAGCGCCCACCACCTGGTGATCGGTCACGATGCAACTCCACGCGCCGACGGCGGGAAAGCCGGCGAGGTCCTGCCGCTGCTGGAGCAACTCCATGGCGGCGATATAGCCGGCATGGCCGCGGCAAGCTTCAGGCGTCATCTGGCCGGTCGTCCATTCCATGGGGACGGGAACGTCGATGCAGCCCTGACCCACGAGAGACGCCTTGCGCTCTTCAATGGTCATCGGCTTCTCCTCGTCGTAGCTCTTGCCCTGGTTGATCGGCTCGAACGGCGTCTCAGCCTGCGGGCACGCCTTGACGATGATCTGCACATAGACCGGATGCTGGTCGTCCGGCATGCCCGGAGCATCGACCCGTGCAGTGTCCGCCGCGTTGGCGGCGCCAGCCGTTAGCAAGCCGAGCGCAAGCCCGGCGATGAAGTTACGCATCATCGCGCTGTCCTCGCTGGTGAGAGCTGACCGGTCGAGCTCTTTGTATTATTGGGCCTTGGATACGGTTCGACCGGAGCCGTTCAGGCACGTCCTGCTAATGGAGTCTCGGGACTCTAAGCGATGCCCGGCGTCGAGCATGGGGAGGCGAGACACGCCGGAGCAATCGTCGTTTCGCGTAACGCGGCAGGTCTCGCTTGGGTTGCATGACCAGACGCGCTGGGAAGAAGCGCCGATAAATGGGCGCGTATGTATTGAAGTTCAACCCCCCGCGGGCGCGCCAACCTCGTAGCCGTACTCGCCGGCCGAGGCGGTGAGCCAGCGCCAGAAGCTTGCCGAGACGCTGCAGAAAATCGCCAAGTCATAGGTTGGTGCATCGTCGACCTGCCAGAGCTGCACGCCCATCAATGAGATCGTGCTGGTGGCGGCGCTGCCCGGACCGAACCCGCTGGGATGAAGGTCGATGGGCAGGCCCTTGGCGAGAACCTCGCGGGCGCGGGCACCCCTCACCCTCAGCACCGTCCGTCCGCCGCTCTGGTCGGAGATCGAGGCGAGCCCTTTGAGCTGTTGCGCAAGGTCGCGGGCGAGCGCCTCGTTGGCGAGCTTCGCCGATACGGCGAGCCATTGGCCCGGGCCATAGCCGACAAAGCTCACAGTGGGTCCTTGAGCGAAGCGCGAGCTGTCGGGAAGGCCGACGCCGTAAGCCTGCAAGACGGCGGCCTTCAGCGCGATACCCTGTCCTTTGCGGGCGGCAACCGTGGCAAGACCCAAGCCCACGCGCTCCTCGATGACGATCCCGGGCTCGCCGCCGGATCTGCCGAAGCGGCCGGGAACCGCGATGCCGGCGAGTGCCGATAGTGGACGGAGATGCCGGTCAGACACGGAGGCGCTCCCCTTCCACGTCGACGAAGCAGGGCGGCCGCACCTCCACCAACACGTCGCCGCCGCGCACCGGGTCATAGGCGCGCACGATCTCGCCATGCCGCTCAGGTCCGCGCGCGAGCAGGCCGAGGCCGAGCCAATGGCCGAGCGAAGGCGAAAACGCGATCGAGGTGACGTAGCCCTGGTCGTGCTTGGTGGTGGCCTCGGCGTCCTTGGGAATGAGATGGGCGCCCGCACGCAAGCGGTCCTCCCGGTCGAGAGGCCGGAGGCCCACGAGCGACGGACGCGCGGAATCGGTGAGCGCGGGCCGCGCCGCCATGAAGCGGCCAATGAAGTCCTTCTTGGCCGAGAGCAGCTTGCCAAAGCCGAGATCGTGCGCCGTGGTCTGGCCGTTCAGCTCGCCGCCCGCTGGATGCCCTTTCTCGATGCGCAAGACGCCGAGCGCCTCGGTGCCGTAAGGCGCGATGCCGAAGGGGGCGCCCGCTTCCAGGATCGCGCGCATCAAACTGTCGCCGAAGCGCGCCGGTACGCCGATCTCGTAGGCCAGCTCGCCCGAGAAGGAGAGGCGGTAGACCCGCGCCTTCGTGCCGCCGCACACGGTGACCTCGCCGCAGGCAAGATAGGGAAAGGCCGCGTTGGAGAGGTCGTGGGCCGGATCGACCACGCCTTGCAGCACATCGCGCGCGCGGGGACCTGCCACGGCGAATTGCGCCCATTGCTCGGTGACCGAGACCATTTCGACATCGAGTTCCGGCCACAAACATTGCTGGCAAAATTCGAGATGCTGCATCACCTTGACCGCGTTGGCGGTGGTGGTGGTCATGAAATAATGATCGTCGGCAAGCCGCGCGGTGGTGCCGTCATCGAGCACGAAGCCGTCCTCGCGCAGCATCAGTCCATAGCGCGCCTTGCCCACCGGCAAGGTCGAGAAGGTGTTGGCATAGACGCGGTCGAGAAAGATTCCGGCATCCCTTCCCTGCACGTCGATCTTGCCGAGGGTGGAGACGTCGCACACCCCGACTTGGCTTCGCACCGTTGCCACCTCGCGGTTCACCGAATCTTGCGGCTCCTCTCCGGCCCGCGGATAATAGAGCGCGCGAAGCCAGGGTCCCGTCTCGACGAAGACGGCGCCCTGCTCCTCGGCCCAACCATGCGACGCCGCAAGACGCGCCGGGCGGAAATCCTGCCCGCGGTGATGGCCGGCAAAGGCGCTGATGGCCACGGGGGTGAAGGGCGGGCGGAAGGTCGTGCTGCCGACCGCGCCGATATAGCGTCCGGTGACGGATGCGAGCACCGCCGCGCCGTTGGCATTGCCGGTCTTGCCCTGGTCGGTCGCCATGCCGAGCGTGGTGTAGCGCTTGAGATGCTCGGGGACACGGAAGCCTTCGCGCGCGGCGAGCTTCACATCTGAGACCGTCACGTCGTTCTGGAAATCGACGAAGGCCTTGCCGCGGCTCTTGGCAACTTGCCACACGGAACTTGCGGAACCGCTCTCGTCCGTGGCGGCGGGGGAGCGCGCCGTCACGGCAGCGAAGCCGCAGTCGGCCGCAGCCGCCGCACCGGCGGACTGGCCTTGGGCCAGGCATGATGCAAGGCCGAATGTGCCGCTCGCCGCGCCGGCGACGCTCATGCCTGGCGGCAAGGTGCCGGGAACAAGCGCCGAGAGCGCCTCGCTCCAGGTGGGCTTTCCATTGAGGTGCGTGGTGAGATGCACAGTGGGGCTGAAGCCGCCCGACACCGCGACGAGGTCGCAGTCGAAGCGCTCGGTCTTGCCGGCCGCGTCTCTGACCTCGACGCTCCTGACGCCCTGCCCGCCCCGCACGCGCTCAATAACGGCACCTGAGAGATAGCGCGCCCCTGCTCTCTCCGCCGCTTCGCGTGCGCCCGCCGAGGACGCCTTTCGCGCATCGATCAGCGCCGCCACCGCGACGCCAGAGTCGGCAAGGTCGATAGCGGTGCGGAAGGCGTCGTCATTGTCGGCAAAGACGACGGCGCGCTGTCCCGGCGCCACGCCGTATCGGTTCACATAGCTGCGCACGGCGCCGGCCAGCATGATGCCGGGGCGGTCGTTGTCGCCGAAGACGATGGGCCGCTCGATGGCGCCGGCGGCGAGCACCGCGCGCTTGGCCACGATGCGCCATAGGCGCTGGCGCGGCTCGTGCGCGGACGGCGCCGGAACATGGTCGTTGACCCGCTCGAGCGCGGCATAGGTGCCGCCGTCATAGACGCCTTGCACGGTGGTGCGCCTTAAGATGCGGCACTCGGGGAGGCTTTCGAGCTCAGCCTCGGCCGCCTTCACCCAGTCGAGCGCGGGGGCGCGATCGATCTCATAACGCTCAGAGAGGAGCCGCCCGCCGAGGCGGAAATCCTCCTCGGCGAGGATCACCCGTGCGCCTGACCGCGCCGCGGCCAGTGCGGCGGCAAGTCCTGCGGGACCAGAGCCGATAACGAGGACATCGCAGAAGGCATTCGTCTTCTCGTAATGGTCCGGGTCCGGCGCGTCAGCGCCACGTCCAAGCCCGGCTGCGCGGCGGATCATGGGCTCGTAGACCTTCTCCCAGAACGACGCCGGCCACATGAAGGTCTTGTAGTAGAAGCCGGCGCCGAAGATCGGCGAGAAGATCTGGTTCGCCGCCAGCAGGTCCAATTTCAGCGACGGCCAGCGATTCTGGCTCGCCGCATCGAGGCCCTCAAAAAGCTCGACGGTGGTGGCGCGGGTGTTGGGCTCGCGGCGCGCGCCTGAGCGAAGCTCGACGAGAGCGCTGGGCTCCTCCGAGCCCGCGGTCAGAATCCCGCGCGGGCGATGATATTTGAACGAGCGGCCGACCAGCTTGATGCCATTAGCGAGCAGCGCCGAGGCCAGCGTGTCGCCTTGATAGCCGGCGAGTGGCTTCCCGTCGAACCTGAAGCGAATCCGTTTCGTCCGGTCGATCAGGCCGCCTTCGGCGAGCCGATTGGGCTGGGAGCTCATTGTGAGTCCCCCTTTCCGGCAAACTCGACCGAAACGATCTCATGCGTGCTCATGTTGCGCGTCACCACTAGCCAGGAATGGCAGCCCGCGCTGTGATGCCAATACTCCTTGTGCAGCCCTGAAGGATTGTCGCGGAGATAGACATAGTCGACCCAGGCGTCGGCCGCCGCGGGGTCAAGACTCTTAGGCCGCGTGACCGTGGCGTCGCCGCGATAAGTGAATTCCTCAAGCGCCCGCTCACCGCAATAGGGACATTTGATCCGCATGGTCTCGCCTCAATGTAGGTTCGGTTGCGCGCCCATGCCCTTCTCGTCGATGACCCGGCCAGAGGCAAAACGGTCAAGACGATAGGCGGCGGCCAGCTTATGGGGCTCGCCCTTGGCGATGAGATGGGCGAAGCAGAAGCCGGAGGCCGGCGTCGCCTTGAACCCGCCATAGCACCAGCCGGCATTGAGATAGAGGCCTTGGATGGGGGTCAAATCGATGATCGGCGAGCCGTCCATGGTCATGTCGAGGAGGCCGCCCCAGGAACGCAGGATGCGCAAGCGCCCGATCACCGGCATGAGCGCCATGCCGCCTTCGCACACATCCTCGATCACCGGCAGATTGCCGCGCTGGGCGTAGGAATTGTAGCCCTCGATATCGCCGCCGAACACCAGCCCGCCTTTGTCCGACTGGCTGACATAGAAATGCCCGGCGCCGAAGGTCATCACCACATCGATCAGTGGCTTCACGCCTTCGGTGACGAAGGCCTGCACCGAATGACTCTCGATGGGAAGCCTGAGCCCCGCCATGGAGGCAACGCGCGTGGAATTACCGGCGCAGGTCAGCGCCACTTTCTTCGCGCCGATAAAGCCCTTCTCGGTCTCGACGCCGAGGATGCGGCCGTTCTCGATGCGGAAGCCGGTCGCGGCGCAATTCTGGATGATGTCGACGCCGCGGCTGTCGGCGGCGCGGGCATAGCCCCAGGCGACCGCGTCGTGGCGCACCGTCCCGCCGCGCGGCTGCAATAATCCGCCGCGGATGGGAAAGCGCGCATTGTCAAAATCGACGAAGGGCACCAGCGCCCGCACCTGCTCGCGGTCGAGCAGCTCGGCATCGACGCCGTTGAGCCGCATGGCGTTGCCGCGCCGCGCATAAGCGTCGCGCTGCGGGTCCGAATGGAACACGTTCAGCACGCCGCGCTGGCTCACCATGGTGTTGTAGTTGAGATCCTGCTCGAGCCCCTCCCACAGCTTCATCGACCATTCGTAGAAGGGGAGATTGCCGGGGAGCAGATAGTTGGAGCGAACGATGGTGGTGTTGCGCCCGACATTGCCCGAGCCGAGGTAGGACTTCTCCACCACGGCGACATTGGTGATGCCGTGCTCCTTGGCGAGATAATGCGCGGTGGCGAGCCCATGCCCGCCGCCGCCGACGATCACCACGTCGTAAGAGGGCTTGGGCTCGGGCTCGCGCCAGATCGGCTTCCAGTAGCGGTTGCCGGTGACCGCATTGGCGAGCAGGCTCGCGAGTGAATAGCGCATGGTGACCATCTTGCGCCGCCGCGCCAGCCTCGATTGACATTTCACGCCGCTTGCTTGACATTTTGCGACATGCAGAGAAGGCAAGCCTCGGAGCGCGCGGGAGCCAAGGTCTCTCATCCCCTGGCGCCAGGAGCCCCGCAGACCGTGGGCTTTCTGCTCGTGCCGGGTTTCGCGCTGATGTCCTACGCCGCGGCAATCGAGCCGTTGCGCGCGGCAAACCTTCTCTCAGGCCAGGAGCTTTACCGCTGGTGGCACGCAGCCCCCGGCGGCAAGCCGGTCTTGGCTTCGAACGGCGTCGCCATCATCCCCGATTGCGGCACCAGCACCGAGCGCGAGGCCGACATGGTCTTCGTCTGCGCCGGCGGCAATCCGGCGATCTTCGACGACCGGACCGTATTCGCCTGGCTTAGGCGGCTTGCCCGCAAAGGCGTCACCATCGGCGGCATCTCGGGGGGACCTTATGTCCTCGCCAAGGCAGGTCTGCTCGATGAGCGCCGGGCCACGCTCCATTGGGAGCATTTGCCGGCCTTCCGCGAGGCCTTTCCCGATGTCGCCGTGGTGCCGTCTCTGTTCGAGATCGACGGCAACAGGATCACCTGCTCGGGCGGCATCTCGGCGCTCGACATGATGGTCGCCATCATCGAGCGCGATCACGGGCGCCAGCTCGCGGCTGCCGTCGGCGACTGGTTTCTGCACACCCATATCCGCGAGGGCTTCGGACCCCAGCGCATGGATCTGCGCTACCGGCTTGGCGTGGCCGACGAGAAGCTGCTCTTCGCGCTGCGCGCCATGGAGACGAGCATCGAGACGCCACAGCCGCGCGCGGCCCTGGCGCGTCAGGCCGGTATTTCGCTCAGGCAGCTCGAGCGGCTGTTCCACCGCCATATCGGCCACGGCATTCACAAGCATTATCGCTGGCTGAGATTGGAGCGGTCGCGCCAGCTCTTACGCGAGACCACGCTCCCCGTGCTCGATGTGGCGCTTGCCACCGGCTTCGCCTCGGCGAGCCAGTTCGCCCGCGCCTATGCCCGGGCGTTCGGCGAGCCGCCGAGCCGCACGCGGATAAGCGGGTAAGGCGAGCGTGGTCGAGCTTCGCCCGATCATGCTAGGTTCACCGCCATCCAGGCGAGAACCGCTGAACAAGGAGGCGGGATGGCGACCACGAGGCTTTCTTCCAAGCTGCTGAAGGCGCGGACCCATGCGCGGCGCCGCGGGGCCTCCAAGCGTCCGGCGCCTGGCAATGGCGGGGCGCACGATGAAGGCCAGGCCTACGCCACGGGGTCGAACGCGCCGACCACCGGCGAGCTGCAGCTCGAAGTCTCGATCGGCCGCAGAGTGAAGCTGCTCCGCCAGCGCCTTCAGCTCACCGCCACCGAGCTTGCGGCGGAAGCCGGGCTTTCGCCGGGCATGCTGTCGAAGATCGAGAATGGCGGCACCTCGCCCTCGCTCTCGACCTTGAAGGCGCTCGCCCGCGCGCTCAACGTGCCGATGACGAGCTTCTTCGCCGATTTCGAGGAGCGCCGCGATTGTTCCTATGTGCGCGCCGGCCAAGGCGTCTTGATCGAACGGCGGGGAACGAAGTCGGGCCACCGCTACGAGCTGCTCGGACATTCGCTCTCCGGCGACATCGTGGTCGAACCTTACCTCATCACGCTCAGCGAGGACGCCGAGCCTTATGTGCTGTTCCAGCACGACGGCGTCGAGTTCATCTATATGCTGTCGGGGAAAGTGATTTACCGCCACGCCGACAAGCTTTATCCAATGTCGGCGGGAGACGCGCTGTTCTTCGACGCCGGCGCGCCGCACGGGCCCGAGGAGCTACTCGAGCGGCCCATGACCTATCTCTCGATCATCATCTACCCGCGCAGCTGAGATTTCCCCACAGGAAACTTTATTTCATGTGGGTTGACGTGCGCCCTTTCCCCGAGCCATGGTGCAGGCCGCATTAACCGGAGCTTTTGGCGCATGTGCGGCATCGTCGGACTGTTCATCAAAGACCCCTCACTCGAACCCGAGCTCGGCCGGCTCACCGCCGGCATGCTCGCCACACTGTCGGACCGCGGGCCTGACAGCGCGGGCTTCGCCGTCTATGGCGAGGGAAGGAGCGGCGAGACCAAGCTGACGCTCCGCGGCAAGTCGGCAGCTTCCATGAAGGAGACCGCCGAAAGGATCGGTCGCGCCTTCAGTGGCGCCAATATCATGCTGCACGATACCCACGCCGTGATCGGCGTCGATGACGGATCGCTGCCCAGGCTCACGGAGTGGCTTGCGCGCGAGATGCCCGACATCGAACTGGTCGGACGCGGGCGGCGGATGGAGATCTACAAGGAGGTCGGGCGGCCCGAGAACGTAACCGAGCGCTTCGACCTTGCCGCCATGCACGGCACGCACGCCATCGGGCATACCCGCATGGCGACGGAGTCGGCAGTGACCACTGACGGTGCGCATCCTTATTCCACCGGCAGAGATCAGTGCCTCGTGCATAACGGCTCGCTCTCGAACCACAACAATCTCCGCCGGGTGCTGAAGCGCGAGGGGTTCGCCTTCGAGACCGAGAACGACACCGAGGTCGCCGCAGGCTATCTCAGCTGGAAGATGCGCGAGGGCCTGTCGCTCGGCGACGCGCTCAAAGTGAGCCTCGACGATCTCGACGGCTTCTACACGTTCGTGGTCGGCACCGAGAACGGCTTCGGCGTGCTGCGCGACGGCATCGCCTGCAAGCCTGCGGTCATGGCCGAGACGGATCGCTATGTCGCCTTCGGCTCCGAATATCGCGCGCTGGCCGGGCTGCCCGGGATCGAGAACGCGCGCATTTGGGAGCCTGAGCCCGCCACGGTCTATTTCTGGGAGCGCTAACCGTGCCGGAAATCGATCTCGGCTCAACCCCGCTCAGGGAGCTGAACGCGGCGCTTCACCGCCTCCACCCCGATACCAATGAGCGGCACTGGATCGTCGACCGCCCCGCCGGCCGCCACGCCATCGCCGCCGGGTTGAACGTCCCGATCACCGTCGAGATCAACGGACCGGTCGGCTATTACTGCGCCGGCATGAACAAGCACGCCACCGTGCTCATTCGTGGCAGCGCTGGCGTCGGCGTCGCCGAGAACATGATGTCGGGCTTCGTCCATGTGGCGGGCGACGCCAGCCAGTCGGCAGGCGCCACCGGCCGCGGCGGCCTGTTGCGCATCGACGGCAATGCCTCCTCGCGCTGCGGCATTTCCATGAAAGGCATCGACATCGTGGTGAAGGGCTCCGTCGGGCATATGAGCGCCTTCATGGCCCAGGCCGGCAACCTCGTGGTGTTCGGCGACGCGGGCGATTCGCTCGGCGATTCGATCTATGAGGCGCGCCTGTTCGTCCGCGGTGAGGTCAAGAGCCTCGGCGCCGACTGCATCGAGAAGAAGATGCGGGACGAGCATAAGAAGGCCCTGCACGAGATGCTTGGGCGGGCCGGGTTCGACGGCGCGATCGACCCATCGGAATTCAGGCGCTACGGCTCGGCGCGCCAGCTCTACAGTTTCCACGTGGACAATGCGGGGGCCTATTGATGGATTGGACGCCTAGGACCACCCCCCGCGCCTCGGCCACCTTCGACGAGTTCTCGCTCTCGGAGATCCGCCGCGCCGCCGCGACCGGCATCTACGACATCCGCGGCTTCGGCGCCAAGCGGCGCGTGCCGCATTTCGACGATCTGCT
>Ga0326597_10012943_pt1 | contig 10986 bp, 7 predicted proteins | sample RVTome_12_FD_203789 | JGI IMG/M metagenome (GOLD analysis project Ga0326597, IMG submission 203789) | Soil microbial communities from uranium-contaminated site in the Upper Colorado River Basin, Wyoming, United States - RVT100D185 | ecosystem: Environmental > Terrestrial > Soil > Contaminated >... | reverse complement strand
GCGCCAGCGAGAAAGCCCCCGATATCGCCGTCCGGCTCCAGCCGAACTCCCGCTCAATCGCCGGGAAGAACGCGCTCATGCCGAAGTAAGTAAAGCCGGTGCTCACGGCATGCGTGATGCATCCGGCGATGACGAGCCACCATTTACGATCCATCAAGAATGATCTCCGAAGACAAGGGAAAAAGTTCCATCGAGTTGGGAATCCGTGCAGATTAGCTCAAACGCAACCGGTAAGAAAGCGCGCGGATGCCACATGGACATCGCACAGTTTCATAGATCGACGAACTCTGTAATTGGATCTTCGCTGGCAAAATTTTCCTGAGAAAAGTTGCTAGGCATAAATTTTCAATGTAGTTTGATGCGTACTTCGTGACCTTAGTATAACCCTCGCGGTTGATGGAATGTTTTTTCTAGTCCGACCCCACCAGCTTCGCGGGTACGACTACGGCAATATCTCGGATTTCCGGCTCGATGTGAAGTTGCGAAAATCATTCGGCCCACGCCTAATACGTGATGAGGAGCAGAGAGCGTGCCCCATAGTGTTACGCTGATAACCACCATCGCCGCAGGCTTGGGTCTTGCCCTGGTTATGGGCTTTCTCGCCGCGCGCTTGAAGCTTCCGGCCTTGGTCGGCTACTTGATCGCGGGCATCATCATCGGCCCCGCCACGCCCGGCTTCGTCGCCGATCTTGAGCTGTCGCGCCAACTCGCCGAGATCGGCGTGATGCTCTTGATGTTCGGTGTCGGACTGCACTTTTCTCTCGAAGACTTGTTGGCCGTACGCCGCATCGCTCTTCCCGGCGCCATCGTCCAGATGACCGTCGCCACTTTGCTTGGCGCAGGAGTCACCGCGCTCTGGGGCTGGAGCCCCCCCGCCAGCATCGTGTTCGGACTCTCTCTGTCCGTCGCCAGCACAGTCGTGCTGCTCAGGGCGCTGGAAAGCCGCGGCATTCTGGAAACCGTAAACGGCCGCATCGCCGTCGGCTGGCTCGTGGTCGAGGATTTGGCAACGGTCCTGGTGCTGGTCTTACTGCCGCCGCTGTCGCTATGGCTCGGCGGTAATGCGGGGGTTGCAGCCCCGGGCCCCGGCGATCGGAGTTTGCTGACATCGCTCGCGCTCACCCTCGGCCAGGTCGCGGTCTTTATCGCGCTCATGCTGATTGTCGGCCGGCGCGTTTTCCCATGGCTCCTCTGGCAGATCGCCGGCACCGGCTCGCGCGAGCTTTTTACCCTGTGCGTCGTTGCCGCCGCCGTCGGCATCGCCTACGGATCCGCACTGCTTTTCGGCGTCTCCTTCGCCCTCGGCGCTTTCTTCGCCGGCATGGTCATGCGGGAGTCACCGCTCAGCTACCGCGCCGCTGAAGAATCGTTGCCGCTCAGGGATGCTTTTTCGGTGCTGTTTTTCGTTTCGGTGGGCATGCTCTTCGAACCGCAGGTGTTGATTCGCGAGCCGCTCCACGTATTGGCGGTCGTGGCGATTATCGTCTTCGGCAAATCCCTGGCGGCATTTTTTCTCGTTCTGCTCTTCCGCTATCCGCTCAACACCGCGCTCACGGTCTCGGCGAGTTTGGCGCAGATCGGTGAGTTCTCCTTCATCCTCGGCGGGCTGGGGGTTTCCCTGGGCCTGATGCCGGCGGAGGGCCAGAGCCTCATTCTGGCGGGAGCGATCATCACCATCGCGCTCAATCCTCTGGTGTTCCACGCCATCGAGCCTGCGCAGGCGTGGATTCGCTCGCGCTCGAAACTCGCGCAAGCCTTGGAGCGGCCCGCCGATCCCCTCGCCGTCCTGCCGATGACCGTCGAGCTGACTCGCCTCACCGGACAGGTGGTGTTGGTGGGCTACGGCCGCGTCGGCCGGCGCATCGGCGAAGCGCTCACCGCCAATGGCATTTCCTTTGTCGTGGCCGAGGAGAATCGCGAGATCGTCGACAAGCTGCGCGAGCGCGACATCCCGGCTGTCTCCGGCGACGCTTCCGACCCCAATGTATTAATTCAAGCCCATGTCCAACGCGCGCGCATGTTGGTGATCGCGATTCCGGATTCCCGTCCCGTGCGCCGCATGATCGAGACCGCGCGCACGGTCAATCCGCGGATCGAAATCGTTGTGCGCACGCACAGCGAAGAGGAAGCCGCGCTCCTCGAACAAGAAAATGCCGGCAAAGTCTTCCTCGGCGAACACGAGCTCGCCCGCAGCATGATTCAATTCGTGCTCGATCGCTACGCCGCCGAAACCCAGCGGCAGCATTAGTGTAATGTCCCTAACGCTTCTTTACATAAGATGCTCCAACGGGGGCGGGCCTTGCGCCCGTGGTCAATGAGTCGGTGGCTTGAGGGCCGCCACCCCGACCCCTTCGGGTGGGATATTTCACGGCTGGGCCTGGCGAAACCTTCACGTTCCTGTGCCCACGGGCTCCAGTCCCACCCCCGTTGGAGCCTGAAAGTAGACCGCCTCGATGGTCAAGAGATTTCTGGGACACTACATTAGCGACGTGCTGCGCCGACGAATTTCAATCCGGCGAAACCGTCTCCGGCTTAACGCCGAAGCCGAGCAGCGTTCGTCCGCGAGGTCGGTTTCAGGTTGTAGGGACCGGTTTTGCAATCACACATTTTCGTCATGCAACACCAGACCCTACAAACGCCACCTATGTTTTGAACGGCATTGTGGCTTACTTTATCTGCCCCGTTTTTGCTTCCTCAAGCAAGTTACTCGTTTTCCGTTCAGATTGTGTGACGAGCGACTTTTGCGAATCTTACAATCAAGTGGAGAGCGTTCGAAGCGTTCTCCCGATCAGGGAACTCTCTGGGTTTTGGATTGATCACCACGATTGAAAAAGTTCCGGGACGCGCCAGATGGGAAGGAAGCGTCGCCACAAGTTTTTCTTGGCTGAGAAACAAAGTGAAGATCGTATTTCCGCCGAAGCGAACGTAAGAGTGAGGAAAAAAATGCTTTCCTTGAAGGGTCAACTCTATATCCTCGTCTCCCTGAGTGAGAACCTTGGGTGAAACTTCCTCGATTTCGGGCAGCGGGTAGCCATAAAACTCCTGATTGGTAGGCCGAGGGATCGGATTGCAAAAGCTCGCATGGTAACGAGTGTCGACCATCTCACCGTCTTTAATTACCACTTCAATCTCTCGAGTGTGCCTGATGTTTTCCAGCGGATTACCCCGGATGACAATCAGGTCGGCCAGCTTACCTTCTTCGATTGTTCCCAAGTCATTTTCCTTCCCGAGGTAATCGGCTCCCACTTTGGTTGCGGCCATGATCGCCCGCATGGGGCTCAACCCCGCCGCAACCAGCAACTCAAGCTCTCGATGAAGGCTAATTCCAGGAATTACGGCAGGCCCTGCATCCGTGCCGGCGACCAGGTTACCTCCTGCCTTAACTACCTCACAGAGAAATTCCTGCAAACGCCTATGCCCTTCTCTCAGCTGGTCTTGCGGGAGGAGACCGTAAATAGAATAACGACTTGCAATTACCGCCTCTTGCTCGGGTTCTTGTTTTGTCCTCGCGCCGTATGCGAGGTATGTATGATCAAGCCAGAGGAGCCGCAGATCTTCGGGAATATAAGAAAGTCCGGGATCTTTGAGTAGTTCGTAGTCTTCCCTTACCCATTGATCCCGCATTCCCAACGAGGAACCCCATAAAACCATGGTCGGCTCAATGAATGTGCCTTTCCCGGCCAGAAATTCTGCGACCTCGGCAAAGTGGTTCCTTTCTGCCAACGTCCAGGGGCCTAAAAATTTTGCCAGCCAGAGTTTAATTGATGATAACTTTACTCGACCCTCCTCGCTCCTGATTGTTGCCTCTGCGCATCCCGTAGCATGTTCCACTCCGTCAACACCAGCGTCAACAAAGGGCAAGATACTCGAATCTAGATGGTCTGTTACTCTAAGTCCTGCCGCGTGAGCTTCGTCGGCAACGGCCCGAGTGATATCAAGCGGCACGCCAATATATAGGTTCACGAAATCTACGCCTTGTTCGATATTAGCCCTTGTCATCCTTCGTCCATGTTCCGGGGTGGTTGGAACCATATGGTCCGGGCGGCGAGCGTTACCGAAAAAACCAGGACCAGCACAAAAGATCCTTGGTCCAGGGACCTTGCGCAACGCGATCGCATCTCTTTGGGCTAAGATCCAATCTATTGGGTTGCCGAGGTCGCGGACAGAGGTAACGCCATGAGCAAGAAAGAGCTCTCCGCTGTGAGTGCGATAATGCACATGGTTATCAATGAGGCCTGGGAGAATGGTTTTTCCTCTTGCATCTATGATCCGAGCGTCCGCCGGAAAATCTATCGTTCCGGGCGCTACACGTCTAATAAAATTACTTTCAATCACAACGGTGGCTTGGTCCATCGGTTTGCCTCCGTTTCCGTCAATGAGTCGACCTCCGTGAATAACGATCGGGGTTGTTTGCGCCGTCATGAGATTACTTCTCCTTCCTTAAGCTCTGATTGCGATGTTGATGCCGTCGCTTCAGCCGGATGCGTCGCTTTCTTAATTGCAGTAAAGGATTCATATTCCATAGGATCGAAAATGGAAAGGGGTTTTTACAACTGGAGGATGCTGCCGTGGCATTTCCAATCAAATGAATTCGTGTAACCTGAGAACTTGCGGTAGTGAAATAACTTTTCACTCTTAGAGCCTTTACTGTGCATCTCTTGCCGCGTAATGTCGGCGTTGACAAACTCAACAAAAACACAAAAGGGAACGGCGTAAGCGTCCCTTCTTGGTCTTATGTTCTTTGCGGTCGATAACCCGCGATGGCCGCTGGAGCGAACGTCGCGGCGTCCCTTTCATCCAGCCACATAAGGTTCGCCGGGTTGTCCTTCAACATCACTTTCACTTCCTGCGGCTTGATGTCGAAGCCAATGCTCATTAAGATTCCCCACCGTTGCACCGGCTAGGAGAGAAGGCTAAACTGTTTTTGCTATGGACCCGTTGGCATTGATCGAAGCCCACGCTCAAGAGTTGCACGCTTTGGGTGCGCGCCGGATCGGCGTGTTCGGTTCATTCGCCAGAGAGCGCGCGACTCCGCAGAGCGACGTGGATGTTTACGTAGAGTTTTCCGAAGGGATGAAAACCTATGATAATTTCTATGCGATTTACGAGCTGCTGCGGGAACTCTTTGGCCGGCCCATCGACCTCGTGACGGACGGTGCCTTAAGCGAAAACAAAGCTCGCCTGATATTGCCGACCGTTCGTTATGCAAGCCTCAACGCTTGAAATTCTCCGCGACATTCTCCGCGAAACTGATCGCCATTCAGACCTATCATGCGCAACTCATAATTGTTGCGTGGCACATAAAATTTTTGCGCCCTTTGCGCGGTTCAAGTTCCTTCGCATTCGCTCAGGACAAGCTTTGCGGTTAAGTAATCCGACAATGAAAAGGGGCGGCTAGCGCCGCCCTTATTCTCTGTGACCTATGTGCCCTTTGTGGTTAAGTCTTTTTCTCTCGCCTACTCATCCAACCACATCAGCTTCGCCGGATTATCTTTTGGCATCACTTTCACTTCCTCCGGCTTAACGCCGAAGCCGAGCAGCGTTCCTCTGCCAGGTGGAGCCCCACGGGCAAGCCCACGGCACCTTCCACTACGCCCGTGGGGCGGAATCCTGAGCAATAGCCCCCGGCCAAGGCCGGGGGTCGAGTCGAAGGGTCGGTTTCAGCTAAAGCTTGACAAGACCTCCAATTGGCAAGAGAATCGCCGCAGTTTCTTGGAACTCGGCAATCGTACGATGCTGCATGAATCCAAGAAACCAAACCGTCAGGAGGTGAACCATGCGATTTTTACTGAAGGTCAACATTCCTGTTGAGTCCGGAAACAAGGCCGCGAAGGCCGGGGCGCTCGGCTCGACGATCCAATCCATTCTGGCGGATTTGAAGCCGGAGGCCGTCTATTTTACCGACAGCAACGGTCAGCGCGCGGGGTTTATCTTTCTCGATATGCAAGATGCTTCGCAAATCCCAGCCATCGCTGAGCCGTGGTTCCTAGCGTTCAACGCAAGCATCGAGATTCATCCGGTCATGACACCGGACGATCTAGCCAAGGCCGGTGGCGCCATCGAGAACGCGGTCAAAAAATACGCCTGATCACTCCAGCGCCATTCAACTTGCGGTTCGAGCGGACGACATTACCGGTCTGACGTTCAGGCCATGGCCAGTAGTATATATAAGGTACGATGAACTTGAATCTCTTGTGTAAATTCTTTGCCGCGATGTTCCAGAGGTTCAAGAACCCATCGAGGACGAAGATGAACTTTAATGGTGGAGTAATAATAATTGGTTCCCTGTTATGGGACAACGCAAAACGAGCGGAGTGGAGACAGCGTTCACTTAAGCCCATAGAAACCAAAACTCCTGTGCCATTAAGAATTCGGTATGGCAGGGAATCCGACGATCGAAGACACCATACCTACACTATGATTTTCTCAAATCACCCGACCACTGAATTTGGACAAGGTTATATCGTGGGCTTTAACAAGGTTATTGAGAATCCAGAAATATTGGAAAGACAAGCATTTGCTTTAGCGAAAGCAGAAGGAATTAGCGCTGACCATCAACGTTTGTTGAGTAAATCCTGGGGGGCAGTTGGACTTTTGGTAAATCCTGAAATTGATAGCAAAGACAAGATAGGCGGCGAGATAATAAGATCAAGTTGGACACATTTATTTCAAAACTACGGCGACTCGCATGACCCTCTTAAATTTCGCATAGGTGATGAAGCACCTGTCATAGACAACGACGGTTTCTTGCATATTGACTGGACAACCGAAATGAATGCTTTTGATTTTTTGATTGCAACACCAGTAGTTCCAAAACCTAAGAAACCTTTGATAGCGAGAACAATTGCAGAGAGAATGATTCAAAAAGAATACACAGAATATTTCGACAAGAACAGGGTAAACAATATCACCACATTCCAAGACGATGAAATTTTTGAGTACTTACGTCGTTAACCAAAGGTCTGCAGGCGACGTTAAAATGTGGGGACAGGCCTTTTAATCACAAACAGTCCAATGCAAGATCCGACTACGTAAACGACCCCGCAGGTTGTGAGCAAGTAAAGCGCGAAAATAATAAATGGCGAGAAGACGAGCCTGACCGGCGTGTTGCGAAACTACATGCCTCCAAATATCCACGACAATCCCATTGCACAGCCTGCTGATGACTACTTAGATCGCGATCGGTACGCCCGCGCGTTGGCATCTATAGTTACCGGGGCTCCGCACGGATCCTCATTCCGTCTAGGTGTTTACGGAGATTGGGGTGAGGGGAAGACATCTGTAATGCGGCTGATTGAGCGATGCGTAAAAGACCAGTCCTTCAAAACAACCTGGATTTACCCTTGGGCGGCAGCTACGAGCGCCGAATTACGCCACATGCTCCTTAGAAGCGTGGCAGCCGAGTTGGGAGTCGGACAGTGGAGCTTTACTGTCGCCCAGAAAACGGAACGACTTTTGGAGAGAGTCCGCACAGCTGGGGCAGGGATTGATTGGAAGGTTAAACTCGCCGACTCGGTCTTCGGCGGGTCGCTTCAGTTCGGGGCACAAAAACTGTCCGGGCGGCAAAGTCAAAAGTTCATTGCTAGAATCCGTGATGAACTCGCTCGACATCCGCTAGTTGTATTTGTCGATGACCTCGACAGGACGCAAGCGCGCCTTGTTTCCGAATTGCTTCTCGTTTTAAGAGATGGCCTGGATTTTCCAAATCTCTTCTACGTGGTTGGTATATCTCCTAGGGTACTTGAAGAAGCATTGATAAGTGAGAATCCCGGGTTCAAGCAGCAACCCCATCGGTTTTTGGAAAAGATCATTGAATATCCGTCGTATTTGCCTGAGGTGAAATTAGAGACACTAAGGGACTTCACTCTTCGGCACGCTAGGGAGTTCGGCGACACGATCAACATAGACGTGTTGGTCGCGATTCTACCAGTGCTGTCGAAAAACCCGCGTCAGATTAAACTCTTTCTTCGTTTTCTCGCCAGTCTCGAAAGCCAATTGCGCCGGTTCGATCCCGATGAAATTGACTTAAAGCAGCTATATCTTTGCCAGATTTTAAAACTCGAATTCCCAGAGGAAAGTCGACACCTCGCCAATGATGAAAATCTCATGACTGAGATTGGATCGAACTCGTTATTAAGGCGACTAACTGACAGCAAAATAAAACCCGAGCGAAAAGAGACTAGCTATGCTCCTGATGACTCCTTCGCGAAGACTCGTTTCCTCGATCTCTGTGGCGCGCTGCGTGAAGGTGGGCCGTCTCCGGGTTGTCGGTACACGCTTCGTGAAATGTTTACCATTCTTGAGCAGCCACCATTAGTCACATGGCGCGAAGTGAATTTAATTTTTGAGAAGTTCCACGCAGCGACAGACGACGCGAAGGCGGAAATATTGGAGTCATGGCTCACTCAGTCGCAAAACTCTACGAGTGACCTTGTATCCGCACTTTTCCGGCAAACTGTGAAGCTGCGTGAATCGCTTTGGAGTTGGGTCGTGGAAACAGATGCTGAGGATGAAATACTTGGCCGTCTGTCGAAGGTGAGGAGCGCAACCGAGATACTAAAGCGACTGCTCGAAGGCTTAAAGCCTTTTCGCGTCAGTGGCCTGGAGATTTTGGATTGGAGAGATCTATTAGTGCACCTGACGCGTTGGTCAAAATGGCGCCGGCCAGATTATTACATCAAAACTCGCGAGGAAGAGCTGGAACTTCTCAAGTGCGCCACCGAATTCGTTTCGCCCGATATGATGAACCAAATCTTTATGGATCTTCGCAAACTCGATTACCACGATCGACGTGATTGTAGCGACGAGTTTTTGACAGAGATTGAAGAAATAAAGAATCGTTACGGCAGAGAGCTGGCTGAGTCGGTAATCCATCGATTTTCTTGCACCGAGGGAATCAAGATATTTTGGGGTGACAGTGTCTTTCCAGCAGAAAAAGTGATTGCATTTGATCCAAAGTCGGTCTTCCACAGATTGGAATACCGTAAAAGGTTCGTAGAACTCGCGGCCCGCGCGTCTACAGATAAGGCCATTCACGACAATTGCCTCGTTTACTTCCAAATGCTCGCGTACGGAGCAACACAAGGTGATGGATCGCTCTCGTATAGCGATTGCCAAGCGCTGTTAAGAGACCAAGAGTTCACGAAAGTGATTTGGAATGCCGCAGTCGCCCGCCCGTTAAATCTTCGCACTGTTGGATCTCTGCGGGAGCGAATAAAGTCTTTAAAGCAAATTGTGGGTTCGGATATAGAATTGTTTTGTTTACCAGCCTGGTTACAGACCATGGAAGACAAATATTTCGGTTCTGAGGGGGAGAATAAAAAATAGTACCGGTATAAACGTAGCATCTTAAAATTTGATGTTTCGTACGAATCTCGTCACGACAAAAATTATACGTAGAGGCTTTCGAAGATTGCTCATCATTGTGTCTCGCCTACAGGGTTACGCGACCTATTCAGCCGCGGCTGACGAATCTCCCCTCCCCCGCCAGCTGCTCTTAGGTTGACGGTACTTGAACAAGAAACAAAAGGGGACGGCGTAAGCGTCCCGTCTCCTTCTTATGTTCTTTGCGGTCGATACCCTGCGATGGCCTGAGGGCTTACGGTTGCGGCTTCTCTTTGGTCCAACCACATCAGCTTCGCCGGATTATCTTTCAGCATCACCTTCACTTCCTGCTCTTTGACACCGAAGCCGAGCAGCGCGCGGATGAAGACGCGCATGCCGTCGATGGCGTCCATGTGCAGCACCTGGCCGAAGTCGCTGCCGATGATGCAGCGGTCCGGGCCGATCTCTTTGATCGTGCGGATGGTTTCCATCGGATCCGCGACCGGCTGGTACAGGCTCGGAATCATTGGCTGGCAGTAGGTGCCGACGTAGACGCCGAGATCGCGCAGTTGTTTCATTTCATCGAGCAATAGTTTGTTCAGCTCCAGGAGAGGATGGTCCAATGTGGCGCGGACGCCGATCTCTTTGGCAAGCCGCGCCAACGGCAGCAGCTCTTGGAAATCGGTGTGTCCGAAGCCGATGCCGACTTTTTTCGCCGCGGCCATTTCCATGATCTCTTTGACTTCCGGCAGCACCTTGCCGTCCTCGCTGCACAACCGCACGCCTTCATGCTCCGGATGGCCGGCGCCGCGCCAGAATCCGTAAGAAGTGAAAGTCGGAAACCAGATCATTTTAAAGTTGGGGTACTGAAGCCCGACGCGGACATAATCCGGCCTCATGCCGAAGCACATGCCGACGCCGCCGTAGACTTCGACGCGGTTGGTCAGCTCGCCGCGGGCGATCATATCGTCGATCTGCCGCTGCACGAGATAGGCGGAGGTCGCGCTGATGTTCCAGTGATCTTTGAAGGCGATGGCGCGCATGCCGCACCTGGACGCCTCGATGGCAATGCTGATCATGTCCTGCGAGCGGTGGACGAAATCGGGAAAGGCATGGATATGGCAATCGATAGCGCCCTGAAGCAATTCGTTCTCGATCCCCGGATGGATCTTCACGATCTCGGGGTTGTCTTTGAGCATCTGGTAAAAATAATCCTTGGCGTTGAGCTGGCGCACCCGCTCCAAAGTCAACGTCCGGCCGACCATCAATTGTTCCGCGGCCGCCGCGTCTGCAGCAAAATCACACATAGAAAATCTCCCTTCGATCGTTTTTCAGTCTTGAGTCTAGGGTCCCGTGTCTCGGGTTTGGATCTGAACGCGAGACCCGAAACTCGGGACTCGAGACCCTTCTACGAACGCCCCCACGCCTCCAGGAAACGCCGCGCGTCCTCGGCCGCCGGCTCGGTCACCGGCACGTAGGGAATCACCATGCGCGTCACGCCGGCCTCCTCGAAGGCTTTCATCTTCTCTTTGATCTCTCGGACATCGCTGGCGGGCACTACCGGCAGCTTATCCATATATTCGTCGGTGAGCGCGCCCATGGCCGCCTTGAAGCCGCCTTTTTGAAACGCTTCGTGGATCGCGCTCACTTCTTTATCGAAGC
>Ga0326597_10012942_pt1 | contig 10986 bp, 10 predicted proteins | sample RVTome_12_FD_203789 | JGI IMG/M metagenome (GOLD analysis project Ga0326597, IMG submission 203789) | Soil microbial communities from uranium-contaminated site in the Upper Colorado River Basin, Wyoming, United States - RVT100D185 | ecosystem: Environmental > Terrestrial > Soil > Contaminated >... | reverse complement strand
GCACCGTCCAGTCGAAAACTGGCGTGCCCGTGGGCACCTCGTGAACCTCCAAGGGTATATGACGTGACAGAATGCGCAGCGTTTGCCGAACACCTTCTCCGGTGATGCTGCGACAGATTGGGTAGAGTTCCGCCATCAGCGCGTGCATGGCTCCGCCAGTATCAGGCTGGCTTCCCTGCTTGGCTTTATCGTCCTGGTGGTCGGTGCTCATGACTGGAAATCAGGGTAGTGACGATCGCGCTCGGCCATCACCTGGATTTTTTCCGGCCATTCTATGCCAAAAGCCGGATCGTTCCACCGTACCCCGCGTGCGAATTCGGGCGTGTAGAATTCCGACATCTGATAGGCCACCTCGGTGTCATCGCGCAAAGTGAAAAACCCGTGTGCAAGCCCTTCGGGGATGTACAACAGGCGGTGATTTTCCGCCGTCAACTCGATCGGAAACCAGCGCTTGAAGGTGGCGGATTGCGGACGCAAATCCACGATCACGTCGTAGACAGCGCCGGACGTGCAGCGCACAAGTCTCGTTTCAGCATGGGGAGCCGACTGGTAGTGCATGCCGCGCAATGTCCCCTTGCGACGATTATAGGAAATATTGCACTGGGCGAGCGTGGGATTCAGCTTATGCGCCTTGAATTCGCGTTGACACCAGGTACGCGCGAAGAATCCACGCTCGTCCTCCAGCCGCTCCGGATCGATCACGTAAGCTCCTGGAATCGGCGCCTCGGAGAAAATCATGCGATGACCTGGACCTCGGGTATTAACACGACGAACTTTCCGCCCCACTCCCGAATGTGCGCCATCTGATTAATAATCTCATCCTTAAGATTCCAGGGAAGAATGACGACGTAATCCGGTCTGGTCTCGCGGATTTTTTCCGGTCCGTGTATCGGGATGCGCGTTCCCGGCAAGTAGTGGCTCTGTTTGTGCGGGCTGCGATCCACTGTGTAGGCGATCATGTCGGTGCGAATGCCGCAGTAGTTCAGCAGCGTGTTGCCCTTGGCGGGGGCGCCATAGCCGACGATGGACTTCCCCTCGCGCTTGGCCTTGATCATGAATTCGAGAATCTCACGCTTGGTCGCCATAACTTTGGAGGCAAAGGATTTGTAAAGATCGATGCCGTTGTACCCTAAGCGCCTTTCGCGATCACGCAGTTCAATTACTCGGTTACTGACCGGTGCGGATACATCTTCAGTGTGGCGCCCATAAATACGCAGCGAGCCGCCGTGCGTGGGCAGCTCGTCGACGTCGATCAGCGTAATCCCATGCTTGGCAAAAACCTGCTCCACGGTGATGAAGGAGAAGTAAGAAAAATGCTCATGGTAGATGGTATCGAACTGGCATTCATCCACGAGCCTTTGCAGATGCGGAAACTCCATCGTTATCACGCCCGTCGACTTCAGTACGATCTTCATGCCTTTTACAAAGTCGTTAAGATCCGGCACGTGCGCCAACACGTTGTTTCCCAGCAACAGATCGGCCCGGGTACCGTCCCCCACCAGCTCCTTCGCGGTCCGCTCGCCAAAAAACTTCACAACGGACGGGATTCCTGCCTTGATCGCCACTTCGGCGACGTTTTTAGCTGGTTCGATTCCCAGCACGGGTATGCCCGCCTGCTTGAAATACTGCAGTAAGTACCCGTCGTTGCTGGCGATCTCGATAACCTGAGAACCTTTGTTTAACCCAAAGCGCTCTCGCATCTTTTCCGTGTAGGCTTTGGCGTGGGCAAGCCAACTGTCCGAATAGGATGAAAAGTAAGCGTAGTCGCTGAAAATATGCTCCGAGGTCTGCATCGCCGGCAACTGCACAAGGAAACAGGATGCACAGACATAGGCCTGGAGCGGGTAGAAGGGCTCCATCTGGAGATCCTGATCGTGACGCACATAGGAATTCGCCAACGGCGACATGCCGAGATCGGCAAACGACTGGGACAGCGGTGCATCGCAAAATCGGCACTGGGGATCATGATGGTTTATTGGCACGGCTTCCTTCACTTTATTTTTTCTGGAAAGGCTTTGCATGGCTTGCGACTATTCCATACTGCTTCAGAATCTGGATTACCCGCTTGGCGAACTTCTCGATTGAATGTTTTCCGGACGGTCCTGCGGGCCGAACCCGAAACCGGCACACAAATTCTCCCTCAATAAACATAGGTATGGCAACCCATACGATATAGTCGCTCTTCCACCACCCCGCGTGACGGTAGCATGGTGCCAAATGATGTCATTTCGGTACATATGCCCAAATCCCGATCCCACATGTTGCTAGCGTGATCGCCGACATTCCCGCGTCTGTCTTCATGCCCCATGTTTTGGCTCAGGAAGCCGAAGTAGCCTAGCCACCAGCCGCAACAACTGTAGACGTCGCCCTGGCTGTACATGAGCATTATCGGCGAGTTCCATACGGACAATATTGAGCGGAAAAAAATGTCCACGACCCGCCGCGCTGAATTCCATACCATGATCGCGGATGAATGACTCCTCATTGAACCACTCGAAGTCGTCATACCATGTCCAGCAACCATTTCGCTTATAGAGATCCCGCACCTCAGCAGCAAATTCCTTGTCTACGGGAACTGTGACGTAGTCTGAACGAAATCCGGATATATACGACTCCATGAGGCGAAAGGACCTGTTGCTGCAGTAATTTGAGATCCACACGTCAAAGCCGAGCTGCGCCTGCACGCGCTTCACGGCCCGGTAGACCTGGACATGCTCCTCGTGCCCGTACTCGCCCCAAGGATTGTGGGTAATCACGTTTCGATAGCCTTTCAGAACTTCCCGCAGGCGCTCGCACAGCTCGTAATAATTCCGCTCATAAACATCCTCTCGTCGCAGCCCGCCATCAGTGTGACGTAATTCCAGGCCAGCCACTGTGGGTTTCGGGCTTTTCCAATTCGCCAAGCCGAAGACGCCGGCCTCCTTGATGTCCAGTGCCGAAATCTGCTTGAGAGGAAGGTTGCGCAGTGCGTGCCTTCTGCCTTGACTACACTCGGGATCGCCTTCAACCTCCAAGAAGCAGAAGAAAATGTGACCCACGTTCTTGACGACCGAACTGAACCATAAGATCTCATCATCCGGATGCGCCACCACCAGCGCTGATCGTTCCAGCATCTGAAGTGACCGTTTCACTGCGTGAAGCCCCGCTCGACGCCACGCATAATTGCTACCGGCCGGGCGTGTAGTCGGTGGTCCAGTCCAGCAGCGGCCGCACGACACCCGCCATCTTACCCGTCCAGTCACCTCGCGCCGTACCCTCACCGCCTGCATCGACAACCCGGAAGGCGATGATCTGATTTTCGTCGAACTGCACCGTGTCCGGGCTACGGGTAATGAGACTGCAGGTCACGAATAGCGTGCCGTCTGACAGAGTGTTGGCCGGAATCCACGCAATACTTTTGTAACGCCCTATCGGCCTGGGCTGTCGGTACCAGCGCGGATCCTGGTCAAGCGTTCCGAACACGGTGGTACCGTCCTCGTTAAAAACATAGTAATGCGGCAGCAGTACATGACCCGGCTCCGTTACATCGTAAACCATCTCTAGACCCACGGTGGTCTTTACATCCACGGTATCAGCAGGATGCCCATGTTCCGATACCACCCGAATTGAGCGCAGATGCGCTACATCGCCGCTTGGCGCCGATTCCGCATCCGTCCACTCGCGAGCTGCTCCCATGTTACTTCCACTGTTCAGGTAAGCGCCAACAATATCGTGAGCCGAACCGACCATCGCCACGCGACCTTCGTTAAGGAGCACTGCGCGCTTACAGAGCGACGTCACGGCTGCCATGTTATGTGAGACAAATAGCACAGTGCGTCCATGCTTGCCAACGTCCTGCAACTTACCAATGCACTTTCTCTGAAATGCTGCATCACCAACTGCCAGTACTTCGTCGATAATGAGAATCTCCGGGTCCAGATGGGCGGCAACCGCAAATGCAAGTCTCACTGTCATCCCGCTCGAATAGCGCTTGATTGGAGTATCCAGGAACTTCTCCATTCCGGAGAAATCGACGATCTCGTCGAACTTGCGGTCTATCTCCCTTTTGGTCATGCCAAGGATCGTACCATTGAGGTAGATGTTTTCCCGACCGGTCAGTTCGTGGTGAAAGCCGGTGCCTACCTCCAGCAGGGCTGACACTCGCCCGCGGATTTCGATCCGGCCGCGCGTCGGTGCGATAATACGCGTGAGTATCTTGAGAAGTGTCGACTTACCGGCACCATTCCTTCCGATGATGCCAAGCGCCTCACCCTGCCTGACTTCGAACGCCACATCGCTGAGAGCCCAGATGATATCGGGCCGGCGTTCGCGTGCCGCGGCGGCGACGTCGATATCATTGAAGTTGTATAGAGACCTATACTTGCGATAGTTCGCCACTGGACTGCGCACGAAGTCCATCATTGTCCGAGCCAGGCTGTCGTGACGTTGCTGCTTCAGTCCGATGCGGTAGACCTTGCTGACCCCTTCGATCCGGATCGCGATATCAGCGGCACTCATGGGCTCGTCCCCTTGAACAACATAGATGTGGCCCGTGCGCTCATATGACGTCCACGAATATCCGCTCCATGCGGCGGAAATACACAGCCCCGCTGGTGAGCAGGATCACGGCTGTCACTATGCCAGGAAGGATGTATATCCAAGGTATCGATAGTCCAAGCAAGCAGGCGCGGAAGCCCTCAATGACGCCAACGATGGGATTTATCGAGTACAGCACGCGATACGCATCCGGGATCGATGACGCGCTATACACGATTGGAGCGGTATAGATCAGCATCCGAATAATAAACGACATCGCAAATTTGACGTCGCGATAACGAATGGCGAGGGCCGCCAGCCACATGCCGATCCCCGCGGGAACAGACATCATCATGATCACAAACAGCGGCAACAACAACAGGTTCCACGTCGGCGCCACCCTGTAATAAAGCATGATTGCAAGAAGCAACAACAATGAGATTGCAAAGTCAACGAGCTTAGAGACAATCGGGGTAAGCGGGTAAATGACCCGCGGGAAATAGATTTTGCCAAGCATGTGTTGTCCCGATACCAGACTCTGACTCGACTGTGTCATCGATTCGGTCATATACGTCCACGGTATGATTGCAACGGCCGTGAACAGGAAGTACGGTATCCCGTCGGTCGGCATTCTCGCGATTTTTCCGAATATTACCGTGAACAGGATGATCTGGATCACGGGATTGAGAATGGCCCAGGCGAATCCAAGAATGGTCTGGGCGTACAAAACTTTGACGTCCCGCAGCACCAGAAAATAGAACAAATCCCGGTATCGTCTGAGTTCCGCGAAGTCAATAGCCTCGAACCCCTTGGGGGGGGTGATGACACTGACCGGGATGTCATTGGGTGACGGTTTCATGGCGCCACCCTCTACTTGGCCGCGCTTGCCAAGGCAGTCCGAGGTTGCGACCAGCGCAACTGCTCGTCCAGGATACCGCGCTCGCTCAGGTGCGTCAGCACCTTGAGCCGCATGAACTGCGAGTTGCGGAAGTTGCCGTCGGCAAACCCCATGCCTTCGAGTCCCTCCTTGAGTCCCCGAATCGCGGACACCAAGTCCACCCGTGGCTGATGGTTGGGCGCCAGCTTCCCGAACAGCGCGAAGTCCACCTGATACGAACGTTTGTCCGGCTGGGCATTCTGGTTGATCGAGATCTTCACATCCGGCATCACCTTCGCAACTGCCTGTGCCAGGTCCCGTACCTGATAGTTCCATTCATTGCTGCCGGCGTTCACCGCGAGGAAAGCCCCGCCATTCGTCATCTCGCGACCGATCGCCCAGTCGATCGCCCGCGCCATATCTTCGATATGGATCAGTGGCCGCCATGGCGTGCCGTCACTCAGGATCGTGATCTGACGCGCCGCTACCGTGCCGGCCACAAAATCATTCAGCACCAGATCCAGTCGCAGGCGCTCGCTCATGCCGCACGCCGTCGCAAAACGCAAGGACGTGACCACGAAGTCCTTAGTCGCGAGCTCTTGCAAGGTCTTCTCGGTGGCCACCTTCGAGCGCGCATAGGCGGAGAGCGGGTTGAGCGCATCATCCTCCTTGCGCGGGCCACCTTCGGCAAAGCCGTACATGCTGCAGCTCGAGGCAAAGACAAACCACCTGACGCCCGCTTCCTTGGCGAACCTGGCCAGACGCGCGCTCGATTCGTAGTTGATGTCGTGCGTTACTTTCTCAAAGGTATTGCCCATAGGATCGTTCGAAATCGCCGCTAGGTGCACGACCGCATCGATACCCTTGAGGAGCCCGGGATCAATCGCGCGAATGTCGCCAAAATACTGCTGGTCGATGCGAGTCTCCGGCAGCGCCGCAGCGCCGGTCAGGCAGTGCGCAAAATAACCCATATCGTATCCGATCAAAATGACATCGGGATAGACGCGTCGCAGCTGATCGACAACGCACGGTCCAATGTAACCCATGTTACCTGTAATAAGGATTTTCACATTTTCTCCACTAAATCAGTTTTTCGCCGATTGCATCACACACATATCGTGAGAAAGGCATGCAACAGGTAAACCCAGGAGACACTGCATTCAGAATATGGAATGATTGCCGGTCAGCTTCGAAGACGAAATCCATTTCCAGTTTCCTGGTTTTAATATTGAGCAGTTGCGCCCGGATTCCGGGTTTACCCCACTGCTTGTAATGCTCGTGTTTAATACCTCTGATGAGCGCTGACGCAAGAGACACCATGTGCTTCCGGGAGTACTTGCGGAGTTCTTTCCAGGCGAGCCGGACAAAACCGAATCCTGACGACATCAATAGTCCCATTTGACGCGTCAAGATTTCACCACACTCCGTTGCACGAAAGTTATTCAAGCCAATATACTGTTCGCGCCAGAACGCCGGTATCGCGGTCGGTCCAATCTTCACATGACCGTCAACCGCCACTATGAAGTGTACACCGAGAAACGGATGACGCAGGTCCGGGACTGGATAGATATGGGTACGGAGCGAACCGGGCGGCTCCTCGGAATAAAGGTAAAGTCCCTTGAACGGCAGGATGCGGTAATGCTCGGAGAACCCGAAACTTTGAGCGACATGATCGGCGTAAAGACCTGCGGCATTGACAATATAGCCCGCATGAAAATTTCCGACTGTGGTGCGTACACCATCACTCGTGCGTCCCAAGTAGCCGGTTCCATAGTGAATGGCGCTCGATTCATTGCGCGCCTCAGCCTCCATGCTTCGAACAACAGCTATCGGATCGACCGATGAGGTGGTTGGCGAGAAGATAGCTCGCCAGAGGGTAACGGCACGCGATTCGATCTCGTGTGCCGTGCGCTCATCAATGTCTTCCAGCAACACATTATTAACGCGCCCACGCCGAAGCAACTCGTCGAGGAACGAATGCTCCGCTTCAGACTGGACCACCACCAGCTTTCCACATCGGTTCAGGGGAATGTTGTGCGCCTCGCAATATTGCGTGAGTTCAGCATTGCCGTCGCGGGTGAATCGGGCTTTGAGGCTGTCAGAGGTATAGTAGAAACCGGCATGCAATACACCGCTGTTGCGGCCTCTCGCATGCCGGGCAAAGCTGTGTTCTTTCTCGATTAACGTGTCCGTACAATCAGGATAACGCCGTTTGAGTTCCCGTGCCACGCTAATCCCAATAATTCCCCCACTGATAACTAAAAAATCCGACATCATCATCCGCTCACCAGACCTTCCACGGAGGGTTTTCGCTGCTCCAAAAGTCCTCAAGGACATGCTTGTCTCGAAGGCTATCCATCGGCTGCCAGAACCCATAGTGCCGATATGCCGAAAGCTGTCCGTCATGGGCAAGTCGTTCCAGCGGTTCTCGCTCCCAGACGGTGGAGTCGCCGTCAATGTAATCCATCACTCCGGGCTCCAACACGAAAAACCCGCTGTTAACCCAGGCACCATCTCCTTTAGGCTTTTCGGCGAACTGTGTAATTTTGTTCTGAGCATGCGCGAGGCTGAATGCCCCAAACCGTCCTGGCACTTGCGCCGCCGTGAGGGTCGCGAGCGTTTCCTGGCTACGATGAAATTCGATTAAATCGGAAATGTTTACGTTGCTGACACCGTCACCGTAGGTTAGACAAAATGTGCCATTGCCAATGTGGTTCCTGACCCGCTTCAAGCGTCCGCCGGTCATGGTATTTTCACCCGTTTCGATCAGAGTTACATTCCATGGCTCGACGCCATTTCGGTGAATCTGTGTCGTGTTACCGGCCAGATCAAAGGTAACGTCCGCCGAACGAAGGTTGTAATTCGCAAAATACTCCTTAATCACATAGCTTTTATACCCACAGCAGATGATGAAGTCGTTAAGACCGTAGGCGGAGTAGATCTTCATGATATGCCAGAGTATCGGATTCCCTCCGATCTCGACCATCGGCTTGGGTCGTACCTCGCTCTCCTCGCTGATACGAGTACCGTAACCTCCTGCAAGAATCACAACCTTCATCGAGCGGCCTCTTAAATACATTCGCTGCCAAGCGATTATTGACGACTAACTATTCACAAACTTCTACATTAAGCATAGTTGAACATCACAAATCCATATTGGAAGACAGGGAGCATTATATAGAAGTGATAGCGATTGGAAAATGTAACGATTATCCGTGCCGAACTTACTAAATCTGTGAGTTTTAATATCAAGTAGTGAAGAAAATAAACCTATCTATGAAACTTATCGTCAGCATTATTTCCTTACGGTAAGAGCCTACTTTGTCATCAATAGAAGAATCTAACTTAGAGCGCCTAACAAAATGAGAGGATGGTGTAGGGTGCGTCCCACGCACCGCTTAATATTTCGGTGCGCAGAGCGCAACCTATACGGTGCGGCGTTGGACGTGAGGTCATTTTGTTAGGCGCTCATAACATTCTTTTTAATATATCGAGAAGTGGAAGCCGGCATGAAAAAAACGCTGGAGCTTAATAATCGTTGTTTTCCTTTTTTTGTGAGTGAAAATTACGAACAACCCCGGTTTCAGTGATGTCCTTATTATTCACTACTGGTAATATGCCTTCCTTTACCTTCTCCTGCACTACCTCGCAGACAAGGTCTGCATCTACTCTTAGTTTTTGTTCCCCAAAGGCATACACCAAAGCCGTGTCGCATAAAACATTTATCAGGCGAGGTGTTCCACGCGTATAGTAATAAACGGCAGCGCATGCCTTGGTATCGAATAAATTAAGGTCGCCTCCGGCTGTTTGGATACGATGACGGATATACTGCCAGGTTTCCTCGAGGTTAAGTGTTTTCAGATTGAAAGCAACGGCGATACGTTGTGAAAACTGATGCAGCTCGGGCAAACGAAGTATTTCCTGCAGGGCGGGCTGACCAACAAGTATTAGTTGCAGAAGCTGATTCTTGTCGGCGTTAATATTCGACAACATACGCAGTTCTTCGAGCGCCTCCACATCGAGATTCTGCGCTTCGTCGATTACCAATACAGTTCGCCGCCCTTGACTGTATTCTTTGGCGATAAATTCCGCCAGTGTTTGATAAAGTTCTACTTTTTTCTTTCCGCGGTATTCAAGCTTGAATGCCAACAAGACCCATTCCAGCAATTCTCCAAACGTTCGATGTGTATTGGAGACGATTCCCACCGTGGTAGTGTAATCATGGTTGATTTCGTTCAGCAGCAACCGAATCAAAGTGGTCTTGCCCGAGCCGATCTCGCCCGTGATCACGGTAAAGCCGGCCTCATTCATGACGCCGTACCTCAGCATGGCGAGCGCCCGACGGTGCTTCTCGCTCATAAACAAGAACGCCGGATCCGGGAGTAATGAAAACGGCTTTTCTTTAAATCCGTAGAAAGATTCGTACATGTTAATTGCTCATATACCCATCGAAGGGACCGACGGAAGTCCGTGAAATTTCAACTACCCACTGCTCAACGGGCAGATTTCCTCGCCTGATTACTCAGTACATCCCATATGCAGAATTTCTTTCCATCGAATTATTCAACACGGTTCCAATCAAGTTCTGATTAGACGCCTTCACCAGTTCAGCCGCACGGGCCAGCTCAGGTCGTAAAGTCCTTCCTTCTTCGGCCACAAGCAGCATGGCATCGATATATGGGGCGAATGCCAGAACGTCGTCGGAGACCAAAACCGGAGGCAGATCGAATATCACCCAGCGCATGGGATAACGCCGTTTCAGTTCCTGAACGAGTTGCAGCATGGGACGGGAAGACAGAGCTTCAGATGAAGTAGTTAGCGGCACACTGCCGGGCAAAATAACGAGCCCCTGTATTTTGGGATGTACCAGTATTTTTTGTACCGCTACCCCGTCAACCAGATACTCGCGCAACCCCTGCTCCACATCGATTCCGAGATAAGTATGAATACTCGGCTGGCTCAAATTGGCATCAACGAGCAACACGGTCTGATTGCGTTCCAGGGCCAGGCTGATGCTTAGGTTGATCGCCGTGAGAGTCTTACCCTCACCTTGCCTGGGGCTGGTCACGCCCAGTGTTCTCCAGCCGTGCTGGCGCATCCGCTGAGACACTTGCGTGCGAAGAATCTTGTACGCCTTGGTTGCCTCGTTTTGAGCGTCCCCGGCGATAATACGATGTTGTTTCAGCCAACCGGGATAAAGATCGACGCTGCGGGTCTGGGTATAAACAATATCCGTGGGTATTAAGGCTCGACCCTCGGCAGTGAATTCCTGCCCCTGCTTCAGTCGCACCTGCTCGATAGCCTTAGAATAAGGATCCATACCTTGCCATTTCTGCTTTTCAATCAACATAATGCTTGTGAGTCGAAGCCATCAGTTTAGCACACTCAGCCTAGCAAACTTACGATCTATTAAATTACCTTGCTCCCTGAATCATCCTCCGGCTCTCAGTAACCTGGTCACCGATCGGTATATGCGGTATGACAGCCAATGGCGGAACACGCAACACCGATGCAATAGCCAGAGAACCGCGAATGGTACGGTCCATGTATTCGGCGATGCTCGCATAACCAACCCCGCAGCCAAGCCCCAAAAC
>Ga0326597_10012941_pt1 | contig 10987 bp, 8 predicted proteins | sample RVTome_12_FD_203789 | JGI IMG/M metagenome (GOLD analysis project Ga0326597, IMG submission 203789) | Soil microbial communities from uranium-contaminated site in the Upper Colorado River Basin, Wyoming, United States - RVT100D185 | ecosystem: Environmental > Terrestrial > Soil > Contaminated >... | reverse complement strand
CTGCCCGAGGCGCAGATGGACCGCTTCGCGGTGCGCCTCGCGCTCGGCTACGTCAGCGCCGAGGCCGAGGTGGACATCCTCACCGCGCAGGAACACGATCATCCGCTCGAGCGCATCGGTCCCCGCGCCGCCGTCGCCGACGTGCGCCGGCTCAAGGACGCGGTCAAGTCGGTGCGCCTGAGCCGCGAGCTCAAGCGCTACGCGGTGGACATCGTGCGCGCGACGCGCGAGCGCCCGTCGGTGCAGTTGGGCGCGAGCCCGCGCGCGGCGCTCGCGCTGGCGCGCCTCGCGCAGGCGCTGGCGCTGATCGACGGCTCCGCGTTCGTCACGCCCGACCACATCCGCGAAATGACGGTGCCCGTGCTTGCGCACCGCCTGGTGATCGACCCCCAGGCGAAATTCGCCGGCGTCAGCGCCGTGCAGGTGGTGGAGGACGTGCTGCACGCGGTCCGCGCGCCGGCCTAATGCGCTTTCGGCAAATGACTGACGGCTTATTTACCGAAAGCTAACTGGATCGCGCCGTGGTCACGCGGCCTTCCTATCTCGTCTTCCGGCTCGTCACCGGCGCCACTTTCCGGGCAAGCCGGCGCTTCACGGCAGCCGGCGCGCTGGTCATTTCATGCATCGTCGTGGCCGGCGCCGTCGGCGTCGACACCACGCAGAGCGTGGCGTACCAGGCGTTCGCACTGCTCGTCGTGCTGCTGGCAGTCGCCGCGGCGTGTCTGCCGTTCGTCAGCACTCGGGTGAACGTCGAGCGCGAGTTGCCGCGGTGCGCGACGGCAGGCACGCCGTTCACCTATCGGGTGCGGGTGAGCAATGCCGGCGCGGCGGCGGTGGACGGGCTGTCGATCCTCGAAGACCTGGCCGATCCCCGACCGTCGCATGACGCGTACAACGCCGCCATCGGCATCCCCACCTACCGCAAGTGGAAGGGGCTGGTGGCGGCGAACCGAATCGCGCACGTGCCGGAGCGGCCCGTGCCCGCCCTTGCGCCCGGGGCGACTGCCGAAATACGGGTCGAGGCGCAGGCGCTGAAGCGCGGCGTGGCGCACAGTCACGGCGTCATCGTCGGCCGGTCGGAGCCGCTCGGGCTCATCAAGGCGCTGGCGCGCGTGCCGCGCCGCGCGAATCTCATCGTGCTGCCGCGCCGCTACGCGCTGCCGCCGTTGACGCTGCCCGGATCGCGCCGCTACCAGCCGGGCGGCGTGACACTCGCCACGTCCGTCGGGGACTCGGAGGAATTCGTCGGGCTGCGCGACTACCGGCCCGGCGACCCCCTGCAGCGCATCCACTGGAAATCGTTCGCGCGCGCGGCCCGTCCCATCGTCAAGGAGTACCAGGACGAGTACTTCGAGCGCCACGCGCTGGTGCTCGACACGTTCGTGTCCCGCGAGAGCGACCGGCTGTTCGAGGAGGCCGTTTCCATCGCAGCTTCCTTCGCCTATACCATCGACACCCGCGAGTGCCTGCTCGACCTGATGTTCATCGGGGCGGAGGCCTATACCTACACGGCGGGACGGGGGCAGATGCAGCCCGCAAGCCTCCTCGAGATCCTCGCCGGCGTGCAGCCGTGCCGCGACAAGCCGTTTTCCGCGCTCGCCAACGCGGTGCTGTCGCGGCGCCAGGCGCTGACCGGCTGCATTTGCATTCTTGCCGGCTGGGACGAAGCGCGCGCCGGCTTCATCCGGCAACTCCAGTCCCGCGGCGTCGCCACGCGCGCGATCGCGGTCTGCCCGGCGCCCGTCGCCGACCCGCCCCCCTGGCTGCTGGTGGTCGAGCCGGGAAAGGTCCAGGAAGGACTAGGAAAGCTCTGAGCGAACCGGCGCCGCCTCGTTCAGAGCTTTCCTAATAATGACATTCCAATGAATCCCGTCATGAAGCGGAGCCAAGCCACCACGCCGGTTCACCCGCCATCGGAAATCGTGCCGGAATCGCACCTGATTGGCTGGATTCCCGGTCGCGGAGTTCCGGCAGTCGGATTTCCATTAGGAATTCGTCGGGCGGAGCGCGACGAATTCCTATGAATACGCCGCTGGGACTGCTGGCCGCCGCCTGCGCGCTGTGGGGCGTGCAGACCGGATACTGGCTGATCGCGGCTGCGGCTGCGGCCGCGCTCGAGGCGCCGCGGCTCCTTGCGCTGCGCTGGAACGTCGAGCAGGCGCACTTCAACCGCCTGTCGGACTTCTGCAGCGCGCTCGTTGCCGCGGCGGGCGTCTACCTCTTTTTCACCTACGGCAATCCGCGCGCGCTGATGCTGCTGTTCCAGTGGCTGCCGCTGCTGCTGCTGCCGCTCGCCACCGCCCAGGCGTGGGGCAACCTGCGCCAGGTGGACGTCGCCGCTTTCGTGTGGACGATGCGCCGCAGCCGGGACCCCGACCACTACGCAATCAATCTCGCCTACCCGTACCTGGCGGTATGGATACTCGCGGCGGCCACCGTGCGCGCCGACGGTCCGGTGTTCTACGCCGGGCTCGCCGCGATTGCCGCGTGGGCGCTGTGGTCCGCGCGCCCCCGGCGCTACCCGCTGCCGCTGTGGGTCGCCGTGATCGTCCTCGTCGCCGGCGCGGGCTACGGCCTGCAGGATCGCCTGGTCCGGCTGCAGGCCTGGATGGAGGAAGCCATTCCGGAGTGGATCAATGCCAGCGGCTCGAACACGGATCCCTACAGCAACCGCACCGGCCTCGGTCACATCGGATCGCTCAAGCAGGACGACGCGATCGTGCTCCGCGTGCGCGTCGAAGGCGCGCCCGGCGCGCCGCTGCTGCTGCACCGCGCGACCTACAACAGCTATTTCGGCCTGACCTGGCGCGCGCGCAACGCCCCGCTGGTCCCGCGCCTGCCCGACGCGGGCACGCGCTGGGTGCTCGCGCCGGGGAGCAATCCATCCGCGCGGGTAACGGTGTACGATTATTCCCCGCGCGGCAACCCGGTGCTGAGCCTGCCGCGCGGCACGAGCGAAGTTATCGGGCTCGACGCGATCGGCATCAAGGTAAACGGGCTCGGCACGGTGCAGGCGGAGTCCGCGCCGGGATTCTTTACCTACGTCGCCGCCGTGGACCCGGCGGCGGCCAACGAAAGCGCACCCGAGGCCGAGGATTTGCGCGTTCCCCGCGCCGATCAAACGCTGCTTGAGGACATCGTGCGGCAAGCACGCATGGGCGGCTTGACCGCCAACGGCGCCGTGGACGCCGTGAAGCGTTTCCTCGCCGACGGTTTCGGGTATTCGCTCTACCAGGAACGGCGGGCGGGCGGCGCATCCGCGCTCGCGGATTTCCTGCTGCGGACGCGGGCCGGCCACTGCGAATATTTCGCCACGGCAACCGTGCTGCTGCTGCGGGCGGCGGGCGTGCCCGCGCGCTACTCCACCGGGTTCTCGGCGCAGGAATACAGCCGGCTGGAGGACGCCTACATCGTCAGGGTGCGGCACGCGCACGCGTGGGCGCGCGCCTGGGTCGACGGGCGCTGGGTGGACATCGACACCACGCCCGCCACGTGGGCCGGCATCGAGGAACAGGGCGCCGCGTGGTGGGCGCCCCTAACCGATCTCTGGGCATGGCTGCGGTTCCGGCTGTCGCAACTCGGCGGAGACCGCGACGAGGACCGGACCGCGGTGGTCGTGATCATCGTGGCGCTGCTGGTCGGGCTGTGGTTCGCCTGGCGGCTCTATCGGCAACGGCAATTGATGATCTTCGGAAAGCGAAGGCCGGACGCGGCGGGCGCAAACGTCCTGCAGGGCGCCGACTCGGAGTTCTACCGCGTCGAGCGCGCGCTGTCCGGATCCGGTTTCGCGCGCGCCGCCGGCGAAACCCTCTTGACGTGGCTCGTTCGCATCGAAGCGAAACCGCCGCCGGGATTGCCGCTGGACGCGCTGCGGGAGAGTGCCGCGCTCCATTACCGCTACCGCTTCGACCCCGCCGGGCTCCCGCCAATAGAGCGCGCGCGGCTGCGCGAGCTGTCGCTTCTTTGCCTGAACCGCGTGACTCGCGGCTCGTGACTGGTGACTGGTGTTTCTATCTATCACTTCATGGCGACTACCTGACGACAGGATCTCGAATCCTGTGAATCCCCGAAATCCTGACGATCTTCTGCGTTTCTTTGCGGACTATGCCGCGGTTCAATCCTGAGCGGTATCGCCGTTACCCCCGTCGAACGGGGTGATTGACGATGGCCCCACGTTCCTCGGACCCCGGTCTGCGATCAGGGCGCGGCGGGTGTCGCGAGCAGCCACTCGTACGCCGGTTGCACTTCCACGCCCGGCGCTTTCACGCGCAGCGCCTGGCCGCGGTCGAGAACGAGCAGCCGGCGCACCGCGCGCGGGCGCCCGTCCGCGGCAGCCGCCAGGGCCCGCAACTCGCGATCGAGTGTTTCCGGCGCCGCCAGGTCCGCGCAGACCTGGATCAGCTCCTCGCCACCGGCGAGCTCGCGGACGAGAAAATCCACTTCCAGCCCGTCGCGAGTCTTCACGTAGCCCGCCTCCGCCTTACGCCGCGCGAGTTCGTTCTGCACGGCCGTCTCCAGCGCGCGCCCCACGTTCGAGCGGCCGCTCGCGTCAAATGCCTTGATGAGTCCGGGATCCGCGGGATAGAGCTTGCGTGGATTCGAGTTGCGCTGGCGCTCCGAATCGGTGGCGAGCGCCAGCGCGCCGAGCAGGAACGCGTCGAGCAGATGACCGAGCATCGCGTGCACGGCGTCCTTCGCCACGCCGTGCCCCTGCGCCTTCAGGTCCTGGTGCAGCCGGTGGGCGCTGAAGCTCCCCGCCGGATTGCGCAGGCACTGGCGCACGAGCCAGCGCAGCGCGGCAACCTGCGACACGCCATAGCGTTCCACCACGTCGCGAAATAGCACCGTATCCACGTAACCCTGGAGCAGCTCCATCCGCAGCACAGGCGAGAGCCCCTGGACCTCGGGGAATCCCCCCTCCACCAGGAATTCCAGAAACCGCTTCTCCACCAGCGAGCGCTCGGCCGGAGTCCAGCGCCGCGCGTTCGCGGCCGGTTCCTCGCCGCGATGGCGCAAGAACTCGCGGAAGCTGAAGGGACGGATAACCGTCTCCATCCCGCGCCCGCGGAGCGAGGTGTGCACTTCGCGCGAAAGCATCCGGGCCGACGAGCCGGAGACGGCGATCTCGACCTTCTCGGAATCGAGCACGCGGCGCACGAAGCGCTCCCACGCGGGCACGAGCTGGATCTCGTCGAGCAACCAGTGCACCGTTGCGCGCCCCCGCAGCTCGGGGTGGCGCCGGTAGTGCTCCTCCAGCAGCAGCGCCAGCTGGTCCGCCTCGATTCCGGCCAGACGGTCGTCGTCGAAGCTCAAATAGAGCGTGCGTTCGGGCGGCAGGCTTTCCCGGCGCTCGTCGAGCAACTGGCGCAGGAAGGTGGTCTTGCCCGCCCGGCGCATGCCGATCACGGCATGCACCTTGCCGGGCACCGCAGGCAATCGGGCATCTCGCCGGGTCAACTTTGCCGGGGGCGCCGGTGCGAGTGCGGCATTGAGCTTTTCGACCAGTACGGGGTGCAGGGCCATGCCGGAAAGGATGGCGGACAGGTGTCCTTATGTCAAGGACACATTGAGGTGAACCCGGACCTGCTTAAAGGCCACCTTTTCGGGGTTCAGCCGCTATCGGTTGGTCGCGACGGACACGGCCGAAGCCTCTCAGACGCTTCGGATGGGAGCCGAGATCGGGCACCCCGGAATCGACCACGCCGCTACCGTCCTTCATCAATTCGTGCAGCCCGGGCTTCCTGCGGCCACCGGACCGCGGCGTCTCCAGCACGAGGCGGCGTCCTTCCCTCGCTACGTGCTTCAGCTTACGGCCCCGCGGGCGCCTCTTCCCTGTAGCGGCGCGCCTCCGTCCGGCGAGCCGGACGGCTGCCCCGCGCTGGCGGCGCTTCCTGCTTCTTCCCGGCATGGCGGTTTCCTGTTAACGCCGCCGGCGCGGTGCGCGCAACGCCGATAGCGCCCTGTTGACTGCGTTCAAGTCGAACGCGCCGGGGTCCCAGTCCTCGCCCACCCATTCCAGCAATTCCCTGTCGTCCTCGGTCCTCGGATTCCTGCGTGCCGCAAGCAATTGCCTGAACCCGCCTATCCCGCCGCAGTCCTCCGGCGGACCTGCCCGTTCACCCGCCACGCACCGGGGATAGCGGACGCCGGACAACGCCTTGCCGGATCCGAGGACCGAAATCTCGAGACACCAGTCGTCACCGAAATCGTAGTAATAATCGAGCGTCTGGCCCTTTCCTGCAAGCAGCCCGCCGATCATCACGCGCGCCGGATTTTCGGGCGGTGTCTCGGCGAAGGTCATCCCGTCCGGATCGGGCCACTCGAACCGACGATCGCCCAATTCGAAGCACCAGAGGTGATAGTCCTCCCAGCCCATCAGAACTTGCAGCACGTCGTGCAGCTGCGCGAGCGTCATGGAGGCGGCCACTTCGACCTCCCGCCAGACGCGCGGCCGGCTCCCTGTAAGAGTTGTCCTGAGCAGAAGAATATCTGCCGCATCGCTCACCACCTTTATCCTGGGCATGACGGGCTCCTTGGGCAACGGCGTCATCGAATCCTGTAAATCGCGTAGATCCTGTCTGTTTTTTTGTGTCTATCTGCGTGTATCTGCGTTTATCCGCGGTTGCATTCTGGTTTTCTTGGCGGTCTTGGCGGCTTGGCGGTTAGTGTCTTGCCCCGCGGCGAAGATAAGCCCACCGCGCGAGCGGCGCGAGCACGCCGAAAATGCCGATGCTGGAAAAGGCGAGCCCCCAGGCGACGAGGCTCCGGTTGCCGCCGCCGAGATCGAGCACGACGCCGAATACGAGCGGCGCGAGGCAGGCCGAGCTGAACCCCAGAAAAGAATAGGCGGCCATGGTCGCGCCACGCTCGTCGGGATGCGTCGACGCCACCACGCCGGACGTCAGCGCCGCGGAATCCCCCAGCATCAGCCCGTAGTGCAGGCACATGATGAGGAACACCAGCATCCAGGGCAGCGCCGCGGTATAGCCCAGCACGCAGGCCGTGAGCCCGGAGGCGGTCATGAAAGTGAAAATCACGCGCGTGCGGCCGAAGCGGATCGCGAGCTCGTTGCCGGAGATGCTCATCACCGGGCCCAGCATGTTGATGGCCGCCGCGAGCGTCGCCGCGCCGATCAGCATCGGCGCGTCGGCGGGCTGCAGCGAGGCGGTGAACACGAGAAACGCCACCATCCACGAGCGCTGGCCGAACAGCTCGTAGTTGTGCGCCGAGTAGCCGATGATGTACGGGAGCGTGCGCCGGTTCCGGAGCACCGGCCGGAAATCCAGCAACGCCGGCGCAGGCTGACCGGCGGGCCGCGTGCGGCCGCGCGGCATGGCCGAAGTCACCGTCAGCGCCGCGATCGCCGGTCCGATCGCGCCCAGGACGAACGCGGCCTGCCAGCCCCATGCGTTGCCGATCAGCCCGCAAAGAAGAATGGAAACGCTCGAGCCGATGCCGAAGCTCGCGGTGTAGAAGCCGACCGAGCGCGACTGCGTCGGTCCCTCGAGCCGGTCCGCGAGCATCTTCAGCCCGGGCATGTAGCTCCCGCCCAGCCCCGCGCCGATCAGGAACTGGAAGAGAAGCGCGCTCCACAGCCCGCCGGCGAACAGCGCGAACCCGGCGGCGCCCGCAGCCGACAGCGTACAGGCCAGCAGGTACACGCGGCGCGCGTCGACGCGGTCGGTGAGGCTCGTCAGGACCGGCGTCGCCAGCACGTAGCCGGCGAAATAGATGCCGCTGATCAGCCCGGCTTGCGAGTTGGTGAGGCCCCAGCGCAGCTGCAGCCCCGGCAACAGCGTGGTGTAGGCGGCGAAGCCGGTCATGCTGAAAATTTCCGCAGCGCACATGAGAGCCGTGAGCGCAACGGGCTTGTACCGCCGATCGACGGTACTCATGCGGAAATGTTTGATGAAAGAAATCGAACGGAAACCATTGGAAATTCGGGGCAGGTGCCGATTAGGAATCTCGGCGTACTCACGACGCCGAGATTCCTCTTCAGATAGCGCCGGCCTTTTTCAGCAGCGCCGCGAACGCCTCCGCCATGCGGCGATAGCCTGTCGCGTTGGGATGGATGGAGTCGGACTTCTCGCTGGGACGGTAAAGCACGTCGGTGACGATCTTGCCCTCGTAGGGAATGTCGAATTCCTTCGCCAGCTCCTCGTAGAACTCCGGCGCGCTGGTGATGAGCGCGGGCTTGGGCACGCCGAACAGCACGACCGAGATGCCGCGTTCGCGGATGGTCTGGATGATCTTGCGCAGGTTCGCCTTGATCTCTGTGTCGCCCACCTTGCGCAGCATGTCGTTGCCGCCCAGGCTCACGATCATCAGCGCCGGGCGGTGCTCGTCGATCACGCCCTCCAGCCGCGCGAGCCCGCCGCGCGTGGTCTCGCCCGGCACGCCCGCCCGCACGACCTTGCGATCGATAAGCTGCGCGAGCACCGCGGGATAGCTTTCGTGCTCCTTCGCCCCGGTGCCGTAGGTCAGGCTGTCGCCGAAGGCCACGATGACGTCGTTGGGCCCGAGCGGGGCAAGACGCGGCACCTTTTCGCCGCGGAGCCCGAACCATGCCGCGATGACCACCGCGGCGATGCCGGCGATGACGTAGGACCGCTTCATGCGCCGGCCGCGCCCTGCCCGCCCGGAGACGCAACTCGGGCAATGAATACGCGCGTTGCCCGCGCGCAGCGGTCCGCGCCGCTCGCGGCAACGTGATAGGAGTTGCCGGGGAGCGTCAGGATCGTCTCGCGGCCGCGCCACGGCGCCGCGTAATCGTCCATCACGTAGTGGAGCTCGCAATCGGGGGAAACGCGGTGGGTTGGCATGGCTCGGGCGGGATCGATGTTTGCTGAATTCTAGCAGCGCCGAATGCTCAGCCGCTGGCCGGGTCCTGTCAGAACGGCCGGCGCCTTCCCGATTCTCCGAACGCATTCGGGCAATTGACTTTGCCGTCGCGTTATCTAGGTTCAGTACCTATACCGGAGAATCGAATCAGCCACCGGCCATTCCGCCACCCGGGTGCGGCTGAGGTGTCCGTCAATCACACTTTGAATGGGCCCGCTTGACCGCCCCCGCCACCCACCCTGTTCGGCTGACGCACCTCAGCGAAAGCCGCGTGCGTCCCGATGATTTTCTTTCCGTAAATGCCCCGCGCCGCCGAGCGAGATGCTGAAGCTTAGAGCCGCGCTTTGGGCGGGGAAATTTGCCTTTTAAGGCCAGAAACAGGCGCGATTCAGCGGCGTTTACTCAACTACTCAAGAGGTTGGCGCGGTCCGACCACGGTCCTACGGTCCTTCATCCGCAAGAACTTGTTTCAGCTCGGCGACCGAATGGCCGCCACGATGCCATACCAACGATTTTGCCTTTCAGCTGAATGCTTCCGAAATTGCGAATTTGAGATCGCAATTTGCGACCTCAAGAGCGCAACATTCTGATTCCAGGGCCGATTTCGAGAACCGGTCACAATTCGTGACCGGTTCCCAGAAGCACCGCGACCCCCGTTCCGACAGGACCCGGCCAGCGTCGCAGCGGGCCGGTCGAAGAGCGGCGCTTCTCTCACCCTCCCGGTAATGGGCGCCCTCGGAGTTACCGGATCGCAAGAGCTGCTTTCCGAGAACCTGGGCGGCAGTCTCGCGCGGCAGGCCCGCGGAAAACCGGATCACCGCGAGCGAGAAGTCCGCCGTTCGCGACCTCAGACCTACATGGCCATTCCTACTTCCGCCTTCGGACGTCTGTCTCTAGAGAAACCCAATGGGTTTCTTCCTCGCCGGCTCCGGCGGCGTCATCAGCTCGCGAATCGCGTCGAACACGATCTTGAACTGCGCGTCGTACTTCTTCTCCAGCGCTTCGAGTTTCCGTGCCAGGTCGGTGTGCGACGACAGCAATTGCCGAAGCTGAACAAAAGCGCGCATGATCTCGATGTTCACGCGGACCGCCCGTTCGCTGCGTAGAACGCTGGACAACATCGCCACGCCTTGTTCCGTGAATGCATAGGGAAGGTATTTGCGGTGCCGGCCGCTGCCAGTCTTTAAGGTCACAATTTGTGACCTTAAAACTGCCGCCTCTTCGACGGTCAGTTGAAACATGAAGTCAGCCGGAAAGCGCGCAGCGTTACGCTTCACCGCCTGGTTCAGAACCTTGACCTCAACTTCATAGAGGTCCGCCAATGCTTCGTCGAGCATGACTTTCTGCCCGCGGATCAACAATATGGACCGCGTGATCCGCTCGACCGGAATCACGCCGGGCGCGACCGCGCCTCTCTTCTTCTCGCCCATGGCAGTCCTCCTTCCTGGAAGACAACGCGCGGGGGCGGGTTCGGGTATACCGCGAGCGCCAGGCAGAAGGAGGAAGGATGACCCCCGCGGCGACAAAATCGTGAGCACACGGTTGATCTCGCTGACCTGCGTCAGCGAAACAGGGCGGGCGGTGGGGGCGGTCTTAGTGGGCCCCTTCCAACTCTGTGGAACGTAATCCCCAGCCGCGCCCGGGTGGCGGAATGGCCGGTGGCAACCCGAAGTCAGAAGGCAGAATTCAGAATGACAGGACCCGGCCAGCGGCTGAACGTCCTGGATTCCCGCCTGCGCGGGAATGACGCTTTCGATGCCTCAGCCGCGCCCGGGTGGCGGAATGGCCGGTGACTGATCCGATCTCCCGGAACTGGTACTGACTTAGAACCTATTTCATATACAGGCACGTGTGCGACGGAGGCGATGTGGGATGCAGGTTTAGGAGGATCGCCCGCGGCAATATGTCGATATTGCAAGGGTGACCGACGACAAGATGCGCCCCTGAGCGGTCGCTTCGCGACCGCGGGGCGTACCCCTGCCGAAATGGGCGCGCAACGGCAAAGCCGTTGCTCAGCGCCCCGTCCCTTCGGGTTGCGGCCAGGACGGCCGTCCGCGTCGTTGCCCTCCTTGACCATATCGACATATGGCCTTCGTCGGGCGCCTCGCATCCAATCCGTCCTGGCCACAACGCATCACGCGCCTGT
>Ga0326597_10012940_pt1 | contig 10987 bp, 9 predicted proteins | sample RVTome_12_FD_203789 | JGI IMG/M metagenome (GOLD analysis project Ga0326597, IMG submission 203789) | Soil microbial communities from uranium-contaminated site in the Upper Colorado River Basin, Wyoming, United States - RVT100D185 | ecosystem: Environmental > Terrestrial > Soil > Contaminated >... | reverse complement strand
CACAAATTATTGTTGCCCACTACCATAACGTGATAGAAGAGTCTGGGAAGTCAAAATTTGAAGGGGAGTTATACGACTATGAGGATAAGAGCGACATCTCTTTTACTAGCTGCGGTGGCCGTAAGCGCTCTTTGCTATGAACCAATATCGGAGACAACGGCAGCGGAGAGCAAGCGAAGCGGCACGACTACCGTCAGTAACATCGTAACCATCAGGGGCGCGCCCAAGGCCGTATTTGATTTGATCACCACAGCACGCCTATGGCCGCAATGGCACCCAGCCACGAAAGCAGTGGGAGGCGTGGTCGAAAGGCCTTACGGTCTTGGAGATTTGATTCATGAACGCGGACGAATCGGCGATAAGGATTTTGAGACGACATGGAAGGTGGTTGAGCATCGGCGACCGTTGAAAATTGTTCTTCAATCGCAAAAGGCGCCGACGCGCATCACCTACACGTTTGCACCGGGCCAGGGAACGACCCTCTTCAAGCGAAAGCTTGAATATAGAGCGGAAAGTTTGGCTTCGATAAAGGAATTGGGAAAAGTCATGCGTGACCAATCAGAACAAGGCGTTAATCAACTGAAAGCGTTGGTGGAAACTATTCTAAGCGAAGAGGCAAAGCCGTTAGCTTAATCGATTGCCGCCGGCTGAATGGTTGATACGAGGCCGGGTGTTTGAAGCATCGCGAGGTCGCCACGGAAGTGACTTTGAGGGGGAATTAAAGGGGATGGGCTACTTTTCCAATTTCTGAGTCCCCAAAATCAGCCTTTGTCGCCGCCCAGTGCCGCGAGCGCGGCGACGATAAGCGCGTAGATCGATCGGGCGAGCATACATTTCCTCCGTCCTGTTATTCTTTTCTACCACGACTCAGGCAACTAGACATGGGAATAATATCCCCAGCCAAGAAAGTCCAGTCGTAGGCATCTTATCCCAGCGACCCGGGCGACGTGAACCGTAAGATAAACGGCGTTGCTGATTTGACGTTAGGTGAGTACATCCGGCTGCTCGGGAATCCAGACGGCTGGGCGCAGTCCAGAGTTTGCTTATGAACTCTTTGAACCTTGGAGTTCCCTTAAAGCCTCCTTCAGATAACCCTGATCCAAATATTTTGCCGGGCTGGGGAGCGGCCCCTTTGCCTGTGTCTGTTCGCCATAAATTTGCATGGTGATTTTGAGTCCCTCAATATTAACATCCGCATCCGGATGCCAGATGCGATTTTCCGATTAATATTCCCAACCGCTGCGCGCATGCTCCGGCTTGAGATCCATCTCCTTTACCAGATAATTGACCGCCGCTTGTTTGTTTTCGAGAAGCCAACGAGCACCAAGGACAGTTCCTTTTAAGAACCGGATCTGGAGAGGACGGTTCTTTTCGGACCAGGAGCGATCCACCGACAAAACCGCAAGCTGATAGTTGGGTATTAGATCCACCACCTGGCCGATGATGTTATAACCCATTTCCGCCGCGGCAAAGCTCAACGGAGCGGCAACAAAAGCTGCGGCGACCTGGCCGGACGTCAAGGTGGCGAATGCCGGACCTGAGCCGCCGGTTCCAATGAGCTGGTAATCTCTCTGGAACTCCAATCCCTTGGCTTTGAGCATCCGTCTTAGGACGAGGGTGGTTCCTGAGCTCATACTGGTAGAAGCGGCCGCGATGGTGGCACCGCGTAGGTCCTGATAGGTTTTGTAATTCTTCGTGCCCATAATCATGTGCGTGAGACCATTAATCACGCCCCCAACCATGACCAAATCGAGTCCCCGTTCCACGGCGGCAATGTGGACATCCGCGCCGGCAGCCGAAACATAAACCGATCCTGCCACGAGCGCCTGCACTGCTTTATCCGCGCCGCGCATCGTAATCAACTGAACTTCCAATCCTTGCCGCGCGAAAAACCCTTGTTTTTGGGCTGCCCAAAGAATGCCGTAGCCGAGTGTCTTGGTGGATATGGCCACCGGAAACTTAAGGTTTTCTTGAGCGGAAAGACGGGACCACGAACAAAGAACGGCGGTGGCAATGGCGATCGCCCCGACCACGTTTAACATAATTCGGTCTCCTTCCTAAGTTTCCTTGAGCCAGCGTTTGGCAAAGAAAGACGTCAGTAACTTACCCACGCAATAAACGCGCAATCGGTACCCTCGAAACTCATTTTGCGAAAGACGATGGCAGCCGCCTGCGGTGTTCATCATTCGACGCGACCGTTCGAAAATTCTTGTAGGGCCAATTTCGTGGAATGTGAATGAATGTTCCACTTGTGCGCATCGAACCATAGCGAGCGAATGTTACAAACCATAAAAGGCTAGAGCGACGATAGGGCAAATAGACGATGGCTGTCAACGAGAGAAAAGGGCACATTGTCGTTTCTTTCCTGGGCGGGAATCTTCTCTCGACAGCGCTGTGCTTTCGTGATAATCCCACCTCCAGAATAATCTTCATTCTTCAACGGCTTGTTTCGGCTTCCGGGTCCGGCAAACATTGTATTTCCGCAGCGGGTCTAAAAGGAGGAACCTATGGCACGCACACAGAAAAGCGGGCGGATTTGGTTCACGGCGCTGGGCGCGTTTTTGATAGTCTCGGGGGCGACTGTGGCGGTATGGCCACAGGACGCACTGCTCAGCGAGGCGCGACGGGAAGGGAAGATCGTATGGTATTCAGCAGCGGCGCTTGCCACTGCCCAGCGGGTCGCAAATCTCTTTGAGCAGGGCCATCCTGGAATCAAAGTGGAGCTTCACCGCTCAGGTTCAGAGAGGATTCTGCAGCGCATCATGCAGGAAGCGGGCGCGGGGCTGAAAATCGCCGATGTCTTTAATTCCTCGGACGTCGGCCACTATACGCTCCTAAAAAAGAAAGGGATGTTGGCCAAATATGCGCCTGCCGGCGCGGAGCGTTTTTCTCAAGGTTTTCGAGACCCCGATGGCATCGCTTTTGGCTGGCGCGCCTTTCTGATCGTGATCTCCTATAACTCCAAGCTCGTTTCCAGCGCGGATGCGCCGAAGACGTGGAAAGATCTCCTCGATCCCAAGTGGAAAGGAAAGCTCGTAACCGCCCACCCGTCCTACAGCGGCAGCGTGGCAAGCTACGTGCTGGCGCTCGTGAACCTTTATGGCTGGGATTACTTTAAACAGCTCGCTCAGAACAAACCTCACCTGACACAATCGGTTCACGACCCCGCGCAGGTCGTCGCGGCTGGAGAGCGCTTGATTGGGGCGAATGGGGCGGACTATTTCCTCTACACGCAAAGGAAAAAAGGCAATCCCATCGGAATCGTCTACCCGCAGGACGGGCTACCGCTGGTTGTTTCGCCGTCGGCCATTACCAGCTTTGCGCCTCACCCCGCAGCCGCCAGGCTCTTCACCGACTTCATTTACACGAAGGAGGTTCAGCAATACCTGGCCGACAGCGAAGCGCTTTACGTGCCGCATCCGGAGGTGACCTATGCGCCGGACAAACCAAAGCTCTCTGATCTGAAAATCCTGAGCGTCGATGCCGAGGAGCTGGAGCGACGGACCGAGGAGATCAAGAAGCGCTTTGTCGAGTTTTTCGGCGCATAAGCGTAGACGAAAGCACGCTCAGACAATTGGAATCGAGGCCCGGGCTTTATATCTGGATCTTCAGGCTTCTGTGTGGCTCATTGCCGAGGCGGCGAGATATTGGGTCCGGCGTTCCGGGTTTGAACTCAGGACTCAGGACTAACTGTCTGTCTGTGAACTCGGCCCTTCGATTTCCCTCATCCTTCGATCTCCCTCAGGATCACGCTGAGCAATGTCGAAAAGGTCAGGGCGGTAAGGTTCCCTTTAGAGACCCTCAGGGCCGTGAGCTAAGTCGAACGGTCGAACCACGTCTCTGTGGTGAATAGCCCTTCACAGTAATCCCGGAAGGCCCGTCTTTATAAGGCGTGCGAATGTTGTTTGAATTAAGGATCATCCTGGGTAGAATGGGCCGGCGAATCGATTCCATCCAATCGGAGGCCAAATGAAAATCTGTTGGGGAAAATTTTATGCTCTCGGCGCTATGCTGGGATCGCTTGTGGTTTTTGTCCTGATCCCTGGAAGCTTTGGACAAGCCGCCGACTCAGCCCGTCCCACTCCTCTGCGGCTCGCTTACAGCGCGATCACCGTCAATCAGGCGATTCCGTGGATCAGCGTCGAGGCGGGCCATTTCAAGAAACATGGGTTGGAGGTCGAAGTCGTGCATGCGAGCAGCATCCTGGCGATGCAAGCGCTGCTCGCCGGCGAAGTCGCTGTGGCGCAATCGGTAACGGATGCTTGCGTCACCGCTAATTTGAGCGGCGCCGACACAGTTTTTATCGGCGCGATTCTTGACAAGCCGCTCTACAGCTTCATCGTCAATGCGAAAATCAAAACACCGCAGGATTTAAAGGGCAAAAGGGTCGGCGTTACGCGCTTCGGCTCCACGCCCGATGCCCTGGCCCGGTCGACGCTTAGAATGTGGGGTCTGGATCCGGCGACAGACGTGACGCTGATCCAACTGAACGAAATGGGTCTTCTGGTTCAAGGGTTGGTCAATGGCGTGATCGACGCCGCGCCGATCTCTCTGCCGAGCAATATACGGGCGAAAAATCTCGGTTTCACCGAATTGCTCGACCTGACAAAGCTCAATAAGACCTATATCACGGGCACGGTGGTTACTCGGAAGCGTTTCCTCGACGGCCAACACGACGCGGCCAAGCGTTTCATGCGCGGCTTTCTCGAAGGCATGAAGACCTATCTGGAAAACGAAGATTTCAGCGTTAAGGTGATCCAGAAATGGACGCGCGCCAAAAACCGCGATGAAGTGAAGGAGGCGTACGCGCAGCAGGCGCGCCACATGCTGCGCGTGCCGCGCACCAATCTCGACGGCATCAGGTCGATTCTCGAAGGCATGGAAAAGCTGCCGGGCGCCAAGGGCGCCGATCCGCGCCGTTTTGTCGATTCGAGTCTGCTTGACGAGCTGGAGAAAGAAGGGTTCCTCAAGGGGCTGTACAAGAATTAGCCGGAGCGTGGGCAATACATATTGGTCATTCGAGAAATATCAAACATAGATCAAGAATGCGCTGGATTACCGGCCGGGGAGTAACTGATGGCGGTTTCGAATCCAACGCCTTGAGTCGCACCGGTTTCAATCTGATAGCGAAGGGGCGTCGTTAATGAATCGAATACCAGGCTTTTACGCATGGCACGCGCACCGGAAAATATTCCTGGCGTGCTCGCTACTCGTTGCGCTCGCTCCGGCCGTAACGGCGCAGGAGCTGAGCAAACTTCCCTACGTCCCGACGCCTCAAGTGGTTGTCGACGAAATGCTCAAATTGGCCGGCGTCACGGCGGATGACTTCGTCATCGACCTCGGTTCCGGCGATGGCCGCATCGTCATCACCGCCGCCAAGCGATTCAAAGCAAAAGGGTTAGGCGTCGATATCGACGGCAAGCTCGTTGCCCTGAGCAACCGGAACGCGAGAGCGGAGAAGGTCGAGGACCGCGCGGAATTCGCCGAGCGGGACATGTTCAAAACCGACATCGGCAAAGCGAGCGTGTTGACGCTCTACGTGCTGCCGGATTTCATGCAGAAACTGCGCTCCAAGGTTCTGGCGGAGCTGAAGCCCGGTACGCGCGTGGTGGCGCACAATTATCCTATTGATGAATGGCACCCGGAGCGGGTCGTTACTCTTACAGTCCCGGAAAAAATGGAGGCCAACGGCACTGACAAGGCATACCTGTATCTCTGGATCGTGCCGGCCGGCGTCGGAGGCACCTGGCGGGTCGATTTTGATGCCGAAAAAAGAAGCGAAGAGATCATTGTTACCTTCAGCCAACGGTTCCAGAAGATCGACGCCGCCGCGGAGAGGATGCGCCGGCCGCTGCCGATCCAGAATCCGACCCTGACCGGTGCGATGGTCACATTCTCGATTGCATTGGGAGCAACGCAGTATCAGTTTTCAGGCCGGGTCGACGGAGATAAGATCGAAGGAACCGCGACAACGTCAAGTGGGGAAAGTCTTCTCAAGTGGCGCGGAACGCGGGTTGCGAAAGGAAGCTAATGTAGTGTCACTAACGCTTCTTTACATAAGATGCTCCAACAGGAGCGGGCCTTACGCCCGGGGTCAATGAGTCGGTGGCTTGAGGGCCGCCACGCCGACCCCTTCGAGTGGGATTTTTCACAGCTGGGCCTGGCGAAAGCTTCGCATTCCTGTGCCCACGGGCTCCAGTCCCACCCCTGTTGGAGCCTGAAAGTATGCCGCCTCGATGGTCAAGAGATTTCTGGGACATACACTACATGGCCGCATGGCACTCAAACGACGCCCGGGCGGTCGATCGATCCTCGGCTCCAGCCTTGGAGCGGTTCCCGCACTCTTGCCGGAGAGGCGCGTCCCGGTTGGTTTTTCCAGAGCCGGACCGTTAACCAGTTCCATTGGTCGGGATATTTTCGAATCAAAGATTCCAAGAAAAAAACCATCTGCCGTGTGTTGCGCTCGATATCCTCGGATAAATTTCCGTCTCGTATCATTTCGATTTCAGGTTCGATCACTAAGTTCATCTCACCTTGGTAATTGCGCACTAGGTACATCGGCACGACCGGCGCGGCAGATCGCAACGCCAAACTGATTGGCCCGCGCGGAGACGGAACGCGTTGGCCGAATAACGCGGCGTCGACCCGGCCTTTCTTTAAATTATCGCCTAGAATGTGAACGATTTCATTTCTCTTCAGTGTAGCGAGAATCTTAGCCACCGCGGTTCTCTTGGCCACCGTTGAAATCACCGATTGGTAGTAGCGGGGCAAGAACTTGGCGATGAGTTTCTCGATTCGCGCATCCTTGGGAAAACGAAAGAGCGTATGGCAGCGATATCCCTCAAGGCCCAGGCGCGTCCCCACGAGAACAAAATTTCCGATATGCGCGCCCAAAGCGATTACCCCTTTGCCCTTTCGTAAGGCGCTTTCCAGGTGTTCTTTTCCGTGGATGTGGATCAGTCTCCGCGTATGTTCTTTGTCGGAAAGCTGCAACAAACAATCCAGCAGGTTCTCAAAGAAACGTTCCTGGACGCCTTTGGCGATGCCGATTTTCGTCGACATCGTGTAGCTGTCCCCAAACGCGGCGGACAAATTTCGGACGACGCGTTTTCTGGGAATCGCCAGCCGAATGAACAGGCGCAGGAACGGACGAGATAGTTTCCTGAACAGCCAGCCGGGAAGTCGCCGCTGCATGCCGTAAAAGAAGAGAAAGCAAACCTCGCAGATGCGATTACCGACCTGCTGATGTGCCAAGTGAAACTTCATCGAGCCGCTCGTGATGATGTTTGGATGAGTAAGGTTTGCCGCCGGATATTTTTGGATGGTTGCTTATTACTTGACATATGAAATGTTAGCATATAAAGAATTATTAATCTATCCAGCATGCTGATATTGTGGACATTTCCCGTGATTTACCCGTTTTCGATCAGGAAGGACGCAACTGCTACGCGACCCATCGACCCGAGCTCCAGCCTCGGCCGGGGGCTCTCGCTATGGCTGCGCGAAGGAGGTCTGATCGCCGCCAAGGATCAAGTCTCCGTGCAAGAATACCTGAAGATTGAGAATCAGTCCGAAGAGAAACTCGACAAGGTGCGCGAGCCGGCGCTGAAAGTCGCGCAAGCCCTGTTGAATTAACAGGTTGCTGAAAAAACCTCCGTTCACCCTTCGACAAGGCTCAGGGCGAACGGAGGTTGCTTCGAATTCATTGACAAATTTCCGTTCATGCTAAGCCCGTCGAAGCATGAAATTCCTTTTTTCAGCATCCTGCTAAGCGAAGCGATTTTTCGAAAAGGACATGCATGCCGTACGATTATTACTCCGACTTTCGCGCCTACCTGGGCGAGCTTGAAAAACGCGGCAAGCTCTATCGTTGGCCCCGCCCCGTTAATAAGGACACGGAGCTGATGCCGCTGATGCGTCTTCAGTATCGCGGCATCGAAGATGGCAAGCGCCGGGCGTTTCTTTACGAGAACGTGCGCGACGGCAAGGGGAAGCAATTCGACATCAGAGTCGCCACCGGGGTTTACGGTTCGTCGCGCGACGTAACGGCTTTGGGTTTGGGGTGTGACGACCCGCGCGATATTTACGAGAAGTGGCGCGACGCGCTCTCCCACATGCACGAGCCCAGACTCGTCAGCAGCGCGCCGGTGCAGGAAGAAGTCTACAGCGGCGCCAGGCTCAACGAATTCCCCGTGACCCGGCTCCCATCGCCGGTGGAAGAGCCGGGGTTCAGTTGCGGCATCCGCGTCACCGCTCCGTTCATCACTAAAGATCCGGACACGGGAATGCGAAACGTCGGCATGTACAGCGGACATTTCCGGGGCGATCACAAGCTCATCGCCGGCATCGCCCGCACCCACCACGCGCTGCTCTATCATCACCCGAGCGCCGTGCGCCGCAAGGAACCGCTGCCTGTGGCGATCGTTTTGGGCAGCCTGCCGGACATCACCTATGTTTCCGCGGCGAATCTTCCGTACGGCATCGATGAGATCGCGGTGGCCGGCGGTATTCGCCGGCGTCCCGTAGAAATGGTTGCGTGCAAGACCATTCCTCTCGAGGTTCCCGCCGACGCCGAGATCGTCATCGAAGGCGAAATTTCTATCGACGCCATGGAGCGGAGCGAGCCGTTCAGCGATTATCCCGGTTATCTCATGGCCGAGCGCGGCTTGCGGCCGGTCATCGACGTCAAAGCGATCACTCACCGGCGCGGCGCGATCTTCACGGCGATTCTGGTCGGCCTGCCGCCGAGCGAGTCCAATGGTATCTCGCGCAGTTGCCGCGAATTGATGCTCTACAACTTTCTCAAATACAGCTGCAACATCCCGGAGGTCCTGGAAGTTTGTTGCCCCGAAATGGGTGGTGGCTGGAACTGGTGGGTGATTCGCATGGCGAAGAGCCATCCGACCAAGCCGAAGCAGGCGCTGCAGGCGGCTTCGGGCATGGACACTACCAATAAAGTCATCATCACCGTCGACGAAGACATCGATCCCAAGGACCCGGAGATGGTGATGTGGGCGATGAGCTTCGCCATGCAGCCGCACCGCGACGTGCAAATCGTCACAGGGAAAAGTCCACTGCTCGATCCATCGGCCTATGCGCTGATGACCAATCCCGAAGAACGCTTCTTCCCGCCTCCCGTCGGCTGCTCCGGATTGCTGATCGACGCCACGCGCAAGGGCAAGTATCCGCCGGTGGGTTTGCCGAAAAAACAATTCATGGAGCGGGCTCTGGAGATTTGGCGCGAAGAAGAAATGCCCGAGCTCAAGTTGCGTAATCCCTGGTATGGTTACCCGCTCGACCTTTGGACCGCCCAGGACGACGAGTTGGCGGAGGCGGTAGCGCGCGGCGATTACTTCTATTCGGTCAAAAAGTAGAAAGGAAAGCAGTGAAACGAGCGACCAGTTACGAAGCGTGGCTGCGCGAAGAAGGGATTCCCGTCGTCGAAGGGTATGGGATCGAGGACGTGACCGTGCTGACGCGCAAGCCGTGGCAGCGCACCGGCGGCAACGGCGCCTACATCGAGCTTAAGGGAATGGAGGGTTTCACCGGCATGGTCGTCGGCGAAATCCCGGCGCGCGGCGCGCTCCATCCCGAGAATCACCTTTACGAGGAATTGATTTATATCATCCGCGGTGTCGGCGCCACGGAAATCTGGTCCGCCGGCGATGAAAAACGCAAAATGCACTTCGAATGGCAGCAGGGAAGCCTGTTCGCGATTCCGCTCAACGCGCGCCACCGCATGGTCAACGGCAGCAACGAGCCGGTGATTTTCCTGGCGGTCACCAGCGCGCCGCTGATGATTGACTTGCTGCACAATATTCCGTTCGTGCTCGGTTGCGAATACAAATTCGCCGATCGCTTCGACGGGCAGTCGAACTATTTCGTGCCGACCAACGATCGAAAGGAAATCGGCGGCTTCATCAACTGGGAATCGAACTTCATCGCCGATGCGCGCGGCGCGCTGGTTGATCCGTCCGAGGCGAAGGGCTACGGCGTGCGCATCACGTCGTTCGACATGGGCGGCAGCACGCTGGTCGGCCACATCGCCGAGTGGCCCGTCGGCCGTTATCACAAGGCCCATTACCATCAAGGCGGCGCGATTCTTCTCATCCTGCGTTCGGAAGGTTACACGCTCATGTGGCCGCAGGAAGCGGGTATTCGCCCTTACTCTTCCGGCCATGGCGACAAAGTCGTGCGCGTGAACTGGCGCGAAGGGAGCGTGTTCAGCCCGCCGAGCGGCTGGTTCCATCAGCATTTCAACACCGGCAAAGAAAAGGCGCGGCAGTTGGCGTTCCGCTACAGCGGGCAGTCCGGGAAATATCTGCTGGGCTGTTGGCGCGCCATCAATAAGGAGGGCGTGCGCACGAGTATCCGGGAGGGCGGCACGCTGATCGAATACGAAGACGAGGATCCGCAGATTCGAAAAGACTTCGACGCGGCGCTGAAGAAAACCGGAGTTTCGATGGAGATGCCGCAATTCAAATACGCAGCCCTGTGAGGGCGACGGAGCAAACCGCCATGAGTTGTTGCCGTATTATCCTCTTTGGATATCTGCTGTTGTGGCCAGTTCTCTTGGCCGCGCAAACTATTAAACCGGCTGCGCCAAGCGAATGGCAAAGGACTGTCGATCTCGCGAAAAAAGAAGGCAGAGTCGTAGTCTCTGTTCCCAGCAGCGCGGAGCTGCGCAAGGAATTTGAGACCGGTTTTCAGAAGGCTTTTCCGGACATCCAGCTTGAGCTTAACGCAGCGCGCGGCGCCAGCAACATCAACAAGATCGTCGAGGAACAAAACGCCGGCGTGCGCAACGTCGATTTGCACGTCGGCGGCACGACTTCGATCATCACCGGCCTGCTGGCGAACAATCTGCTGGACCCCGTCATGCCGGCGATGTTGCTGGCGGAAGTCAAAGATCCTAAACAATGGTGGGGCGGTCATATCTGGGCGGACAACGCCAAGAAATTCGTCTATAGCTTCACCGGCTACCTGA
>Ga0326597_10012939_pt1 | contig 10988 bp, 16 predicted proteins | sample RVTome_12_FD_203789 | JGI IMG/M metagenome (GOLD analysis project Ga0326597, IMG submission 203789) | Soil microbial communities from uranium-contaminated site in the Upper Colorado River Basin, Wyoming, United States - RVT100D185 | ecosystem: Environmental > Terrestrial > Soil > Contaminated >... | reverse complement strand
CCGCGCCGAACTCGTCACCAGCGACCATGAGCTCAACGACCACATCCGCCTAACCCCTACCCCCGGCCATACGCCCGACCATTTTGCGGTCTGCGCCGGCAAGGGCGGCGACAAGGCGGTGTTCACCGGCGACCTGATCCACTCGCCGATGCAGGCGCGCTATCCCGAGCTGGTGATGCGGGTCGACACCGACCGCGACCAAGGCGTGCGGACCCGGCGCGCGTTCTTCGAGCGCTACTGCGATACCGACACGCTGTGCTGCACGATGCACTTTCCGTCGCCGTCGGTCGGCTACATCAAGCGCTGGGACAACGGGTTCAAGCTCGAATATCTGGCTTAAGCCGCTTTTCGCGCTTTGCCACGTACGGCCGCTTCTGGCCCGTTAGAGATGCTCTGCGTGCGCTTGTGGTGAGATTATGGCTTTGCGGCCGACGGCGGCGGTGAGAGTTCGCCGTTGGTCGAAGAGGTTGACTGGGCCTTACCCGTCGCGCGACCCGACTCGAAGGCGGCGATGATCCCTTGGTTCACGCCCGTAACAATTTGCCAAACGCCTAAAAGTACCGCAACGCCGGTCCCGATAGCCCACCACTTCGCGGCGGAGATCGATGAACGAGTCTGCTTGTTTTCGTCTTGTACCCGGCTACTTCGAGTATTTCCGATCGTCCAACGATGCCCATTGCCACAAACTCGTTGGCAACAGCCGCTGGGCTTCCGGCTTCGTGCACCTCGACGCACCGTAATTCGACGTCAGGGCGTAACTACTTGATTATTGGTGGGCGGTACTGGGATCGAACCAGTGGCCCCTGCCGTGTGAAGAGAAAAAAACGGATTTTTCGGGTTCGCCAGCTTTCGCCAGCTTTCGTTGTTCTCATAGGGGAAACGGCAAACTAGCGCGCTAGACTGCGCTTGCATTCGCTCCCACTCTGTTTCATACTTGTTTCATACATCGCCCCTGTCGTCAGTTTGCCGGGGCGGCGGATAGTACGAAACGGAGCTGAAACCGTGGCAAAGGACATCACCCGCGTATCGGTACGTAAGGCGCTAAAGCCGCGCCGTGATCCCTACTGGTGGCGACTCGCCGAAGGCCGGTATATCGGCTTCCGGCGCATGTCGGCCAGTTCGCCGGGCGCGTGGTTGGCGCGGTTCTACGACGGCGAGAAGTACCACTACAAGCCGCTGGACGAGCAGCCCGGCAATCCCGAGGAAAAGCGCTACGACGAAGCCAAGCGGCAGGCCGAAGAATGGTTCCAGCACCTAGACCTTGGCGGCTCTAACGTCGCTACCTCGGTCAAGGCGGCATGCGAGGCCTATGCTGCCCATCTGCGCTCCGAGCGCTCCGAGGTCGCTGCCAAGGACGCGGAAGGCAATTTCCGCCGGCTGGTGAATGACGACCCGATCGGCAAGATCGAGCTCGCCAAGCTCAAGCCGGTGCACGTCAACGCGTGGCGCGAGCGCATCCTTAACCGGGGCTCAAAGACCTACTTTAACCGCAACCTCACGCCACTACGGGCCGCGCTGCGGCTCGCCAAGGATCGCGGCTTGGTCGCTAGCGACTTCGCTTGGTCCAAGGCGCTGCGGCCGTTGAAGCTCGATCCGAGCGAGGGGCGACGATCCCTTTATCTTGACCCGGCACAGCGGCGCCGGCTGCTCGAGAAAGCATCGGACGAATTGAAGCCGTTGCTCAGGTCATGGATGCTGCTCCCGCTCCGCCCTGGGGACGTGGCCAAGCTGCGCGTCGAGGACCTGGACGTCAAGCAAAAGGCGCTGAGAATCCCGAAAGGCAAGACCGCATCGCGCTTGATCCCGCTGCCGGCTGAGGCCTTCGAACACTTCAAGGCACGCGCCAAGGACAAGCTGCCGCAAGCGTGGCTTGTGGCGCGTGCGGATGGGCGGCAATGGGATCGCTTCGTATGGCGCGACGAAATGCAGGCCGCTGTGAAGGTTGCGAAGCTGCCACGGGCAACGGTGGCCTATACGCTGAGGCATTCCACTATCACGGACTTGGTCACCGCGGGCGTTGACCTATTTACCGTCGCTCGCTTGAGCGGCACGAGCATCGCCATGATCGACAAACACTATGGGCAGTTGCAGCAAGAGCATGCGAGGAAGGCGCTGGAGCAACTGACGTTGAAGCTGTAACACCGTCGCCTATGCGGACCATGGGCAAAAGCGGGACCGAGCGCCGGGAAAAAGCCGGGCTCGATCCCTAACACCCACGACGAAGGAGCACTTCATGATGAATGCTGTAAACGATTCTACCGGCAACACGAAGCCCCAACTCACGGAAGAAAAAAAAAGCGCATTGACGGGCTCATCCAAGAGGCCGCGCTTCGGTGCGGCGCGATCTTCGACTTAAACGATGGCCGCTCCAGTTCGCGCAGTACCGCGGTGCAGAGTTTGGCAAAGGAGGCGTTTAGGATTCTCGATAACGCGCTGAGCGAGCTCCAGCAGAGCAACGGCGTAATCATGGGGAGGTTTCAGACAGGCAAAGACATGCCCGACTGGCGCAAAGGGGTGCGGTCATGATCGCGCGCAAACCGAAGGCCAGCAATGTGAGCGACGCGGTGCTATCGAAAGCTGTGCAGCAACAGTTGGACGAGATCGATCTGGAGCTAGAAACCATCGCGGCCGAGACAAACTCTGCGAGGCACCTATGCGGTGAGGTAGTCGGCAATCCGGACGACCCTGAGTATCGGATGCATGGCGCCGAGGCGCTGTTGGCGGCGTGTGAACGAAGAATTGAATGGGTCACCCGCCGCATTAACGCGCTTCGCAACCCGGCGCCGTGACCAAGCGCAAGGCCAGCACGAAACCCGCCCCAGTGCAACAGCCGGGGCGGGCTGTCTATCATCCGGGGCGTTTACCCGATAACGCCAAGGCGATAGCCAACGGGGATCTACACGTGCTAGTGGATTACCTTCGCGAGCTTGCGAGTACCTGCGCGATAGTTTGGGATGACGATCCCCAAAAGCGGACGGCACTCAATCCGCCCGAACTGCGGAAGGCGCGCGCACTGGATCGCGATGTGCTCGCGATGGATGCGGCGATCTATGCGGAAGCGCTCGCGGAATTTCTCAAGCCCAAGGCGAGCAACAGACCGCGAGAATTATTCACAATGTCCGAGGCGCTGCGGGCTATTGAAGCGGCGCAAGAGTACAGGCGCTTGAAGGGCAAGCGACCGGCTGCGCTGCTCGAAAAACAGCTTCTCAGACGCTATGGTATCCCGCGCGCAAACCTGCGCGCTGCGTTGAAGGGCACTCTCCCTCCCTCCGAATTGCCGGGCATTCCTTCCGCCGATAAGTAGGCTGTTATCGGCGGAACATAGCCGCTAACGTTCGCCCGTTGTCCCAACACACGGAGCGAAAATGGAACCACAAGTAATTATCGAGCCCGAAGCGATTAAGCGCAGCACTGCCGCGCGGCTGTTAGATTGCGGTACCACGAAAATTTACGAGTTGTGCAAAGCGGGGAAGCTCAAAACAATCAAGGTAGGCACGGACGACCGCGTTGTCGTCGCGTCGATACGAGAGTTCGTCGCCGCAGGTGGCGACCGATGACGGGGGCATATCGCGAGCGACCGCCAGACGAGAGCGCGCCTCGGGGGCTAGGCCGAGGCGCGAGGGGTGATGCAGAGGGTGATACAAAGAGACTGCCCCCGGATCATACCACGAGCAGCGCGCAAGTCATCGAGCTTCGGCACTGGTGCTCGAGCTGTGGCGGGCCGACACATCCGCGATATCGTTTCTGCGCGAATTGTTGGCACTGGTGCAAAATCGCGAGGGCGTCGAGTCGATTGGCGCAGCTGGTGCGGGAGGTGGCGCGATGAGCGGGCGCGGAAAGTCTAGGCGCTCGCTCGATCTAATCGACGCGGCGAAAATAATCCTTGAGGAAATCCAGCCGGCGAGCGTGCGCGCTGTTTGCTATCGACTCTTTGTCGAGGGTTACATCGACTCGATGTCGAAAAACAACACCGGCATGGTGAGCAAGCAGCTCGTGTATGCGCGCGAGCAGGGCATTATTCCGTGGTCACACATCGTCGACGAAACACGCGAGGCAGAGTACGTCAACACTTGGGAAAACCCCGAGGAACTGATTGCGGCAACGGTCAGCGGGTATCGAAAGGATTATTGGACCACTCCGCCTGAGTGGATCGAGGTGTGGAGCGAAAAGGGAACTGTGCGCGGAACGCTCGCGCCAGTCGTTTTACGCGAACGCGTGGAGATCGAGATATTGGCGCGGTTGGACGTCGACGCGTGGAACCATGCGATCGAGGTAGAGGCCGCAGAAACCGAATCAATGAGCGGGATTCTCGGCGCGTGGCGAAGTATTTGTGGACAGGTCTCAAAATACTCGGACGGCGCGCAATGAGTGCGACGCAGACAGATCCGCGCGTAAGTGGGCTGCAGGCGCTGATCGCGAATTCTCGCGCGCGCAGGGACACGCCGTCGGAAACGAGAGCATTCGCGCACGGCTACGCGGAGCACGTGTGCGAGCCGGCGCTTGACGCGGCCGTAGTCGATCGCGAGCTTGCACCCGTCAACGGCACCATTGCAAGTTCACTCGCGGGGACGGCGACGGACGCGTCGTCGACATGGCCGGCGCCGATCGATCTTGCCGCGCTGGCCGGGCGTGAGCCCGAGCCGCCGCGTTTCATCGTTGCGGACTGGCTGCCAGCTGGCTATGCGACGTTACTCGCTGGACATGGTGGCGTCGGCAAGTCGGCAATCGCGTTACACCTTGCCGTATCCATGGCGCTTGGGTTGAGCTTTGCGGGGCTCGCCGTCGAGCAGCGGCGCGTGCTGTACCTATCCTGCGAGGATCGCGAAAACGTTATCCATTGGCGGCTTGAGCGGATATGCCGCGAGCTTAACGTGAGTCTGCGCGAGCTTCCCGGACTGCTCGATATCGTCGAGCTGGTAGGCCACGATGCGATTCTGTGGGACCGTGACCCGCGCACCGGCGCTTGCTTTACGCCAGCCTTTGGCCAGCTTGAAATGCGAATGCGTGAGTCTGGCGCAGGCGTGCTTATCGTCGACGGCGTTACCGACACCTTCGGCGGAAACGAAAACGCGCGGACCGAGGTTAAGCGCTATGTCAACGCGCTGCTCGCGCTTGTACCAAGCGATACCGGCGCGCTGCTGCTGCTCGGACATGTGGCGAAGCCGACCGCTACCACGGCGGCAACGTCGGAGGGCTACAGCGGTAGCACGGGTTGGCATAACGCAGTGCGTGCGCGCTGGTATCTCTACCCCGAGACCGAGCGCAGCGACGAGACCGACCGACCAGAGCGCACCGGACGCCTGGCGCTCGAGCTGCAAAAGTCGAATCTAGGTCCGGTCGACCAGGCGATAAGTTGGAGGTGGGACGCGGCCGCGCACATGTTTCTGCCAGAACCGGCGCCGTCACACTTCGACCGGACCGTGCGCGAGCGTGACGAGCAGCGCGGGATACTGCTGGCGATGCGAGCGTGCGCTGATGCCGGTATCGGCATACCCGCGGCGACGATGGGCAGGCGTACCGGCTACCACGTACTTGCTGCGCAGGCCGCGTGCCCGGATTCGTTGCGCGGCAGCAAGGCCGCTGCACGTCGATTCTGGCGTCATATCGAGGCACTGCGGGCAATGGGCCACATTTGTGAGGGTAGCATGCGACGCAGCGACCGCCATACCGTCGCCACGTTGGGGCTCACTACCGAGGGGCTGCGGGCATGCGGGCAATGGGTGTTTCAGCATTCGACGCACTATGCACGCGGCCCGCTACTGCGGGCATGCGGGCAATGCCGCAGGGGGTTATAGGGGGTCCCGCACGCGCGCACCCATTCCAGGTATATGGGTATTCGATGAGCGATTTTGAGCAACCAAGACGTAACTCGTGTTAGCCCGGCACCGCGACCAGCTTGATTCCGAGCGCCGCGCAAACGCGGCTCACCGTCTCGAAGCGCGGCTGCGCGCCGGGACGGAATGCTTTGTAGAGCGCCTCTCGCGTGATGCCCGAGGCCTTGGCGATCTCGTTCATGCCGCGCGAGCGCGCGACGTCGCCGAGCGCCACGGCGAGCAGCGCCGGATCGTTTGCTTCCAGCACAACGGTCAGATACTCGGCAATCGCCTTGTCATCCTCCAGGTGTTCGGTGATGTCAAACTCGGGCAGATCGGAAACGCTGATTTTCTTGCGGGCCATGATTCAATCCTCCAACGTTGCAGCCAGCTTGATGGCAGTGGCGATATCGGTGCGCTGCGTGGACTTGTCGCCGCCGCCGAGCATAACGATCAGTATTCGCTCGCGACGAACGTAATACATCCGCCAGCCCGGACCGAAGTGCTCGCGCATTTCGAAGACCCCCGAGCCGACCGACGCCACGTCACCAAGGTTGCCCAATTGCGCTTTGCGCAACCGCGTCGCCAAACGACGGCGGGTCATGCCATCACGAATCCCCGCCAGCCAATCACGGAATTGCGTCGTTTGCTTGACCGTGAACATGGGAACAAGTGTAATCGAACGATTACACTCTGTCAAAAGAGGGCGGCTGCATGACGGACCGCGCCGACCCTGCCGCCCCCGCCGAGCGCCTTGCCGCGCATTTCCTGGCGGCCGCCGAGATGCCGACAGGGCGGGGTAATTCTTCCATGTTGCGGCGCGCGAAACCACCCGTTGCCCACACGCAGGGATTTTTTTCTCGCAGCGCACAATCAGCAGCGGGGGGTACTTGAAAAAATGAGCAAAAAACGGAGGTTTTTTCGATGACAGAGACAGATCATTCCAGCGACCAGGCCGACGCCTTCGCAGTGGCGCTACACCGCTTACACGTCGCTACGGTTCCCGCGATCGGCATCGACGCGGTACTCCAGGCGGCGACTCATTGCGCGATCTTTCTAGCGCTCGAAACCTTGCCGCACGCGCACGTTTCGGCATGGTTGCGCCGGCTGGCCGACGAGATCGACGCGGCCGATCCTGCGGCGCCGGGGGCGCGGCATTGACACTCCTGCGCATGCCGCGATCGCCTTCCGATTTGGCGCGGATCGCGCAGGAGAAGCGCGCATTGGAGCGGCAGCTTCGCGCTGATGGCTGGTCGCGAGCGGCGGCGAAGGCAGAGGTGTCCCGACGGTTCACCGCGCGTGGCTGAATTTTCAGTCACAGACGTTGTTCTTCGCCACGTGCCACCAGGCATCGAGCGCGACGAGCTTCTGCGCGTTCTCCACGTTGGCCAGGCCTTCGTTCCTCGCCACCGAGACCGAGGTCGCGGCGTGCTTTATCAGCACGTTCTGTCTGTTGTCGGTCGACTTCCGCACGCCACCTTCAACGCGCTGCTCGCCGAGCTGACGCTTGACGCGCACGCCGGCGGCACGCCGATTGTGCGGGTAAGTCGGTCATTCCAGACGCTGAGTTACTCAGACGGCATGCAGGTATGCGAGGTCACATTCCGGCGGTTGCGCAATGTGCTTTCGGAGTGCAGGCGAGAAAATAAGAAACTTTCACGCCACCGGAAGCCGTGATTATTCGTTTGGTATAGTTGCACCATTGCCGACGCGTGCGGCGCAACTTTGGGAGTGAGGATATGGCCGTACCCAGTGAAATTGTTGAGGCGATCGAATCAGCGAACCGGCGCATTGACGCCCGATTTTCAGCGTTGGAGATAGATGTGCGTGAGGCCGAAAAGCGCGCAGGCCGGTTGCGCCTGGGTGGCGCGGAAACGAGCGGCACTGACAGCGGCTTGACGCCAGAGCAGGCCGAGCACCAGAAAGCCTTCCATCGCTATCTGCGCCGAGGCGAGGTGGACGGACTAGCGGACCTCGCACGCAAGGCGATCAACACGAGCAATGACGAGAGTGCCGGCTACCTTATAACACCGGAGATGGACACTGCGATAGATCGGATCGCCGAGACTGTCGGTGGCCTTGGTGGCATCGCGCGGCGCGTCGATACCGGATCCGCGAAGTGGGAAACGCTCGTCAAAACTTCCGGAATGGCCATGCGGCGAGTTGGCGAGGGTCAGACCGGTGGCGAGACGGTCGAGCCCACATACGCGAAGGTGTCGATCGAGGTGCACACGGCGGAAGTTGAGCCGTGGGCGTACAACGAGACGCTTGAGGATAGCCGCGTTAACCTGGAGCAGGATCTGGCCAACGAGGCGGCGATCGGATTCGCCGAGGGCGCCAATGCCGAGTTCATAAGCGGCAACGGGGTAGGCGGCGCGCGCGGAATTCTGACTTACCCGTTCGTTGCCAATGCGTCGTGGGCGTGGGGCTCAGTCGGCTACATCGCGAGCGGGGCGGCGGGCGACTTCCCGAGCGCGTCGACGTCAGTCAATAGCGCGGATCCGCTGGTAGACGTAGTGCACGCCTTGAAGTCTCAGTACCGCCGCGCCGCGTCGTGGCTGATGAATTCGAGCACGGCCGGCGCGATAAGGAAAATCAAAGACGCGGACGGCCGGCACGTTTGGACTGACTCGCTCGTTAACGGCCAGCCGTCTATGTTTTTGGGATACCCTGTTGTGATCGATGACAACGTGCCTTCGATCGACGCCAACGCGTTTGCTGTGTGGTTCGGCGATTGGAAACGGTTCTATGCCGTTGTCAACCGCTCGGGCACAACGTTGATCAGGGATAACCTGACGGCGAAGGGCCAGACTAAGTTCAAATTTCGTAGGCGCTTCGGCGGGGCCGTCGTGAATTACCAGGCGGCCGTCGCGCTGAAATTCGCGACGAGCTAGGCGTGGAAATACGCATGGCAAATCCTGACGACGACGTTGACGAGTTTTTCGACTCGCTGTCGGAGTTCGACACCGACGGGCTCACGACGATTGACGAGCTTGTCAGCATGTTCGATGTGATGGAGGTTGACGAGTGGCCGATTTTCTCGATCCGCGCCGGACGATGATTCTGGCGGAGTGCAGGCGGCGCGGGCTCAAGGTCGAGCCCGTCGGTCAGGCGTTTAGGGTGAGCGGGCCGGGAATTTGCCTGCTCGTGGCCGATGTTCTGAGCCGGACGCCGGCGGATTTACGGCCGTATTTGCCGCAAAAACAGTTGAGCGACTAGGCCATGGCGCTGCGTATTCGGTGCTGCGCTTTTCCTGGGTGCAGGCGGCTAACTTGTCGCCGCTGGTGTCGGCGGCACCGTCCGTGATGCTCGTGGAAAAGGAAAAGATTTGAACTACGATTGGACTTGGCTGCACTCAGAAGTATTTTGGTGGGGCGTCATTGCCGGCGCAACGGCATGGGGCTTCATCATCACCCGGATCGAATCATATCTTCGTAAGAAGATAGCCCACGCACGCGACCGCGGAGGTAACGATCCACTTCCATTCTCGCTTCCAAAACGCCATCAACCAGTTCGCGACTGAGAAGGGCTTAGCCTGTTTCTCTAGTTCAGCTAGGTACTGTCGCCCCTGATGAGTCAGTTGAACATCGAGCAACGCAGCCTCTTCGGCGGACCAGGGTTTATACGGGGTGCCGTTTAACATTCCGGCTTCGTGAAGCTCGCGAGCAGCGGTGAACGAGTATTCCGTGTTGTACTCGCCGAACCGCAAAGGCATGGTCGATGATGCGACGGCCTGCAGTACCCGAAGTTTAGCCGCACGCATCCCTTCTGCTTCGGTGCTTTTCTTTGCCAGCCGTCGCTTCATTTCGTGGTCGGCTATTGGGTACGTCGCAGCGTCCGGTTTCAACCCCGCCATGTACTGCTCAAGCTCCGCGTCCGGCAACTTCGGTATATCGATTCCCGGTGCACTTGGTCTGGAGGGGCGTGGTTTCCTTGTACCAAGGTGCGCCTTGTCAACGTCAACAGCAACAATCCCCCGCTGCTTCGATAACTCGTTGCCCTGGGCACGCTGAATCGACGCTTGATCTAGTCGGATCCAAGGGTATTTGCGCTTTAAGGCACCCATCGAGCTTTCGATGTCCCGCTGCGCGCTCGTGGCAACTTCCTTGTAGAGATCACCGGCTAGTTGATCAGTTGGTTCGAGTTGGAGCGCATTCGCGACTTCAATAGTTATCTGTGCCCGCAGCTGGACGCGAGCACACAATTCCTCTTTCAGATAACTATTAACGTCGATATCAAGGTGTCCACCTTGCCCGCGCGAACCGATTAGTTTTCTTAGTCGCGCCTCAACGGTCGGCAAGAGTTGCTCCGACCGTTGGCTGAACTCTGGATCGATCCGCCCCTTGATCCGCTGCAATGTGTGAGCGTCCAACACCTTAATGCCTAGTACCCGAGTTAGCTAGTTGCGCACGCTGGGCTTTCGCACCCTCGGACATGCACACCTAGCCGGAAGTCGGACGGCGCGATCCTGGGGCGTTTGCGGGGCTGGATTGTTTCGTACCTTTTTCATACTCCCCCTTGCCGTTAATCTCTAAGTCATTGATTATTGGTGGGCGGTACTGGGATCGAACCAGTGGCCCCTGCCTTGTGAAGGCAGTGCTCTACCGCTGAGCTAACCGCCCCTTGAGAGGGAAGCGAATTCTAGCATCGGCTCAGTTGTTACGGCAGCCCGCAGTGAGTATGACCGTATCCGCTCGCGGAAGCGCCTCTGCCGTTCGCGTCGTATATCCAATGACCGGTTCTTATCGTCCGTACGGCCTATCGACAAGCCGCATCGCGCGTATCAGACTCGTGCAAGGCGCTTATGGCACGGGTTGATAGGGGCGCGCACCGTAATGTGATGCTCGCATGCTGTGCTGGATACGGGCTTGGCGCATTCAATCCGTTACGGTCGCACCAGGTTGAAATCAGGCGCTAAATTTGCGTACTTTGTTATCGGAAGTGTGAATTGCTTAACGTCACTGGGATATGGATAATCGAAGAATCAAAAGGTTAGGTCTGAACGTCCAGCGTCGCGAGCCTGTATTTTCGAATCAGACCATGACTGCAGGCCAGTAATGCACAGCGACCCGAGTCAAAACCCCTGAACCCCACCTAATGGATAGCAAGGACCTACCGATCAATCAGGCGCGGGTATCCGCACCCCCCGCGTCGAGTAATGAGCCGCACTTCGGC
>Ga0326597_10012938_pt1 | contig 10988 bp, 9 predicted proteins | sample RVTome_12_FD_203789 | JGI IMG/M metagenome (GOLD analysis project Ga0326597, IMG submission 203789) | Soil microbial communities from uranium-contaminated site in the Upper Colorado River Basin, Wyoming, United States - RVT100D185 | ecosystem: Environmental > Terrestrial > Soil > Contaminated >... | reverse complement strand
TGCCGTCCGTCGACCGCTTTGAGGACACGAACCAATCGTTTTGCGAGTCCTGCGTCCAATTGCCGAGGCCACTCTCAAAGCTATCAACAAATCCGCTCCCGCCCCCGGGAGGAGGCGGTAGAGGAGCATCCTCTACGAGTATCGTTGCGCTGTCGCTTGCCGAAAGGCCTCCGTCGTCCAAGACGGTCAGCGTGGCGGTGTATGTGCCGGCCAACGTATAGGCATGCGACGCCGAGACCCCGCTTAGAGTTGCGCCGTCCCCAAAATCCCACGCGTAAGAAACTATCGTTCCGTCGGTGTCGGAAGAGCCCGAGCCGTCAAACTGGATAGTGTCGCCAACAATACCGCTTTGGTCGGGTCCGGCATTTGCCGTAGGCGCCGTATTTGCGGGAGGATCTTCCGGCGGAGGTGGAGGTGGAGGTGGAGGTGGAGGTGGAGGTTCGCTTCCGCTCCAAAGCATGGATAGATTGTCGACTTGAAGCACTCTCTCGGGGTGTTTCACCGACGGGTCCGTGTGGCCATCTCCGAGCGCCTCGCCCGTTGAAATAAGGGCGTCGCGCACTTCAGTCCACAAAGCGCTGGGAAACGCCGCAAGGTACAGCGCGGCGGCCCCCGCCACATGAGGCGAGGCCATGCTCGTGCCGCTTATCGCGTTGTAGCCATTCGAAAGCCACGTGGAGTAAATGCCGACACCTGGCGCGCCGATGTCGACGGGAACTCCCCAGTTGCTGAAGGAGGCAAAGGTGTCGTCCGCGCCGTAGGAGGTGCCCGGACCCGCGCCACCCGGCGCGCCGTCGGAATCCGCGAGCGCGGAAACGGTGATAACGGCGTCGTCATACGCTGCCGGCACAAACTGCGCCGCATCCGAGCCGCTGTTTCCTGCGGCAACCACGACCGTGACGCCCGCGTCGCGGGCGCGGCAGATGGCCTTGTGCAAGGCGTCATTGTTTGAGTTGCCACAGTTGTTGTCCGAGACACCACTCCCGCCTAAGGAAAGATTTGCCACCTGTATCGGGCCGCCGTTTGCGGGCGCATTTGCGGTCACGAAATCCAATCCGCAAATGACGGACGACCATGTGCCGCTCCCGTTTCTGTCCAAGACGCGCACCGCCCAGAGTTTTGCTTCCGGCGCAACGCCCACAACGCCCACGTTGTTGTTCAAGGCCGCGATCGTGCCCGCGACGTGCGTGCCGTGCCCGTTTTGGTCGGAGTATCCGCCGCTTGCCCTGATGCATTTGACGCCACCGGCGATATTTCCCGCAAGGTCGGGATGGTCTAGAAGGATGCCGGTGTCGACAACCGCAACGTGGACGCCGGCGCCCGTAGCAATCCCTTCCGCGTCGATGCGATCAATGCCGCTGGGAAGCGCCTGCGATTGCACCTGCACAGGATTCGAGTTGTGCGATTCTTCAGATGGCGGAGGCGTGGCTCCCCGCTCCCGCCTCCCCGACGCTCTTTCGAGGCGCGCAGGGTTTTCTGCTATCGAAACGATCCTGTCTTCGCTCACGAACGCGACGCGCGGGTCATTTTTCAAAGAGTCGAGTTCTGCTTCCGAAAAACGCGCCGAAAATCCCTGCATAACGTGCCGGTACGAATCTATCTTCTCGCCGCGTACTTTGCCGATGAGCTCGTTTTCCGCAGATTCTACATTCTCTACCCCGTCTTTAAATACCACGATGTACTGCCCGGCTATCCGTGCATCTCGCGCGTCTTGCGCCGCACCGTACTCTTCCCGCAGATCGGCGTGTACAAAAACAGCAACAAAAGCAAACAGAAGCATCAAACACGCCGCGAACACGAGTGCAAGACCTTTGGATATTTTCACCATATGTTCATATATCGTATCACACCTCTATTTGGACTCCTAGAGATTGCTCTTGGTTGTAGAAGCAAAGTGATAATGTCCTACCTGTACAAAGTGATTCTGTCCTAGTGGCCTAAAAGGTCGGTGTGCTGTGGAGATTAGCGGTCTAATCTCACACACATGTCCGAAGCATCAATCACCATGTGACACCAAGGGGTACCCTTGGTGGTTACAATTAGCGCAAGGTTACACCTCTTCACTTCGGGCCAGGCAGAATTGAACTGCCGCTTCACCCACCCCATGGGCGTGGACTACCACTATCCGATGGCCCGCTGTGCAACTAATATATACGAAAGATTATCCTCACGTTTACGTTCTTTCCCTTTGTCGGGCCGCCGGGAGTCGAACCCGGACCGCACGAACCCGAATCGTGCACACTACCATTATGCTACGGCCCGACAAAAGGCAGAACCCCAAAGCGTGCATACTGCCACTGTACTAAGGGCGCGGGTGATACATAGTATGCCAGAAGAAGGTCTCCCGACAACCACTCACCTACGTTGCGCGTGCACTGCAACTGCCTGTGAGACATTCTTAAAGAATGACCCTACCGCTCCAATAGCTAAAATAATGGTGAGGAATGTCCCAAGCGGATGGATAAAATATAATATTCCAACTGCAAGTGCAGACCAAATGCCTGTACACCATATGCACTCGAGTAATTCGGAAACCGTTCGCCGCGGCCCGCGCTGGGGTTTTGTATACGATACTTGACCACCCTCCCCTTGCGCACTATCCACATCAAGAAACCACAATCGAACAAACAAAAATATCTTGTCGTATGAGAGGAGTCGAATGAGGCGAAACGTTGCAAGTCCGAGTATAGCAATGTCAAATGTAGAAATGCTATACACCCACCCAGTCGTTCCAAAAATGTCACTAATCGCCCAAAATCCCAACACGGCGATACCAAGAAAGGCAATCGAGAAAATTGCATTCCAGTGATCTTGCTCTTTATATTTGTGTTTCATGTTATCTGAAATCTATATGTCACACCGCCCGTAGTATATACTATAGTATATACTACTGACCCTCTTGCCGCGGTCGCATGAGAGGAAAAAGTTGTGCTTCTCGAATACTTTTGCCAGCAAGAAAGCTAAATAGCCGTTCAGAAACACCAAAGCCAAATGTCGGCGGCATGCCATACTCCATTGCTTCAACATAGTCAAAGTCCGCCATTTGCGCTTCTTCATCTCCCTTGTCGCGTAGCGCCTGCTGATGCTCGAACCGCTCTCGCTGATCAAGGGGGTCGTTTAACTCGTTAAACGCCTTCCCTACCTCACTGCCTCCAATAAGTATCTGAAACCTATCAACCACGCGTGGATCATCGGCACTTTTTTTGGCGAGCGGCTCAAGGTACACGGGTATGCCTGTAAGAATTGCAGGGCCTCCAATGGTTTTTCTCACCTTCTTCCAAAGCAGATCAACGCCCCTGCCAACATCGCTACCCTCTTCCAAAGAAATTCCTTCTTTTGTAAGGCACTCTTCAATGGTTTTTCTGTCGACGGTGCGCGGGTCAAATCCATACCGCTCCTCTATAAGCGCGTTAAAGTCATACTCCTCCCACTCTTTACCAAGATCAACATCAAACTCGCCTATTTTAAAAATGAGTGTGCCAAACGTCTGCTCTGCAACCGCGCGATACAACTGTATTACCGTTGCCATACCTTTGTGCGCGTCTTGATATGCCTCGTAAAACTCAAAGTGCATGTAATCCTGCGCGTGTTCGTGTGACATTCCTTCATTTCGAAATACCCTCCCAATTTCAAACACCTTCGGTATGCCGCCAATAATGAGCTTCTTGTGCCACAGTTCGGTGGATATGCGAAGATACACATCCATGTCGAGCGCTCGATGGTGCGTGATGAACGGACGCGCCTCTGCCCCGCCTGTCTTCGTCTCAAGTATCGGCGTGTGCACTTCCACAAAGTCCCTCTTTAGCATAAATGAGCGCACGGCATTCCAAAATATAGAGCGCTTTCTGACGAGGTCGGCCGTACCCTCGTCAAGAAGCATGTCGAGATACCGTTTTCGATATCGTTCGTCTTCGTCCTTGAGCCCATACCACTCATCAGGTACGGGGCGGATACTCTTTGCGAGCATCTTCCACTTTTGCGCCAAAACACTCTTTTCCCCCACCTTGGTTACAAATGCATGCCCCCGGCACTCAATAAAATCCCCCTCATCAACTGTCTCCAAAAAAAGATCAAACGTGCCCTTGGGAAGAACATCAGCGCGCAAAAACACCTGTATGCGCGCAGAGCCGTCGTATATATCCACAAAGGCGGACTTCCCATGCTCCCGTATGCTCATCACACGCCCCGCCAATGTCTTCTTTGTTTCTTTTTGAGAAAGTTTATCAAAGGTATCAATAAACTTTTGGATGGAAATATTGCGATCCGTGTGAGCAGGATACGGATCCATTTTGTATTCGCGAAGTTTGTCTATCTTTTTCAGGCGTTCTCGGCGATATTCTTCAATTGCAGTCATGTTGCTGTAATTCTACAGAAAATATCCCCCTCGGCAATCGCATTATGAGTACTTGGGGACTTGAGTACTTGGGTACCTGGGTGCTTGGGGACTTGAGTTTCCAAGCATGGCGAAGCGAGCATTTCCTACTTCACGCTCGTAATCTTGTACTTCTGTTTTCCCTTCGGCGTCTCAAATTCAAAAACGCCTCCCTTTTTCTCCCCCATCATCGCGGCGCCAAGTGGAGAAAGGTGCGATATTTTGCGCTCTTGCATATTTGCCTCCGCCGATCCGACAATCTCATACGTGTACTCCTCTTTTTCGCCTTGCTTTTGGATTGAAACAATACTGCCGAGCGTTACCGTATTTCCTTTTTTGTTGGGTGAGATAATTTGTGCACGAGAAAGTAATTCTTCTATTTGTCGAATACGCTCCTCTGTTGCCGCCTGTAGGTCACGCGCTTCTTGGTACTCGGCATTTTCAGATAAGTCCCCGAGCGAGCGGGCGTATTCGAGTTGTTCAGCGATCTCACGGCGACGCTCCGTCTTTAGGTGTGCAAGCTCGCCTGTAAGCTCGTTAAACTTCTCCTGCGTTAAATAATTCTCCTCCTCGTTCATAGTGCGCACTATTGTATCTCATCCACAAAAAAAGCAAAGGGGTCTTGAAAAGTGGTAGAAAAACGGCGCCTATTACTACTCTACATATTCTGCTTTTTCATTTATCATCCACTCGAAAAACGAGCGCATAGCCGGCGCCGCTCCAGCAAGAGTCCCTGCCGGTGCGCGTTCCAAAACAGTCGCAAATGCGTACTGCGGATTATCTGCCGGCCAAAATCCAATAACCCATGAGTGCATGAGTCTATTTCCTGCCCCCACTTCTGCCGTTCCTGTCTTCCCTGCAATAGGAAGTCCTGCAATCGCGAGTGACTGTGCCGTCCCGTTTGCCGAGGTAACTGCAAGCCGCATACCATCACGCACAACCTTTAAGACGCCCTCGTCAATAGCAACAAATTCTTTATCCACTTTTTGCGTTTTTAAAATATGCGGTGTGAGAAGCCATCCGCCGTTTGCAAATACGGCACTTACCCGCGCCATTTGAAGCGGCGTTACTTGGAAACCATACTGCCCGATAGATGTGTTATATGTATCTCCAATTCTCCACTCATCTCCCTCAAACATCCTTGCCTTCCACTCTGGTGTTGGTACGGTACCTGTCACCTCACCTAGAAACGGCGACCCGGTATCCTTCCCGAGGCCAAATAGCTGTGCATACTCATCAAGGCGTAGAATGCCAAGGCCCTCTTGCCCCGCATAGCCGCCGCCAATCGAAAAGAAATATACATCTGACGAAACAGCAATTGCCTCACGCATGTCTGTCCATCCGTGAGCTCGCCAGTCACGAATTATTGTTGGCTGCGGTGGATTATATGGGTTTGGAATGGATATGTATCCGATACTTTCTATTTCCTTCTCTGGAGAAATAATTCCCTCCGCAAGAGCGCCTGCAGCAAAAATTGGTTTAACAATTGAACCAGGCGCATATGCTCCCGAGACCGCACGATTTAAAAATGGCTCCCGCACGTCTGTTGTGTAGCTCGCAAGCGCTGTGGTGTCCCCGTCTGAAAGTAGTTGAGAGTCAAATTCGGGGAAACTTACCAGCGCGATAATCTCTCCTGTACGTACATCCATAATAACGGACGCTCCTCCCAAAAAGCCGTGTATGCGCGCGTGCTTTGAGAGTATTTCGTACAATTTGCTCTGCAATTCTGCGTCAATCGAGAGTGTAATACTCTCTCCATTTATTGCTGGTTCGATAATATGTTCTCGATACGTTTCCCCAAGTGCGTCAATCTCCACAAGCTTGCGCCCATTTGCACCTCTTAGTATGTTGTCAAAAAGCGCCTCGGCACCCGATATCCCCGCAATCTCTTCTCTCCACCACGTTCCCCCGACATCCTTCCTCGGATAACGAACAAACCCTAGTATATGCGAGAGGCCAGAGAAATTACTAAAGCGGCGGTTCGCATACTCCTCACTGCCTTCTTCATTCCAAACAAGCTCTTCTCCTGTCCTGTCATAGATGACCCCGCGCGAGGCGAATACAAGAGTTTGTGCAAGACGATTGTTTTGGGATATCTCTTCGTAGGTTGCGCCGCTAACCACTTGGAGCATAAAAGCGCGAGCGCCAAACAAAATAATTGCAAAGGCAAACAAAATGCCAACAAAAAGGATTGCAGTAAACCCAACTGGACGCTCGACCCTCCCCTCCATCTGCCCCGGATCCAAGAGCGGCAAGTTTGAGGAATCAAGAAAAATTTCATCCGGGTTTACCTCATATCCTCGAGTTCGACGAGAGAAGAATATATTCCATACGCGCTTACGTGACGGTCTGACCATGCCCGCAGTGTACCGTAAAAGAAGACGGACGGCATCTTTGGTGCCGCAGGCAACCTAAAAGAAAAAAACTTTGAAAACACACTGCCCTAAAATTATCCAGACATATACCCGTAATAACTATTTTTCGGGGACTCTGGAGCGCGACGGCGCGAAGCGGAGGGAATTTTCAGCAGAAAATTCCCGACCCCGAAAAATAGTTATACGGGTAGAAGCGGAAGATTATTTCTCATCACCGCATCCACTGTCTGCGTATGGGCTCAAACCCCCAAGCGAGCACGAGCGCTATGAGCGTGGCAGGAAATGGAATCCCCCATGGCCCATTAAACACATCACCTTCTGTATGGGGAAGATATAAAAAGTCGATAAGAATACCAAGTGGAATAATTTCCCAAGCAGAAAAGCGTAGGGCAAGAACTCCCGCAATAATGAGTGGCACCCATGGCGGGGCAAACAGGACACTTGCATATGCGCTGACTGCTAAGATAATGCGCACCATATATTATTACCGGCGCACAGCGCGCACAAACGAAAGTGAGGAGATATTAAACGGCATACCAATATATATTGTATAAATCGCATCGACCGGCTTCAGGGCAGCATGCTCTACATAACCGAGCAAAAACGGCGACCCGGCAAGGTATACGGGATCCCCTTCCACAATTGAAATTCCCCGCGGCACTTCTATGGTCGCATTTTGGCTTCCTCTGCCTTCGGCAACAAACGCTTCCTCCCCCACGCGGACATCCGTTTGAACTCCCGGCGCAAAGAATAACTGAACAAGTGACTGACTCGAGTCCACATCAGCAACAATGCCTATGACAACCTCTCCCGGTGCAACAACAATATCTCCCACTGCTACCGCATCGTCAGAGCCCGCCCCTAGCATAACGGTACCGTAGGGCGAAGCTGTGGCGCGCGAGATAATCCGCGTTGATATTCCACCTTCATATTCGGACGCCACAGTAATGAGTCCCTTGAGTGCCGTGTTTTCAGCGCGCAGTACGGTATTTTCTGTTTTAAGCGTCGTCAGCGCCCGCACCTCTTCGCGCAATGCCTCGTTTTCATTGCGAAGTGCAGCGCGTGAGGAAAATATATCGGACGAGAATATTCTATTCTGCGCACTGTTTGTCACTTGCAAAATTGCCGCGACACTTGTACGTGCAAAGGATCGCACAGCGCCACCGGAGAAAATGTCTATACTCACCACAACGGCGGCAAGAACAGTCACTGCAAAAAGCGCCTTGGTGGGACGGCGCGTGTTATGTCGTTGGAATGAGTTCATCGTCTGCCGTTAGGAGCACCTCGCGGTACGCATCCATGTCGTCAAGAATAATGCCGGTGCCTCGTACGACTGCAGTGAGCGGGTCGTCCGCCATTTTTACTGAAACGCCGAGCGCTTCAGAGAACAAGTCGGGAAGCCCACGTAGGAGTGCCCCTCCTCCCGCTACATAGACGCCATTTTGCATTATATCTGCGAGTACTTCTGGCGGCGTTGTCTCAATTACCACTTTTGCCGCATCAATGATTTCTTCAATTGAGTGTGCAATTGCCGCGCGCACATCATCGTCCGTAAGAATGAGTTCCCTCGGGAGTCCCGTAACTAAATCGCGGCCGCGCACCATAATATGTGATGGCTCACCCGATTTTATGACTGACCCAACAGCAATTTTTACCTCCTCGGCACTTTTCTCCCCAATAAGTATTTTGCACTCGCTCCGTATGTATGCCGTTATGTCGGCATTAATATGGTCCCCCGCCACGCGTACATTATGTGAGTTCACAATACCGCCAAGCGAAATAACCCCTATATCAGTCGTGCCGCCGCCGATGTCAATCACCATACTCCCCGTTGGCTCATGGACAGGAAGGCGCAGGCCAATAGCGGCCGCCATTGGCTCCTCTACAATATGAACTTCCCGCGCGCCGGCATTTCGCGTTGCATCACGGACTGCGCGTACCTCAACCGACGTGATGCCGGATGGCACGCCAACTATCACGCGCGGGCCGAGTAATTTTGAATAGCCACCCTGTGCTTTCTTCAGCAAATAGGCAATCATCTCCTCGGTCACTTCAAAATCAGAAACGACCCCATCTACGAGCGGTTGTACGGCGGTAATATGAGCCGGTGTTCTCCCAAGCATTTCTTTTGCTTGCGCACCGATAGCGACTACTTGTCCCGTCTTTTGATTTATTGCGACAATGGAGGGTTCATTAATAACAATGCCGCGTCCCTTTACATAGACGAGTGTATTTGCCGTCCCAAGATCAATGCCGATGTCGTTCGATAAGAAACCTAAAATGCGCTCCGAAATTCTACCAAATGTCCTGCTTATTTTGCTCATACTTTTTCATTATTTTTCCCCCGCGAGATCTTCTATGAGCGTACGTTCCGGCTTTAGCTGTACAGTACCGGTTGCCCTATCAATAATTTCAATTCCCCCCTCATTAATTGTCTTCTCGCTTATGACAAGCCGCTTTGGAATGCCAATTAAATCGCTGTCTGCAAATTTCTCGCCCGCACGAACATCGCGATCGTCAAAAAGTACCGTAACCCCACGTTCACTCAGTTCCGCATAAATGCGTTCTGCCTCTTTACTCACCTCTTCGTTTCCATTTGAAAGCGCCACGAGATGCACACCAAAGGGAGCTATCTCGCTCGGCCAGACAATCCCCTTTTGATCGGCAAGTGCTTCAACAACCGTTCCCATAAGGCGCGTTGGGCCAATGCCGTAGCAACCCATGACAACTTCTTTCTCCTTCCCCGATTCGTCTTTATAGGTGAGACCAAGCGCTGACGAGAAACGTGTTCCTAATTTAAAAATGTTGCCAACCTCAATTGCCGAGTGTTTTTGCAGTGTATCCTTTGTAAGTTTGAGGTCTTCGAGTACTTCATCAGTATATACTTCTCCGTTCACCGCTATATGGTTCTCTTTAGAAACATAGATCGTATCTTCTCCGGCATCGGATATGGTCTGGAATTCGTGACTGTATTTTGAGAAGGGACCACCTGAGGCAAAAGTGGGATAGGTTATCGCCCCAATACCCATTCGATTGAACACCTTTTTATATGCCTTCATTGCTTTTTCATAAAATGCGTCAAGGTCTTCCTGTGTTGCATGAAACGAGTAGAGATCCTTCATAAGAAATTCGCGCCCCCGCAAGATGCCGCTCTTTGCGCGTTCTTCATTCCGAAATTTTGTCTGAATTTGATACGCATAAAATGGGAGGTCCCGATACGATGAGACGTACTGGTTTGCAATACGCGTCACTGCCTCTTCCTGTGTCCATCCAAATCCAACCTCGCCGCCTGCGGCAAGGGATGCCTTAAACCACACATCTTGCTCCCATCGGTCAGTTGCCTTCCAGAGCTCCGGGTTTTGAAGTGCGGTCATGAGTACCTCCTGCCCCCCAATTGCCTCCATCTCTTCCCGAATCACCCGCTCAATATTCCGTAAAACCTTGAGCCCTAAAGGCAAAAGCGAATATACGCCCGCCATTTCCTTATGAATATATCCGGCGCGAATGAGGAGGCGGGCATTCTTTGCCACCTCATCTTTTGGCGCTTCTTTGCGCGTTTTGGTGAAAAGTTCGGATTGTTTCATATCGTAGCAAAATAGTATCTGAAAGTGAGGGTTCGGTCAAAAGAATGCTCTCTGCTCCCATGCGAAAAATCGCCCCTTTTCCTGCCCATGATAGACAGTTGATATCCATCATTTTCTGCGCTGTTGGTACAAATCCAAAAACTATCCGGCAATACGAACGATATCGTTATACGTTACTGCAAGCATAAGAAGCAAAATGAGTGCAAAGCCGACTGTGTTGAGCACCTGAAACAATACCCGCGGAGTCACCCGACGCGTAATCGACTCAATAGCAACAAAAACAAGCCGCCCGCCATCGAGCGCCGGTATCGGTAAGAGATTTATTATTGCGAGATTCACCGAAATAAACGCCGCGAGACCAAGCACATAGCCAAGTCCATATCCTGTTGCATCTCCCACAATCGTTACCAGTCCGACAGGACCAACAACAGACGCGAGGTTGGCACCCCCCGTAAGTGCATCTTTTGCAAGATGATATAAACCAAAAAGGACGGTTGTAAATGCATTTGTTGTTTGCTGGACTGCTTCTACCATGGCCCCCGTAAGAGAGAGCCGCTTATTGGCGACAGAGGTAAGCGAGATGCCGAGAGCAGGTCGTCCTGACGCTTCTTCCAGAACGGCATGTGCGGGAATAATCGTCGCAGATGCAATACTCTC
>Ga0326597_10012937_pt1 | contig 10988 bp, 9 predicted proteins | sample RVTome_12_FD_203789 | JGI IMG/M metagenome (GOLD analysis project Ga0326597, IMG submission 203789) | Soil microbial communities from uranium-contaminated site in the Upper Colorado River Basin, Wyoming, United States - RVT100D185 | ecosystem: Environmental > Terrestrial > Soil > Contaminated >... | reverse complement strand
ATCAGAGGTCGAAGAAGTCGGCTGAGTCGCCCTCGAGATAGCGCCGGAGAGCCTTCTCAGTGTCTCCTCGATTTTCTCGGTCATCCTTGCCCTCGACTCGCCACCCCTTGAGGATGGCCTCGACGTAGGTCCATTTGCGCACGTTGTTGCGGACGGCGATCTGGATCGCTTCTTCGATCCAGCGCTCCGGATAGTCGTTCTCCGCTTCCTGGAGCGTCTCGGAGATCATCGGCGTCAGCGGACCGATGTTCTGCTCATACAGCGTGAATACATTCGGGCGTTCGAGCCGCAATTCTACTGGCATCCTCGGATCACCGCTCGGCCGCCAGCTCCCGCTTTCCAAGGCGGCCGCGCCGGCCCTGCCTTTGGCGGTGTTCAGGAATATATAGGTCTGCTCGAGGCCGTCTTGGAGCGGGCCCACGCGAAGCAGGGTCCCCCGCGCCACGGCCCGTTCCAGAGCTTCATCCAAGGCCTGCTCTTCGGATGCGCCTGGCATCTTCAGGCCCTTCATCAATAGCTCGTCTTCTGCGATCTCGTCGCGCCGGATGTAGCGAAAGCGGCCTTCTCGGGCGGCCAGAGCCCAAAACGTGTAGAGTGTGACCTTGAGCTCACCCAGGTGATCGATCGCCGGCAGGATTTCGCTGAAGAACGAGCTGGGGATCGGCGTCAGCGGGATCTTGCCTGAGGCAAAGCCGGCGAAGCCTCCGGACGACTTCACCTGTGATCCGCCTTCTCATGCATCCGGCTAGTCGGCCTGCGCCAGCTCGGGGCGGCGTGTGGCGGCATTCTCGAATTTGGCCAGAGAGCGCCGGAAGACAAGCTCGATCCCGGAGTGCGTCGGCCCATTGCGATGCTTGGCGACGATGATCTCGGCGACGTTCTGCTTGAGGGTGTCTGTTTCATACTGGTCGGGCCGATAGATGAACATCACGATGTCGGCGTCCTGCTCCAGACTGCCAGATTCTCGCAGGTCGGACAACATCGGGCGCTTATCGGCGCGTTGTTCGACCGCCCGGGAAAGCTGAGCGGCGGCCAGGACCGGAACGCGTAGCTCTCGGGCCAGGACCTTCAGGTTGCGCGAGATGTATGAAACCTCCTGGACCCGATTCTCGCTGCGAGTGTCGCCGGTCATGAGCTGGAGATAGTCGACGACGACCAAATCGAGCCCGACCTCCATGTGGAGGCGGCGGCACTTTGTTCGGAGCTGCAGCGGGGTGATCGCCGGCGTGTCATCCAGATAGATGCCGGTGTCACTCAAGGCGCTGACCGCCTGGGTGAACAGCGGCCACTCGTCGTCGGCGATGTCGCCCGAACGCAGGCGTTGTGAATCGATCCCGGTCTCTTGCGCCACCAGGCGCTGCACGAGTTGCTCGTTGGACATCTCGAGCGAGAAGAGCGCGACGTGCTTCTTGTGAAGCTGAGCGGCGTTCTTGGCGGCTGATATGCAGAACCCCGACTTCCCCTGCGCCGGCCGCCCGGCGATGATCAAGAGGTCGCTGGGCTGCATCCCGCCTAGGAGCCGGTCGAGATCGATGAAGCCGGTCGGGACGCCGAGCGTCTCATCCCGATGTCGCGCAAGATAGTCGATCCTGTCGTAGTACTCACTCAACACCTGGCGGATCGGCTGGAGCTGGTGGGCCAGTCGCCGCTCACTCACACCAAATACGGCCTTCTCTGAATCGTTGATGACCTCTTCGATGTCGACATCGGACTGGTAGGCTAACCGAGCGATCTGGTTGGCCGCCTCCAGCAGCCTGCGGCGAGTCGCCGCCTCATCCACCATCTGGGCATAGGCCACGGAATGCAGAGTCGAGGGGACATTGTTGATGAGCGCCGTCAAGTAGGCGGGGCCCCCGACCTCATCGAGCTTGGACTGGCGCTCGAGCTCCTCGGAGACGGTCAGGATATCCAGGGGCTGCCGTTGCTCCTGCAGGCGGGTGAATGCCTCCCAGATCCAACGATTGCGAAAGAGGAAAAAATCGTCGGGCGATAGAATCTGGGCGACGTCGAAGAAGACCTCGGGATTCATCATCACCGCGCCCAGGACGGCTTCCTCTGCCTCGCGATGATGAGGCAGCACGCCCGTCTGGCGGCCGTCGCCGGTGGAGTCCGTGGTTGGGGGTGAAGAGAATTCGATGTCGGTCAACCCGGGGTACTCGCGGGAATAGAGTGATTCGCGTACGAGACCTGGCAAGTGGCCCTATCTGAACAAATGGGTGATTCGGGATGCGTCCCGGCCGGAGGGACGCGGGCGTTCATGCGTGGGACGCCGTCATTCTTCCGAATCGCCGGGGTCCGATTCCATGCCGTCGAGGTCGATCGAATCAATGAAATCTTTGAAGACCTCGAGCCTCTCGTCCGCCCCCTCGCCGGTTTCACCGGCCTCGATATCGGCTTCGGGTTCAGTCGATGCCTCTTGCATCACGTTCTCTGCGACAAATACCGGGACGTGCACGCGGACGGAAAGAGCCAAGGCATCCGATGGCCGGGAGTCGATCTCGACCTCTCGGCCGTCCACCCGGAGAACGATTCGAGCGTAGAAAACATCGTCGCGGAGTTCGGTGATGTTTATCCGAAGGACTTCGGCGCCGAGTGTCTGGAGGACATTGCGTAGCAGGTCGTGAGTGAGTGGACGGAGGACTTCTGTCTCCTGCAGGCTTACGGTGATGGCCTCGGCTTCGTAGGGGCCGATCCAGATGGGGAGAAACCGCTCGGAGTCGATGTCTTTCAAGATCACGATCCGGTGCTGGGACATCAAGCTGACCCGGATGCTGTCGATTTCTACTTCAACCATCCCTTCGAACATCCCCTCCGGCCTCCATCTCTCTTCAGAACTTACTTGAACCGGCCGGTCCACGTGCAAGACCACCGGTGAGAGGCTGCCAGGCTATGCCCTTCAGATGTATCGACATGGGTTCATCGACAGTTTGCAGACGACGAGGGCATTCTACCACATGTGAGTTGGGAGCCGCGTCGGCGCTCTCCCGTCGGGTTTCGCCGTATCATAACCGGTACAGATGGGGTTTGAAGGCCCATGGCTGGGTCGGCATCTGCCATCTAACTCTTGATGGAGAGCTACTCCCCGCTGAATGTGAGCCGGAACCTTTCGGGTATGATTTGGGACGCTTTTGGGGCTCGAGTGCGCGCCGATTCTGAAGGAAGCTTGATGGCTTTTGAGCAACTGTTCTCCCCTAGAGGGGTCGCCGTGATCGGTGCCTCCCGTAACCCGACCAAGCTTGGCTACGGTGTTGCGAGGAACCTGGTCAGGTCCGGCTACGCCGGCGGGTTGTACTTCGTGAACCCGCTGCCGGGTCAACTCTTCGACCGGCCGGTTTACACGGACGTGGCCAGCGTTCCGGATCCTGTCGATCTGGCGGTCGTGATCATCCCGGCGGAGGCCGTCCCGGGTGCGATAGAGGCATGCGGAGAGCGCGGGATCAAGATGGTCATCGTCTGCGCGGGAGGCTTCCGTGAGACGGGGCCGGAGGGAGCTGCGCTGGAGGCCCGCTGCATGGAGATCGCCGGTCGATACGGGCTGCGAATCCTCGGGCCGAACTGCATCGGATATCTTGACACCCATCTTCCAATCGATACGACCTTCCTGCCCCTGCCGGGGCCAATCCCAGGCGACATCGCGTTCCTGTCGCACTCCGGCGCCATTTGCGAGGCGGTCATCGATTGGGCGCGCGGCCAGGGCTTCGGTCTCTCGCGGTTGGTCAGCCTCGGCAACCAGATGGATCTGACCGAATCGGACCTGCTCCTGCCTGTGGCCAATGATCCAAACACGCGCGTGGTTGTCATGTACCTGGAAGGCGTGGAAGACGGACGGGCGTTTGTCGAGCGGGCACGTGCGGTCACGCGGGCAAAGCCGGTCGTGGCGATCAAGGTCGGGCGGTCGGCGTCGGGGCGGGCTGCGGTCGCTTCCCACACCGGGGCGATGGCCGGCCAAGACGTGGCGTATTCCGCCGCTTTTCGAAAGGCCGGCGTCATCCGGTCATCGACAAGTGAGGAGACCTTCGACTGGGCGCGGGCGCTCGCCTGGTGCCCTCTGCCAGGTGGCAGACGGATGGCTGTCCTGACGAACGCCGGAGGTCCAGGGGCAATCGCCGTCGACGCACTCGAGGCCAACGGCCTGGATCAGGCCAGCCTGTCGTTAGAGACGGTTTCGAAACTGCGGACGCTGCTCCCTTCGGCCGCCAACGTGCACAACCCTGTCGACATGCTGGCCTCTGCCGGCTCTGGCGAGTACGCCGGGTGTCTTTCCGCCCTGCTCGAAGACGACGGTGTGGACGGGGTGATGGTCATATTACCGCCGCCGCCGATGTCCACGGCAGCCGAAGTCGCCGGGGCGATCATCCCCCTGATCCGGTCCACGACCAAGCCGGTGGTTGTCGCGCTCATGGGGGAGGAACTCATCGCGCAAGCGGCGCGCTTGTTCCGCCAGGCGCACGTACCCGATTACAGGTTCCCCGAACGCGCCGCCACGGCGCTCAAAGTCCTGGCCGAGCGGGCGGAGCAACTGGCTTCGCCCGAAGAAGCCGACTGGGTGCCGGATGGGATTGACGCGGAACGTGTCCGGAAGCTCATGTCAACGTGCGACCCTTCACCCTCAGGGTTTGTTGGGGGTTCGGTTGCCGCCGAAATCTTGCGTGGCTACGGGTTGAAGTGCGCGCCCCAAGCTGTCGTCGGAACAGCGGAAGAAGCCGTCTCGGCCGCCCATGCGCTCGGGTTCCCGGTTGCCCTCAAAGTCGAGTCCGCCGAGGTCACGCATAAGAGCGACATCGGCGGCGTGGTTCTCGAACTGGCTGATGATGAGTCGGTCGCCGACGCCTTCGCGGCAGTTACGCGCTCTGTCGGCGCCGACGGAGATGTGGGCCGAGAGCATCGCGCCCTTGTTCAGCGTATGGTTGATGCAGGCCAGGAGGTCATCCTGGGGATGGTTCGTGACGCGCAGTTCGGTCCGTTGGTGATGTTCGGGTCGGGGGGTGTGGAGGTCGAAGGATTGAATGATGTCGCCTTCGCGCTGGCTCCCCTCAGTCGCGCTGAAGCGGACCGGATGATGGAATCCACATGGGCGGGGCGTCGACTGCGCGGCTATCGGAACATCCCGCCGGGTGATCGTGAAGCGGTCCTCGAGGCGCTCGTTCGATTGGGGCAACTCGGGATGGATAACCCCCAGGTGATGGAGGTCGAGGTCAATCCGCTGAGGGTGTACCCCGTCGGTCAGGGGGCGGTGGTGCTCGACGCGCGCTTGAGGCTGGATCGGGCTTGATGCGCTTTCCCCGGCGATTTATCCGCGGGCCAGGGCGACAGCTAGTTCGGCGGCGATGACGGCGTTGTTCCGCAAGAGTGCCAGATTGGCCCGCAGGGTTGCCCCGTCCGTCAGCTCTACAAGCCTGCTCAGGATATAGGGCGTGATCGCTTTCCCGGCGACTCCGGCGGCGCTCGCATCGGCCTCGGCCTGAGCCAGCGCGGTCTCGATCTCCTCCGCCGGGATGGCTGCGCCCTCAGGGCAGGGGACGCAGATCAGGGCTCCTCGCGACGGCGAGATCCGCCAATGAACCTTCAAAAGCTCGGCGGCCTCTTCAGCCGACCGGACCGAGCAGGTGGTAGAGAGTCCGCTGCTCTTGCTGAAAAAAGACGGAAACTCGTCGGTCTCCCAACCAATGACGGGAACGCTGGCCGTTTCCAACCATTCCAGCGTCCGGGGCAAGTCAAGGATCGACTTGGCGCCGGAGCAGACGACTGCCACCGACGTCTGAGCAAGCTCAGGCAGGTCGGCCGAAACGTCTCCGGCGGAGCCCCGGTGAACCCCGCCGATCCCGCCAGTCGCCATCAAATGAACGCCTCCGCTATGGGCGACGACCATCGTCGCTGCAACTGTCGTCCCACCCAGACCGCCGCCTACGGAGACGGTCGCCAGGTCGCGCCGACTGACTTTTTCGACGTCGTCCGAAAGCGCGAGGCGTTCAAGCTCATCGGAGGTCAGACCTAGACTGATGTGACCGTCAACGACGGCGACGGTCGCCGGTTGGGCGGCATGCGAAAGGACCTCGAGCTCCATCCTGCGGGCTAGCTCGAGGTTTGCCGGGCGCGGCAGGCCGTGGGTGATGACTGTCGATTCCAACGCGACGACGGGCTTCCCGCTCGCAAGGGCGGACCGGACCGGATCGCTGACCCTCAACCAGCCAGGAAAGGCCACGTTCAGCGCAACTCGTTGTAGAGCAGTTCGAGAGACAGGTCTGAGGCCACGCTGCCTCGGCTGCGGAGGGTGTGTGCCGCGGCGGAGATCCCGAGCCGAACGGCCTCGTCCAACGGGATCTCATTGAGCAATGCAAAGAGGAGCGTGGCGGTCAACGCATCCCCGGCTCCCGTGGGATCGACGATCTCGGTCTGAAGCGCGGAGATGTGACCGTTTGAGTCTGCCGTGGCATAGCTGACGCCGAACTCGGCCATACTGATCACGGCGATCCCGACTCCCTGTGAGACCAGATAGCGCGCCGCATCGATCGCCCGTGACGGATCCGCGTGGGGCACCGGGCGCGGGCACAACGCTTCGGCCTCGGCCTCGTTGGGTGTGATGATCCAGAGGTCTTTCAAGTGGGGCTGAAGTCGGCGCGCCAGACTGACGGAGGTGGTATCGGCAACAACGGGTACCCGATTGCGCCGCGCGAGGGAGATCGCCGAAGCCAGGGTTTTTGGGGGTAGGTTGGCATCGATCACCAAGGCTGCGGCTTGCTTGAAGAGATGTCCGCAAGAGCGTAGGTGATTGGGTGTGATCGAGGCGACCGTCGGCATGTCGTCCAGCCCGAGGTGGAGCGTTCCCTGATCGTCCAGGACGGCCAGGTAGGCGCCGGTCCGGTGGCCTTCGAGGCGCAGGCAGTGGTCGACGTCGACACCCGCGGCCGAGGTCTCCCCCAAGACACGCTCTCCTTCGGGATCATCGCCGACGGCGGAGACCAGGACGGCGCGCATGCCGAGGCGGGCGAGGTTCTCGGCGATGTTGCGGGCCGATCCGCCGACGGAAGTGCGAAGAATGCCGGGATTGGAGGTGGCGTACTCGATCGGCCCCGAAACGCGACCGATGATGTCCAAACTGGCCGAGCCGATAACTAAGATCGGGTCGTCGTTGGTCGACTCGGGAATCACGCCTCACCGCCTGTCGTCTGAGACGGCATGAGCCCGGCGAGATGGACAAGCGCTGCCCGCAGGTCGGCGGGCGGTGGGCTGCCCTCACCGGCAAGCCCCTGTTCGAGCATGTCGCGCAGCCGCTCATGCATCATTCCGATCACGGCCAGGCATCGGCTGCGCGGGGCCGTTTCGATCTCACGCCACAGATCCAGTAGATCAGAGAACAGCGCTCGAGCGGATTCGCCGTCCGACCTAATATGTGTGCCCTGGAGCACCTCGTCTGAACGGGATCGCTTGGCCCGCTGCATGTCCAACCAGGCGGCGATCAGGGTCTCGCCCAAGGCCGGGGGTTCGTCCCCCCCAGTGTGACCGCCGACCTCCCATGTGCCGACGCCGACCCAGGCGAGCTCAAGTCCTTCATCCTGCAAGCGGCGACGCGCCTCCGGGGTGTGGAATCGCTCGGTCAGTTGGCGCCGAGGAATGTGCAGCGGCCTGGCGGCCTCCGAATGGGACTGGTCAGCGCCTTCGGCGACGGTCCATTCCCGGCTGGGTTGGAGTGCCATGAACTCCTCGATCGTGAGCGCGGAGACGAAGGCCATGATCTCGCGTGAAATGAGATCCTTGAGGTTGTCCGTCCATTTCCGTGGGCCTTCCTCGAACACAGCCTGACCATACGCCAGCCGCCGCACGGCCTCTTCGCTATATGGATAAGGGTCAGCCAGACTTCGAGGTTTGCCCCCGCTGAAAACGCGGAAGACCATCTGGGCCTCGCGAGCCCGAACCTCAATCCCATCTCGAGTGAGCGCGCGAACTTCGTCTACGTTGCGCAGTTGATCCCGCAAGTCGACGACATCACGCAGCCTTTCAAATCCCTCAATGAATGTCGACGATGTGGGGCCGATGACGCGTGGGATTCCGTCAATGTCTTCAATCATGGCGGCGAAGCCCAGGTTGACCTGGAGATTTCCGGGCCCGCCGATACCCAGGAGCGGATGCCTAAGGTCCAGGCTATGAAGTTCGCCGGTGTCGACGCGCAGGACGTCGTAGCCGATCCCGAAAAGTGAGGCTCTGAGATAATGCGAGGCAATGGAGAATTGCTCGAGTTCCAAGAGATCCATTAGGCTATGTGCGGCAATCCGGTAGCCCAACCACAGCCCGGCGGCAATGGGCATGAGACGGGTCAAGACACCTGGAGCGAAGAACGCCGAACCGAGATCCAGGATCGCGCCGAGAGGGAAGGGCAGGGAGGTCAGCCATATGGGCGAGGCTACGTTGTGAAGGTTGACGAGGGTAAGCAAAGACCACACCAGGCCAAACGAGCCGAGCACAAGGGCGAGGCGTAGGTTGGCGCCCTTGCGACCTCGATCGAGCAAGAACTCGAAGCTGGCGCTGATCAAGCCTCGGAGAGTCTGAGCGGGTCGCGGAAGGGCCTGCTGTCTCACAGCTTCCACCCCTCTTGCGGCTCCCCGCAGTCGTGATCCAAATCGGCGATTTCCTGCGCCGCCCGCTCGAGGCCGGCCGAGATCGACGTCCCTTCAATCCCGCTGCCTTCCTCGATGGATAGCCGCGCAGCCTGGCGGACGAGCAGTGAGACCGTCTCGCGCAGCGATGGCTGGTCGCCCTCATTCAGGCGGCTCCTCAAGCCGGCGGTGAGCGCCAGAGGCAGACGAAGTGGGCCGGCCCCTTTGCCCGGGTGTCCAGAAGCCTCGGTTGCGCCTTCAGACCCGGCAAGGGCGCTCTGGAGTGCGCCGGCCCAACGCTCCCGCCAGCGGCGCATACGTTCCTCACGAACTTCGCGCGGGAGGTAAAGACCGTACAGGCTGACGGACAGGACGCGCACGCCCCGAAGGTAGAGAAGCTCGAACTCGCGATTGATCACGCGACGGGTTCGACGATCATCGCCGGCCCCTTCCATGGCGTGGCTGGTCAGACGGGCCAAGATCTCATCCTGGATTGCTGCCAGGGGCGAAGTTACGCCGGGTGTGTCACTAAGAAGTTCTTCGAGCGGTCGATTCTTGACCCGGTCACGCCAGAGTTCGACCGCCAGCCGGAGTGGCAGATCGGTCCATGGGACGCCTTCGTCGTCGGCATGGGCCCTGCCGTATACGGCCCGCTCGGCCGCGCCAGAGTTGAACTCGAAAGGCGCAAGGTCGGCGATGCGTCCTTCGCGCGGCGGAGTCACATGGCCGGAGTCGAGCATGAAAGTCACTCTCAGATCGGTGGCAACGGGGATGCCGTCCTGGGTCAACGCCCATGAAGTGATTTGACCCGGCCCGGGCGCGCCGGCCGCCTCAGGCGAACCGCCGAGCCCGCGCACCTGCCGGCGCAGGTCGAGGGCCTCGGCCAGCCGCTCGCCCGGCTGGGTGAAGACCACCCCGGGACCCACAGCGCGCGTGAACTGGACATCCGTTCGCAGAACTGCCGCACTGGCGCTGTCGACGACGAGAACACCCGGCCCTTGACGATCTCGCTCGTCATGAGCGCTCCTGGCGCGCCCCTCGGTGATGAACACCACGGGACCTCTGGCCCCGACCGAGTGTCCGAGGAGTCTGTTAAAAGCGGCAGACCTTTGTTCCCATGTCCTCACCGGAAGGACGAACTGCGAGGCGAGAGCAAGCATGAGGAGAAGCGCGATCGCCGCCAGGGCGAGGTCGAGGATGAGGCTAGACACGGACCAGGTCTGGTTTGTGGCCTCGGCAGACCAGAGATAAACCGCGGTGAGAATAACGATGCCGAGGGCGGTTTGAACAGACGGTCGCCGGTGGAACGGGATGAAGTCCATCGAACGGTCATTGTATCCGAATGGGAATGTGGGTCAAACAACAGGAAGACGGTCACTTCCGCACCACCGGATTGGCGGCGTATCGTCCGCGTTCGTCCGTCTCCGGCGAGTGACTTGGCGAGCTAGGTGTTTGGTAGGGCTTGCCTTTGTAAGGATCACAGGATAACCTTGAGAACTAGGAGCGGCTACCCGGTGGCCGCCCGTCATTTCTGCCATGGTCACGCGTCAATCCGAACTACTTCGAGTCCTCGGCAGCTTGGCCGAGGAAATTCCTGACCCCGCCTGGGTGGCGCTGGTGGACTACAACGGGCTGATCGTAGCCTGTGTCCCTCCGGAGCCGGATGTGGAGCTAGAACGCATCTCGGCGATGACAGCCGCGGCGGTCATGATGGGGGAGAGAGTCCTCGACGAAATCGAAGGCGGTCAACTGCGTTTCGCCAGCATCGCCGGCGCAAAGCGCCAGCAGTTGACCATGGCATTGAGCAAGGATCGCCTGCTTTCGATCGGACTGGGGCCGGAAGTCCCGGCCCAGGCGACATTCGGTCCGGTCAGCCGGTGGGTACCGGAGTTAATGAAGGCGCTCAAGATGCGCTTCACCCGGGACTGAAGCCTCGACGCTCCCAGGTCCGCCGACTCACCTCGTTCCCCCCACAACGTTTCTCGACGGTTGCTCACCAACAGGTGAACTGAGCCGATCCACAACGATAAGCTATTCAAACGCATGTCATTGACTGGCGGGTTATGCCGGGCAATCAGAGCCCCGGCCGTTTGCTACAGGGCCGGGGTGGTATGGCGCTCTTGAGACTGAGAGAAGTGCGTAAGTGCGAGGTTAGCCGACGAGATGCAGAAAGGGGCTATTCATGTCTCCAACCGACCAGACTCCGCTCCATGCACTCATGACAATGTCCGCATCCGGAACATAACGGGGCGCCGCATTGGCGGCAGCCAAGGGGGCCATCGTCGAGAAGCTGAACGACAAACAGAAGTCCTGTCGATGCCAGCAAGAACCACCACATTCCTGTCCCTCCTCACGGGCGCCTCCGTTCCCGCGCGCCCGCTGGTTTCATCATAGGAC
>Ga0326597_10012935_pt1 | contig 10989 bp, 12 predicted proteins | sample RVTome_12_FD_203789 | JGI IMG/M metagenome (GOLD analysis project Ga0326597, IMG submission 203789) | Soil microbial communities from uranium-contaminated site in the Upper Colorado River Basin, Wyoming, United States - RVT100D185 | ecosystem: Environmental > Terrestrial > Soil > Contaminated >... | reverse complement strand
ATGCCCATGAGCTATCAGGTGGGCGGCTACACCGCGCTGGTCCCGCGCGCGTCGGTGCAGCCGGTGGACATGTCGTTCGAGGAAGCCATGCGCTTTACCCTGACCGCGGGCCTGAGCGTTCCCGCTGCCAAGGGCGTGTGATTCCCGGCGTGCCGTATGGCAGGCAAAAAAGCACCCCTAGGATTAAAGCCGCGTGACGCCGCTGGGACATCGCTCTAGAATGTCGGCGTTATGGAAAACGCCCTTGAAGAGAAGGACAGCCCTCTCAAAGCACCGGTAGCAGAGGCATTCAATCCCGCCAATTGGCTTCCCCCCGAAATCGGCGAAATCACCGACCATCAAACGGATTTACCGAGAATCGCCAAGGATCCCAAGGCAATTGCCGCCATCGAGGCCCGGCTTTCCCAGGTTCCCACGACGCACGATCTCTACAACCATGATTCGCGGCAGATCGATTTCCTGCCGCCCAATAGCGTTCACCTCGTGGTTACCTCGCCGCCATACTGGACGCTCAAGGATTACCGCGAACATCCGGATCAGATGGGATATATCGAGGACTATGAAGAATTCCTGTCCGAACTGGATAAGGTTTGGCGCGCCTGTTACGACGCGCTGGTCCCCGGCGGACGGCTCGTTTGCGTCGTGGGCGACGTTTGTCTGTCCCGCAGAAAGAACAACGGTGAGCATGTTGTGGTTCCGCTGCATGCTTCGATTCAAGAGCACTGTCGCGTGATCGGGTACAACAATCTCGCGCCCATTATCTGGCACAAGATTGCGAATGCCGTTTATGAAGCAAGCGGAAACGGCGGCGGTTTCCTGGGAAAGCCTTACGAACCGAACGCCGTCATCAAGAATGATATCGAGTTCATTCTGATGGAACGCAAACCCGGCGGATATCGAAGTCCGAGTCTGGCGACGCGGATACTCAGCGTGGTTCCCGCCGAACGCCACAAAATCTGGTTTCAGCAAATCTGGACCGGCGTTACCGGGGCCTCCACCAAGAATCATCCGGCGCCGTATCCGCCTAAGCTTGCCGAGCGGCTCGTTCGCATGTTCTCGTTTGTCGGCGACACGGTGCTGGACCCGTTCTTGGGCACGGGAACCACCAGCGTGGCGGCGGCAAAATGGGGCCGAAACAGCATCGGTGTCGAAGTGGACCCGCACTATTTTCAGATGGCGGTGAAACGCGTCAGCCACGAATCGCAGGAGCTTTTCTCGTCTTCGGTGGTCCGTTTGCACGAATAACAACTCGATAGGGAGTTCACCTTGCTGGACGTGGAAACAAAACTCGGCGATGCCGTTAAACACTTCTGGCGGGTTCGGGGACACCAACAAAAGCGGCAGGGCAGCAAGACGGGCGTCAAGGACGCCGGCAGACGCGGTTCCGTCACCGGCGGTAAGCACGCCGACGGGTTTATCAAACTCATCGCCGCCATCGTTCGCGATGCCGGGCTCCCGGATGTGTCTATCCACGTATCCGAGAAGACTCGGCGCACGCTCCCCGGTTTCTTCCGGCCGACAAAGGAATGGGATTTGGTTGTCACTTCGGGTAACGATTTGGTCGCTGCTGTCGAGGTGAAGTCTCAAGTCGGCAGTTTCGGCAACAATTTCAACAATCGCGTTGAAGAAGCCTTGGGGAATGCGACCGATTTCTGGGCAGCCTACAAGAAGGGAATTTTCAGCCCGTCGCAGAAGCCTTGGCTTGGATACATTTTCATGCTGGAGGAGTCCTCGGATTCCCTGCGCCTGAAACGCCGTATCCAGCTCTCGCCATATTCCGTTGACGAGCAATTCCAGGAACGGTCGTACGCGCAGAATTACGAAGAAGTATGCCGCCGTCTGGTGCGGGAACTGCTTTACGACGCGGCCTGTTTCTTCACGTCCAACGCCAAGTCCGGAAAGCGCGGCGAGTTCAAGCAGCCAAGTGAAGAGCTAAGTATCAGGAATTTCGCTATCTCGCTTCATGCCCGTGCGGCGGCGTTTGCGAAAATGAAGTAATTTTGTCCGACTGCTGAGCACGCACAGTTATGAGCGGGCATAGTCCAGAGTGGAGGGAATTCGAACAAGCAGTGGCTGCGTTTGCTGGGGCGTTGGATCCTACGGCCAGAATCAAGCACGACATAAGACTTCCCGACAGACACCATCGAGGATTACGACAACGAGATGTTTGGATAGAGGCGAAGCTACTGGGGCACTTCCCGGTTTCCGCACTAGTCAGCTGTAAGCGGTTCCAGAGGAAACTCCATTCCGGTGACATTGACGCCTTCAATGGCGAACTGACGTCTTCACATGCTCGCGTTGGCGTTGTCTACTCTTACTCAGGTTTCTCAAAACCAGCGCTAGCGAAAGCGAAGGTCCTAGGTATTTCCTGTTGTCGCCTCTATCGACGCCAAGCGCCTGAAATTCCAGAGGTGCTTACATTTATTGCCTATTGTTGTATGGCTCAGGTCGCTTTGAACCTTTCCCCTTATCCGCCCGCAGGCTGGAAACTCAATACTTGGAACGATCTTTTTGACATTCCAATTTCGACTAGCACCGGAACCCGTACTCTCTTAGATGAGCTTATGATTCAGTTCCATGAAAATGAAATGACCGTCGTTAATGCGAGAGTTAGTAGCGGTGGTATCCCCTCACCGTTTCAGGCGGAAATTGTCGTTCCACCAAATGCAGAGAGCGTATCCGAGCTTAAAGTTGTGGCGATGGGCCGTTGGAAATTCTATCGAGCAAAACTCGAAGCCCATGAACTGAACGGATCATACGAGTTCACTGGGCGTGACTTTAAGGGGGAAATTGCTTTTCCTTGGATTGATCGCCTTAGTTCCGAGCCGGGACCGGGTTGGGAACGTCTGGATGATGCGCCCGTCCTCCATGGAAATTACGTTCTAGCAATTCTTTCTGGAGGTAACACGAAGGAAGCTTTAATTAGAAGCGTGGGCTCGACAGGCTTTATGCGTGACTACGGAACGAATAAGGGGGGCGGAGGGATTAAAGATTAATCACACTAGTCATTCACCGGCGTCCTTCGCCGCCAACCTGCTGATCGCCGCCCAGTCGAGATTGTCGCCACCTTGGGCGAGCAGGGTCAGGAGCCGGTCCCGCAGCAGGCTCGCGAGCGGCATTGGCACGCGCAGTTCTTCGGCGGCGTATCGCTGTTCAAGTTATCCGCCTGGGACATGCCGCTGGCGGAAGGGTTCGTCGGCTGGTTCCTCGGCACGTTCTTCTTCTACTGGTGGCATCGGCTGAGGCATGCGAAAGGATTCTGGCTGGTGTTTCACCAGGTCCATCACTCGCCGTCGCGCATTGAAATACTGACGTCGTTCTACAAGCACCCCGTTGAGATATTGAGCGACGCCATTCTCAGCGCGCTGGTGCTGTATCCGTTGCTGGGGTGTTCCATGATGGGCGCTTTCTGGTTCAACTTTTTCGGCGCCACGGGCGAGTACTTCTACCATGCCAACGTCCGGACGCCCAAATGGCTTCGATTCTTTATTCAGACCCCCGAGCTTCATTCCATTCATCACCAGTACGACGTGCACCAATACAATTTCGCGGATATCCCCCTGTGGGATCTTCTGTTCGGTACCTATAAAGACACGACGGAGTTCGCTGACCGCTGTGGTTTCCCAAAAGGGGCTGAAGAAAAACTCGGGGATATGCTGCTGTTTAAAGATGTTTACTACGAAGATACCGCCTGACACGGCGATTCTTAGAGAAGAAACGAAATAATTCGAGCTTGGCGCCTTTGATTGCAACGATAAATTAGTTACGACTGGGACTGAAGATAGTTGGCAGGGAATACTAACTATTTGAGTCCAAGCAAAGATGTTTGAAATACGTCTATGATCTTGAGTACAACTTGATGTAATTGATCTCGTGAGAACTCAATGTATTCATAATCGCCTTGTATGCCGCCTATGCTGCCAACACCCGTTTCTTTGAATAGAAGTAGCTTCCTTCCTTTACCTACGGCGTAGGCTTTTTCATCGATTACCCACGAACTCGTCGTCCATTCCTTCTTCCTAGCTATCTTGTCTCTACAGGTAAAAATGCCTACAAAGAGATACTGGCCTTCAATAAGTTGTTTAATTTTGTCGGAGATTTTATCTGCTTTTGGTTTTTCCCCGGTTACAACTTTGACGCCCAATGATTCAAGACCCTTAATAATACAGTTATTTACAGCTTCATCAGTTTTCGTGAAGGAATGTCCGACAAATGCTGTTGGTTCAAAATTGGCAGGTATATTGTTGCTATCAACTCGCGTAGAAGTTCTTGCTGTCGTAGCAACCTCAGCGACAACTTCAACTACACGTGGTCGCTTGGAAAGTTGTTTGAGTGGGACAATAAAATCAACAGTAAATTTTTTGAGAATGGCCTTTATTTCTGAATCATAACGTGATCGTTTTGTTGCATGCTCAGAAAATGAAAGCAGTCGTTGAAAGTTTATATTGAGGTCAGCTATATAATTATTATCAATGCTCTTGAGGATGTCCTGATTCTGGGAAAATCTTACTAACCAATTTTCAGCGAGTTCTGCGGCGTGAGATCGCAATTCATCTGATGTGACAGGTCTTATGCTGGTATATTTCTCACCTAAGGCCACTTTAAATTCTTTTAGTTCGTCGCGAAATCGTTCAATTTGTAGAATCAGTTGATCATCAATCATAGTGGCCTCGCCCGATAACGAGTGCTGAGTTTATATTTACATCTCGTTTCTAGCGTGTTTTCTTCTTTTGGCCTTTCTTCTTTTGCGCCCTTTGATGCTTCACTTCTTTTGGAAAGCCTGTCTCGATCATCTCGATGCCTTTTGTCGTGACATACGAGTCGTCACCATCATCGTGAATCCACCCCTTCTTTACTGCCTCATTGTAATCACGACTGTAGTTGCCTGGCGGTTTCAATTTAGCTTTTGAAAAATATGTTTCTAGGTCATTGTGATTAAACCGCTGCAAGCCTTCATATTTCTCCCGGTACACTGCGAATGATGTAATGTATTGACTATTCGACTTTGGTTGGATTCCTTGTAGGAATTCTATTAAGGACAATGGTCTAGTTTTTGTATCATGCGTAGGTGTAGTCTTCGTCGGTGCCTGGGGGTTCAATGGGTATTGCACAGGCGTTGCTTTGGAAGACAAAAGCATCCCGGGAATTTCTAGTAATGCAGCAACAGATGTTAATACTTTAACGCGTGCATCTGCATCTAAATTTTTTAATGCGGAGTGAACTGCCTCAAGTGCAACGATTTCAGCGTCTTTTTTCCCAGCCATTTTTCCTCCCTCTTTGAGGGTTAATTACGGTCAGATGACATTGAAACACGAAATAAGGTGTCAATGTAACGGGCATGTCTTTGTTCGGCAATCGCAGAAATATTTAATTACAACAAAATTGAAAATTGGGGTCAGATCGGAATGGCACTTACTTAAGCACCTTTGACCAAGAATATGGCAACCGGGCAGCATAGGTGCAACTAGTAACCCGCATGAAGCGCTAGCGAAATACGGGGAAAACGACCGGCAACGCCATCTATTCCCGGATTCCGCCGCGCTCCATCCGGGCTACATACTGGGGTTGTCACGGTGTCGGCGCTAAGTTAAGTGCCATTCGGGTCAGATCGCAGTTTTCGCTAATATAGCCAGAACTGTGATCTGATCCTGGTTTTCTTATTCAACCCTAAATTAGGTCATAGCTTGCGATCAAAGCTATCCTTGTTCCTTCATGGCCTTGAAGCTAGAGTTTGGTATCTTTTTTGCTTTGATCGGTTTTAGGGGCGTAGAACGGAGGAACCGAATGTCTAAAAAACGCGCATTTATAAGCTTCGATTTTGACCATGATGAGGATTTGCGAAACCTACTGGTAGGGCAATCTAAGCATCCTGACTCCCCTTTCGACATCTATGACAGATCAGTCAAGGAACCTATGACTGGTGATTGGAAGGAAAAAGTCAAACGCCGAATTCAGAATACTGATCTAACTATAGTAATTTGTGGCCAATCCACGAATTCAGCACATGGTGTTGCTATAGAGTTATCCATTACGCAAGAACTACGACATCCCTATTTCTTATTGTGGGGACGTTCGGATAAAACTTGTGTTAAACCAACGAGCGCTCGACCTGAAGATAAAATTTACAAATGGACTTGGGATAATCTCAAAGCACTAATCGAGGGTAACCGATAATAAATCTGGGTGGGAGGGCGTGGCTTATGCGGCGAGCTCTTTGCGTTGGTATTGACCAATACGATTTCGGCACCCTTAGAGGGTGCGTCAGCGATGCACAGCGTGTTGAGTCTGTGCTCCGAAAACACCAAGACGGTTCTCCTAATTTCGATTGTAAGACGCTAATTGCACCGCTCGGTGGCCCTAACAACGTCATTACACGTTCGATCCTACGTCAAAGTCTTAAGCATCTTTTTAAGGATCCGGCTGATCTCGTCTTTTTCCATTTCTCAGGCCATGGAACCGTAAATGATCTAGATGGATATCTAGTTACACAGGACTCGAAGAAATATGACGAAGGCATTGCGATGAGCGACGTCTTGAAATTTGCTAACGGATCAAAAGCTAACGAAGTAGTAATTGTGCTTGACTGCTGCTATTCCGGAAACTTTGGAAACCCGCCTGTTGTTGATAATACAAAAGCAGTGCTGCGAGAAGGCATTTCGATATTGACGGCGAGTCGTGGCGATCAGCCTTCCGTCGAAACTGGAGGTGGTGGTCTGTTTACTTCGTTGGTGATCGATGCTCTTGAGGGCGGCGCAGCTGACATCCTAGGAGCAGTGAGCGCACCAGCCATATATGCATATGTTGAGGCAGCACTTGGTGCATGGGACCAGCGGCCATTATTCAAAGCACATGTTACGCGGGTCCTCGCTTTGCGACTCTGTATTCCACCAATAGATCGTACGGTCCTGCGCCGACTTCCAAGCTTGTTTCCCTTACCAGCAGAAGACCTTTCATTGGACCCGACTTATGAACAAACGTCATCGAGTGCGAAGTCGACACATGTAGCGACGTTCAATGATTTACAAAAATTAAGTCGAGTTCATCTCGTAATTCCTGTTGGCGTGCCTTATATGTACGACGCTGCAATGCAGTCTAAGTCTTGTAGACTAACTCCATCCGGACGCTACTACTGGCGGCTAGCGAAGGATGGCCGAATTTAATTTTCTACACATATACGAGGATGGAAATGGATGCGAGAATTGGAGTCAGATTCACAGTATTCGTAAATATTTAGTGGAAACTGTGATCTGACGCCGGTTTGTGCGCGATATACAGTACTATGTCGATTTATAAAGTGATATTTTGGTTGTCTGCCTCTAGTCAGAGTCAAGGGAGATCCAGTTGGAAGTATTTGTTAGCCGACCAACGTGGGTAGCGCCGAAGTTCGAGGAGGAACTATCTACTTTCCTTACCCAACTTGATAACTTGGGTCTCACCCCAAGAACACTTGGCGTTAGTGATTACCCAAGTAAGTCACCTCTAGATGAAGTCATCGAAATAATGTCATTTTGTAGGGGCGCAGTTATCCTGGGCTACCCACAGTTAGAAGTGAAATCTGGTGTTTTAAAGGGTGTTGAGCTGTCAGAGCCCCTGTATCTCGGCACTGAATGGAATCATCTTGAAGCAGGTTTGGCATATTCAGCGGGTTTGCCGCTCCTAGTAATACACCACAACACGGTATCAAGAGGTATATTTGATCGGGGTGTACTTAATGCTTTTTTACACAGCGTCGACCTGACAAGCCCTAACTGGTCAATGCAAGTCGCTATAAATGGAGCAATCAATAACTGGGAAAGAGCGTGTATTGAGGGCGTTCCTAATTTTCGCGGTGCGACCAAACAGATCGCTACGGCACCGGATAAACCCCGATGTCCAAATTGCTCAACTTCTCAAAAAACAATTTATATGCGGCCAATTCCTGATCCTTTTTCCGAATTAGCTGGCGGCAAGTGGGAGTGTCCACAGTGTCAGTACGTAGAATGACTTCTAACAAACGCATGGAGGGCGGCACTTTTTTCGCTCGCTGCAAATGCACCTCACACGCGCAGAGTTAGACCTGAGAAAATGAAATTAGAATATGGCTGACATCGAACGGAGTCTTCTTGAGAATGCGATTGACAGTCTGAATGAAGCACTGAATAAATACACGCAAGGAAAAAATGGCGACACCAAAGCTTATAAGTTCTGCATTCAACATCTTTCTCATTTTCTTGAACTAATTCTGAAGTATTATGTCACGCGATCCCATCCACTTTTGATTTACAAAAACCCTTACGCGAAGAACATAGATGCTGAATCTCAGACCATTGGCCTGTATGAAGCGGTAAACTTTCTAAAGAATGAAGGGCGGGAAGTTTCAGAGAGATTCGAAGAAGACCTGAAGTGGCTAAAGAAACTTCGCAATAACATCGAACATCACAAATTCTTCATGAACGTAGAGGAAGTCGAGGAAACCATTGGTAGGTTGATCAGTGCCGTGGTTGAATTTGATGAGGCGCACGAAAGCATTGACCTCAGCGCATATATTGATGCTGCTCAGTATGAAGTATTTCGGAGTCTTGCGTATACCTATGAGCAACGACTCGCAAAAGCCATGGAGGCGGTTGAGGCGGCGGAAGCAAAGGCTCACGAAGGTTATCGCCCAAAAGAGTACATGTTAGTCAATTTTCGTGCATACCATTGTTACGAATGTGATCACGACACGATAGTTCCCAATGAGGATTCTCCTACAGGCTACAGATGTACGTTTTGTGGAGCGGAAGACTCTGAGGACATTGAAGTTGATTGCGGGATATGTGGTGACGCTTGGTCAAAGGATATGATGGAGTATTCTGACTGGACTGATAACGGCCACTATATATATGTATGCCCAAGATGCAGGCATGATCCTCAATTCGTAAATGATGACTAACGCGAGATCTAGCACCCGCGCAGAGGTAGACGCGATAATACAGCGCAACGTTTCCTGTAACTTTAATAGCTGTGCCGCTCGCATGGGGCGTTAGGTTACATGGAGGAAATATAGGTGAGTAACGCCAGCGACGGCTTCTATAAAAACGTTACGCTGAACGACGTACAGCTTGCTTCTGCCTACTATCCGATTTTGGTAGAGCTAGCGCGACACAAACATTGCCTCACATACAGCGAGCTTGTGGAAAAGGCAAAGAAGAAATATCCCGACAAGGCCGTAGTGCAAAATGCCATCGCTGTATCAACGGGTAGAAAGCTGGATGTGGTTCGCATTTTTACAACTGAGCGAAATTTGCCGGACCTAACCTCTCTAATAATCAATAAAGGCTCCGGCGAATGCGGCAGTGGTTTCACCCAGCACTTCGATCCGAAAGAGGCAAGAGACAAAGTCTTTGCCTACGACTGGAACGCTGTATCCACTGATTTCGACGGATACATAAAGCATACTGAGAAAGTCATAACGCCCAGAAAACGCCGGCAAAAGAAACAAGCGCTACAGTTGATGTCTGAGTTCTACAGCAAGAACAAAGACTCTTTGCCTGCATCTCTGAAGACAAAGCGAGGCCTCATAGTTGAGCTTCTCATGGAGGGTTTTTCGCCAGAGGAAGCGTTCTCACAAGCCGCAGCAGATGTAATCTAACACGTCGCTTAATTTGACTCGCCACGTCGGTGCTTCGCGTCTAATGGCTTGCATGTTGGCTCTGCGTTAAACACTGGCCCATTGCCGCTAGCAGAAATTCAATCTGGACAACTATCAATAGCCCCGCCCGGTGGAATTCAGCCCGGTTCACGGGTAGACTGCGCATCCTGCTTTGATACGGCGTTCCTGCGCCACCTCAGTTCCCATGCAAACCGCACGTGATATTTTTTCCTACCGTCAGTACTGGGCCAAGCGTTTCGGCACGGCGCCGTTCCTGCCCATGTCGCGCGCGGAGATGGACGAGCTCGGCTGGGATTCCTGCGACATCATATTAGTTACCGGCGACGCCTACATGGATCTGCCGAGCTTCGGCATGGCCATCGTCGGGCGCGTGCTCGAGGCGCAGGGTTTCCGCGTCGGCATCCTCGCCCAGCCCGACTGGAAAAGCGCCGAACCGTTCAAGGCCCTGGGCCGGCCGAATCTGTTCTTCGGCATCAGCGCCGGCAACATGGATTCGATGGTCAACCGTTACACCGCCGACCGGCGCATCCGCTCGGATGATGCCTACACGCCGGCAGAAAAAAAATAAAAGGGAACGGAGGGATTAAAGTTTAATCACATCAGGTCATTCCCCGGCGTCCTTCGCCGCCAGCCTGCTGATTGCCACCCAGTAAAATAATAGGCGACAAACCACGGTTAATTACTGATTGGACAAGAAAACTTAGGTGAGACTTCGGGTAAACTAGCCACTCGACCGGGGTGTTAGCGTGAAAAATTAGGAGCAATCGCATGCGCGTTTTAGCAAAGTCCATGCTTACGTTAACCCTGTGCATTTTGGGGGCGCTTTTGCCTGTCCAAGTCATGTCTGATCCGCAGAAGATCGGCATCGTCATCATGCACGGCAAAGGGGGGTCGCCGTCCAAGCATGTCGCAGACTTGGGGAGCGCCCTGGAAGGAAAAGGGTATCTCGTCGCGAATCTTGAAATGCCCTGGTCGGGAAAACGAGATTACAACGCAACCGTCAGTGCGGCGGAAGAACAGGTCAAGACCGCATTGTCCTCGCTGCGAAGCAAGGGAGCGACAAAGGTTTTCATCGCCGGACACAGCCAGGGCGGTGCTTTCGCTCTCCATCTGGCCGGGACGCATGCCGTGGATGGCATCATTTGTATCGCGCCCGGTGGCAACGTAGGCAGCAAGGTGTTCCATGAAAAACTGGGTGACTCCGTGGCGCTCGCGAAACGACTTGTGGCGGAAGGCAAGGGGGATGAAAAAATCAAGCTTGAAGACTACGAGGGCAAGAAGGGCACTTATTCGGTTGTTACCACCCCTGCCGTGTATCTGAATTGGTTTGATCCCGATGGCGCCATGAACACGAAGCG
>Ga0326597_10012934_pt1 | contig 10989 bp, 5 predicted proteins | sample RVTome_12_FD_203789 | JGI IMG/M metagenome (GOLD analysis project Ga0326597, IMG submission 203789) | Soil microbial communities from uranium-contaminated site in the Upper Colorado River Basin, Wyoming, United States - RVT100D185 | ecosystem: Environmental > Terrestrial > Soil > Contaminated >... | reverse complement strand
CAAGCAACTGACAATCGCCCGGTCCGAACGCTACGACCACCTCGTCACGCCGGTCGTGCCGGACCACGTGGCCTGCCCACTGTCCTTTATGAACAACCCGCGCCCCGTTTACCTTGAACTCCGCGAGATCTCCGCCGCCCGACTCTTCCATGAAAACTTACCATACCCACCCAGCGACGTACCACTCCTGATCTGATTATTCGATTCCGATGAATTGAGGCCCTGGTCCGGCTTTGCGCCGGCGCGGGTCTGCGTCTATACGCATCCCGCATATGCGCACACTCCAAGCAATTACGTACGCTCGAACGGTTTGGGAACTCCCGATGCTGAGGAAAATCAGTGCCGTCGTGCTGGTGGCCGTACCGTTTGCGGCAAGTCAAGGCTGCGCGGCTCCTCAGGGAAACGCTGCCAGCACGTTTGCGGCGGATCTTCTGCGTGCGGCGCTCGCGGCCTTCCTCTTTTGAACGCCGTGGCTCAATAGAATCGAGTGTTGAATCTAGTGATGAAGAACACGATGGCGATTGGCCTGGTCGCGCTCCTGCTCGGTTTGGGCGGCGGCGTGCTCGGCACGTACTCATGGCTTCGATATGCAATGCCCGCCGGCGGTGGTCGCCATGACCGTGAGGATGCGCACGCCGGGCATGAACACGAGCAGGAAGCGGAGCACGACGACCACGGTCAGGTACACCATGAAGGCGAGATTGAGGTCTCCGATGCCGTACGCCGGGAATTCGGCATCGAAGTCGCCGAGGCCTCGCCCGGAGAGATCGTCCGCGAGATCACGGTTCCGGGGGAAGCCGTACTAAACGCCGACCGTGTCGCCCATATTGTCCCGCGTGTTTCTGGGCAGGTGCGCGAAGTATACGCACATCTCGGTGACCAGGTACACACCGGCGACGTTCTCGCGGTGATCGACAGCCGGGAGCTTGCGGAGGCAAAAGCGGGGGACCTGGCGGCCGAGGCCAAACGCTCGCTTATGCGCACAAGTCTGGATCGAGTCGAAAGACTCTTCGACAAGAAAATCGCCACCGAGGAAGAACTCTTGAATGCCAGGCAAGCTCTTGCCGAAGCGGAAATTGAGCACCGCACGGCCGAGGCCAAGTTGCACGCCCTGGGTCTTTCGGAAGCTCAGGTTCACGCCCTCCACGAGGAAGAGGACGTCGATTACTCGCGATATGAGATCAAGGCTCCGTTCGGCGGCGTCGTGATCCAAAAGCACCTGACGCTGGGGGAAGTCGTCGGTCCGGAATCCGACGTCTTTCTACTCGCCGACCTGAGCGACGTCTGGGTCAACCTGACCGTTTATCAAAAGGACTTGGCGTCGGTTCGCGTCGGCCAATCCGTAACCGTGTCCTCGGGCGGCGGCGGCGATGCCGCAGGCGCCATTGATTACGTAAGCGCGGTCGTTGACGAAGCCACCCGGACCGCCACCGCACGTGTTGTGCTCGAAAACCCTGAGCGCCGATGGCAGCCCGGACTTTTTGTGACCGGCCGTCTACAGGTCGAAAAAATCACCGTCGGCGTGCTCGTTCCAAAAACGGCATTGCAGACGGTCGGGGAGCAAACGTGTCTGTTCGTGGAGACTGACCACCGGCTTTCGCCGCGCCCGGTTGTTGTAGGCCGCTCGGATGACGAAAACGTCGAGATAACGCACGGACTTTCCGCCGGAGAGCGTTACGTCGCCGCCGGAGCCTTCAGCCTAAAAGCCGAGCTCGGCAAGGAGGCCTTCGTCGGTGAGGGACATCATCACTAGGGGCAACGGTTGAAGCGGCCGCGATGATTAACCGCCTGATAGAATTCAGCCTGACGAATCGCATGCTCATGCTGGTCGTTGCGTCCCTGGTCATGGGCGCAGGTTATCACGCCTACCGCAGACTCCCCGTTGATGCATTTCCGGACGTGTCGCCGAATCTGGTTCAAGTCTTCACCGTCACCGAAGGACTCGCCCCCGAAGAGATCGAAAAATACGTCACGTATCCGATCGAGGCCGCGATGAATGGCCTTCCCGGCGTTGACAACGTCCGCTCCGTCTCCAACTTCGGCCTGTCCGTGGTCAACGTCTATTTCGAGGACGGCCTGGACATCTATTTCGCTCGCCAACTTGTCGGCGAGCGGCTCCAGGAGGCCCGCGACCAAATCCCGGAAGGATTCGGCGACCCGGACATGGGGCCGATCTCGACGGGCATGGGGCTCGTTCTCTTCTACTACTTGGAAGATTCGACGGGGCGGTATTCGCTTGAAGAGCTTCGCACGCTTCAGGATTGGATCGTGAAGTTCAACCTGCAAACGGTCCCCGGCGTGACGGAGGTCCTCGGCATCGGCGGCTATGAAAAGCAGTATCACGTCGTCGTGGACCCGACGGCATTGCTCCGCTACGACGTGTCGCTCGGCGAAGTCATCGGCCGCATCGGGGCGAACAATCTCAATGTCGGGGCCCAGTTCATCGAAAAGAACGCCGAGGAGTTCATCGTCCGTTCCGTCGGGCTCGCTTCTTCCATCGCAGACCTCGAGTCGATCGTCGTCAAGTCGGTTGACGGGAAACCGATCTACCTGAACGCGGTCGCGGACGTCAAAGTGGGCGGGGCCGTCCGGCGCGGCGTACAGACCCGCAACGGCATCGGTGAGGTCATTTCGGGAATGGTCGTCAAACTCGTCGGTACGAACTCCTCGACCGTCATCGGAAGGGTCGAAGAAAGCGTTCGTCAGATTAACGGGATTCTTCCCCAAGGAGTTCGTGTCGTCCCCTACTACGAGCAAAAGGCCCTCGTCGAGGCCTGTGTGCGGACCGTAAGCAACGCCCTGGCGCAAGGCGTCCTCTTCGTGGGCGTCGTGCTGTTCGTGTTCATGGGCGGCGTACGCGGCGGCTTCGTCGTGGCGGTTTCCATCCCGTTTTCGATTCTCTTCGCGTTCCTCCTCATGGGGCAGGTAGGCATTTCGGCGAACCTGATGTCGCTCGGGGGATTGGCGATTGCCATAGGGATGCTGGTCGACGGCACCATCGTAATGGTCGAAAACGTCGACCGGCTGCTCAAAGAGGCTCGCGCAGACGAGTCGCGTGCCCACCTGGTGAGCCGGGCGTGCCGTGAGGTCGGAAGGCCCGTCGTCTTTGCGATTTCCATCATCATACTCGTGTTCCTGCCGCTCTTCACGCTTCACGGCGTAGAGGGAAAGACGTTTCGGCCGCTCGCCTTCACGGTGGCTCTTGCCATGGGCGGCTCGCTCATCTTCGCCGTGGTTCTCGCGCCCGCACTGAGCTATATCGTCATGAGACGCCCGCGCACCGAGGGAAGCGCCGCTTGTCGGGACGCCCTGGCGTTTCGCGTGCTGCTTGCGCTCTATCGACCGGCGGTTCGCCTGTTCGTGCGCCATCGCCCGGCGGCCGTGCTTCTCGCGGGCGGCCTCTTGGCCCTTGGCGCCGCGGTATTACCGCTGCTCGGGTCGGAGTTCACGCCCCAACTCAATGAGGGAACGCTCGTTGTGCGTCTCACGATGGCTCCTTCGATCTCGCTCGAAGAAAGCAGGAAAACGACGCTCCGCGTGGAGAAGCGGATCATGAACGTCCCCGAGGTTACCGAGGTGGTGAGCCGAATCGGCCGCGGCGAGGTCGGCGCACACACCGACCCCATCAACAGTGCGGAAATGTATGTGCTTCTCAAGCCCGCCGCGGAGTGGACCTCGGCAAGCACGCCGGAAGAGCTCGAAGGCGTGATACGCGCGCAGCTCACCGGCATTCCCGGCGTGCTCTCGAACTTCACCCAGCCGATTGCGATGACCGTGGACGAACTCCTCGAAGGCGTCCGGGCCGAGCTCGCCATAAAGCTGTTCGGCGATGATCTCGAGGTCTTGAAAGCAAAAGCGGATGAGATAGCGGCCGTCGTGCGCACCGTCCGTGGAGCGGCGGACGTTCAACCCGACCAGGTAAGCGGCACGCCCCAACTCCTTATCAAGGTCAACCGCACGGCGATCGCTCGTTACGGAATCAACGTCTCCGACGTCCAGAAGATCGTCCGGGCCGCCGTCGGCGGCGAGGTCGCAGGACAGATATTTGAAGGCGTTCGGCGGTTTGACATTCTCGTGCGCTACGCTCCCCGCCACCGCGCGACGCCCGAGGCCATCAAGGAGATTCTCATCGAGGCGCCGGACGGAATTAAGGTCCCCTTGGGGCAACTCGCCACGATTCACGAACTGGTGGGGCCGCGGCAGATAACCCGCGAAAGAAACCAACGCTTCATAACGGTCCAGTGTAACGTCACGGGCAGGGACATCGGCTCGTTCGTCAAGGAGGCGCACCGGGACATCGAAGACCGAGTGACGCTTCCGCCGGGGTATCTCGTTGCCTGGGGCGGCCAGTTTCGGCTTCAGCAAGAAGCAAACAAACGGCTTGCCGTCGTCGTGCCGGTAACGCTCGTCGTGATTTTCCTGCTGCTCTTCAGCAGCTTCCATTCACTCAAAAACTCGCTGCTGATTCTGCTCAACATCCCGCTTGCCCTCGTGGGCGGTGTCGTGGCCCTGTGGCTGACCGGGCAAAACCTCTCGGTTCCGGCGTCGGTCGGTTTCATCGCCCTGTTCGGTATTGCCCTCGAAAACGGCATGGTGCTGGTCACCTGCCTCAACCAGCTCGTTAAGGAAGGAATGTCGCTGGATGAGGCTTCCGTTCAGGGGGCGTGCCTGCGCGTGCGGCCGGTGCTCATGACCGCAACGACCACCGCGTTGGGACTCATCCCCTTGCTCCTTGCAACCGGTACGGGAAGCGAAGTGCAGCGGCCCCTTGCCACCGTGGTCGTGGGCGGTTTGCTGACCTCGACCGTGCTGACGCTGTTGGTCATACCGGCGTTATACAGATGGTTCGCTCCGGTGGTGGCGACGGAGCGCAAAGATTCTCTTTGCGAGGGGCACGAAGGATGAGGGCGCCTGAACCAGCCCGTGGGGGATCGAGTTTCACTCGGTCAGCCTTGCGAACAGGGCTGTGTGCGACCAATCCGAGCCGCGACCGTTAGGGAGCGCGCCACCTTTCCCGAGCCGCGACCACTTTTCCGAGCCGCGACCACTTTTCCGAGCCGCGACCGTAAGGGAGCGACGGGCCCCGGTGCGAACCAGACCATCCGAGCCGCGACCGTAAGGGAGCGACGGGCCCCGGTGCGAACAGGGCTGTCTAGCAGCCTGTTGAAGAACTCCCCACTCATGTGGGACCGACTTTCCAGTCGGTCATTCTGGCGGCAACAGAGCCGTCCGGTGGAATGGAAAGTCCGTCGCACAAACTTTCTTCAACAGGCTGCTAGGCCGGCCCGAGCCACAGCGAGCTTACGAGTACGAAGGCCAAATCGCCATGCGGCATGACCCCCTAAGTCCGGTCTCCTGCCATAATCACGCTTCCTTCTGAACGTCATCCTTGGCGCCCTCGGCCACGGCCGGAAGGGCGTCGCGAATCGAACGCACGTGAATGTCACGCTGTGGAAACGCGATTTCAATGCCCGCCTTGCGGAATTCCTGATCGATCGCCTCGTTGATCTCGTCGAGCGTAGACAGGTAGTGGTCGATCGATCCAATGTAGACGCGCGCGTCGAAGTTCAACGTACTGTCGCCGAAACCCATGAAAATGACGCGCGGGGCGGGCTCCGCCAATACGTTCGGATGTTCGTCCACGATACGCTTCAGAACCTCGCGCGCCAGCCGCGTGTTGGAGCCGTACGCTATCCCCACCGAGACGATCAGCCGGATTACCGTATCCGAAAGCGTCCAGTTCACCACTTTTCCGGTGATGAACTCCTTGTTCGGAATTATCAGTTCCTTACGGTCCCATCCGACGATCGTCGTCGCCCGCGTGCGTATTCGCGTGACCGTTCCGCTGATGTCCCCCACGGTCACCGTGTCGCCGATGCGAATGGGGCGCTCGAACAGCAGCATGAGACCCGAGACCAAATTCGCGAAGATCTCCTGCAAGCCGAACCCCAGCCCCACCGTCATCGCGGCCACCAGCCACTGCACCTTGGACCAGCCCAGCCCGATCTGCGCGAACGCCACGACCACGCCCACCACCGTAATCGCGTATCGTGTTATCGCCGTGGCCGCGAACCGAACGCCCGCATCGATCGGAAGCCGCGGCAGGATCGTGATCTCGAGGAAGCCGGGAATGTTCTTGACGGCCACGATCGTTATCAGGGCCACAAGGCCCGCAAGCCCCAGGTTCGCCAGAGTTATCGGGATCGTCTCGGTGAAGTCTCTTACCTGGGTGCCGCCCGCGGCGTTCTGAACGGTTTCGGACGCCTGTTGCGTGATCGTCCAGAGCGTCACCCCTCGCAGAATACCCAACGCCGGCAGCGCGTCAGCCCAGATCCCCCACAAGGCCGCTATGCCGACGATCGTCAGCGTCATGCGTACGAGTTGCAGCGTCTGTTTGTTGATCGCCGCAACGTCGAGTTTCTCCTCCGGAATTGTGAAAACGTCTTGCTCGCCGGTCGTTGCCGATTCGCCCTCCTGTTGCTGTCGTCGCTGCGCAGCGCGTTCCCGAGCCTCGGCAATCGCGCGGCGCCGCGTTTGCAGCAGAAGCCAGCGATCCACCAACGCGCGCATGACCATCAATCCGAAGAACAGCCACACCGTTCTTATGAAGCGCGTGCCCAGATAAAGTGCGGTGTAGTAATACCCCAGGACGGCTGCGATCACGAGCGAAACGGGTACGGCCAACGCAACGACGTACCATACGTGGCGCAGGCGGTGGAGCCAACTCGTTGGCCGCCGCTGGAGCACCGGGCGCAGGATGGCCCCCGCCGGCCGCAACACCCGCTGCACGAACAACGCGATGGCAAGGAACGCGATCACGAATGCCAGCCGCCCCACCGAGCCCTTCGCGGTTTCTGTCGTTTGCGCCTCCAGAGTGGATACGACGAAAAACGTTGGCGTAAGTACCACGGTCAGCCACGTCACGTGCCGCTTCAGAAGCGTCAACGACCGGGCGTGCCAGCGAAAGTGTTTTTCCGCCAGTCCGTTGCGCCGCGCAAGCTGCCGCAGCGATTCCAGCGTGAGCACGATAACGGCCGCAGCGTTGAGGCCGCTCGCGATCGCCTTCGAAAAGTCAGGTGCGTTATCGGGCGACGCGATGACCAATCCCGCAAACCACAGCGTTACCGGCCAGCGAACGGTCAGGGCCGCCGTCGCCACCAGCGCGCCGGCCGTTCGTCCCATGCTGTCCTTGCCCGGCTTGGACACCGTCTCACTCGCCTCGCGGAGCAGGCGCAGAAACCGCGGCGTCGTCAGCCATATCACGAGAATCGCCGCCAGACCCGCCACCGTCGGACCGACGTTGGCGCTGATCGTTTCGCCGATCGACTTGCCGACGCTCCGCCAGCTTGCCGGGTTCCCCAGCCACTGAAGCGCCTCTTCTCCGTGCCGCACGTTCGGGGCGTCGGGCAGCGTACCGCTCTTGATCCAGAGCACTTTTTCGTCAACGTAGTCCTGAAATCGCTTTACGATGTCGACCAGTTCTCGTTCCTTGCTGTCCAGATCCACAAGCTTGTCGAACAACCGATCGTACTCTTTCAACAGGCTGTCCGTGTCGGCGCGGAGCGCGATGACCGTCTCCTGTGCGGCCTCCCGGATCATGGTTCGCTGTTCTTCGCTCGCGCCGGCGTCAACCGATTCCATGATGTCCGCGATGATTGCATCCACGGTGATCAACTCGCTGCGTTGATCCTCGAGTTCCATCATCGCGAGGTGGGCGGCGCTGATCCTGTCCTTGCGCTGACGAAGATTAAGCTCGAAGGGCCGAAGGCTGGGAAGACTGCCGCGGTGCTTGCGCAGGAGCTGGCCGATCGCATTAGTGAGCCCCGTAGCGTTTACCCGCCGAGTGATCTTGTCGTATTCCTGGCTCAGCCGGGTCAGGAGAGCGTCCGTTTCGGCCACTTTCGCGTCCACCGCCTTGCTCTCCGCCTGCAGTTCCTTGGCACGCGATGCCGACTGCTCACGCTCCTTCGCGAGCGGCCGGATGGCCGGAAGCGCACGTTTCAACTGCTCGCGCGCCTCACGCAGGGCGAGCTCCGACTCTTTCCGCGCCCTCTCTTGAACGAGCCTCTGCCACGCGGCGAGAAGTTTTTCAAAGTGGCCGACGCGCCGCGCGGACCGGTCCAGCCGCGCCTGGAGCAGGTCGCGACGAGCGTCGTAACTGAGAAGTTCGCTGTTGTGGGCCTCGATCTCCCGCTCGATGGCAAGGCGCCGCGTCTGGTTGAGCGCCTGTTGCGCGTGACGAAGGGCAGACGGCAGCTCAGTCTCGGGAGGCAGCGGCGCCTCACTGAACGTTTGCAGACGCGATTTTGCGCCGGCTAGAAGATCCGGTATTTCCTTCCGCCGGGTTGTGCGACGGTCACGTTCACGTTCCCAATCCGCAAGCGTTTTTTTCTCCGCTTCCAGGTCGCTCTGCACCTGCCGAAGACGCTGCTCGAGGTCCGCGCGGGTGGCGTCGGCCGGCACCTCCGGCGTCGGTTCCACCACCAGCGCCAGGAGATCCGCCTGAATCGCCTTGAGCGTCTCCGGCGCCTTTTGCCGTTCCGCTTCATACTCCGCAGCCTTGGCCGCCAACTGCTCTGCGATCTCGAGCTGTTTGATCGCCTGCGTGAAAACTTCTACCGCCTTGGCTTTGGTGTCCTCCGTGAGATCCGTCGCGGCTTGGACCTGCTGGAGTTGTAGCTGAAGCTCGCTTGCAGATAGCGACGCCTGCGGCACGGCGGCCGGCGTTGCCGTCGCCGGTTCGGTCTGTCCGGCCTCGCCCGTCGATTCCTGTTGCTGCGGGCCCAGCGCCGCCAGGGGCGCCGTGAGCGCCACTGCGTATACGAGTCCAAGCCCAAGAATGCGACGCACGAACGTCGTAAATCGCATGTCGTTCACTTCCTTCTGATTGTCCTTTCCACGACCTTCGACCTCCGACCTTCGGCCGGTTGACGTGTCGGTAAGGAAGCGTGTGCCTGCGAATTGCGACTCGCGCCACGCGATTCTACGACGAACGGCCCTGCAATGTCGGTCCGCGGAATTCTGCGGCCGTCCGCGGACCGTGCCGGTCGAATCATCCCTTCCGGCCGCGCGGTTTGGGCCCGTTTCCGCCAATCCAGCCCTTGCGGCGGAAGTAGAAGATCATCGCACACGCCACACCCAACATGATAACCAGCAGGAACGGATACCCCAAGGCCAAGTGCAGCTCCGGCATGTGCTCGAAGTTCATGCCGTAGATGCCGGCCAGCAAAGTCAGCGGGATGAAGATGCTCGCCATGATGGTCAGGATTCTCATCACCTCGTTCTGGCTGTTGCCGACGCTGGAGAGATACACGTCCATAAGGTTGGCGGACAGATCACGATACGTTTCGATCGCATCCATAATCTGCACGCAATGGTCATAGCAGTCGCGCAAGTAAACGCGGACCGCCTCAGTGATGAGCGGGTCTTCGTCGCGAAGCAGAGCGTAGATCGCCTCGCGCTGCGGCCAGATCACCCGACGCAGCGCCAGCAATTCGACTTTGGCCTGATGGATCTTGCGCAAAGCGTCTGGCTGCGGCTCCGCCACGATGTCGTCCTCAAGCCCAGCCAGCCTCTCGCCAAATTCCTCCAGAACGGGATAGTACCCATCGATCACCGCGTCGAGCAAAGCGTAACCGAGATAGCCGGGCCCCAGGCTGCGAAAAACCGGCCCGCCCTGCCGGATGCGGTGACGCACGGCGTCGAAAACGTCGCCGCGGCGCTCTTGAAACGTGAGTACGTAGTTCGCGCCCACGAACGCGCCCACCTGCTCAAGCTCAATTCCATCCTTGCCCGTCAGCACCATGTGCGTGATACACAGCGTATGCCCGTCGAATCGTTCGACTTTCGGCCGCTGCGGTACATTGACGATGTCCTCCAATGCCAGAGGGTGAATCGAGAACAGCTCGCCGAGCGCTCGAAGCGTCGTTTCATCGCCGAGTCCCTGCACGTCGATCCAGCAGACCGAGTTCTCGTCGAGCAGTTCCCTTAGCTCCGTCACGGCGGCGACGTCTGTCTCCTCCAGGTGGTCCGGCCTGTACTTCATCACCCGGATGTTCGGCCGCGCGGCGTGCGCGTTAATCATGAGTGTGCCCGGCTTCGCTCCCACCGGCGTGTGTCTCTTGCGGAACATTGTCTTTCTCCGTTTGCCGGGCCGCCCGGGGCCGGCCCGCGAGGATTCTAGTTCTACTCCGCATCGGCCGCTGCCCGCGCCATCAAAACAGCTCCAGCGGCCGCAACCGCGGCGCAGCCTATTTTCTCTTGAGAACTGACCGCCACCCCGTGACCATCGGACGCACCATCGCGGGGTGAGCGGCGAGACGAATGTCGTCGACCAGGTAATAGCAATCCTTGTCGAGCTTGGCCGCCTCCGCGAGCAGACGCCACGTTTCCCGACGTGACGTTTCGATGAAGAGCAATTGCACCGGTCCGCCGCGTCCCTCGCCGTTGAAACTAGTCACTCGAAAACCAGCCTCGCGAAGGCCGTTGGCGGTCGCCGCGCTCGACCGTGTAAAGATGCGAATCACCTGTTTCCCGAATGCGAACCATCCTTCGAGCTTTATCCCGACGTAACTGCCCGTGGCAAAGCCCAGCGCGTAGCAGATTGCCAGCGTCGGCCTGTCTAGATTGTGGAAGACGTGGGCCACCGCGAAAAGCCAAATCAGTACCTCAAAGAAACCGAGCACCCATGCAAACAACGCGCGCCCCTGCACTATCGCGATCGTACGCATGGTCCCAAGGGAAACGTCGACGATGCGCGCGACTATGATCAACAAACCGACCGCCAATACGCCTGCATCCACTCCAAAAACCTCCTAAAGCGGGAAAGCGGTAAACGAATTCGCCACGGGAACACGCGTGCCCGGACGGACGTCGTGCAACTTAATAGAGTCCTTGCGTCGTGGCGAACGCGCACCTTCTACGATTACGATCTCCAATGCTTCCGCGTGTGCCGCGCCTGTTTACCAGCGTACTGCAAACGCGCGAAGA
>Ga0326597_10012933_pt1 | contig 10990 bp, 6 predicted proteins | sample RVTome_12_FD_203789 | JGI IMG/M metagenome (GOLD analysis project Ga0326597, IMG submission 203789) | Soil microbial communities from uranium-contaminated site in the Upper Colorado River Basin, Wyoming, United States - RVT100D185 | ecosystem: Environmental > Terrestrial > Soil > Contaminated >... | reverse complement strand
TCAACGCCTCCCGGAACGGCCCTTTCGGACTTTGCCAGGCGGAACCCTTCGGAAATTCCCTCGAGGACTCGGTCAGTTTCCGCTTTCCTTCCTGGCAAAGTCTCGATGGGCGCCCCGTTCCTCCGGCAAATTACGCTCAGGGCATACCACCCCGCCGGCACGTCTTCAGCTAATAAAAAATAGAAAGGCGACGAGCCGCTACAAGCTCGTCGCCTTTAACGCTTCGCCAAGTTCAGCGGGCTACGCCAACAGCGATTGCCCTACGATCTTGAACGTCCCCGTTTTCTTCCCTCAAGCAGCTTGGTAGTGAAGCACCATCAATTGCTTGGCGTTCAACGAGAGGGTGGCGTATGTTCGCCCTTCATTATCCGCAAACTCCACTTCGAACACATCGGGTCCCAGGATCTCCACGATGGTTCCCACCTGCCCACGGCGCAACCCGTGATCAGGAATGTCCTTCGTCAGTGCCACCACATCCAGAAGGTGCATCTCGGTACTCATCGGCAACTCCTTTTCTCCTAGACAACGTAACAGGTAATGAGCCGAGGAAAGTTCTCTCCGCGGCGAATCATCCATAGGCTTCGGACCGTCGCCGTACCGGTCGGCCCCTGTATCCGAGAGTCTAACGCATACCTATGCCCGTAGTCATCTTTTCCAACAGAAATTGCGTCAGCCGTCCGAACCGCTTCCAACAAGGCACTCTGTAACTGCTCGGCGCGATCGGCGGTAAATCCAAGGGCCGCTGAAAATAGATGGGCCTTGTGCCGACCTCGTGGATGCTCAGAACTCAAACAATAATCCCGAAGCTTCCTGATATCAACAACTGCGTTTTCAGCATTCGAAAGTTTCATGCGCCGTTGGTGTGTCCGCTCCTACATGGGGTAATGGAGGGGAAGTCTAGCGAAATTGTTGCATGAAAGCTACGTGGAAGGCAGAGGGATAGTGCGCAGCTAATTAAGCGTGGAATTTCTCGGCAAGCTCCCCCGGCTTGAAGATGCCATGTTCAGCGGGCTACTCCGACAGAGATTGCCCTATGCCTTTTCGTGATCGAGGAGTTACTGGGAGCACGGCGGAAGGGAGAACGCCGACGTTTCTGCCCACGCAGAAGGAAAGGGCATTCAACCGGCAGATTGATAAAGGCTGGCGCCTTTGTCGCCGTAGGTTTCATAGAAGTGCTCAAACACCGCCGCACACTTCTGTTTATACAGGCCAGGAGGATATTTGCGTGGCAAGCCATGATCCAGCACGTCCTCAATGGCGAGCTTCACCTGGGAACGAGCCGTGGCCTTCTGGCGCCAGTTCAGAACAAGGAGTTGCTTCAACTTCTCAAGCAGCTCACGCGCCACCTTCTTGACCTCGTTTCGTTCTTCCGGGCTAAGTTCAGGAGCTGGACGCGTCAAAATGTCGAAAATAACCAGTTCTTCTTCTGAAAAGCGCTCTCGCACGTGGCGTTGCTGCTCCTCGTTGAGGGCGCGGCTGAGAGCAAGCAGTTCGGCGAACAGCTCTTCAATATTCCGGCTTCCCGCATTGTACGACTCAATGAGTTCCTCAAACTTGGCCAGATAGTCCGTGCGAGTCCGGTTCAGCCGGATCAGCTTGTCGAGATGGGCTCGGATGGCAGCCTTCAATTGCTCAAGTTCAATGTTCCTCGTCTTGGATTTCCCGAACCGCTTTGCCAGGGCTTCAAAATCGATCTTGGTCAGGTCAATAACCCCGTAGCCCTTCTCACGCTCAGCGATCACGAACCCATCGGCAGCAATAGACTGATCGAGAATGTGATTGATATCGGCCATCACCCCGGAGATATCGGCAGGTCCCATGCCACTCCGTTCCCGAATGGTCTCAGCAATGGTGGTCAGACAGGCCACGCGCGAGGAGAACTCCAGCACACCCGGGTCGGGCTTCACGGCTTGAAACAGCGTCCGGACCCACCGTTCCTGAGCCAAATAGTCTTTCCGGATCGGATCAGGAGAGATGAGGCGTTCCACGGCCTCGGCAATCTGGGTCAACCGCTCCAGACTGCCGGCAGCCGTATGTTCGATAGCGACGATGTTGACGCCGTGGCTTGAGCAGAACGCTGCAATTTCGGCCAGGGCCTTCCGCAGTTCCTCCACAAGCTTCTGCTTGTCGCGGACGGGACGCTCCCCGCCCCGGCCTTTGCCGTAGATCGCGAGGGCTTGTTCCAGCGACGCAAAGACGTTCGCATAATCCACGATCAGCCCACTGTGCTTGCCGGGAAACACCCGGTTCGCCCGGGCAATTGTCTGCATCAGCGTATGGTTTCGCATCGGCTTGTCGAGGTAGACCGTCGAACAACTCGGGACATCGAACCCCGTCAACCACATGGCGCAAAGAAACACCAAGCTGAGCGGGTCGTTCGGGTCCTTGAACTTCTCATCCAGTGGCTCATCATTCATTCGCTTGCGGTGCGGCACAATGTTGAGTCCCAACGCCTTCATATCTTCAATTTCATTCTGAGCGGCCGAAACGATCACCGCCATGTTCGTTCCCCGGAGCACGTCAAACCGTTGCTTGAGCTCAAGAAGCTTGTCGGGATCTGGCTTCTGTCCATAAGTGGGCGACTTTGCCAACTCCTGTTCCGCCCGCTTCTGCTCGGCCTGCCAGTGCTTCCGTACCTTGTCGTGCATCCGGAGCGCCGTGGCCTTATCGATCGAAATCACCATGGCCTTGCCCTGAAACCCACGCCCAAGGAAGTGTTGAACAATGTCCTTGGCAATCGTTTCTAGCCGATCATCGCGAGTGAGCAGGTGATACTGCCGGCCAAGCTCACGCTCCAGCCGTCTCTCCTGCCCCTCATCCAGTTCAGCGGCCTCTACGAGCGAGTAGATGTTCTCGTTCAGATTCGGATTCTCAAGCCGCAACTCCGGGGTTCGATTCTCGTAGAACAGCGGAACCGTCGCGCCGTCCTCGACCGATTGTTGGAAGTCGTAGATGGAAACATAATCACCGAAGACCTCGCGAGTCCGTTCTTCAGTGGCAATCAGCGGCGTGCCGGTAAAGGCGAGAAAGAGCGCACGAGGGAGCGCAGAGCGCATGTTGAGCGCCAGTGTATCGTACTGAGTCCGGTGCGCTTCATCCGTCAGCACAATCACATCCGGACGGTCGCAGAGGACTTCTGAGGTCTGAAACTTGTGAATCAGCGTAAAGACATAGCGATGGTTCTCGCTCAGCAGCCGCCGCAGCTCAGCCCCGCTCTGCGCATGGCATACTTTGCTCTCAGTCTCACTGACCGCGCCGCAAGCCTTGAATGTCTTGGCAATCTGGTCATCCAGTTCAACGCGGTCCGTCACTACGACAAAAGTCCAATTCCCAGGAACTTTTCTCAGAAGCTTCTGCGCGTAAAACACCATGGCGAGGCTCTTGCCTGAGCCCTGGGTCTGCCAAAACACCCCGCCTCGCCCATGCCCTTGCTTCCGCGCAGCAAGAGTGGCCGCAATAGCATTGTTTACACCGAGGAATTGATGGTTCTGGCCGAGCACTTTTATGAGGCCGGCCTTGTGCTCAGAAAAGAGAGTGAAGTTCTCAACCAAGTCAAGCAGACGCGATGGCCCGCAGGTTCCGCGCAGCATCACTTCAAGGGAAACCCGTCGAGGCTCATCTTCCCGCTCGATCCGTTTCCATTCAAAGAACCGGCCCCAATCAGCCGTGAGCGAGCCGACCCGACTTTCGGTTCCGTTGGAGGCAATCAGCAATCCGTTAAACCAGAAGAGCTGGGGGATGCCGTTCTGTGGATGCGCATAGCTCGTCAGATTGTCGTCAAAGGCCTGTTGCGCAGGAACACCCGGTTTCTTGAGCTCGATCACCACGAGAGGGAGGCCATTCACAAAGCCGACTAGATCCGGGCGGCAGGTATAGAGCGGGCCGGTGACACTGAATTGACTGACGAGGAGAAAATCGTTGCTCGCGGAATGATCCCAATCGATCACCCGCACCCGCTCGGTCTTCTGCCCCCCTCGCTCACGATCGGGCACAGAAAGCGGGATGCCGTCTTTCAGAAAGCCATACACTTCGCGATTAGCCGCCGCGAGGCTCATTACTGAACGGTCGCGGATCAGTTGATCAATGGCTCCTGAAATGGCTTCCGGTGGAAGGGAAGGGTTCAGACGCTCAAGGGCAGCACGAAGACGAGGAACCAAGACCACCTCGCCTTTCGTCTCCCGTCCAAGTGTGCCTCCCACACCAAAGACTTCCTCCAGGGCCGAGACAGTCTGCCAGCCCAATTCAGCGAAGAGCTGGATCGCGGGTTGCTCGACAAGTTGGTCTTCGGTGTAGGAGTGGGAGGACATGGTAAAGTTCAACGCAACTCGATCTATTGAAAGCCTCCGGCTTCCCAAGCAGTGCCGAGATGTGTCGGCAGCGCTTGAGGCCCCAGCTCTTGAACAAACTGACAAGCGATCGTGTTACCGTTTTGCGCGTTACCACCTCGCACAATTGCGCCAATCTTGTGCGCCATTGTTCGAGGAATACTCACTACCGAAGACAATACGAGAATCTCTTTCGTCCGCGTCAGCGCAACATAAAAGAGACGTCGTTGTTCTTGGGTATGCGCCGTCTGTTCCGCAAGTGGCAACTCATCTTCAACAAATGGAATCAAACCGTGAATGCAGCCGACAATGATTGTGACACGGCTAGTAAGCCCTTTTGACTTGTGTAGGCTCATGAGACGCACAAAGTCGCCCTCAGAAGGCATCTCAGGTTGTGTGAGCTCAGTCCTGAGGAGGTCGAGCAAGCCACCGGGGTCTTGCACAGCACCGAGCTTTCCAGTTGCGAGCTCGCGAATCGGATCGGCCCATTCCGCTCCAGCAGGAAAGAGGTCGTCGAAGAGCTCAACAATATTCAGTCGTTTAAGACGCACCACCTCGGCTTGAAGAGCTTGATAGCGGACTGTCAGTTGGTTGATCCCAGCTAGTTGAAGTTGTCCATGGGCGACTCTTTCTAGCACAGCGGCTGGTGCATCACTTTGCTGCTCACAATAAGTTCGTAGAGAAGCGTATTGCCTTCGCCGCCATGAAGGACTACCTGACCCGAGCCAAAACCGCAGCGCAACCCTGTCCTCCGGAGCGCTCAACAGTTGCAACTTTGTCATCGCCACCTGAACCTCATCTGGTTCAAGCAACTTGTCGTTGTAAAAACTGTGCGCAGCAATCCCGATATCTGGCGCAGCCAGACAATGCTTGATTTCGTTGGCAATGAGACGCCGCGGCGACAAGACCAGAATATCGCTCGCGCCAATGTCTCCTTGACTCACCAAGTGGTGAATAAACGAAGTGATTCCATTCGCTTCGGCTTGCAATGTCGGCCACTGGACGACGCGAATCGTTGCAGGGCCTGGTTGAGGCTGGAGTGGCAAAAGACGGTGAGCTGTTGCCGGAGGGTAATTTCTCAGGATAACGTTATCCGCGACAGTGACTATCGCCTCGCGGCACCTTCGACACTCGACGAGAGTTTTATCCTCAACGTTTTGGTGCCGATTGCTGAAATCAAAAATGCCTTCCGGGTGTGCGTAGCGGAAGCGGTAGATGGACTGATCGACATCTCCGACAATCGATAGATGTCGTCCAACTGCCAGAATGTCGATCAGTTCCTGCTCAGCACGGTTCAGATCCTGATACTCATCGACAACGATGTGATCGTAACGCTGAAACGCGGGACTTGCCGGATTATTCCGCAGATACCGTAACGCCTCGGGAACAAGTTCTCCAATCAACATACCCCGATGGAACTGCAACCAAGCCGCCAAGTGTTGGTGAAATGTTTGATCTACCGGATCGACCGGCCACCCGGGCTGCTGATGCTGCAGACGGGCCCAATCAGCCTCGAAGGCTCGAATGCGGGCGGTCATTTCTTTCTTGTTGCCAAAGTCTCCAAGCATCTCCATATCTGCAATCAATGGCGCGATTTCAAACCGGTATATCTTCGACTTGACGAAAGACAAGAGACCACGCGGTACGCGCCCCAAAAACTCGAACACTGCATTGCTCAGCAGTAAGTGAAAGCAGAAAGCGTGCAGCGTTCCTGCGCGGATGTCTTCGCAGCCGGCGACATCCATCGCGTGCAATTCCTTCTTGAGATCAGCGGCGGCCGTGCGCGTGAAGGTGACAGCGAGGATTCGGTTCGGAACTGCACCATCGACTTCAATCAACCGTGCGATCCGACGCTCTATGGCGAAGCTCTTGCCGGTTCCGGGGCCTGCCATCACCCGAAGTCTCGCGGAGGTTGATTGTGCGATTTCGAGGTGTGTTCCTGTAAGGTTGGTGTTCCAGCTCATGATTGTAGGGTTACTTGCCCTGAGAGCAGCCGCGGGAGCAACAGGTCGCGAGTGCGGTGGAGGTTCTCGGTTTGACACTGGAGCGTGTTGACTGCCTCGAACATCGCGTCAGTACGGCCACCAAAGCGAGCGATGAGATCGAGCCGTGGTTTGAAGACCTGCATTCGATGGAAAGTATCAACAACGATGGTGTCGAAGGTTGCGCCGCCGGTGTTAGTTTTGAGGTAGTCCACTTGTTGAAGCGTCATTAGAAAAAGGAAGCGCTGGGGTATTCCAGTTCTTCCGCGTAGAGCGTAGCAAGATTGGTTTATAGCCATTGGCACTGAAGGAAGTGCGACCTTGCCCACAGTGCCGCGGGCTGTAATGAAGACAGTGTCAGGAGCATAGAGCTCGCTGGCACACTTTGAAAGGCCGAGTTCGGTGACGTGTTTGTCCGTATCTTGCACGTAAAAGCAGGCGGGTGCATCGCGAGGTGTGAAGAACGGAATGTTCCCGTTCCAATATTCAGCGATATCAGTCTTTGGGGTGCCCCCGCTAAGGACATCGGCAATGTCGGTGAACGAAACTACCTCCCAGCCTTGGGGGATGGGACCGAGGGTGGAGGGAACCATCTTGACTTTGTCGTGGCCGGGGAAGCGAAAGTGAACGAACCACTCACGGTAGAGGGAGCGGGCCATCTCTTCCAGAATCTTGATACGCCCCTGGTTATTCTCGATCAACTCGTCATAGGCCGACAGGATGCCAGCGATTCGTCGTTGCACCGGAAGCGGAGGAAGCGGCATCACCATTTGCTTCAGATGCGATGGCCCGAAATTCGGCTGTGCTGAACCGATAACGAAGGACTCCATCTGATTCCGGAACAGGTCAGACCTTAGAAACGCATAGAGAAAATCGTCGTCAAGTCGGCGCTTGTCCGCGGAGCGAAGCCGGATAACGCTCGTGTTCATCATCACGGGCAAGTCTTTCGCTGAAATGCGACCGATCTTGCCGTAGGTGTTGCCCGAACTTGCAATGACGATGTCTCCATCATCAACCGCGAAGTGCCGATACTTCTCATTGAATTCGTCAAGCGAGATAAAGCGGCGTGTGTTCGCTGTATCAATCTGACCGTCGCTAAGTATATTGGTGACGTTAATCACCTTCATCCCCACATTAGTCCATTGCCACTTACGAAGCCCTGGCCCTTCCTGAAAAAACACGACGGTAGGAAACTTAGCGACTTCCCACTCCGCTCGGACTTTGCCGTAGCCGGCGACGCTTTGCAGTGCCACGTTCATTCGCTCAAAATCTCCGCCACGTTTCGGGCGATGGTCTGTTCGAGATTACGGGCCTGGGCATTCAGGGCTTCAAGTTCCTCGTTGAGAGTTTCGAGTTGTTCTTTGAAGTCTTCGTCGCTGACCTCCTCACCGGGAGCTACACCGACATAGCGGCCGGGGTTCAGGCTCCAGCCCTGCGCTTCGATCTCTTTGATGGCCGCGGCCTTGCACAAGCCCGGCACATCGGCGAATTTCAGTTTCTTGCCGAAGACTTCCTTGAGCTTGGCTTCGGATACTGCTCCGCCGAGGGTGAAATCCGGTTCTTCGCCTCGATACAAGCGGACGACGTTGGCTAAGAAACCGATCTGGCCTTCGGTCCAGTCACGGTGGGCTCGATCCACCTGGCGGTAGATATGCCGCGCGTCGAGAAACAGAACCTTGTCGGCTCGAGGGGTCCGTTGCTTTCCCCTATCGAGGAACCACAGCGTACAAGGAAGTGTGACGGTATAGAACATATTCGGCCCGACGACGACGATGGCATCAACCGCACGGGCTTCAATGAGCTGCTTGCGGATGTCCTGCTCAGAAGCGCGAGCATCGGAAGCGGAATTGGCCATGACGAATCCGGCCCGACCATTCCCGCTCAGCGTCGAGAAAAAGAGTTGAATCCAGAGATAGTTCGCATTGTCCGTGCGCGGCAGGCCGAAGGGATATCGGCGGCCTTTCCCCACCTCGGCTTCCAATCGTTCCTTATCGACCGCATTCACGTTAAAGGGCGGATTGGCAAGAACGAAGTCGAACCGTCCGGTGCTGTTGTGCGGATCGTCATAATAGGTGATGGCTTCTTTGATGTCCCCTTCGAGGCCGTGCATAGCCAGGTTCATACGGCAAAGGGCGACGGTGGCTGCGACCTTCTCTTGTCCATGAATAGCCAATTCCGAGGACGGGTTCTTTTTATGCTCGGCCACGAAGCGGGCGCTTTGGACGAACATGCCTCCGGAGCCACAGGCAGGGTCTAGGATGCGACCGTGATAGGGCTCCAGGACTTCGACCAGCAGGCGCACGATGCTAGATGGGGTGTAAAACTCCCCTCCCTTCGATCCTTCCTCGCGGGCAAATTCACCGAGAAAGTATTCGTAGATACGGCCGAAGGCGTCGTAGTCGATGGTGGCGGGGATTTCGGATACGCGCTTGAGCAATTCCTTCAGCAAAGTGCCGGTAAAGATTTCATACGTCTTGGGCAGCACCCCGGCGAGCTGGGGATTGTGCTTTTCAATGTCCCGCATCGCTTCATTGATTGCCCTGCCGGCATTGGCCCCTTCGGGAAGATGCAAAAGCTTATCGAAACGGGCATTAGGAGTGAGATAGAGCACCCCCTCGGCATGGTAGGCGGCCGGGTCGTCCACGCGGGAGCCACGGCGCGACGAGGCCGATGTTTTCTCCAACGCCGTGCGTCGTTTGGCGAACCGAACATCGGCGAAACGAAGAAAGATAAGCCCCAGAACCGGAGTGGAGTATTGCGCGGAGGTCAGGCCGCTGTTCGCCCGAAGCTGATCAGCCGCATCCCAGAGACGCTTCTCCAGGGTGTCGGTGGCTGTGTCTTTTTCCGAGGGGGCGACCCAGAGCATGAGCTAACCCCTGCCTTATTGGAGTGTCAGGCCCGGAGTCTAGCGAATTCCCACACTGAAAGCCAGAAAGCCCGTGGGCGATAAAGTGGAAAGGCTGGAGAGTGCCCTTCCTCGTCCTCTGAGGGCTGGCAAGGTTTGCAGGCTATCACTGCTGGAATAGCACACTAAACGTGGCGAAGCGTTAAAGGCGATGAGTCTACAAGCGACTCGTCGCCTTTCTATTTACAAAGGAGGGTGGCGAGGGCGAGCGGACTTTGCCGGAGAAGCGGGGCACCCGCCGAGGCTTTAGCGGGCAGGAAAGCTGGAACTGACCAAGGCACCGCGATCGTGAGATCGCGGCCGCGGGAATTCCAGAAGGTTCCGCACGCTAAAGCCCGGAAGGGTCGCTTCGAGAGGCACGGACGCGAGGACCTTGCCACCCTGCTTTAACTGACGCCTGAGCAGTTCGCCCTTCGTCAGCCGCCGGCCTTGTGAGGGTAAGAAAAAGTTCCAGGACCCGTTACCATTCGGCCCGATCCCACTTGGTGACGGGCAACGACCGCTGATCGAGCAGGGCGTCATCCCCGTGCGCGTGCATCCGGCGGAAAGCGTCCTCCCACCCTGCCCGTGGACGCGACAGGGACTGGAGCACAAGGCGATTCCCTTGCACCTCGAGCTCCACAGCATCCGCGAGGTGACACTGTCGCAAGATGGTTTTTGGAATGCGGATGCCTTGAGAGTTGCCGATCCGTACGACATTCACCTTCATAACACTTCCTCCCTCCATGTGCTTACATTGTAGTTACTGCATTGCCTTTCGTCTGTCAAGTGGGCGCACCCGCCGGAGAATGTTTCTAGAACCTTTTGATTAACCGATCCTGAGGATGCGTTACGGGCGGCTTTTCTTTTCGTGGAGGTCGCGCTTCGACATACCCTTCAACCGGCTACGAAGCGATTTGTCCGGACGGAACTGTGCGGCAATCCGGCCCGGCTTGAAGACGCCGCGTTCGGTGATGCTGGCGGGGGACAGTCTTTCTTCGGCCGCACGCCCTTGTAACCAAAACCGCGTAGCGGTAAGGGAAAAGGCAGGAGGACGCCTCTTCCCGTACCCTGAAAAGCTGGCAAGCTTTGCAAGATAATCACTATCGGCATAGCCCACTGAACGTGGCGAAGCGTTAAAGACGACAGGCTTTCAAGCGGCCTGTCGTCTTTCTATTTAATAGTAATGATTGGCCCCACTTTCCCACGCGAGCGGTGGGCCGGTCTCCATTCAACTGCGCGCGTCCAACGAGGGCCTTCTGAGGCCGCGCGTTGCGCGAGCACAGAAGGGAGACCGGGCCACCACGGCTCGCTCCTCCAGTCCGCCCTCTTCCGTGCCCGTTGCGCAAGCAGAAGGGCATCCGCTTTGCTCTCATCCCTGTCGCTCCGGGGCGCTGGAGCGAGGACCATGCCGCCCCGCTCTCTCCCTCTACCCCGTCAAGACTCGCGGCCAGCACGTCATCTCACATAAACCACATCCTGCAAATCCTTGAGGTCGGCATCACCCGTCACCAATTGGGCTCCTTGATCGCGCGCCGTTGCGTACACGACCGCATCGGCCATGGCAAGACCATGCTGCAAACTCAGATCGGCCGCCAGCAAGGCGATGGATTCTGTGAGTGGAATGACGCGGGTTGCATTGAGCCGTCCGGCGAACAGCACGGCGCTCTCCTCTCCCCGTTCCCGTTTGATCTTTTTATAGACTTCGTAGAGGACGATCGTCGGCGTGATGACATCCTGCTGTGGAGTCAGGTAGGCCGCGTAGCGGTCCGCCAGCGGCCCTGCGGTGAAAAACTCGA
>Ga0326597_10012932_pt1 | contig 10991 bp, 9 predicted proteins | sample RVTome_12_FD_203789 | JGI IMG/M metagenome (GOLD analysis project Ga0326597, IMG submission 203789) | Soil microbial communities from uranium-contaminated site in the Upper Colorado River Basin, Wyoming, United States - RVT100D185 | ecosystem: Environmental > Terrestrial > Soil > Contaminated >... | reverse complement strand
CGCGCTTGGAAACGGATACTCAAAGCGGTCGGGGTGTTCCGGGGTTACCGGATATTCCCGTGTGATCAGCGTGCCGGAAATGTCGCGAAAATCCGCCGAGTCCATCATGTGCTTCCATTCGATCTCGCGGATAAAGCCGCCTTGCGCCATACCAGGGAAATTGGTTTGCACCGTCGGGTGCCGATGGCCGGCTTCCGCAAACCAGATCTCTTCGCGGCGCTGCCCGCGATATCGTAGCCGGCCTAGGTCAAACTCGAAGAATTCGTCGATGGCGCCGGTATACACGGTCAACCGCCGGGCAACGATCTCGGTCCGCTGGCGGAGGTAGTCGTAATTCAGGATGACGGGAATGCCTGCCAACATGCGACTCATGAAGCTTGCGTAACCGTCGACGGGGAGCCCTTGGTAGCGGCTCTTCTTGAGGCGCGGATCGTTATCCGCTCGCACATCGAAACGTCCGGCCAGCGCAGCGTCGAGGCTGGCGGCAGGCACGCCCCACTGTTTTTCGGTATAGCCCTTGACGAACCGATCGTAGACCACGCGCGGCATCATCCCGAGGCACGCCTCCTCGAAATTGGTCGGCTCGCCGATGAACTCGGGGCGCCAATCGACGCCAATGGCGCGCTCGATATATTCCGCGGAGATCGGCCAATTCTCATATCGCCCGTCGACCAATGTCTTCAACGTGGCAGCGAACGGCCGGAACGCGGAAAATCGATTGACGAATTTGAACAAACGGTCCGAAGAAGTACGGAAGTAATGCGGGCCATAGGTGTGAACGACGATCCCGCTGTGATGCCGGCGATCGTGAACATTGCCCCCGATATGGCCGCGCCGTTCGACCATGATAACGGAAGCGCCGCGGTCCTTGGCAAGGCGGGCGATGGTGGCGCCGGTAAGTCCGGACCCGACGACCAATACGTCACAGTCCATTCATAAGAACTCCACAAAACTCAACGCGACCCCGCGCGGGCAGGGGTCGCGGCCAAACAGGGGCATGGGGGCACGGAGATCCAGGAAGCTTCGGTGTCGCGCGTGCTTTTATTGGCTGGCTTTCAGCTTCTCTTCAGAGTTCCACCGCGGCTTTGATATCCCCATCGCTTCAAGGAAAGGACGCCGGCCTCATGATCACGTCCGCGGGTTTGGCAGAACCGACTGGTTGCGCGCCGCGGGGTTGAGCCTCTAACCGAAATTGTTCGGCGAGCACCACCGCCGCATGATAGTAGGCGGTCTCAATCGCGTGCTCAACAGCGATGTCCGCCTGCTCTCCGTCTTGCATCGGTGGAGGCCATTGGCGCGGCGCTATGCGCCTTGAACGAACCGGCGTCGCCGGCATCATATCGGGTGCGCGATCAAGGTCGGAAAATGCGCGGAGAGAGCCGGCATGGGAAGCGATGGGTCCTTCTACTTTGGCAATGCGATCGCCGATCAGGTCCGCGGCAGCGGCTGGTTCGTCGGCCAATTCGTCCCGCCCGATTTTGGGCTCAGGCATCAAACCGACGTCGAGGTCAAATGGGGCATCCACCCCGACGGCGAAAAGCGGCCTCAGCCCTGGGCCAGCGGGCATGCCACAACGGTCTCGGTGCTGATCCGCGGCAGCCTTCGCGTCACATTCCATACCGGCGATCCGAAGCCGGTCGTCACCCTGCAGAAGGAAGGCGACTACATCATTTTCGCGCCGGACACCGTGCATTCCTGGGAGGCGATCGGCGACACGGTCGTGCTCTCGGTGCGGTTTCCATCCGTCGAGGTGTGGCGACGCGCAAGGCTTGCCGACAGCGGCGCCGAGAGATGAATAACGATTGCGGACGGCCGATGCCGCCGCACGAGCCGGCGCCAGGCCAATCCAGGCCAACTCTTGCCATGGTGCCGCTGAGGCCAGTAAGTTAACCTTTGGGCATCCGTGTCTACGAGGGCGACCCGTACGACGGGAGCGCCCGCGGCTGATACGCTTGTCATAAGCGATGAGATCGATCAAATGAGCAAGGAACTCGCGCTCAGCGTCGTCATGGCGACGTGGAACCGCGCGGAGACGATCCGCGAGACACTGCGCCATTTGGCGGAGCAGGACCTCGATCCCGCCGAGTATGAGGTGATCGTCGTCGATGACGGATCACCCGACCATACGCGCGCGGTCGTCGAGGAATGGATGACGCGGGCGCCGTTCCGCCTGTCCTATCGGCATCACGAGAATCACGGGCCCGGCTATACACAGAACCGCGGTCTCGAACTGGCCAAGGCGCCGATCGTGCTGTTGATGGCGGACGACATCTTTATGTGCCGCCACACGCTGAGCGCCCATCTGGCGATGCACCGGTCGCACCCCGAGCCGGAGGTTGCGGTGCTCGGCCGGGTCGAGGAGTCGCCGCTGCTGGCCGGCCACAGCGTCTTTCGGCGCAAATGGGATCACTTCCGTTTCCGTGCCTTTGAGGGCGTGCAGGAACTGCCGTATTACCGCTTCTGGGCCTGCAACATCTCGGTCAAGCGCGATTTCGTGCTGCGTTACGGCCCCTACCTCGAACACGAGGGACGCGCCGGCGCCGCCGCGCACGAGGACCCGCAGCTCGGTTACCAGCTGTCGCTCGCCGGTCTGCGCATCCTGTTCCAGCCGGAAGCGCTCGGCTTTCATTATCACATCACCGCCTTCGATGAAGCCTGTCGGCGGCGGTACATGCAGGGGCTGAATTTCGGCGAATTTCATCGCCATGCCCCGGCGCCGGAAATTCCGGTCGCCTATCACGTGCTGACCTGGCGGACCCTGCCCGACCACATTCGCGCCCTGTTCGGACCGCGCCGGCGATATCTCGAGGCGGTTGACCGCAATCCGGCGCTGTTGCTGCTGCGCCATCTGGCCCGCGCGCTGCTGTTCAACGCGGCGAGCGTGCGCGCGTTGTGGAACCCGCTGATCGACGCGGCCGAGCATCGCCCGGCTGTTGCCCGGCTGATGCATCGGGAAATTACCGCGGCGTCCTGTTCCACCACTTCCTGCGCGGCTGCCGCGATGGGCATCACACCTTCGAACGCCCGCACCGCCGGATGGGGCAGCCGCAAGCCAGCTCGCGCTAGCGGATACATTTCAACAAGACGCGTCAACAAGACGCGCCCAATGGGGTCCTTTCGGCGCCCCGCGAAGCTGCACAGCCGGAGTGCACAATTCAGGCGGACGGTGTTCCTGGCTTGTGGTCGTCTGCTTCAGGCGATTGCCGGTGACGGCCAGAATCTGTGGGTCGTTGGGGACGCCAGGCGATTCGGCATCTCGATGATGTCTTCTATCGAACACATACGATTTGTATTGCGATGTTGCCGGCGCTGGCCGCATGGTGCCAGCCCCCATGGGGTCAATGCGTCTGATCAGGCGAGAGATGGACCGGCCGCAGGCAGGCGGTTCGGCAACCAGCCCCCTCCAGGCAAAGAGCCTGGAAACCGAGCCGACCGGCGTGATAATGGCCGCATTCGTACACAGCAGCGAAGCGGAACTCGCAGCGCTGTTTTCGCAGGTCGCCTGGTACCAGAAGCCGTCGTTTCCCGATTTCCTGGCCAGGGCGGAAGAGGCAAGGAAATCCGGCTTCGCTGTCGATCGCGGCACCATGTTTCAGGGCATCACGCAAGTGTCCGTACCGGTCCTGTCGCCGTCATGGGAGCTGTTGCTGATCCTCACGGCCGCGGGACATTCGCATGACCTCGACGCGGAGGCGCTGGGGCCGCTCAGCCGCGCGATGCTATCGGCGGCGGCGCGACTTTCCGAGAGCGTGCGATTGCTGCGCCTCGGGTGATCGTCCCGTTCCGAAGAGCCGCGTCGCCGCCGCGCACTACCAGGAGGAAACGCGCAGCTGGGACGTCACACTGGAGGCGGCAGACGGATACCGCGAGTTGGCGCTGGCCTAGGCGCGACAGCGGCGGCCCATGCTTGCCGCCAGGCACGCGCCAGTGAGAGCATTTCACGACTTGGCGAGACACGACGAACAAAGGAGCGCTCCATGGATGTCGGCATGATGATGGTGTTCACCAGCTACGGCTGGGACGACTGCTCCGACGCTCGCGTGTGGGACGAGGAGATCCGGCTGGCCCGGCTCGCCGCCGATCTCGGGTTCGACTGCCTGTGGTCGGCCGAGCACCATTTCAACGACTACTCGTTCGTGCCGGACAACATTCAGCTGATGACGTATCTGGCGGCGCTGTGCCCCAACATCGATCTGGGCACCGCCGCCGTCATCCTGCCGTGGCACGATCCGCTGCGCGTCGCCGAGAATGCGGCCGTGCTCGACATGCTGAGCAAGGGCCGGCTGCGCCTCGGCCTCGGGCGCGGTCTCGCGCGGCGCGAGTTTGCCGCCTTCCGCCTGAGCATGGACGAGTCGCGCGAGCGCTTCGACGAGGCGGCGCCGATGATCGTCAACGCCCTGAAGACCGGCTTTATCGAGGGCGACGGCAAGTTCTATCGGCAGCCGCGCATCGAGATCCGCCCGCGGCCGCAGCACTCCTTCGACGGGCGCATCTACGCCGTGGCGTCGAGCGAGGACTCGGTCGACTCCGCCGCCAAGCTCGGCGCCCATATGGTCATGTTCGCCGACCGGCCATGGGAGATGCGGGCGCCGGTGATCGAGCGCGGGCGGCAACTGCACCGCGAGTATCATGGCACCGAGCCGCCGCGGGTCATGCTGACGGAGTTCTGCGTCTGCGGCGCCAACCTCGCCGAGACCGAGGAGGAGGCGCGCCGCTATCAGGGGAAATTCGTCGAAAGCAACTTCTACCACTATGAATTCCTGGGCGAGCATTTCAAGACGGTGAAGGGCTACGACGCCTACCAGCAGAAGGCGGAGATCGCGCGCAAAGGCGGCATCGAGGGCGCGGTGACCGGCTTCATGCAGGCGGCGAGCTGGGGCACGCCCGACAAGATCCTGCGCGGGCTAGAGGAGCGTCGAAAAATCGTTGGCGACTTCGAGCTCAACGTCGCCTTCCGCTTCGGCGGCACGCCTTACGAGGTCGCCGAGCGGGGCCTGAAGCTCTTCGCCAAGGAGGTGCTCCCGGTGCTTAAGTCGCAATCATGGACCCAGGCTCGCGAGGCGGCCGAGTGAGACCTTACCGTCCTGATTGGCGGCTGCAAGCTTGGCTGATCGCCGAGGACAGACTGGTCGATCAGCACTCGCAGGAGATCGACCCGGCGAAGCGCAACAAGCTGGCGCAGGACGCGGATTACCTGCTGCAAAAGGGCTCGGCCGGCCGATCGTCTATCACGTGCGTGCCGCGACGTGCTGGCGGCAGCTCAGGGGCATCACGATGATGGTCAACGGCCAGTATAATGCGCTCGCCGCGGTCGACGATGTGCGGACCAAGACGACGCCATTCGACCAGGCGAATGCCGAGACCATGAACCGGCTGTTCGGCCGTGGCAAGCACAAAGCCGCCTGACCGATTTGCGGCTGTGGCGACTGCGGTGATCAGCGCTCCGGTTTGCCGCACGCACGGCCGTCGGCCGTGCTAACGTGGTCGCATGCAGGGCAACAGGTTTATCGGGTCGGTCGGGTCTCTCCAGCGGAAGCTGCGGGCTCTCGCTGCAGTTGCTGAAGATGCCGGTGCGACAGTCCCGGAGAAAGCCAATGCGGAGGCGCTGAAGAACCGCCTGGAGGAGCGGCTTCGAGCGGCGGAAGCGCCTGCCTCTGCCGGCGACTGGACCGATAAGGCCTTCCGGCTCGGCCGATGGGCCAAGGAGTTGCGGAAATCCGCATCTCCAGCGGCGGCCAAGGGAGATTGGACGGACAATGCCCACCGGCTCGGCAAGGCGGTTCGCCGAGGCTACAAGAAATGGTTGTCGGATTAGTCTGACATTGAAGATTGCGGCAGCTTAAGCTGCGGGCTCGGGGTTGAAGGGGCTGCAACTACTCTGCTGCCAACATCCGCAGTTCCTCCGCCGCGGACAGGATCGGCAGGCCCTCGATGGACCTTCCACTTCAGGAAGGCCTCGCGCACCTCCTTCAATTGATCGGGCGGCAAGGCCTTGGCGAGGTCCGCGCCGCGGATCTCCGCGCCGATGTGAAGGGTGAGGGGGACAACTTCAATGCTGCGGTTCGTCTTGGCACCGGCAGTCTGCTGAAGCGACGACGCCATTTCCGGCGCAGCGTCTTCGGGTGGGAACGCGATAAACGCTCCGACATGGATCAGCAATCTCGACCATTGAGCCGATAAGGCGGACATGTCGCCGCCACTACTTCGGCTGCAGGATATCGGCCTGACCTTCGGGGCGACGCCGCTGCTTTCCGGCGCCGCTCTGGCCGTTGCAGCCGGCGACCGGATCTGCCTCATTGGTCGCAACGGCTCCGGCAAATCGACCTTGCTGCGCATCGCCGCCGGGCTGGTACAGCCCGATGCCGGAGAACGCTTTGCCCAGCCGGGCGCGACCATCCAGTACCTGTCTCAGGAACCGGATCTGTCCGGCTGCGGCACCACTCTCGCGTATGTCGAGGCAGGGTTTGATGCCGGGGCGGCGGACGGTCGCCACCGAGCGCTGTACCTGCTCGAGGAACTCGGCCTCTCCGGCGACGAAGACCCGGCGTCCTTGTCCGGGGGCGAGGCGCGCCGCGCCGCGCTGGCCCGCGCGCTGGCTCCCTCGCCCGACATCCTGCTGCTCGACGAGCCGACCAACCATCTGGACCTGCCCGGTATCGAGTGGCTGGAGCGGGAGCTGGCCGCGATGCGATCCGGCATGGTGCTGATCAGCCATGACCGGCGGCTGCTCGAACGGTTCTCGCGCAGCACCGTGTGGCTCGACCGCGGCATCACCCGGAGGCTGGACCAGGGTTTCTCGGCATTCGAGGCCTGGCGCGACGCTATCCTCGAGCAGGAGGCAAGCGAGCAGCACAAGCTCGGCCGCAAGATCGCGATGGAGGAGGATTGGCTGCGCTATGGCGTCACCGCCCGGCGGACGCGCAACCAGCGCCGGCTCGCCGACCTGCACGCGCTGCGCCGGAAACGAAAGGAGCACCATCGCGCAGGCGGCGCGGTGCGGCTCGAAGCGACGCAAGCCGATATGTCGGGCCGGCTGGTTGTCGTGGCGGCGCGCATTGCCAAATCGTTTGGCCGACGCCCGATCGTGCGGGATTTCTCGACGCGGATCATGCGGGGCGACCGCGTCGGGATCATCGGCCCGAACGGCGCCGGCAAGACGACCCTGCTCAACATGCTGATCGGTGCGCTGGCGCCGGATGCCGGCGAGGTGCGGCTCGGCGCCAACCTGGCGCCGGTAATCCTCGACCAGAACCGCGAGAGCCTCGACCCGGAGCAGAATTTGGCGCAATCGCTGACTGGCGGCAGCGGTGAAACGGTTACCGTCGCGGGGCAGAGCCGGCACGTTATCGGCTATATGAAGGACTTTCTGTTCCGCCCGGAGCAGGCCCGCACGCCGGTTGGCGTGCTGTCGGGCGGCGAGCGCGCCCGGCTTACCTTGGCGCGCGCCTTTGCGCGGCCCTCGAATCTGCTGGTGCTCGACGAGCCGACCAACGATCTCGATCTCGAGACGCTCGACCTGCTGCAGGAGCGTTTGGCCGAATACCCGGGAACGGTGCTGCTGGTCAGCCACGACCGCGACTTTCTCGACCGCGTGGTGACATCGGTGATCGCCAGCGAAGGCAGCGGAAGCTGGGTCGAATACGCTGGCGGCTACACCGACATGCTGGCGCAGCGGCCTGCGGCCCCGGCTAGATTGCCGGCCGCGATCGCCAGGCAGCCCCGTCCCGCGCCGCGCGACAAGGCGCCGGCAGCGGCACCGTCCCGCCGCATGACCTATAACGACCGCCGCGCGCTGGAGATGCTTAGCGAGCGGATCGCGACCTTGCAGACACGGTTAGAGGCGCTCAATGCGGTACTGGCCGACCCGGATCTCTATGCACGCGATCCGGCGCGATTCAACGCCACGAGTTCGGCGCTCGCCGCCGCACGTGGCGAATTGACCGCCGCCGAAGAACAGTGGCTGACCTTGGAGATGCTGCGCGAGGAAATCGAGGGCGTCTAAAGCACCTGCTTCCGTCCGGTCTCCGACGCTCGCACGATCGCATCGAGCAGCCGGTGGCGCGTGACCGCCGCGGCGAAGCTCGGATCGGCCGGCCTGCCCTCCCGAATGCTCTCGGCCAGCCGGGCGTAAAGCTGGGCCACATTGTACCGGGAGTCGCGCGGCACCTCGTCCGGGACCCAGCGATACCGTGCCGGCACCGGCAATTCGGCAAGTTCCTTTGCGGCGCCCTGGGCGCCCCGGACCGTCAGTTCCTGACGCTGCATCGAGGCGCGGGTGGTGGCGGTCAGTACAAGGTCCCCGCGATCGCCGTGGATCTCGAACAGGAACTCGGTGCCGCGGGTCATCCCGCCACGGATCTGGAACGACACGACCGCGCCCGCGGCGTTCTTGCCGCCGACGATGCCGTTGACGACGAGCTGGTCCGGCGTGTTCTTGGCGACGATTTCGCCGGTCTCCTCCAACGGGATCCGGTCGCGCTGGCTCACCGCGAACGCGGTCAGCTCGCGGAATTCGCCGAGGCAATGGCACAGCGCGTCGATCTGATGCCCGCCGGTGATGGTCAGCAGATTGGCGCCGTTGGCGCGATCGGCCTGGTAGGCGCGGTCGATCGTGGCACCCCAATTCGGCGCGCAGCCGATCATCGTGGCGGTCAGCACCCGGCCGACATAGCCCTGCGCGATGAGGTCCTTCGCGTAATTGATCGCCGGCGACACCTGGCCCTGCAAGCCCACGACATGCCGGATGCCGCGGCCTTCGGCTGCATCGAGCATGCGCGTGGCTTCGTCGGTGTCGCGGCCGAGCGGCCACTCGCAATAGACATGCTTTCCGGCCTCGATCGCCGCCAACACCGGCTGATAATGATCGGGCACCTTGACGCTGACGGTGACCAGATCGATGTCCGGATGCTGCGCCAGACGTTCTGGGTCGGAGAATGCGAGCGGCACCCCGTAATGCCGCGCCGCTTCCTCGGCCGTTTCCTGGCGGGTGGTGCACACCGCGGCGATCTCGAACTGCGGCAGCGCGCGCAACGCCGGGATATGGGCGATCGAGGCGAACCCGCGACTCGCGCTGGCCCCGACGATTCCGACCCGAATCTTGCTGTCCGTCGCCATCAATCCCTCCCGCGAAAGGCGATCCGTTCCCAACCCGGTGCATGCTAGGCTGGATTATAGGCAACGTCAGGGAGAAAGCGGATGGAGCGGGCGGCAGCGAGGGCGGCATCACGCCGGGGCTGGCGGTGGTGGCAAATGCGATCGTCGATGCGCTGACGGAGTTCGGCATCGAGCACAGCTGCCGGCAACGCCGGAGCGGATCTGGCGCGCGATCCGCACCGCGGGCGGCCGGAAGTAGGCCAATTACGATGCCAGCCGGTAGAACCGCGATGCGGTGCCGGCGAACAGATCGGCCTTCTCCGATGCCGAGGCGCCGCTCGCGAGCCGCTTGAAGGCGTTGAACAGCACCGGGTAGCTGCACGCGCCCTTATCGACCGGGAAATTGCTCTCGAACATGCAGCGGCTGGCGCCGAAATTCTCGATGCAGGTGTCGACATACGGCCGCCAGGCATTGGCCAATTCGCCCGATGACGGCGGCAGCGGCGCCAGATGGAAATCGAAAGCGTTGACGATCATCGCCAGCCCGCCGAGCTTCACATACACGTTTGGGCAGGCGGACAGGGCCTTGATGTCGGCGCGCCAGCCGGGGAACACCTCGTCGCGCTTGTAGCGGCCGACCCCGAGCGGCCCGCCGAAATGGTTGAGCACGATCTTCACATCCGGGCATTCGCGCGCCACCTCGGTCAGTGTCTTGATCTGCGGGTGATAGATCCACGCCTCGAACGTCAAATCGTGCGCCGGGAGCCGGACTTGATCGCATTCAACGAGGTCTGCGTGCCGCTGCAATTAGCACGCGATTTCCGCGCGGGTGCCGTCGAGGTGGTTGCAAGCGGGGTCTGCTTCGATAAGCTGAGCCGGGTCCTGGTTCAGCGAGATCGTCACGCCGCCGCCGAGCGCGTTCTCGATCACGAAGCACGGCAAGAGCTTCAGCACGATGAGGCTCGAAATAGAGCTGCCCGGCGAGGCGGCGTAAGTAATCCGGTAGGGGTAGCGGCATGAGGGCGTATCAGATCGAGAGTTTCGGCAGCGTTGATGGAATCGTGCTCGGCTCGCGCGGCGACCCGCGGCCGGGCACCCGTGAGATTCTCGTGCGGGTTCGGGCGACCTCGCTCAACTACCGCGACCTGATGGTGCTGAAGGGCGGCGGCCGCGGTCCGACCAGGCTCGGCGTCGTGCCGCTCAGCGACGGCGCCGGCGAGGTCGTCGCGCTCGGCGACGGCGTGAGCCGGTTCGCGGTCGGAGACCGCGTCATCGGCTGCTTCCACCCGCGCTGGTTCGGTGGTCCGATCAAGCCGGATTACCTGACCGACCGCCTCGGCGCCAACCTCGACGGCATGCTGGCGGAATACGCCGTCCTTAGCCAGGAAGCCGCAGTCCCCGTACCGGGGGATCTGTCGTTCGAGGAGGCGGCGACCTTGCCTTGCGCTGCCGTTACCGCCTGGGTGGCGCTGACCGGCCACGGCCGCGTAACCGCGGGCGACACGGTGCTGACCCAAGGGTCCGGCGGCGTCTCGATTTTTGCGCTGCAATTCGCGCGGCTGCTGGGTGCCCGCGTGATCGCGACGACCTCTTCCGCCGCCAAAGCCGAGCGGCTGAAGGCGCTCGGCGCGACGGCGGTGATCAACTATGTCGAAAGCCCGGATTGGCACGAGAAAGTGATCGAGCTCGCCGACGGCAGGGGAGCCGATTGCGTCGTCGAAATCGGCGGGCCGGGCACGCTCGCGAACTCCATCAAGTCGCTCGCCGTCGGCGGGCACATCAGCCTGATCGGCTCGAGCCTATCGCGATCCGGCGTCATGCTTGATCCGCTGCTGCTCGGCGGTCGTGGGATGACCCTCGGGTCGATCAGCGTCGGCAGCCGGGCCGATTTCGAGGCG
>Ga0326597_10012931_pt1 | contig 10991 bp, 11 predicted proteins | sample RVTome_12_FD_203789 | JGI IMG/M metagenome (GOLD analysis project Ga0326597, IMG submission 203789) | Soil microbial communities from uranium-contaminated site in the Upper Colorado River Basin, Wyoming, United States - RVT100D185 | ecosystem: Environmental > Terrestrial > Soil > Contaminated >... | reverse complement strand
CTTATCCTATTACGTCCGAACCGAATGTGTCAAGGTCCTCCGCTCGAACGCCGACGCGCTAGAGTCGAACCATGCCGACCTCCACCCCGGACGCGCTGTGGGCGTCGCCTGCGGCCGGTCGCCTGCGGCCGGTGGCGGTTGAGGTCAACGACCTCGCGCGTCGGGTTGGCCAGCAGCCGCTCCTGGACGGGATCGAGCTCGCCGTGCCGGTCGGGACGCGGGTGCTCCTGGCCGGGGTAGACGCCGAGGCGCCATCGCTCCTGTTGCGGATCATGGCCGGCCTGGCGCGCGCGGACCGCGGCTCGGTGACCCTGGCCGGCCTCCAGCGCGGGTCGGCGATTCCCGAGGGCTGGGCCCGCAGGATCGGATTCGTGGGATCGGGTCCGGGCATTCCGCTGTGGATGACAGCGGCCGAGAGCCTGGACCTGGCTGCCCGTCTGTCGGGGATCGACGGTCCGGACCGTCAGCGGCGGATCGAGGAATCCCTGCAGCACTTTCAGCTGGGCGCCATCCGCGACCGCCCGTTGCAGCACGCCGGACGCGTCATCCTCGAACGCACGGCCCTGGCGGCCGCTCTCCTCCCGGACCCCGAGGTGCTCCTCCTGGACGAGCCATTGCGTGCCGCCACCGCGCCCGATCGGCTGCGCCTGCTCCGCATCCCGGGCGAGCGCCGAACGGTGCTGATCGCGAGTCGCTATCCAGCCCAGCAGGGCGGGATCGTGGACCGGGTGATCCTCATCCGCGACGGACGCGTGGCCCTCCACGCCCCGATCGGCGAGCTGGACGCGCAGCGCCTGCCCCTGTCGCTCCGCGGCCTGACCGCATTGGCGGACCTGGTTTCGTGATCCTCACCATCCACGTCGCCCGCCAGCTATGGATCCAGCTCCGGTTGCTGGGAATCCTGGCCCTGCCCGCCATCGCGACCCTCGTCGCGGTCATCGTCGACGGCCAGTCGGGGTCACGGGAGGCCGGTCGGATGACCCTCGCGCTTGGCCTTGCGACGGCCGCGGTCCTGAGCGCGGCCCTCGTGAGTGGCGGCTTCGCCGAGGAGATCAGATCGGGCGCGGCCGCGTGGCTGGTGGTCCGCGCGGTGCCCCGAACCGCGCTCATCGGTGCCTGGTTCGTGTTGCCCGCGCTCGCAGTGCTGGTCGCCTTCGTCCTGGCCGGGATCCTGGCCGGCCTGGCCCTGCCGCTCACCCTGGTCCAGGCGCCGGACCCGATCGCGGTGGCCGTGACCCTGGTCGCCGTGGCCGCTCCGGCGCTGCCGTTGTCGGCAGCGGGGCTGGGCATCGCGGTTTACGCCCCGGTCCGGGGCACGATGGTGACGGTCATCGGGCTGGCCACGATCGTGGCGTTGCCGCTCGTCCTGCTCGGTGATATGGCCGTCCATGCCGCAAGCGGGTATTGGCTGGTGGCAGGGATGGTCCCCGCCGATCGGCCGATCACGGTCGGCCTGCAGGCCATCGGCCTGTGCATGGCCGTGGCAGGGCTCCTGTGGGGCGTGGCGGCGCTCCTTTTCCTGCGCCGCGACCTCTGACGGTCGAAGATGCGGGCTAGATGGGCAGGGCGACCACGACCAGCTCGCCCCAGTTGCGGTTGAAGCCCTGGGAGGTCTGCAGCGTCAAGCGCTCGTGGTCGGTGGCTGCCGTCCAGCGGCCACCCTCCTCGCAACCCGGGCCGGCATACAGGAGATCCAACGGGGGACTGGGCATTGGTTCGGCGTCCGGGTCGGGGCAGGATACGTTGGGGTGGACCTCCGTCACCCGGTAGTGGAGGACCTGGCCGTCGGACATCAGGACCCGCACCTCGGCGCCGAGCTGAACGTTCCACAGGCCGATGAACAGCGGCCCCAGGGCGTGGGCCGCGATGTACGAGTTCGTCCCGCGGCCGGGGTCCGCGGTCCGCGCGAGCAGGTAGGCGCAGCAATCGCCGAGCGGCTCGCCAGGCGCCAGGCGCACGACCTGGACGTTGACGCCCACCGACTCGATCTGGATCTGGGTCGCCACCCAGTCGCTGGGGATCGGCGTGACTTGGGGGCTGGATCGGGGCGTGCCGCCCGTTGAGGGAGCGGCGCCGGGGGTCTGGGTTCCCGCCACCGGGGTGGGGGTGGCGATCGGCGCCAGGCTGGGCCGCGCGCCCTCGTCCAGCGGCAGCTGGCCGGCCAGGATCAGGACCACGCCCAGCAGGGCGAGGGTCAGTGGGAGCGCCAGCCCCCGCGCTCGGCGGCCGTTCAAGCCGGCAGCCACCCCAGCAGGATGCCGGGGAAGATGCCCAGCAGGAGCACGCCAGCCACGCTAAGGCCCAGCGCCAAGCGGCCCACGCCGGAGCGTTCCACCTCCGCCGGCTCGGCCTCCGGGTCACGCATGTACATGTAGACCACGACCCGCAGGTAGTAGAACGCGGCCAGGGCGGCGTTCAAGGCGATGGCCACCGCCAGCCAGGCCAGGCCCGCGTCGACCGACGCCAGCAGGACGTACAGCTTGGCAAAGAACCCGACCGTGGGCGGGATGCCGGTCAGCGACAGGAGCAGGACCGTCATTGCTGCGGCCAGCGCTGGCTGACGCCCGGCGAGGCCGGCGAATGAGCCCAACCCACCGTACCGGCGCACGTCGCGCTGCAGCATGCCGACCACCGCGAAGGCCGCGATGTTCATCACCGAGTAGCCGACCAGGTAGAACACCACCGCCTCGATGGCCTGGGTGGCAACCTCGGGGTCTCTGGCCGCCGCAAATGCCGCCAGCCCGGCCAGGATGTAGCCGGTGTGGGCGATCGACGAATAGGCGAGCATCCGCTTCACATTGGTCTGGGTCAGTGCGACCACGTTGCCGAAGGTCATGGTCACCACCGCCAGGACCACGAACACGTCCAGCCAGTCGGCGCGCAGCGGGCCCAGCGCCTCGCTGAACAGGCGCAGCAGCAGGGCGAACGCGCCGAGCTTGGGGCCCACCGACAGGAACCCGGTGATGGGCGTGGGGGCGCCCTGGTACGCGTCAGGGGTCCAGAAGTGGAATGGCACCGCGGCCGCCTTGAAGGTCGCCCCCACGGTGAGGAAGCCGAGCGCCACCAGCACCGCCCCGTTCATCAGCCCGTCTGAGAACACCTCGGCGATCTCGGTGAACACGGTCGAGCCGGTCAGGCCGTAGGTCCAGGCGATTCCAAACAGAAGGATCGCGCTCGCGAACGATCCGAGCAGGAAGTACTTCAGCCCGCCCTCGTTGCTGAACCGGTCCGTCTTGTGGAAGGCGGTCAGCAGGTACGCCGGCATGACCATCAGCTCGAGGCCCAGGAACAGGGTGATGAGATCGGCGCTGCTGGACAGGACGAAGATGCCCAGGGTCGAGAACAGCAGGATGGCGTTGAACTCGCCCAGTGGCAGGCGCCGGACGACCAGGTAACCGGGCGCGAACAGGGTGGTCAACAGACCGATACCGACCGCGGCCAGCTTGAGCACCAGGGCCAGCCGGTCGACGGTGTAGACCCCTCCCGCCAACGCCCCGCTGGGCGGGGTGGTCCAGACTGCGGCGATGGCCAGCGCGGTGGCCGCCAGGCCGGCCACGGTGAGCGGGGTCAGCAGCCACTTGCGCTCCCGCGCCAGGAACAGGTCGACGGTGATGATGACCAGGATCGAGATGGCCAGGACCGCTTCGGGAAGGAGCGCGTACAGGGCGGCGGGGTCGTTCATACGGTCCTCACCATGGCCAGGCGATCAGGTTGAGCCCCGCAGCGCTCTGAACCGCCTCAAGGATGCGCTGGACCGGGCCCGCGGTGGCCTCCAGGACGGGGGCCGGGAAGACGCCCAGGGCCACGACCAGGACCACCAGCGGGGCCAGCGACAGCCATTCGACACGGGTCAGGTCACGCAACCCGCCCCAGGCCCGGCGCATCCAGTCCGAGGGAACCGCGAAGAACGCGCGCTGGAACATCCACAGCATGTAGACCGCGCTCGCGATCACCACCAGCATGGCCCAGGCGGCCACCCAGGGGGAGTACTGGAACGCGCCGAGCATGACCAGGAACTCGCCCACGAACCCCGACAACCCCGGCAAGCCAATGCTGGCGAACGTGAACAGCCCGAACAGGGCTGCGTAGGCCGGCAGCCGGGCGTTGAGCCCGCCCATGTGGCTGATCAGCCGGTCGTGGGTGCGCTCGTAGATGACCCCCACCAGGAGGAACAGTGCCCCGGTCGTGATCCCGTGGCTGACCATCTGGAAGATGGCGCCCTGCAGGCCCTGGGTATTGAAGACGAACGCGCCCAGCATCACGAAGCCCATGTGCGACACGCTCGAGTAGGCGATCAGCTTCTTCAGATCGGGCTGGACCATGGCCACCAGCGCGCCATACATGATGGCGATCAGGGACAGGCCGATCATGAGCGGCGCGAAGGACTGGGCCGCATCGGGCAGCAGCGGCAGTGAAAACCTCAGGAACCCGTAGCCGCCCAGCTTGAGCAGTACCCCGGCCAGGATAATGGAGCCCGCGGTCGGGGCCTCCACGTGAGCATCGGGCAGCCAGGTGTGGAACGGCCACATCGGCACCTTGATGGCGAACGCCAGCCCGAACGCGATGAACGCGCCGGCCTGGAGCAGGTCGGGGAAAGGGGCGCCGCGGAGGGCTTCGTAGCTGAACGTGAACGTTCCGCCGGGGAGGTTGGCGTTGGCGATGACCACGGCCAGGATGGCGACCAGCATGAGGAGCGAGCCGACCAGGGTGTAGATGACGAACTTCAGCGTGGCGTAGATGCGCTGTGGTCCGCCCCAGATCCCGATCACCAGGTACATCGGGATCAGGCTCAGCTCCCAGAAGACGTAGAACACGAACAGGTCGAGGGCCACGAACACGCCGAGCATGCCGGCCATCAGCAACAGCATCGCGGCGTAGTACTCCTTGACCCGCATCTGGATCGGTCCCCACGAGTACAGGATGCTGACCACGCTCAGGACGGTGGTGAGCAGCACCAGCACCGCGCTCATGCCGTCCACCCCCAGCTGGTAGCGGATCCCGAACGCGCTGATCCACGGAAGGTCCTCGCGGAACTGGAACTCCGCGCCGGCCGGGTCGTACCCCAGCAGGAACAGGCTGAAGCCCAGGCTTACCAGCGCCGCCAGCAGGGCCACCCAGCGGATGAGCCGATGGTTGGCGCCAGGCACGAACAGCAGGGCCGCCACGCCGAGCAGCGGCGTGAAGACGATCAGCGACAGGACCGGCAGGCCGCTCATGTCAGCGCACCACCGTGGCGTAGACCAGCAGCACGATGACCAACCCGGCCGCGATTCCCAGCCCGTAGTTCTGGACCCGACCGGTCTGGATCCGGCGCAACCCGCCGCCCAGGCGCTGGGCCAGCCAGCCGACGCCGTTTACGGCCCCATCGATGACCTTCACGTCGAACCACCACAGGGCGTTGGAGAGCACCACGCCGCCGCGGGCGAAGACGAGCTGGTACAGGTCGTCGAAGTAGTACTTGTTCAGGCTGGCCCGATACATCCCCGGTCCCAGCCCGAACGGGATGCGCTGCACGAAGCGCGCCGGGGCCTCGGGATCCTGGATGTACCAGCGCCGGGCGAGCAGGATCCCGGCCAGGCCGACCGACGCCCCGGCGAGCAGGAGCAGGCCGCCGAGGCCGAACAGCTCGAAGCCGTGCGCCTCCCCATGCTCCAGGGCGCCGGCCAGGATCGAGCCGGGCCGGACGCCGGCGCCCAGCTCCTCGGCGCCGGCGAAGACGTCCTCGAGCCACAGGTGGATGGCCCCGCCCTCGGGCGGGATGCCCAGCAGGAGCCCGGCCAGGGCGGTGGGCACGGCCAGGATGACGAGCGGCGCCACCATGGTGCGCGCGCTCTCATGGACGTGCTTCCACGCCGCCGCCGGCCCGCGCCAGGCGCCGTGGAAGGTCATGAAGATCATCCGGAACGTGTAGAACGCGGTCAGGAACGCGACCCCGATGCCCACCCCCCAGTAGATCGGGTAGCCGCGGGCGAATGCCTCCGACAGGATCGCGTCCTTGCTGAAGAACCCGGCGAAGATCGGGATCCCGGCCAGGGCCAGGGCCCCCACCACCATGGTCCCGTACGTCCAGCGCATGCGTTCCCGGAGGCCGCCCATGAAGCGCATGTCCTGCTCCCCGCCGGCCCCGTGGATGACCGATCCGGAGGCCATGAACAGCAGGCCCTTGAAGAAGCCGTGGGTCAGCAGGTGGAAGATGGCCGCCGCCCAGGCCCCGATCCCCAGCCCGAAGAACATGTACGCCAGCTGGCTGACGGTCGAGTAGGCGAGCACCTTCTTGATGTCGTTCTGGGTGAGCGCGATGGCCGCCGCCAGAACGGCGGTGAACACGCCGATCGCCGCCACCACGCCCATGGCCTCCGGGGAGTGGGCAAAGATCGGGTTGGCGCGGGCCACCAGGTACACCCCGGCATTGACCATGGTCGCGGCGTGGATCAGGGCACTGACCGGGGTGGGGCCCTCCATGGCATCGGGCAGCCAGACGTGGAGTGGGAACTGGGCGCTCTTGCCCACCGCACCCGCGAACAGGAGCAGCGCGATGAGGGTGATCTGCCAGCCCTCCAGGCCGCCGATCCCGGCAAAGACGTCGTCGAAGGTCAGGGTGCCGAGCAGGGTCCAGATCAGGATCAGGCCCAGCCCGAAGCCGAAGTCGCCGACCCGGTTGACGATGAACGCCTTCTTGGCCGCGCCTGCCGCCGACGGCTTCTTGTACCAGTAGCCGATCAGGAGGTACGAGCACAGCCCGACCGCCTCCCAGCCCACGTACAGGAGCAGGAAGTTGTCGGCCAGGATCAGCAGCAGCATGCTGAACATGAACAGGTTCAGGTAGGCGAAGAAGCGCCACACGCTGCGGTCGCCGTCCATGTAGCCGATCGAGTAGACGTGGACCAGCAGGCCGACCGTGCTGACCACCAGCAGCAGGACCGCGGTCAGCGCGTCCACGAAGAACGAGATCTCGATCCGGAAATCGCCCGACACGATCCAGTCGTAGACCGTGACGTGGTACTCCGCCCCCTGGAAGATGACCGACGCGAAGATCGCCATCGACGCGGCCCAGGCCACGGCCACCAGCGCCACCGGGACCCACCACGAGCGGTAGACCGGCCGCGGCCCGCCGGGCGTCACGTGGCCGGGCTGCCCGCGTCCGTCGTTCAGCTCGTCGGGGATGATCCCATCGGCCCCATTGGCGTTGGCCAGGTCGTCGGCATGGCCCCGGTGGGGCGAGGTTTCGCGCTGCTCCTCCTCGGTCGGGACGCCGCGGAACCCGGACTCGTCCACGGGCGCGGCGTGGGAGTCGTGGGCGTCACCGCCTGTGTCGTGCCCGGCCCCCGCACCGTGCCCCTCGCCGTGCTCGGCATGCTCCGGGATGCGGTCGAAGCGCGGCCCGACCAGCACCGCGAACAGGAAGCCGGCCAGCGGCAGGGCCGGGATGAGGGCGACGAGCGACTGCAGGTCCAGCGCGCTACTCCTTCAGATCGGCGTAGTCGTCGACTTCGGCGGTCTGACGGGTGCGGATGATCGCGATGACCAGGGCCAGGCCAACCGTGGCCTCGGCTGCCGCGACCGCCATGACGAGCAGCGAGAAGACGGCGCCGGCGTCATCGGTGGCGTAGTAGTCGAACGCGTTGAAGGCCACAAGGGCCAGGTTGACCGCGTTGAGCATGAGCTCGATGCAGATCAGCATCATGATCGCGTTGCGTCGGGCCAGGAAGCCGAAGGCCCCGATCCCGAACAGGCCGAGCGACAGGAACAGGTAGCCGTCGAGACCCATCGGTCAGTTCATCCGCTCGTCTTCTTCGGGCCGGCGGGCGAGGTAGATGGCGCCGATGATGGCGGCCAGCAACAGGAAGCCCACGATCTCGAACGGCAGCGCGTAGTCGTTGAAGAGGGCGGCTGCGAGGTCGTCGAGCTCGACCGGGATGATCACGCTGGGGTTGGGCCAGTCGGTCTGGAGCAGGGCCCATCCGACGAGGGCCACGATCCCGATGGCGACCAGGGCTGCGAACGGCGCCTGGCGCTGGAATGGGGCCGGCAGGTTCGCGTCACCGGCCTGGGTCAGCATGATCGCGAAGATGATCAGGACGCTGATCGCGCCCAGGTAGATCAGGACCTGGGCAGCGGCCACGATGGGCGCGCCGAGCAGGGCGTAGGTCCCGGCCAGGGCTCCGAAGGAGACCATCATGGCCACCGCGGAATGGATCACGTTCCGCAGCAGCACGGCCGCCAGGCCGCCGCCGAGGACGCCAGCGGCGAGCACCACGAAGAGGACGGTCGAGATGTCCAGAGTCGAGGCTCCCCGTTCGAGACCGAGCGCTCACACGGCCTCGCTCCAGAGGCCGGGACCGATTCTACGGCAAGAGCTGATCGCCCTCGCGCCCGGCGGTCACCTGCAGGCCGTTGGCGGTGGCCGCGGCCAGGTCCGCGGCCTCCATGGCCAGGACGTCCATCTGGTCATCGGTTCGCGCCGGATCGTGGTGGAACAGGACCAGCTTGCCAACCTGGGCGCGACGGGCGAAGGCGATGGCCTCGGCGACCGATGAGTGGCCCCAGCCCAGGCGTTCGGCACGCTCCTCGGTCGTGTACTGGGCGTCGTGGATCAGCACATCCGCCCCGCGCGCCAGGTGCAGACCGCTCACCCACGACGTGTCGCCGTCTCCATCCCCGGTCCCCAGCGCCGGCTCATGGTCGCTCAGGTAGGCCAGCGAGCGGCCGTTCTCGGTGACCCGAAAGCCGAGCGTCGCGCCCGGATGGATGACCTCATCGGCTCGAACCGTGAACGGACCGATACGGAACGGCTCCTGGGGCGCGTCGTGGAAGTCGAAGTTGGCGCGCAGGTCGCGCAAGCGGATGGGGAACAGGGGCGGGGAGAGGTAGCGCGTCAGGCGGGCTCGCAGGTGGAGCGTCGGCGAGGGCGGGCCCCAGATGTGGATCTCGCAGCCGGGGCGAAAGATCGGGGCAAAGAAGCCCAGGCCCTGGATGTGGTCCATGTGGAGGTGGGTCAGCAGGATGTCGATCCGCCCCGCCTCCATCCCGACCTCGGCGCCCAGGCGCTGGATGCCCGTCCCCGCGTCGAGGACGAGCAGCGTCCCATCGTCGCCGCGCACCTCGACGCAGGCGGTATTGCCGCCATACCGTGCCGTCTGGGGACCAGCGGCGGCCACGGACCCGCGAGTCCCCCACAGGCGGACGATCACGCCTTGGGGGACTCCCAGAACATCGTCACCGAGCCCATGATGTCGCCGTGCCCGCCGGTCAGCGGGAAGGCCGTGATGCCGATCCGGCGTGCGACTCCATCCCCACCCGTGATCTCGAGCGTGGCATGCGCCGGCTCACCCCGGCGCAGGGCGATGACCGGGGGAAGCTCCTCTGCCGCCAGCGGATTGCCGGATTCGTCCCGGGGGCGGAAGGACGTGGTCCAGGTCTCGAAGGGCATCTGGTCCACGTCATCGGCCCGGACCCCGAGCGTCGGCTCCGCCGCTTCGTTGAAGAAGACGAGATCGCCCTCGGCGTCGATGACCCACATGGGGATGGACAGGTGCTCCGAAAGCTGGCGGAGCAGGATCATCTCGATCGGCTGCTGGGGGAGATCGGTCATTGCCGGCGAGGATACCCCGAGCCAGTTTCAGGTGACTCGCATCCGACACGGCGTCAGGAATCCCAACGTGTTCAGCCCCGTGTGACCTAGGGCCTGCCCTTTGCGTGCCCTGTGCGCGTTGCCAGCCACCCAGGACTGACGGTGCGGGTCCCCCCGAGGCAGGTTCGCGCCGCTCCTGACACACTGGGCGAGTGAGCGCTCGACTGTCCGCTGGTCTATTGCTCGGCGTTTGGCTCGTGGGCGGGCTGCTCGTGACCCTGTTGCCGGCCCATCCGGCTCCCGGCCAGGTCGTTGAGCACAACTTCATCCCGCTCCGAACCGTGGCCATCTACCTGGCCAACCTCGATTCCCCATTCTGGGTGGGCCAGATGGTGGGCAACCTGCTCCTGCTTCTGCCCGTGGGGCTGCTTGGCCCGATCGTCCTTCCCTGGATGGACCAACGGCTGCGGGTCCTGGTCGCCTCGCTGGCCCTCAGCACCGCGATCGAGCTCGCGCAGGTATGGGTCCCTGATCGGTCGGCGGATGTCGACGACCTACTTCTGAACGTGCTGGGCGCGATGCTCGGCTACGCGATCCTCTCTGTCCTGCGCATCGGATCAGGCCGTCTGGGCGCCCTCGCCGAACGCGACTTATCCCCCGCCGGTTGGCTCCAGTCACAAGTGACTGACATCCGACACGGAGCCTCTGCGGCGCGGGCGTTCAGTCACGTGTAGCTGAGGATCGGTTGTTTCCGGCCTTCACGCGGGTTACCAGTCACCTGTAACTCGCCCGGCTCGCGCTAGCTGGCTCGCGACGAGCTGGTCGAGCTAGCGGGTGGGGCGCTCGCGGTCGGACATCTCGAGGATGTCGAGCATGGGCAGGTCGCGCTGGTACTCGCTGAACTCGAACTCCGGGCCGCAGCGCAGCGCGTCGTGGGGGCACGCGTCGGCGCAGATGCCGCAGAAGATGCAGCGGCTCACGTCGAGCTGGTAGGTCTCCAGGATCCGCGGCCGCGGCATGAGCGCGCCGACCGGGCACGTCTCCGCGCAGCGCCCGCATGACACGCACGGGGTCTCGTTCAGGGAAACGTAGTCGGCGGTGGTGACCAGCGAGTCGAAGCCCTTGCCGATGAAGTCGTAGCACCCCGCCCCCACGATGTCTTTGCACACCTGGGCGCATCGGCCGCAGTCAATGCAGCGCGAGTAGTCGCGCAGGATGAACGAGTGGGTCTCGTCCCGGCCGTAGCCGTGGTTGATGCCCACGTACGGGTTGTCCTGGATCGACCGCTCGTCGATCGTCATGTTCAGGGTCGTCTCGTACTCGATGGCCGCCTCGCGCAGGTCGCAGTGGCCGATCGCCTCGCACGTGCACTGCAGGCAGCGGGCGGCCTCGCCCATGGCCTGGTCGTGGGTATAGCCGT
>Ga0326597_10012930_pt1 | contig 10993 bp, 9 predicted proteins | sample RVTome_12_FD_203789 | JGI IMG/M metagenome (GOLD analysis project Ga0326597, IMG submission 203789) | Soil microbial communities from uranium-contaminated site in the Upper Colorado River Basin, Wyoming, United States - RVT100D185 | ecosystem: Environmental > Terrestrial > Soil > Contaminated >... | reverse complement strand
AACGGTCACCATATTGGGGACCGTTTTGTTTTCCGGACAATGTAGTAGTCTACCTGCTCCTGCCTTCCCGCTTCGGAGACGAGTCCGTGAGTCGCTGTTCCTGCGGTTTGGGCTCCTGCCGCCGAACTGTCCGCTCGGGAGTCTTCGACCGGAATTCCTCACGTCGTTGCTGCGGGCGATCCACCGATTCCTTCTTCCGGTCTGCGGGCTGCTCTTTGCGAACCTGCTGACGATCCTCAGATCGCCGCTCAGGTTGACGAACTGATGGGGCTGGCCGCCGTTCCGTACTGCCGTCCTTCCTGATTGAAGGCTCCCGCTTCTCCACCCTCTGCTCGCGTCCGGTCTGGTCGTTCTTCGAATCAGAGGGTGTCGATTCCTTGCGAACCCGGCTCTGTTCGGCACGACGAACGTCCCTGCCGCTCTCCTTTTGTTCCTCCCGCGCACGGACATCAGTTCCTTTCAGATCAAGACCGATTCGCCGCCGTTCATCTGAGCGCACCCTTTCTGGACGCACCACGCCCGTTTCGCGACCGCGTTCCTCGATCTTTGGTCTGAACACCTCAATCCGTTCCCGCTCGCCCGACCTGACGACACGCTCACTCTGTCGGTCTGATACATCGACCACCTCGACGGGCTGGACGCGAATTTTCCCGCGACGCTCGACATACTCGCGCTCCGGACCACGAGTCACGACCCTTCCGCGATCATACCGGACGTTCCCCCCGGAGCGGGTTCTGCCGATGTACCGCGTGTTGTTTTCCACTCGATACACGTACTTGTGTACAAACGGCCGGGTGACATACCGGCAGTCAACAAACGACCAGTAGTAATGCGGAGTCACCCAGTGCCTTCTGTAATGAATGCCAAAGCTAATGCTAAAAACCGCATAGGGACCGAGCGGAGCCCATCCAATGTAGTCACCGCCGTAGCGCCACTCCACCCAGGCCGGTGCCCATTCGTAACCCGGAAGCCAGATCCATCCGTAGAAATCGTCGTAGTACCACCGACCGTAGTGGTATGAGGCCCATCCCCAGGGCTCATCCGAAATCCAGTACCACCCAAAATCTGTCCACACCCATCGCCCCACCGTGTACGGACGCCATCCCACCGGCACGCCAGCCGGACGCCATGCATACACATCACCCTCAAGTGCGATCCATTCGCCGTGCGGACTCAGTGATGAATAGAACACACCAAACGACACTGCCACCGAGCCATGAGGACGATAATGAGCTGGTGCTGAAGACTGCGCTGCAACCAGCAACCCGAGAACCACCATGAGCCTTTTCATATCAATTCCCTTTCAACGTGAGTCAATCCGATCTGTCTCTCCTCATTCAACCCCCATGCCACCCGGAAAGTGCCCATACAGAGCCAAAACAAGGACGGTGACATATCAAACGTCCATTTTCCTATGCACAATAGGATGCAAATTGAAACAGTCAAAGAACGAACGGGGTCGCTGGGATGTGGCTTCAGCCTTGACGCAGCAGACAGGCAATAATTCCTTTCTGGATGTGTAGTCTATTTTCGGCCTGTTGCATCACAATCGACTGTTTGCCGTCAAGGACATCGCGGCTGACCTCTTCGCCTCTGTTCGCAGGGAGACGATGCATGACAAGGGCACCCGGCTTTGCATGCTTGAGAAGGGCACTGTTCACCTGGTACTGTCGGAACACCAGTTGCCGCATTCCAGGATCACCCCCCGCTGGATTCATTGGCCACACATCCGTATAGACGACATCCGCTCCCTTAACAGCTTCAACCGGATCCTGGATGAGCTCTATCTTGCTCACCTTTGACGTGCGAGCCTGTTCGAGAATTTGAGGGTGCGGCTCATATCCACTCGGACAAGAAATAACAAAGTGGATAGGAAACTTCTCTGCGAACTCCAACCACGAGTTAACAATGTTATTACCCTCACCAAGAAACACAATTCTGGTTGATTGTGAGAACAGTCCCATTTCTTGCAACGTGAATGCATCCGCGAGAATCTGACAGGGATGCACAAGGTCAGTCATTGCATTGATCACCGGAACCGTTGCACTCTCCGCCAGCTGAACAAGGGTCTGGTGCTTGGTGGTGCGTGCAATAATCAGCTCGTTGTAGTGGGAGAGAACAACGCCGATATCATGGACGGATTCACGGGTTGCGATGCCAATCGTTTCCTGCTGCAGGAAGATTGCATGCCCGCCGAGCTGTGCGATGCCTACTTCGAACGAGACACGCGTCCTCAGAGACTCTTTCTCGAAGATAAGCGCTGCAGTCTTCTGCATAAGCGGGGAAAAGTTTTTCAGGTCGCCGCTCTTGATTCTTTGCGCCATCTTGAAGAACTCCGAGAGCTCTTGCTGACTCCACGCCGAAAAAGAGATAAGGTCTCGCTTCATTAAGGTCCGGATAGTGGGGAGTGAGTGGGATGATGTGTACGAATGTAAAAAACGGTAGGCAGAAATCCAACATCTAAGTTGGAGCCATAAGGTGCAGTTTGCCCCCCGCAGACCGGATGCAGGAAAGCCCGATCAGGCAGTCATGTACGGCTGAACGATAATTGTATTGAAGTGTCTCTCACACTCAAGGCATACGCGTCGAATGGGATCGGCATCGAGAACATCCTGGCTGATCATCCTCTTACAACTTATGCAGCGACCGTACGTCCCATCCTCCAGTCGATCGAGAGCACTCCGAAGCTCTCCGAGTATCGGATCGCCACGGAACGCCAGGAAGGCATCTATCTCATGCATTGAATGCTGACCATCGACGAAATCTTCTCGCGACCAGTAGACTTCATATGTTTCAGAGAGGTGGTCGTACATGCTCGAAAGGATCACCCTGCGCGTTGCGCGCTTGCTCTTCTTCATGCGCACCTCCTCTACCGTTGAGTGACTCGGCTGAAGCAGACAACATACAGAAGGACTTCAACAGTAAAGGTACGAAGGTTTTTTCAAAAGTCAACAGAAAACGACGGCTCTGGAGCAAATCATCCGGAGAAAAAAAAGCCCCATCGTACGATGAGGTTCAACAGCAATAAGGAACTCGACTCTAGAACGCGGCAAGCTCTCTTGCCACCGCGTAGACATCGCTTTCCTGCACAAGGATAGCCTGCTCGAGGATACGGGAGAAGGGAACGGGGGTATCCTTGGAACCAAGACGTTTCACTGGAGCATCAAGGTACTTGAAACCGTGCTCTGCAATGTAGCTTGCAACCTCGCCTCCAAACCCGCCTGTGAGCTTGTCTTCGTGAACCACAAGTGCCCGGCCGGTTTTCTTGACGCTTGCCATCACGGCTTCTTTGTCCCAGGGGGCAAGTGACCGAAGGTCAACTACCTCGGCTTCAAAGCCTTCGTCTGCAAGCTTTTGCGCCGCCCTGAGAGACCAGTGTACTGCTGTTCCATACGAGATTATTGACAGGTCGGACCCTGCCTTGCGTATCCTGGCTTTACCAAACGGGGTGTAAAAAGCATTGCCCGGATGCGGCGCTTTGGCAAAGAACTGATTGTACAAGAACTTCGGTTCCAGAAACATCGTCACCCCTCGATTCCGCATGCCAGCTCGGAGAAGCCCAACTGCATCGTCGGCAAATGCAGGCACGACAACTCTTAGGCCGGGAAGCGAGGTAAAAACTGCCTCGAGGTTCTGGGAATGGTACAATCCTCCCCCGATATATCCACTTGAGGCAAGCCTGATGACGATGTTTGGAACGAACTGGCCGTTGGTCCGGTAGTATTCATGCGAGCATTCGATCAACTGCTCCATTGCCGGCCAGAAATAGTCGGCAAACTGTGCACCTTCTATCACAACCCAGATATCTTTCCGATAGCGACTGAATCCGTTCGCTGTACCCACTATGAAGTCCTCAGCGATCGGGGCATTGAAAACACGGGCTCTGCCAAATTCCTGCTGCATCCCTTTTGTCACGTTGAAGACGCCTCCCTTGTCTTTGGAAGCAACATCCTGTCCCCAAAGGAAGGTATTGGGGTTTTTCCTGAATTCCTCCTTCAGCGTTTCGTTGATCGCCTCCCTTAACGTGAGCTGGTGCTCCTTGTCGGGGTGCGGGGGTAGTTCAACCGTTACATCCGGGGGGATGATCTCATCGGGGACCACATACAGCGTCGCGGTCCGCGGGTCGGGGTCCGGAGATGCCTCCACCGGTGCGGCAACCTCTTCAAGTTCTCTTTTGTTCGCCTCTTCGATTTCCTTTAGCTCATCTTCCGAGAAAACCTCCTCCTTTATCAGATATGCACGAAACCGTTTCAATGGGTCGCGTGCTTTCGCGTCTTCGATCTCCTCTTTGGAGCGGTACAGATCCTGCCGGTCTGAGTTGCTGTGAGAATTGATGCGGACGCAATCGGCATGGAGCAACGCGGGGCCGTCTCCTGAACGCACGTAGTCCAGAGCTTCCTGCATTCCACGCCACGAGTCAAACACATTCGTGCCGTCGCATTTGACGATCTTCAGGTTCAGGAGGCCGGAGAAGTTGTCCGCAACACAGGGATTGACCGAGCCTTCGCTGATCGGGACGGAGATGCCATACTTGTTATTCTGGATAACAAACACCACGGGGACTTTTTCCCGCGCGGCACCGGCTATTGCTTCGAACACGTAACCTTCGGATGCTGCTGAATCCCCGAAGCTCGCGAAAGCAATCTCATCGCCATCATACCTCCTGATTGCCCGCCCGACTCCGACGGCATGTAACGCATGGTTGCCGGTAGCGGACGACACATTCTGGATTCTAATCGAAGGCTTGGCAACATGGTTGCTCATATGTCGCCCGCCAGACGCCACATCGCCGGCTTTCGATATTCCGTTCAGGATGATTTCTTCCGTGCTGATTCCACCGGCAAGTCCTGTCAGAAGATCACGGTAGTACGGAAACAGGAAGTCTTTTCCCTGCCGGAAGGAGAGTCCCAGGATCAACTGGATCCCATCGTGTCCCACAAACGATGAGTGGTACGACCACCCCTTTCCCTGCCTAACGTAGTTCTCCGCCTTCTGATCAATGAGCCTTCCCAGATGCATGATCTGGTACCAGCGGTTAAGCGTGTTCCTGTGGACGGAAATCCCGAAGTCGTCGAGCCGCAGATCGGAAGTCTTTACATCACTCGGTGTATCAATGTCTTCATGTGTCGTCATTCATCTCCTTATCGATAAACTACGCAACAAATATACGTCGTTTGGCTCATACAATCAACGAACCGGCAAGTTCGCAAAACAAGCATAACAAGGAAGGGAACGAGAATTCCAAGCCTTGAGCCTCAGGCTCAGATAACCTCTCCGGCGGTTTTCTCCATCCACCCCACTTTCCCGTCAGCAAGGCGGATCTTGACCCACTCATTCACTCTATCCGTGATCTGCACCTTGACACCGGTGTGCAGAACGAACGCATCGGTGCTTTGCTTGTCCGGCGAGTTCTTGATCGTTGTGACGCCTACGATGACAATAGCAAGATCGTCGCGCGCAAAGTCAGAAACCTTCGCGACCAATAAGACGAGCAGGATCAGAAATAACATCCCGCTTCCGATCGCACCGAATGCACCGACCTTCCGAGTGCGATATGTCCTTGCGATGGCCACTGCACAAATACATCCGATCGCCCCCACGTAGACAAAGTACGTGAGCCATGTCAACCCGCTCAACGAGAAAGCGTCCTTAACATTTTTCCAATAGTCCCAGAGGAATAAGCGAGGGGCCGGCTCAATTCTGTCCGCGATCATCAGGTTGGCAAGCTGGAGATTATGCAAGAGGTCATCGTCGTTAGGGATGAACTTCCGCGCGCGCTCATAATTCAGAATTGCAGCGGCAATGTTGCCGGACCTGTAATAAGTGTTACCGAGGTTATAGTACAAGGCGCCACTCTCATAGCCTGCGCTCACGATGGACTCAAAGGCATCCCGGGCCTCGCCGAACCTCTCCTGTTGGTAAAGCTGGTTCGCCTGTATAAACAACTGTTCAGGTGTCTGACCGGTGACGACCATGGTTCCAACAACGAGTACAGCAAGAAGTGTCAGAGCAGACTTCATGCGGATTTTAAGATGCGTTCAAGTTCCACGATGAGTCTCTTTGCATCATCATAAGTCTTCTGCATCGAGGAAAGCTCGAGGCTGGTCGGGGCAAAGCGTGCCATTTCACAGATCTCAAGCAAGGACTTGAGCGCGGCCGATATATCACCGTTCGTGGATCGTTGCGACACTGCAAACAATGCGCCCTCAATGGAAAGTCCGGCGGGCGGAATATCCAGCTTGTCACTGAGGTACTTCCACAATGCTTTTGAAACCTCCGTATAGAACTGCAACTTCTGTTCGGACACCTGCATCCCGTTCTTCCCCGCAGCTTTCAGGGCCTGTTCAGCCTGACGCAGACCTTTCTGTGCAACTTTGATCGCTTTCCTGTTCCGATATCCAGCAGCATCCATCATCGCCGTTTGACGCCGGCGGGCATACACAAACGCGCCGGCAACCCCTGCAAGCGGGAGAAGGAGCATTGCAGCAACCTCTCCTCTTGCGTAGAAGTACTCTCCCTTCCGGGAGAGAGACGGGTTGGTGACCTTGATAAAGCGAATGTCCTGGCTCAGCAATTTTACGTCTCCGCGTTGGGCTCCAGCAACAATCGGTACAGCCGTTGCGGCGCCCTGTTCCACGGTAAGCCTGATCTGGGGAGATCTCAGTGTCTGATACTCACGCTTCCCGAGATCGAAATACGAGAACGCTACCGACTTGATCAATTTCTCCCCGGGGAACCGCGGAATTAACAGATACTCGAACGATTTCGTGCCGGAGATTCTTCCGCCCTGACGTGAGATATTATCAGACACCTTGGGCGTGTACTGCTCAAAATCTGTCGGCAGCTCAACGATAGGCGATTCGAGAAGCTTGATATTACCTGTCCCCGTGATCGTGACCTTGAACGTGATTGGCTCATTCGTCTTTGTCGTGTGCTTGTCGACGGTGGCATTCATTGTGAACCTGCCAACGGCTCCTTTGAAACCGGCAGGGGCCCCCGATGGCAGAGGGTCGACTTTGATCTTGATCGGCTCGCTTTTCACAATGTGGTTCATCGTTTGCCCGAACGGGTCGCGGAAGAATGATTCGAACGGATCCAATGAACGGCGGCTTTGCACCTGAACGGTCGTTTGCACCTCCATCGGACTGATCTCAAGGGTTCCCGACTGTGTCGGAAACAATGCCATTCTCCGGATCACGCCGACGCGATACTGTTTGCCGCCGATTGTTTCGTTCGTGAGAGAAATGTTCTTGGGATTCTCAATGTCTTCCCCCCAGAACCCGGTCAGTGCGGGATTTTTGTTCACCGTATAGTTCGACACCGAGACGCGTGTATACAGCTTGAACGCAAGGTTGATCTGCTCACCTTGCATGACGTGGTTCTTGTCAACACTCGCTTTAAGAAACAGGTTGTCACCAATCTCGGCTCGAGGATCGGCCTGTGTGCCGGTCTGTTGACTGGGACGAGGCGAACCTTTTACGACCTCCAGTACAAAAGGACTCGTCGAGTGCTTCTTCCCGCCAACTTCGATTGTAGCAGCCCCGATCGTGAACTTCCCGATCTCTTTCGGCTGCAGGATGTAACTATAGGTGATTGAGGATGATACAGCCCCATTGATGATCTGCATGCTTGAGGATTGGTTGGGCCCCGACATTACGTGGAACTTCCCGAGGTCGGGAAGCTGGAGGTTCTTACCTCCACTCATTCCCGCATTGTTGAGCGTCAGCGACAATGTAAATTGCTCCCCTACGCCGACAGGGTTTTTGTCAACCGACGCGACAAACGAAGGATCCTGAGCCTGCACGCGGGGGGGATAGATTACCGATACGGTCAGTGCCAGAAATATACAGAACAGGCGAAGCTTCATTTCACCAATCCTTGTCGGTCTTAGCCCGAACACGCGAACGAGATCGAAGCTTTTTTTGCACATCCTTCTCACTGTTCTTCAAAACTTCAAGGATGCGTTCAGCATCTTCCCGGGAAATTTGCTTTTCATGCGGCCTCTGCTGGCGCTGTTGCTGGTTCTCTTGCTTCTGCTGTTGTTGTTCTTGTTGATCCTGACGCTGCTGATCCTGCTTCTGGTCGTTCTTGTGTTCATCCTGATTCTGTTTGTCCTTCTTGTCGTCTTTCCCCTTGTCCTGCTGCTGTTGCTGTTGTTTCAGCTTCTCGAGAGCATAGGAAAGGTTGTATTTCGTCTCATTGTCGGCCGGGTTCAGTTTCAATGACTCAATGTACGAATTCACGGCTTCCTGGTACTTCTCCTGTTTTACCAACGCATTTCCCCGGTTGTACAGAGCTTTTGCTTTTATGTCTTTCTCCTCAGCCTTGGCATACGCGTTCTCAAACTCCCTCAACGACTCTTCGTGTTTCTCCTGCTTGTAGAGAGAGTTGCCGAGATTGAAGTGCCCTTGGACAAGTCCTTGTTCCTTCTCCAACGCCTTGCGGTAATTGACCTCAGCATCGGGAAACTTCTTCTCTTCATAGAGGTCATTCCCTCCATTCACAAGAGACCGGATTGATTGTCCATATCCCTGCAGCCAAGTCAGACAACAGACAACAGTCAGAAGCACCACCATCTTCCTCATACCTTGATCTCCTCTTCTCTCCGTAATGGGTTCCATCGCGCAAGCCAGCTGACCTTCTTCTCGGAGACCAGAAGCTCAAGAATCAACAAGAGAATGCCTGTTGAAAGGAAGTACTGAAAACGGTCCTCGTAATCGGTGAACTGCTTTACGCCGAATTCACGCTTCTGGAGGGTATTGATCGACTTGTAAATCTCATTGAGCTCGTCTTGCGAACTCGTGCTCCGGTAGTATTGCCCGCCTCCCATGGACGCAATCTTCTCCAACGAAACCTCGTCGAGCTTGGTGACGACAACGTTTCCAGATCTGTCCCGCTTGAAGTCGACCTGCCGACCGGAGGCATTGTACATGGGAATCGGGGATCCGACAGGCGATCCCATCCCGATGGCATAGATCAAGACACCTTTCTTCGTTGCCTCTTCTGCAGCCTCAAAGGCATCCCCCTCAGTGTTTTCCCCGTCGGTGATAATAATAAGCACCTTTGTGGATTGTTCCTTGAGGTCGAACGATTCCATCGCGCGGTGGATCGCCGATCCCATGGATGTTCCCGGTGTCGACACCGCATCGACGTCAACGACGTCGAGGAACAAATGTGCTGCACCATAGTCGGTCGTCAGGGGAAATTGCGTGTAGGCCTCCCCGGCAAACACGATTAGTCCAAGCCTATCGCCGGCAAGCCGGCCAATAAGGTTACGGATCTCGAACTTCGCCTTCTCCAATCTGTTTGGTTTGATGTCTTCTGCCTTCATGCTCAGTGACACATCCAGGGCGATGAAGATATCGACCCCTTCTTGCTTCACCTCTTGTAACCGCGTCCCGATCTGGGGATTTGACAGAGCTATGACAAGCAATACGTACGATCCTATAACAAGCGCAGTCTTGCCCACTCGCTTGGCACGACTTGCCGCTTCTGCCAGCCTCTCCAGAATATGCACATCGCCAAAGCGCTCAAGTGCCTTCCTCCGCGCGCGGGCAACGAGCCATGCGGCCATGAGGAACACCGGCACAAGTCCTAGCAAGTACAGGTACTCAGGATGTGCGAAGCGAATCATTATGGGAGTTTCCTCAAATATGTATTTGAGAGGCCGAGTTCGGCCAGCAGAAGAAACAAACCCACACCGACCCAGCCATAAAACAACTCTGTGTACGAGCGATACGCTTTTACTTCTATCCGTGTTTTCTCCAGTTCGTCAATCTCACCATAGATTTGCTTGAGAGACCGGTTATTCGTGGCCCGAAAATACTGACCGTTGGTCATCTCGGCGATCTTCTGCAGCGTCTTCTCATCAACTTCAACCGGAACATTCTGGTAACGGATGCCGAACGGAGTTTGGACGGGGTACGGTGCCTGTCCGATCGTCCCGACGCCAATGGTGTAGATGCGGATCCCAAACGTGTGGGCAATCTGCGTGGCAGTGAGAGGGTCGATTTCGCCCCGGTTGTTCACGCCATCCGTCAGCAGGATCATCACCTTGCTCTTGGCTTTGCTGTCCTTAAGCCGGTTTGTCGCCTGAGCGATACCCATGCCGATGGCAGTGCCGTCTTCCACGATCCCGGTCTTGACCTGTTTGAACAGGCCCTTTAACACCTTGTAGTCGAGCGTCATCGGACACTGCGTGAAACTCTCCCCCGCAAACACAACAAGTCCGATTCTATCGTTAGAGCGTCCCTCGATGAACTGAAGGGCAACCTCCTTTGCTGCATCGATGCGGTTAGGCCTGAAGTCTTCAGCGAGCATGCTGCCGGAGATATCGAGCACCAGGACGATATCGATCCCTTCCGTATAGATATCCTCACCCTGCGATGTCGTTCTTGGGCGCGCAAATCCGACTACAAGCAGCGCAATCACAACAATTCGAATGACAAACGGCAAGTGACGCAGCCGCTCTTTCAGCCTCGGTCTCATCTTCGCAAATGGAAGCAGCGAGGAGTACCTGATGTCGGTCGTCGCATTGCGAAACCGGCGGACGTACCACACCACGAGAAACGGAATCACAGCAAGCGCATAAAGAAATCCCGAATTTGCAAATTCGATGTTAGGGCTCCACATCTGCCAGTACCTCTGCCTGTGTGAGTGCTTGCACGGCCTTTGTTTTTTCCACAATGCTATACGCAACCGATAACATCTCTTCGTGCTCGGGGATGGCCGGTAAATACTTGGCAAACTTCACCAAGTCTGCCCGTCGTAAGATACGATCGGTGTCGTTCATAACATCCTGGGGTATGTCGACTACTTGCAAGTCTTCGAGTATTTCATCCGTGGTTTTCTCAAGGGCCATCAGGCCGTACCGATTCTCCATGTAGCGACGAACAATCTCCGTCACCTCAGAATAGTATTGCTTGACCAGCCCTTGCTGCCAGAGCTTCTTCTCCTTCAGAATAGCCAGTTCTTCAAAGGCCTGAATGTGCGC
>Ga0326597_10012929_pt1 | contig 10993 bp, 8 predicted proteins | sample RVTome_12_FD_203789 | JGI IMG/M metagenome (GOLD analysis project Ga0326597, IMG submission 203789) | Soil microbial communities from uranium-contaminated site in the Upper Colorado River Basin, Wyoming, United States - RVT100D185 | ecosystem: Environmental > Terrestrial > Soil > Contaminated >... | reverse complement strand
CCCGTGCAGGTATCCTCGTCGACGCCGTACTTGACGCGCACCACGCGCTTGCCGTCGGCGAGCTTCCTCGCGGTCGCGGGGCGGATGCGGCGCTGGCGCTCGAGCTGGCATTCGCCGTCGGCGATGACCACTTTCAGGCCCGCGTAGCCGGTCGTCATCGCGTCCTTGAGCGTCTTCATCATGTCGCCGACGTGATAGGTGGTCACGGTGCGCATCCAGCCCACGCCCAGGCCCTGCAGCGCGCGCTCGATCGACATGTCGGCGGCCTTGTGCTCGCTGTGCTGCGGGCTGGACGGCAGCTCCTGGGTGCCGGTGGCCGAGCTGTAGCCGTTCTTCATGATGACGAGGATGCCGTCGCCCTTGTTGAAGACGGCGTTCGCCACGCCCGAGGTGAGGCCGTTGTGCCAGAAGCCGCCGTCGCCCATGATGGTCACCGTGCGCCGGCCGAACATCGGCTGCACCGCGGAATTGGAGGCGAGCCCGAGCCCGTAGCCGAGCACCGTGTGGCCGATGTTGAACGGCGGCAGCGTGGAAAACGTGTGGCAGCCGATGTCCGCCGAGACGTGGTACTTGCCGAGGTCCTTTTCCACCAGCTTCATGGCGGCGAACACCGGGCGCTCGGGACAGCCGACGCAGAAGCCCGGCGGGCGCGTGGGCAACGGCGCGCCGAGGAGCTCCGCGGCCTTGCGCTTGGGATCGGTGATGGCGACGAGCGCCTGCTCCACGCCGAGAAAGCGCGCCAAGCCGGTGACCACCACTTCGCCGGTGTATTCGCCCGCCATCGGCAGCACATCCTTGCCGTGGACCTTGACCCCGGCGACGTCGTGGCGGCGAAGCACGGCGAGGACGGCGTCCTCGAGGTAGGCGGGCTGGCCTTCCTCGACCACCAGCACCTCGCGCTTGCCGGCGCAGAACTGCACGATCTCCTCCGGCACCAGCGGGTAGGTCACGTTCATGCAATAGACCGGGATGCGCGCGGCGCCGAAGGCGTCGGCGAGGCCGAGCTGCTGCAGCGCGCGCATCACCGCGTTGTACATGCCGCCCTGGCAAAGGATGCCGATATCGCTGCGCTCGCCCGGGAACGTCTCGTTCAGTCCGTGCTCGCGGATGTACTGCACGGCGGCCGGCCAGCGCACCTCGATCTTGTGCTTCTCCTGCGCATAGGTGGAAGGCGGCAGGCTGATGCGGGCGAAGTCGAAGTCCGGGCTCTCGAGCAGCTTGCGCGTGGAAAAGCGCGCGGCGCGGTTCGTCTTCGCCTTGAACGAGCCTTGCACGTGGCAGGCGCGGATGCGCAGCTCGAGCATCACCGGCGTGCTCGAGGCTTCCGAGAGCTCGAAGCCGTGCTCCACCATCTCGACGATCATGGGCAGGTTCGGGCGCGGGTCGAGCAGCCAGATCTGCGACTTCATGGCGAAGGCGTGGCTGCGCTCCTGGATGATGGAGGCGCCCTCGCCATAGTCCTCGCCGAGCACGATGAGCGCGCCGCCCTTGACGCCCGCGGAGGCGAGGTTGGAGAGCGCATCGGAAGCGACGTTGGTGCCCACCGTGGACTTGAAGGTCACCGCGCCGCGCAAGGGGTAATTGATGGACGCGCCGAGCATCGCCGCCGCGCCCGCTTCGGAGGCGTTCGTCTCGACGTGCACGCCCAGCTCGTCCAGGATGTCGCGCGCGTCGTTCAGCACGTCCATCATGTGCGACACGGGCGCGCCCTGGTAGCCGCCTACGTACGACACGCCCGACTGCAACAGCGCCTTGGTGACCGCGAGAATGCCTTCGCCGTGGAACGTCTCGCCGTCGCCGAGCCTGAGTTTCGCGACCTCTTCCCTGAAGGAGCGCTCCATGCCGATAAGATATACCAGATGAGAGTCGCGGTCCTCGGTGGCGGCAACGGCGCGCATGCGGCCGCCGCGGATCTTTCCGCGCAGGGCCACGAGGTGCGCCACTGGCGGCGCGACGCCGGCGCGCTGCGCGAGCGCATCAACCTCAAGGACGCCATGGGAATGCGCGAAATGCGCATCGCCAGGACCTGCGCCGGCATCGGCGCGGCGGTGCGCGGCGCGGAGCTCGTCTTCATGCCCGATCCCGCCTTCACGCAGCCCGACAACGCGCTGCGCCTCGCGCCGCATCTCGCCGACGGGCAGGTGGTGTTCCTCGCGCCCGGGACGTTCGGCGCGTATGTCATGCGCCAGGCGACGGGCGCGCGCTGCGCATTTGCCGAAGCCGGGACGCTGCCCTGGCTCACGCGCAAGCACGGGCCCGGCACCGCCGCGATCACCGCGCGCGCCACGCGCCTGCCGACCGGCGTGTATCCGGCGCGCATGCACGATGAGGCGTTCGCCGTCGTGAAGCGTGCTTTCCCGGCGGTGGAGCCGGTCGAAGACGCGCTCTCGGCGGCGCTGATGAACGCGGGTCCCGTGATCCACCCGCCGCTCATCCTCATGAACGCGGGGCCGCTCGAGCACTTCGAGCGCTGGGACATCCACAAGGAGGGCACGCAGCCCGCGATCCGGCGCGTGACCGACGCGCTCGATGCGGAGCGCATCGCCGCGCGCGTGGCCCTGGGCTATGCCGCGCCGCATTTTCCGCTCGCGGACCATTACAGCCCCGACGGCGAGGAGTGGATGTACGGACGCAAGGTGCACCAGAAGCTGACCGATTCGGGCGACTGGAAGGAGCGCATCGTCCTCGCCGAGCACCGCTACATGCGCGAGGACGTGGAGATGGGGCTCGCCTTTCTGGTCTCGGTGTGCGCTTGGGCAGGCGTGCCGTCCCCGGTAGCGCAGGGGCTCCTCGCGCTCGGCTCGGCGGTGCTCGGGCGGGACTTGCGCGCCGGCGCCCGCACGCTGGAAGCGCTCGGGCTCGCCGGCCTGTCGCGCGATGGGATGCGCGCGCTCCTGCGGGAAGGCCGGTGACGCGCATCGCCGCGCTCGGCGCCGGGCGCATGGGCCGCGGCATCGGCCATGTCTTCGCCTACGCGGGCTATCGCGTCGACGTGATCGACTTCAAGGCACGCGCGCCGGACGCGGGCGCGCGCCTGCGCGCGGCGGCGCTCGCGGAAGTCGGCGCGAACCTTGCGCTGCTGCGCGACCTCGGCGTGCTCGACGAGGCGCAGCGCCAGGCGATCCTCGGCCGCATCCGGGTCCTTCCGCTGGAGGAGGCGCCCGCAGCGCTGTCCGCCGCCGATTTCGTCTTCGAAGGCGTCATCGAGACGCTGGAAGCGAAGCGCGATGCCTTCGCGCGTGCCTGCGCGCTCGCACGGCCGGTGGCGATCATCGCCTCGACCACCTCGTCGATGCTGGCCGACGACCTGGCCGCGCTCGTCACGCGCCCGGAGCGCTTCGTCAACGCGCACTTCCTCAACCCCGCCTACCTCATTCCGCTGGTCGAAGTAAGCCCGGCGCAAGCGACCGCAGAGCAGACGTTTTCCACCGTGAAAGCGCTGCTCGAATCTGCGGGCAAGGTGGTGGTGCGCTGCGCGCCCTCGCCGGGCTTCATCGTGCCGCGGCTGCAGGCGGCGGCGATGAACGAGGCCGCGCGGCTGGTGGAAGAGGGCGTGGCGACGCCCGAGGACATCGACCGCGCGGTGCGCACGGGATTCGGCCCGCGCTATACGGCGATGGGGATGTGCGAATTCATCGACTACGGCGGGCTGGACATCCTCTACTACGCGGCGAAATCGATGGCGCGCGCGCTCGATGCGCCGCGCTACGAGCCGCCAGCGATCATCGAGCGGCTGATGGCCGAGGGCAAGCGCGGCGCGCGCGAGGGCGAAGGTCTCGCCGACTGGCGCGGGCGCGATCTCGCCGCATACCAGAAGGAGCTCGTCGGCCGGTTCGTCACGCTGTTCACTCATCTCAAGCTCTTGCCGCCGCCGGGGGCAGCCGATAGACTCGGCGCGCAATATCCCAAGGAGGGGAATCATTCATGAAAAGACAAGTAGCAGTCGCACTGGGTGCATCACTACTTGCCGCCGCCGCGCCGTTCGCAGGCGCCCAGGAAGCGAAACTCAAGGCCGCCGCGTTCCTGCCGGTGAAGGCCGTATTCGTGGTCGGCTTCGCGCGCTGGGTGGGTGAAGTCAACCGCCAGTGCGCGGGCAAGGTCTCGATCAGCATCGTCGGCCCGGAGGCCATCAAGTCGCTCGAGCAGTGGAACGCGCTCAAGACCGGAGTGGTGGACATGCACTACGGGCCGCCCAACTACTACGTCGGCGCGCTGCCCGAGGGCGACGTGATCAGCGTGGCGCGCAACGAGACCTCGGCGCAGAGGAAGAACGGCGCCTGGGCGTTGATCAACGAGGTGCACAACCGGAAGATGAACGCGCAGTACCTGACGCACCTCTTCGGCGGCGTGCGCTTCCACATCTACACCTCGAAGCCGGGCAAGGACGGCCGCTTCGACGGCTTCCGCCTGCGCTCGACGCCGATCTACGACGCGTTCTTCAAGTCGCTGGGCGGCCTGCCGGTGCGCATGGCGCCGCCGGAAGTGCACACGGCGCTCGAGCGCGGCACAGTGGACGGCTACGGCTGGCCGCTGTACGGCATCGCCGACTTCGGCTGGCACAAGTACACCAAGTACCGCTACGGCCCGGGCTTCATCAGCGCCGCGGTGGCCATCCTCGTCAACCAGGACAAGTGGAGATCGCTCGACGACGAGCAGCGCGCCTGCCTCACGCGCATGTCCGAGTGGGTCGAGGGCGAGTGGCCCAAGTGGCGCGCCGAGGAAGACGGCAAGCAGCAGGCGGTGCAGGACCGGGCGGGCATCCAGTACGTGGACCTGGGCCCCGGCTTCGCGCGGCAGGCCGAGGAGCTTTACTGGGAGCTGCTCGCCAAGGGCAATGCCGAGTTCGTGCGCAAGGTGCGGCCGCTGCTGACGAACTAGGGGCGAAGGGCGTGCTCGGCGGCGCGGCCGGGCCGCGCTCCTGGTTCGATGTCCTGATCGACGCGCTGGCGGTCGCCGCCGGCGCGCTCATCGTGTTGCTCATGGCGCTCGTCGTCGTCGACGTCGGCGCGCGCAGCTTGCGCATCTTCACGCTGCCCTGGTCGCTTGAAGCCACGGAGTACATGCTGTACGCCGTGACCTTTCTCGGCGCGCCCTGGGTGCTGCGCGAGCGCGGCCACATCGCCATCGAGCTGGTGGTCGAGCGCCTGCCGGCGCGCGGCCGGGCCGTCGTCGGCAGGATCGCCGAATTCGCCGGCGCCGCGGTCTGCGCGGCGCTCTTCTACTATGCCTGCCGCGTGCTCTGGCAGTCCTACGCCAGCGGCATCATGGTGCAGAAGAGCTTTTCCTTCCCCGAGTGGGTCGCCTACGCCGGCATCCCGCCGGTGATGCTGGTCCTGTTCGGCATCTACCTGCGCTGGATCCTGGCGCGACGCGGGACCTGATGGCCTGGTACGAGATCCTCGGCCTGCTGATCGGCATGCTGCTCGTGTTCATGGCGCTCGGGCTGCCGGTGGTGTTCGCCTTCTTCGCGGTGAACCTGGTCGGGGCGTTCGTCTTCATGGGCGGCGACAAGGGCATGCTGCAACTGGTGCGCAACGCGGCCGACGCGGTGCAGAGCTTCGCGCTGCTGCCGATACCGCTGTTCATCTTCATGGGCGAGGTGATGTTCCACACCGGCGTCGCCGCGCGCGCCATCGACGCGGTGGACCGGCTGATCGCGCGCGTGCCGGGGCGGCTCTCGCTGGTGGCCATCACGGGCGGCACGATCTTCTCGTCGCTCTCGGGCTCGACCATCGCCAACACGGCGATGCTGTCCTCGACGCTGCTGCCCGAGATGAGCCGGCGCGGCTACCACCCGTCGATCGCGGTCGGGCCGATCGTCGCCGTCGGCGGCCTCGCGATGCTCATCCCGCCCTCGGCGCTTGCGGTGCTGCTGGGGTCCGTGGCGCGCATCCCGATCGGCGAGCTGCTGGTGGCGTCCATCATTCCGGCGCTGATCCTCGCCGCGCTTTTCTTCGGTTACGTGATCCTGCGCTGCCGGCTCGACCCGACGCTCGCGCCGCCCTATGACGTCGCCGAATACTCGTGGCGCGAGCGGCTGCTGCCGTTCGCCAGGTACGTGCTGCCGCTGCTGGGCATCTTCGTGGTGGTGGTGGGCTCGATCATCGGCGGCTTCGCCACGCCGACCGAATCGGCGGCGCTCGGCGCGGCGGCGGCGCTGGCGGCGGCCGCCGCCTACCGGCGGCTCGATTGGGCGGGCTTCGTGGTCTCGGTGCGCGAGACGCTGCGACTCACGGTGATGACGCTGTTCATCATCTGCGGCTCGATCACCTTCTCGCAGATCCTCGCCTTCACCCAGGCCTCCGCGGGGCTCTCGGAACTGGTCACGGGGTCGGGCCTGAGCGCCGCGTGGATCCTGCTCGGCATGCTCGGCATCCTCCTCGTCCTCGGCTGCTTCATGGACCAGGTAAGCATGATGATGATCACCGCGCCCCTGTTCATGCCGGTGGCCGAGACGCTCGGCTTGGACATCGTCTGGTTCGGCGTGCTGATGCTGATGGTGCTGGAGATCAGCCTGGCGACGCCGCCGTTCGGGCTGCTGTTGTTCGTCGCGCGCGGCGCCGCGCCGCAGATCCCGATGGGCGCGATCATGCGCTCGGTGGCGCCGTTCATCGCCATCGCGCTCGGGGTGGTGGGACTGCTGATCGCCTTCCCCGAGCTGACCCTGCTCCTGCCGCGGCTGATGGCGCCGGGCTAGGCCGCGAGCTTCGCCTCGCGCGCCTCGATCCGCCCGAGGAGGCGCCGCCCCCACGCGCTCTCGGGCTTGTGCACCAGGCGCTCGTTGGCGTGGTGCCGGGCGAGGCGCGTCAGCCCCGCGCGCGTCGCGGCGTCGATGAGGGTGAGCGAAAGGAGGTCGCGCTGCGCGTGGCTGCCGCCGGACTTCGAGGCGATGTCGCGCGCCGCGAGGAGGTACGCCACGGCGGCATCGTAGCGGCCGTCGCAGTAGGCGAGGGCGGCCTCGACGACCGGCTGCCCCACGGCGTGCGTCATGTCCGCGTTATCGCCCGCGGCGCCCGGCAGCGCCTCGCGCAGGCGCGACAGCGCGTTGCGCCGGCCCGCGGCGGCGAAGGCGAGCGCCATGTGGTAGTCGTTGAAGGCGTAGAAGCCGCGCTCGTCCTCCAGTACCGTGCCCCAGCCGTCGGCGACGGCGGCAAAGCGCGCGGCCACGTCCACGCCCTCGAGCTTCAGGCGCCACAGCAGCGCCGTGGCGTCGATGCGCGTCAGGGCGATTTCGCCGCCGCCCGCCAGGCGCGCATCGAAAATCCCGAGCGCCCGGGCGTGCTCGCCGCGGTCCATGTGGAACAGCGCGCTGTGCCAGGCGTTGTGGAAGGCGAAGCCGTTGTCCGCGCCATCCCAGACCGGGCGCGTCTCGTCGTACCAGGCGAGGCCCTCGCCGATGCGGCCCTGCATCTCCAGCACGTGCGCCACGGCGTGCACCGCCCAGCTGTCGTCGCCGGAGAGCGCCACCGCGCGGCGCCCCGTGCGCTCGGCTTCGGGGTACTGGTTGCATTCCTCGTAGCCGAAGGCATGCATGCCGAGGACGAAGGCATAGCCCGGCACGCCCGCGCTCCACGCGGGCAGCACGCGCGAGATGCGGTTCCTGAGGTTCAGGGCGTCGCCGCGGTAGAAGTCCATGAGGTGCGCGGCCTGCAGCGCGACGAGATCGCGCGGATGATCCACCAGGACCTGCTCGAGCGTGCGCACGCCCGCGTGCCACTGGCCCTCGGCGATGCGGCGCGCCGCGGCGGCCAGGGTCTGCTCGCGCGGGGTGGCGAAGGCGAGCGCGTCGCGGCCCCGGTCGAGCGCCGCCAGCGCGTCGCGCAGGAAGCGGCGCTCGAAGAACGTGCACAGGATGAGCGCCTTCGTCGCGTGGGCGGCGGCGAAGCCCGCATCCAGCGCGAGCGCCTCGTCGAGCAGGGCGACCGCGTCGCCGCGATAGCTGCGGAAGGCGTAGAGCGCGCGCTCGTAGGCGTCGAGCGCCTTGGGGCTGGAAAGCGTGACGGCGTGGCCGCGGGCGTCCTGGTGCATGTCCGTTTCTCCTTGAAGATGAGGGGCGGAATGCTAGCGGGCAGCGCCCGCCGTTTCAGTGCCTTCTTGGTTGCGTCCTTGTTACCGCCGTGTATCAGCCCGCGGCGGTGATCACTCCGGCGTCCAGGGTCTTCGCGTGCAGCCTCTGCACGAGCGCGGCGCGCCGCTCGAGCACCGCGCGCTGGTTGATATAGCCCTTGTCGGTGATCTCGTTGGCGTCGATCGAGGGCGGATCGGCGGTGACGAGCGCGCGCACCGGATGCATGGAGCTGCCGCCCTCGGCGGCGAGCGACTTGAGCGCCGCCGCGATCTTCGCGCGCAGCGCCTCGGGCGCGAGGTCTTTCGCCGCCGGGCTGGGAAAGACGAGCGCCCCGACTTCGTCGCGGTCGTGCCCGGTGATCACCGCGTCCTGGATCAGCGGATTGCCGGCGGAGATCAGCTTCACGCGCACCGCGCCCACGTGCACCCAGGTGCCGCTGGTGAGCTTGAAGTCCTCGGCGACGCGGCCGTCAAAGACGAGCCCCTTCTCGGGCACCGCGGGGTCGGCGAACTTCATCGCGTCGCCGATGCGATAGAAGCCTTCCTCGTCGAATGCGGCCGCGGTGAGGTCGGGACGCCGGAAGTAGCCCGGCGTCACGTTCGGCCCGCGCACGCGCACCTCCATCTTCCCCGCGGCGGGCACCAGCTTCAGCTCGCAGCCCGGGTTGGGCAGGCCGATGACGCCCGCGCGCTCGATGGGATAGTGCACCGCGGCCGCCGAGGGCGCCGTCTCGGTGGAGCCCCAGGACGAGATCATCGCCAGCTCGCCGTTCTTCTCGGCAACGGCCATCGCCTCGAGCCGCTCCCACAGGTTCTGCGGCAGCGCGGCGGCGGCATAGAACAGCATGTCGAGGTGGCGAAAGAAGCTGCGCCGCAGCCCGGCGTCCTTCTCCAGGAACGGCAGCAGCAGGTCGAAGCCGCGCGGCACGTTGAAGTGGAGCGTCGGCGAGACTTCCTTCAAGTTCCTCGCGGTGGTCTCGATGAGGCCCGGGGCGGGCTTGCCGCCGTCGATAACCAGCGTGCCGCCGTTCCTCAGCATCATGTTGAAGCAGAAGTTGCCGCCGAAAGTGTGGTTCCACGGCAGCCAGTCGACGATGGTCTGCACCTTGTCCTCGAGGAACGGCCAGACCTGCGCCAGCATCTGCTGGTTGGCGCACAGCATGCGGTGCGTGTTGATCACGCCCTTGGGGATCCCGGTGGAGCCGGACGTGAACAGGATCTTCGCCACGGTATCGGGGTTGAGGCGGGAGAACGCGACCTCCAGCGTCGAGCCCGGGTTGGTCTCGAGGAGCCTGGACACAGGCGTCGATGTTGCGCCCACCGCCGCGAGAGCCGGCGCGAACTTCTCGGCGTCGGCGGCGAACACCAGGCCCGGCTTGAGCAGATCGAAGATGTGCTTCAGCTTGGCGAAGTCCCTCGACAGCAGCGAGTACGCAGGCGAGATCGGCGCCACCGGCACGCCCACGTGCATCGCGCCGAGCGCGAGCAGGGCGTGATCGATGCTGTTGTCGGACAGGATCGCAACCGGCTTCTCCGCGTTCAGGCCGAGGTTGAGCAGAGACTGCCCGATGCGGCGCACGTCCGACAACGCATCGCGGTAGGACACGCGCCGCCAGCCCTCGCTCCTGCGTTCGGCGAGGAAGCAGCGCTCCGGTGCATGCTCGTACCAATGCAGCAGCCAGTCGCCGACCGCGCGCCCGAAGGGCCCGAGCGGCTGCGGCGAGCGCAGGACCAGCGTGCCGTCCTGTCGGCGCTCGACGTCGACTTCGGCGGGTGCGAATCGCAGCCGGGAATGCAAGCGCGTGGCCATGCCCTGGATTCTAGTCCAGCACCTCGCGCAGCTTCTCCGCCGGCACGTGCGGGGAGACCCCCGCGCGCTCGTTCTGCAGGAGCATGGGCGTGCGCGAGTCGCGCTCGCCCCAGCCGCGCTGGATCGCCTCCTCGAACTGGCCGAACGCGCAGCTCGTCAGCTGCATCGGCACGCCGACCTCGCGCGCGAGCGCCAGCGCGAGCGACAAGTCCTTGTGCGCGAGCTTGAGCGCGAACGCGGGCGGCTCGTAGGCCCCGGGCAGGTACTGCTCGGCAAGCCGGTCGAAGGTGCGCTTTCTCCCCGTCGCGCCGTGGCGCAGCGCCTGAAAGAGCGCGAGCGGCTCGACGCCCGCCTTGACGCCGAGCGTGAAGATCTCGGCGAGCGCGGTCTGCACGGTGAAGCTCGCGCAGTTGTGCGCGAGCTTGGCGATCGAGCCCGCGCCGATCGGGCCGACGTAGCAGGGCTGGTCGCCGATCGCGCGCAGCACCGGCTCGTGGCGGTCGTAGACCGCGCGCTCGCCGCCGACCCAGATGGCGAGCTTGCCGCTCTTCGCGCCGGTCGGGCCGCCGCTCACCGGCGCATCGAGGAAATCGATCCCTCGCGACTTCAGGAGCGCATGCGCGCGGCGCGCGCAGGCGGGGGAGTTGGTCGTCAGGTCGAACCACGCGGTGCCGCTGCGCATCGCCTCGCCCAGCTGCGGCGCGAGCGCTTCGACCTCCCTGGGCCCGGGGAGCGAGGTGAATACGATCTCCGCGCCCGCCGCCGCCTCCGCCGGCGACCCGGCCCGGGTTACGCCGGCGACGTCGATCCTGCGCAGGTCCGCGCCTTTCACGGCGTGGCCGGCGCGCGCCAGGTTCGCCGCCATGTGCGCCCCCATCACGCCCAGGCCGATGAATCCGATGTTCATGCGCCGCGCTCCTCGTAGACCTGCTTGGCGACCTGCGCGGCGCTGATGCCGTTCGGCCAGCCGGCGTAGAAGGCGAGGTGCGTGAAAAGCTCCGCGAGCTCCTCGCGCGTCACGCCGTTGTCGAGCGCGCGCCAGATGTGGCCCTTCAGCTGATCGGGCCGGTACAGCGCGACGAGCGCCGCCACGGTGGCGAAGCTGCGGTCGCGCTT
>Ga0326597_10012928_pt1 | contig 10994 bp, 7 predicted proteins | sample RVTome_12_FD_203789 | JGI IMG/M metagenome (GOLD analysis project Ga0326597, IMG submission 203789) | Soil microbial communities from uranium-contaminated site in the Upper Colorado River Basin, Wyoming, United States - RVT100D185 | ecosystem: Environmental > Terrestrial > Soil > Contaminated >... | reverse complement strand
GCCTGCCAGGAATGCCAGGAGAGGAACTACAACCAGACTAAGAACAAGCGTCTGCATCCGGAACGCGTCGAGTACAAGAAGTACTGCCGCCGTTGCCGCCAGCATACGCCGCATAAGGAGACGAAGTAAGTCTCATGGCCGTCGTCGAGAAGTTCAGGGAAACGCAAACCTTCCTCGAGGAGTGTTGGATCGAGCTCCAGAAGGTCACGTGGCCTGACAAGGATCAGCTCAGAAGCGCAACCATCGTGGTCATCCTGTTCACGATATTGATCTCGCTGGTCATCTGGCTGATGGACTCGACGATGAGCTTCCTGATCGGCCAGATCATGCGGATGTTCGGCGCTTGATGGTGGACGTGATGAGCGATTCGCGCTGGTATGCGGTCCAGACTTACTCGGGGCACGAGAACAAGGTCCAGAAGCTGATCCAGTTGAAGATCGCGGATCAGCCGGACCCCGAGGAGGCGCGCGAGATCAAGGACGTCCTGGTGCCGACGCAGGAGGTCATGGAGATCCGCAACGGGAAGCGGGTCACCGTCACTCGGCGCCTGTACCCCGGATACGTGTTAGTGCACATGGTGCTGAACGAGCGCACCATCCACGTCATCAACAACATCCAGGGCGTCATCAAGTTCGTGGGGCAGGGCAAGGAGCCGCAGCCGCTCCGGGAAGACGAGATCAACAAGATCCTCGGCGTCGAGATCGAGGCCGAGGAAGAGCAGAAAGAAGAGATTCCCTTCCACATCGACCAGGTGGTCGAAGTCACGAAGGGGCCGTTCACCGACTTCAGCGGAACGGTACAGGAGGTCTACCCGGACAAGGGCAAGGTCAAGGTCGAAGTGTCACTCTTCGGTCGCCCGACCTCGGTGGAGCTCGACTACACGGACCTGAAGGGATACTGAGGGGCGACGAAGAATGGCGAAGAAGGTCGTTGGGTTCATCAAGCTCCATGTTCCGGGCGGACAGGCCAATCCTGCTCCTCCGGTCGGCCCCGCGCTCGGTCAGCACGGCGTCAACATCATGGAGTTCTGCAAGCAGTTCAACGCTCGGACCCAGGACCGGCAGGGCGTCACGACGCCCGTCGAGATCACTGTGTTCGGCGACCGGTCGTTCACGTTCATCACCAAGACGCCTCCGGCGGCGGTGCTGATCATGAAGGCCATCAGCAAGCCCAAGGGGTCCGGTGTTCCGAACCGCGACAAGGTGGGCAAGATCACCCGGGCGCAGCTCGAGGAGATCGCGAAGACGAAAATGGAGGATCTCAACGCCAACGATCTCGATGCCGCGGTGAAGATGATCGCCGGAACGGCACGATCGATGGGCGTAGAGGTAGCAGGGTAGAGGTAGCAGGATAGAGGAAGCGATTCGAAGCTTTGCTTCGGCCCGTACCACTGACTGGGAGCCGTCAGCAGTGGAAGGGTACACGAACGGCTCGAGACAGGATGCCTAAGAACGGGAAGCGCTATGCCGCTGCACGGCTCGCCGTGCCAGTGGGGGCGAAGTTCGCCCCCGACGAAGCGGTACAGCTCGTAAAACAGTTGGCGTTCGCGAAGTTCGACGAGACGGTCGAAATCGCCACACGCCTCGGGGTAGACCCCCGGAAAGCCGACCAGCTCGTCCGCGGGACGGTCGTGCTCCCTCACGGAACCGGTAAGACGGTCCGCGTGCTCGTCATCGCCCAGGGTGAGAAGGAGGCCGAAGCCAAGGAGGCAGGAGCCGACTACGTGGGTGTCGACTACGTCCAGAAGATCCAGGAAGGCTGGCTCGACTTCGACGTCGTGGTCGTCACGCCGGATCTCATGGGCAAGGTCGGGCCGCTGGGCCGCGTGCTCGGTCCGCGTGGGTTGATGCCGACGCCCAAGGCCGGGACGGTCACGTTCGACATCGCGCGCGCGGTCGGAGACATCAAGGCCGGTAAGATCGAGTTCCGGGTCGACAAGACCGGGAACGTCCATGCGCCCATCGGGAAGATCTCGTTCTCCGAGGATGCTCTCAAGGAGAACCTGATCGCGTTCATGGATCAGATCGTGCGTGCCAAGCCTTCGGCGGCGAAGGGCGTGTACGTGCGGAGCGTCACGGTGTCCAGCACCATGGGCCCGGGCGTCCCCATCGACCCGAACCTCTATAGGAGGGCCTGATGGATCGCGCCAGCAAGGAGACGTTCGTCGCGGAGCTGCGGGACCGGATCAACCGGGCGCCCGTCTTCTACCTGACGGACTTCAGCGGCCTTAGCGTCCAGCAGATGACGAAGCTACGTCGTTCGCTGAGGGCTTCCGGGGCCGAATACGTGGTGGTGAAGAACCGCCTGGCCATCCGTGCGTTGGCTGAGACGGATCTGCCGGACATCTCCGGCAGCCTCGAAGGTCCGACGGGCATGGTCTTCGGATACGAGGACGCCGTCGGCGCCGCGAAGGCGCTGTCGGATTTCGCGAAGGATCACGATCAGCGGCCGGCCTTCAAGCTCGGAATCCTGGATCGCAAGATCCTGGCTCCAGAGCAGATCGACCGGATCGCGAAGCTTCCAACCAAGGAGCAGCTCTACGCGGAGCTGGCCGGAGCCATGCAGGCCCCAGTCGCGATGCTGGCGGCGGCCCTCGGAGCGAAGCTTCAGGAGACGGCCGGACTCCTCGATGCGCTCAAGAACGAGCGCGAGGCGGCCGGTAGTTAGCCCGCATCCCGGGCATTTTGAGGGACGCGGGCGCGTCCCTGGTCACAGAAACAGGGTCAACCCAATCGCCGGCGGGGCGTCGGCGAGCATCAGGAGGAAGCAGGTAAAATGGCGACGAATCACGAAGAGCTGCTCGACACCATCGGCAACATGACCGTTCTCGAGCTCTCCGAGTTCGTTGACGCTTTCAAGGAGAAGTTCAACGTCACGGCGGTGGCCGCTCCGGTCGCAGCTGCTGGCGCCGCTCCTGGAGCCGAGGCTGCTGCCGAAGAGCAGGACGAGTTCGAGGTCATCCTTGATGGCGTCGGTGACAAGAAGATCCAGGTCATCAAGGTGGTGCGCGAGCTCACCGGCCTGGGCCTCAAGGAAGCCAAGGAAGTCGTGGACGGGGCACCGAAGACCGTAAAGGACGCGGTGACCAAGCAGGAGGCCGAAGAGATGAAGGCGAAGCTCGAGGAAGTCGGCGCGACGGTCGTGCTGAAATAAGTACGCTGGACGTACGACGTACGGTCGACCGACCGCACGACGAAGTCAGGACGGGGCGACGGGGCTTCAGCCCTCCGCTCCCAAGCTCGGGCCAGTGTGGATCCCCGCCGCGAGCACCCGTAAGGGTGCGCCCGCGCGTCGGGGATTCACGCGCTTGTCCCACCATGTCGAACACGAGATGCGCGACTCGCCGGGTCATTCCGGCGGGTTCGTAAGGGGGACCCAAGTTGGAACTGCGTAAGGATAATAGGCCCATTCTGAGCTTTCAGAAGCTCGACCGGGTCATGCCGATGCCGAATCTGCTCGACGTCCAGGTACGGTCGTTCGAGAAGCTCATCGAATCGGGTGCGGAGGAGCAGTGGGATTTCGGGCTCGACCGGGTCTTCGGGGAAATTTTCCCGATCTCGGACGTGAACGAGAACTTCCAGCTCGACTACGTATCCGCTGCCCTGGGCGAGCCGAAGTACTCCGTGGAGGAGTGCATTGAGCGGGACATGACTTACGCGGCTCCACTCAAGGCGAAGCTGCGTTTGATCGTCTGGGAGGAGCTCGAGGAAGGCGTGAAGGCCGCGGACGCCGGAGAGCGGCGACCCAAGGACATCATCGAGAAGGAAGTCTACCTCGGTGACCTTCCCCTCCTGACCGAGCTCGGGACGTTCATCATCAACGGCGCCGAGCGCGTCGTGGTGAGCCAGCTCCACCGCTCGCCGGGCGTGGTGTTCGAAGAGAGCATCCACCCGAACGGGACGAAGCTCTACAGCGCGCGTATCATCCCGTTCCGCGGATCGTGGGTCGAGTTCACGCTCGACATCAACGACATCTGCTACATCCACATCGACAAGAAGAAGAAATTCCCGGCCACCGCGCTCCTGCGTGCGCTCGGCTACGGAACCGATGCGGAGATCTTCCAGCTGTACTACAGCGTCGCCGAGGTGAAGCTCGGCAAGCTCGACGACGTCGTGAAGACCGAGATCGAAGGCAAGGTCATCGCGGAGGAGTTCGTCGATCCCGAGACGGGCGAAGTGCTCATCGAGAACGGCGAGGAGATCGACGAGGAGGTCATCGAGATCCTCGAGCGTCTCGGCACCAAGAAGATCAAGATCTACAAGAGCGACCGGCAGACGTCCCGAGGCGAAAGCCCGCTCATCAAGAACACGCTGAAGAAGGACCCGACCGAGTCCGAGGAAGAGGCCCTCAGCGCCATCTACTCGCTTCTGCGTCCCGGCGAGGCTCCGAACGTGGAAACTGCCCGGGCCGCGCTCGAGCGCGTCTTCTTCAGCCCCAAGCGCTACGACCTCGGACGCGTGGGCCGCTACAAGATCAACTCGCGGCTCGGCGTGGATGTGCCGCGCAGCGAGACTGTGCTCACGCCGAAGGACTTCGTGTCCATCGTCGGGCACCTGATCGAGCTCAACGAGGGCCGAGGGTACACGGACGACATCGACCACCTCGGAAACCGTCGCGTGCGGACCGTCGGTGAGCTCATCGCCAACCAGTTCAGCGTCGGCCTCAGCCGCATGGCGCGCCTGGTGAAGGAGCGTATGAGCATCAACACCGATCCCGAGAAGATCAACATCGACGACCTGGTGAACGCCCGTACGGTTTCGGCGGTCATCCAGGCGTTCTTCGGGTCGAGTCAGCTCAGCCAGTTCATGGACCAGACCAATCCGCTCGCCGAGATGACGCACAAGCGTCGCCTGTCGGCGCTCGGACCGGGCGGTCTAACGCGGGAGCGCGCGGGCTTCGAGGTCCGGGACGTGCACTATTCGCACTACGGCCGCATGTGCCCGATCGAGACGCCGGAAGGCCCGAACATCGGACTCATCACGTCGCTCACGACGTATTCGCGCATCAACGATCTCGGCTTCGTCGAGACCCCGTACCGCCTCGTGAAGGACGGCGTGGTCACCGACCAGATCGAGTGGCTGTCGGCGAACGAAGAGGAAGAGGCCCGGATCGCGCAGGCCAACGCGCCGCTCGACGGGAAGGGGCACTTCGTCAACGAGTTCGTGCTCTGCCGCGAGCGGGGCGACTTCCCGCTGCTGCGGCCGGAAGACATCGATTACATGGACGTCGCGCCGGACCAGCTCGTGTCGGTGGCCGCGGCGCTCATTCCGTTCCTGGAGCACGACGACGCCAACCGCGCGCTCATGGGCTCCAACATGCAGCGCCAGGCCGTGCCGCTCCTCTACACGGATGCGCCGCTGGTCGGGACCGGGCTCGAGGCCAAGGTGGCCAGCGACTCCGGCGCCGTCATCACCGCGCGTCGCGGCGGTACGGTGGTGCGCGTGACGGCCGACGAGATCGTGGTCGACACCGGCTCGGTCACGCCGGGCAGCAGCGACCAGCCGCTCGCCAAGCTGGCGCAGTTCGACCGCTACCGGCTCCGCAAGTTCTGGCGCACCAACCAGGACACCGCCATCAACCAGCGGCCGCTCGTCCGGAAGGGTGAAGAGGTCAAGCCCGGTGATGTCATTGCGGACGGTCCGAGCACCGACGCGGGAGAGCTCGCGCTCGGGCGCAACATCCTCGTGTCGTTCATGCCGTGGTACGGCTCGAACTTCGAGGACGCCATCGTGCTCAGTGAGCGCCTGGTCAAGGACGACGTCTTCACGTCGATCCACATCCAGGAGCTGGAGCTGCACGTCCGTGACACCAAGCGTGGCATGGAAGAGATCACCCGAGAGATCCCGAACGTGGCCGAAGAGAGCCTCGTCGATCTCGATGAGCGCGGTATCGTGCGCATCGGGGCGCGGGTCAAGGCGGGTGACATCCTGGTCGGCAAGATCACGCCGAAGGGCGAGACCGAGCTCTCCCCGGAAGAGAAGCTCCTCACGGCCATCTTCGGTGAGAAGGCGAAGGACGTGAAGGATTCGTCGCTCCGCGTGCCCCCGGGCATGACGGGCACGATCATCGAAGTGAAGATCTTCAGCCGCCGCATCGACGACCCGCTCCTCGAGAAGGAGCACGGGGCCAAGATCGGCGAGCTGCGCACCATGGAGCGCGGCGAGATCCAGCGGATCTCCGAGGCGCGCGACGAGGAGCTGCGCGAGCTGCTCCAGCGTCAGACCGTGGCGCTCATGCTCAAGAAGGGCACGGTCGAGCCGTTCATCGACGAGGGCACCAAGCTCACGAAGGACGAGATCGACGGCATCAACTTCAAGAAGGTCGACCTCTCGACGTTCAAGGTTCAGAACAAGGAGGCGAGTGAGAAGATCCGCCGCCTGGTCGACGAGGCCGACCGCCGCATCCAGCGGGTCAAGGAGCGGACCGAGGAGCAGATCGACAAGGTCTTCCAGCCGGACGAGCTGCCGCCGGGCGTGGTGCAGCTGGTCAAGGTCTACGTGGCCGAGAAGCGCAAGATCTCGGTCGGTGACAAGATGGCCGGACGTCACGGCAACAAGGGCATCATCGCGCGGATCGCGCCGGAAGAGGACATGCCGTTCCTTCCGGACGGAACGCCGGTCGACATCGTCCTGAATCCGCTCGGCGTGCCCTCCCGGATGAACGTGGGTCAGATTCTCGAGACCCACCTCGGATGGGCCGCGCACACGCTCGGGTTCGAGGCCAAGACCCCGGTCTTCCAGGGCGCGACCGAGAACGAGATCGGCGCGCTGCTGAAGCTGGCGGGGCTCAAGTGGGCGGGTCAGGCGCTCGGCGTCACCAAGCCCGCTCCGGCCACCAACGACGACATCGACAACATGGTGAGGGCGGCCAATCAACTACCCGTCATCATGGCCGGGGGCGAGGGCGCGAACGGGAGCAACGGGAACGGGCAGCGCGCGACCATCCGCACGCACGGCATCGGGCAGTCCTTCGATGCCTTCCTCGATCTCGATCTCGACAAGAAGCAGAAGAAGCTGTTCGACGACATCGTCGAGTTCGTGCTGGCCGCCGCCGAGGAGATCTCGGAGCGGCGGGGCGAGAAGATGTCCGAGCTGTTCCCGGCCATCCAGAAGCTCAAGGGCCGCTCTTCGGTGAAGTCGGGTCTCGACGACGCGGTCGTCGAGCTGATGGCCTATGCCGAGATCCTTCCGAACGGGAAGATCTGGCTCCGGGACGGGCGAAGCGGCCGCCGCTTCGACGCCCCGATCACTGTCGGTGCGGTGTACATGCTCAAGCTGAGCCACCTCATCGACGACAAGATCCACGCACGGTCCATCGGGCCGTACTCGCTCGTGACGCAGCAGCCGCTGGCCGGTAAGGCGCAGTTCGGCGGACAGCGTTTCGGAGAGATGGAGGTGTGGGCGCTCGAGGCTTACGGCGCGGCGCACACGCTTCAGGAGATCCTGACCGTCAAGTCGGACGACGTGCAGGGACGCTCCAAGGTTTACGAGGCGATCGTCAAGGGAGAGAACCTGCCGAAGCCTGGACTTCCCGAGTCGTTCAACGTGCTCGTGAAGGAACTCCAGGCACTCGGACTCAGCGTTACGCTCGGGGAGGAAGAATGAGGGCGCCGATTTCGGCGCAGCCCGTCGTTGGGCTCCGCGCCGCGGGGCACCCGCGCGCAAGCGTGGGTCGCGACGTAGCGCTGCTACGTCTAGCTCTCGGTGCTCGCCCGCCTAGGGCTGCATCCGAACTGGGCGCCCTCCTCCGAGGGAAGAGGCACATGCGGTCTGCTACCAGAGGGGTACAGTAAATGATTGATTTTCCCAGAACCCGGGATCAGGGATCGTCGGACTTCGACTTCATCCAGGTGCGTCTGGCGTCGCCGGACGAGATCCGCGGGTGGTCGTTCGGCGAGGTCGTGAAGCCGGAGACGATCAACTACCGGTCCTTCAAGCCCGAGCGCGACGGCCTGTTCTGCGAGCGGATCTTCGGGCCTGTCAAGGATTGGGAGTGCCACTGCGGTAAGTTCAAGCGCATCCGCTTCCGCGGGCACGTCTGCGACCGCTGCGGTGTCGAAGTCACCCTCTCGAAGGTCCGGCGCGAGCGCATGGGCCACATCGAGCTGGCCGTGCCCGTGGCGCACATCTGGTTCTTCAAGACTCTTCCGAGCCAGCTCGGCTACCTGTTGGGCATGACCCTCAGGGATCTTGAGAAGGTCATCTATTACGCCTCGTACGTGGTCACGAACCCCGGCAAGCAGGACGTCGAGTTCCAGGACCTGCTGGACGAGGACGAGTTCTACGACCTTCGCGTGAAGGCGCGCGAGGACGGGGACGACGAGTTCAAGGCGGAGATCGGCGCCGAAGGCGTCCGCACGCTCCTCAAGATGCTCGACAACCCGGATCGCAAGATCAAGGACCGCAACTCCGACGGTAAGGGCCTCGATCGCCTTGCCGATTGGCTGCGGTACGAGATCGCCAACGAGACTTCGCAGCACCGCAAGAAGAAGAAGCTCAAGCGGCTGAAGGTCGTGGATGCGCTCCGCTCTTCGGGCGCCACGATCGACCAGCGGAACCGGCCCGAGTGGATGATCCTGGACGTGGTTCCGGTCATTCCGCCCGACCTGCGTCCGCTCGTGCCGCTCGACGGTGGCCGCTTCGCGACCTCCGATCTGAACGATCTGTACCGCCGGGTCATCAACCGCAACAACCGGTTGAAGAAGCTCATCGACATGCGCGCTCCGGAGGTCATCCTCCGCAACGAGAAGCGCATGCTGCAGGAGGCCGTCGACGCGCTGTTCGACAACGGCCGCCGTTCGAAGGCGATTCGGGGCCGCGGCAAGCGCCCGCTCAAGTCCCTCAGCGACATGCTGAAGGGCAAGCAGGGCCGCTTCCGCCAGAACCTGCTCGGTAAGCGCGTGGACTACTCCGGTCGTTCGGTCATCGTGGTCGGCCCGGAGCTCAAGCTGCACCAGTGCGGCCTGCCGAAGGCCATGGCGGTCGAGCTGTTCAAGCCGTTCATCATCCACGAGCTCGAGAAGCGCGGTGAAGCCGAGACGGTGAAGCGCGCCAAGAAGATCGTGGAGAAGGCGGACCCGAAGGTGTACGAGGTCCTGGAAGACATCATCCGGGATCACCCGGTGCTGCTCAACCGTGCGCCTACGCTGCACCGACTCGGCATCCAGGCTTTCGAGCCGGTCCTGGTCGAGGGTAAGGCCATCCGGATCCACCCGCTCGTGTGCGCCGCGTTCAACGCGGACTTCGACGGCGACCAGATGGCGGTTCACCTGCCGCTCTCCTTCGAGGCGCAGCTCGAGGCACGCGTGCTCATGCTGTCCTCGAACAACATCCTGCTGCCGTCGAGCGGCCGGCCGGTCGCTTCGCCGACGCAGGACATGGTCATCGGCGCGTATTATCTGACGAACCCCGGCCTCAAGATCACCGATCTCGAGCGCGCCGCCGACGATCAGAAGGTGCCGAAGAGCAAGCGGGAGAGGTCGGACGCCGAGCTCGAGAAGCTGTATGAGAACGCGCTCCGCTTCTCGACCTACGGCCAGGTCGAGACCGCGATCATCAACGAGCGTATCAAGTTCCAGGACCTGGTGTGGTACTGGGTCGGGCCGGAGTTCGACGTCGAGAAGGGTCGCTGGGCGCGTACCAGCGCCGGTCGCGTCCTCTTCAACTCCATCATCCCGGACGAGCTCGGCTTCCTGAACCACACGTTCGGGAAGAAGGAGCTCGGGGACCTGGTGTTCGAGTGCTTCACGGTGTCGGGCCTCAAGCGCACCACCGAGTTCCTCGACGCGCTCAAGGACTTCGGCTTCCGCTACGCCACCATGGGTGGTCTCAGCGTCGGCATCGAGGACCTCGAGGTGCCGAAGGAGAAGACCGAGATCCTGGCCGACGCGGACGAGCAGGTGACGCGCTTCCAGAAGGCCTACTCCAGCGGCTTCATCTCGAACGGTGAGCGCTACAACAAGGTCATCGATACCTGGACGCACGCGAACAACGACGTCGCGGACGCCATGGTGCGCCACCTGGAGCAGTCGAAAGACGGCTTCAACCCGGTGTTCATGATGATGAACTCGGGCGCCCGTGGTAACCGCGACCAGATGCGGCAGCTCGCCGGGATGCGTGGCCTCATGGCCAAGCCCCAGAAGAAGCTTACCGGCGGCATCGGCGAGATCATCGAAAGCCCGATCAAGTCGAACTTCCGCGAGGGCCTGACGGTGGTGGAGTACTTCATCTCCACGCACGGTGCGCGGAAGGGTCTGGCGGATACGGCGCTCAAGACGGCCGACGCCGGCTACCTGACGCGGCGTCTCGTGGACGTGGCGCAGGACGTCACGGTCATGACCGAGGATTGCGGCACCATCCTCGGTCTCGAGATGACGGCGCTCAAGGAAGGCGAGGACATCATCGAGCCGCTGTCCGACCGCATCGTGGGCAACGTGGCGCTCGAGGACGTGTTCGACCCGATCGACGGCGAGCAGCTCGTCGCCGCCGGTGACCTCATCGACGAGGTGGCCGCCGAGAACATCGACGACGCGGGTCTGCAGATGGTGAAGATCCGCTCGGTGCTCACATGCGAGTCCAAGCGCGGGCTCTGCCGGATGTGCTACGGCCGCAACCTGGCGACCATGCAGATGGTCGACACGGGCGAAGCCGTCGGCATCCTCGCGGCGCAATCCATCGGTGAGCCGGGCACGCAGCTCACGCTGCGGACGTTCCACATCGGTGGTACGGCCTCGCGCATTGCGGCCCAGACGCAGCGGAAGTCGAAGTTCGACGGCGTGATCGGGCTCGAGCGCGTGACCACGGTCGATACGCCGAACGAGGACCGGGTCGTCACCTCGCGTGAGGGCCAGATCCTGCTCAAGACGCCCGACGGCGCGGTACGCAGCCGTCTCGCGGTGCCGTACGGCGCGACGCTGAACGTGGAGGAAGGCCAGACGATCGAATCCGGCGACCTCCTGTTCAGCTGGGATCCATACTCGGAGCCCATCGTGGCCG
>Ga0326597_10012927_pt1 | contig 10994 bp, 13 predicted proteins | sample RVTome_12_FD_203789 | JGI IMG/M metagenome (GOLD analysis project Ga0326597, IMG submission 203789) | Soil microbial communities from uranium-contaminated site in the Upper Colorado River Basin, Wyoming, United States - RVT100D185 | ecosystem: Environmental > Terrestrial > Soil > Contaminated >... | reverse complement strand
CATCCTGTGTCATCCCTGGAAGACTCGTCACCCATACGGTGATGAGGTCGCCCTGCCGCACAGGGTTCAAAGATGTAATCAACTCCCCCGTCAAAGCATCCGTCACAGCACCGAGCATGGCCCGATGTTCTCCCGGAGTCCACGAAAGTCCGCAGGCTAACGGGTCTGTCAGGCTGAAGGAGAAAAGGCACTCGTAGCCGACTCCAAAAACGATACCAGAGTTGTAGTGTACAAGGCGTCGATAGTAATACTTCCTGGCCCGCCCAAAATGCTGCTGCGGTCATCAAACCGCACTCCGCCCCTAACAAGGACGACGCGGGCTCTCCAGAGCTCCGCAGTGTTTCCGCGCTCCACTAGCAGCCTTCCATCTACTTCTGGAACGACAAAGTTTATCTGCGTGGGACTGACGTATAGTAGGTCGGCGACGAACTCGCAACTGGAGTCAAAGCAAGAGTCTTCTGCTAGATGAACCTCGGTTCCTCCAAGGGTCCTTTTCCAGGGGGGCGTTGTTAAAACAGTGGAATCTGCCAGATTGGTCCCGAAAATAGTTGCGATGCTCCTTGGTGCAAGGATGGCAGATCGCGGCGGCACACCGAGAGCAGGGAGAGCGGCGTTGGTAACGTTGGCGATGATTGGGGCCTGGGGAAATCCGTCTTGCCCCAAAATGAGAAACCCTAGAGCGAGTCCAATGGCAAGGTCGGTCCAGCGTACCCGCCCGGCCGCAACCCTGGAAACCGATACTCTGGGGGCAGCTTCCTGCACTCGCTCGGCGCAATATGGGAAATTCTCCATAGCATTATCTCCCAATCCATATTGCGGACACTCGGTAGGGGCCGGGGTCCTCAAAACGGCGGGCCTGGATTCGGATGATTCGACCATCGGCCCGGAAGGTGTGCGTAACGATTAAGCTACCCTTGCCGTCCCTGGATACCGACGGCGGGGCGATCCGATCTGTAGGCTTCAAGACTTTCACCACGTCATCAAACAGAGTCCCACTCGGATCGTTTGCCCGCGCACCGCAACTGAATTGACTGATTGCATGGGCGTGTCTTGCGCGAACAGCGCCGTCTCGGCCAGTGCGCACAGCAACAGAGAGACGAATGCGGCGCCTCGAATGCGCGTGGTGCACCAAGTAGTCATGGTTGCCTCCATTCTGTTTCTGGCTCTAAGGAAAGTGCGGTGAGGTTCAATACCCAGAACCCCGCATTCTGGCATCGGCCCTGATTATACACCCGTCTGTCCTTTACGTGAGCGGGTCTGGCGGGGCTTTGTTCGGTCCCCCACCAACAAAATCCCTTTCTTGACAATTCAACTCATAGTTGGTAAATTACCAACATGAGGAGTGTGCCGTGCCTTTCCAGGGAGGAAGCGGTTGACCTTCTGCGCCGCTGTCTGGAAGATGGCGCGGTGATTCCGGGGGCGCACTTCCGGCAGGAGCTTGCTAACGAGGGGTTGAGCATGGCCGATGCCTGGCAGGTGCTCCGGTCAGGACGAATCTACGATCCGCCGGAGCAGGACATCAAGACCGGAGAGTGGAAATACCGCATAGAGGGTCATGAGCCGGACGGGAAGTGGATCGTGATCGTGTTCAGCTTCAAGACGGTCAATCGTGCTTTCCTGATTACGATTTTTTCTGTAGCCTCCAGCAGCCGGAGGAAATGAAGCAAGTGCGGCTACGATTAACTCTGAAACCCCATACCAAGGGGAGGGAACGAAATGAGAAAAGAGCAATGCAGCAAGTGCGGGGCGGAAGCGCGAGTGATCCGTGGCAGCTACCGATTCCGGGAAAGCGGCCTGCCGAACGTCATTCTACAGGGCATTGAGCTTATCCGGTGCCCGGCCTGCGGGAACGAAGACCCGATCCTCCCGCGTCTGAATCGCCTGATGCGGGTGTTGGCGCTCAGCCTGGTCAACAAGCCGTACCGCCTGCGCGGGGAGGAAATCCGGTTCCTGCGGAAATACTTAGGCAAGACCGGCGCGGACTTTGCCCGCCTGATTCACGTGGACAAGACCACGCTTTCCAAGTGGGAAAACAACGAGGACCGCGTGGGAGACCAGAGCGAGCGTTTGATCCGCCTGTTGGTCTTGGCCCTGGGAGAAGGGTTGCAGGAATACACCGTCAGTACCGTAGAGGGGTTCCCCCACATCAGAGATCGGAAACCACCTGTGCGGATCGAGGTTGACTCCGAGAAGATGTCCTACCAGTATGCCTCACGCTGAAATCGGTCTCCCTCCGAGGTCTGGCGCCCAATGAAAAAAACGGGCCGAATGATGAGGGACACTGCCCACCGGCGGCTACGCCATCGTGAGGGGCGATGAGCAAACATCCTACCGATCCTGGATACGAAGAAAGCATTAAGCGAGCCGAGCAAGCATTTGTCCATGAGTTCAATAGCTGGCTACAAGAGCTCGTCAACGTAGCGAGGATTGGAACGGATGAGGAAAGATATTGTGCTAGCGAAGACTTCCCCAAAAAGCTGTTCGCCTTGTGTTCGAAGTATGCAAAGACCGAACTGCGGGCCTTTGCGGAACTTCTTCATCGAAAAAGGGTTCGCCCTTCACTGATTGTTCACCAGCTAGAGGGCCACTGTGATCATTCTGTGGATGAAATCATAAAGTGGAAATTGGAACGGGGAATGGAAGCTATCATGGACCATTTACATTGCATGATCGGGCTACCCGAACATTACGAAAATCGGCTTAAGGGGGCCATGGAGGACTTCTTGCGGGTAGAAATCCTCCCCACCGTCTGGCTCCAAAACTCCGAGCCGCCGACAATGAAATCAGTGGTGGTGAGGCCCCGGAAATCAGACCCGGATGTGGTCAAACGTCGGGCTATCGTCAAGCAGAATCTCACTGTGAAAGCGGAGGGTCTTTGTCGGCTCTTTGACGCCAACAACGTTCCCCTGCCGAACAGCATGAAAGAAGCAGGGAGTTGGGAAAGGGCTTATCGGGCCAACCAATACCGCCAAGCGATCCACGCCCTAGTGTCCAGGGATAGGAAATCAGGGGACTGAACACTCACGGTCTCACGCATCACTCTCCTACACTCACGCTCTTCCGTTACAGAAAGCCCGTCACTATTGCCTCCGAGCAGGATTCTCTCACGCACAAAAAGAATCTCCCACGCTGGATGACCATTGAGCAACCCGTGTCGGCGACAATCGCAGGCATGAAGCCAGGCGCGGATGACGATCTGATCTGCCAGACCGGGGATTGCCCTCCACTTCTTCCATGTTCGCAGGTGCAGGCGGTCTGCCGGGACGTGCGGCTCGTGCGCTTCGGGCCTTTCCATCACAAGTTGGTTTTCGATTTTGAAGTGATGGACCCGGTGGAGTGGGCGCGAATGAAGCTGTCTATGTTCGTCCGCAAGGACCCGAAGTGGAAACACCCTCCGGTGAGCTCGAAACTTTTCAAAGTGTGCGCCGTGGCGGTCGGCAGCCTTCCACGCCGGCAGCGAATCACAAAGCAGATGTTCGTCGGGAAACTGTTTCGGTGTCGGCTTAAGATCGCGGGCGAAGGAGCCGCTGCGTACTCCACTGTTGAGACGATCACGGAGCGGTTAACCGGATGATGCCAATGCTTCTTCTACTATTACCGTCTCCCATACCTGAACCAACACCAGCACTAGTACCAACCTCTCCCCGTGGAAGTGCTTGCAAGAAAAACCACTTTGCGGGCGTGATTGCAAAAGTTTCGGTGCTCCATACACCGAAAAAACAGCAGATCAACAGGGCGGGGGCGCAAGTCCTCCGCCCGTCTGCCCGCCCGGAGGGATTCATGAATCTGGCCTCCATCCCGAAACTGACTGAGTTGGTCTGTGACCCCGGCAGAGTGCAAGACCTGCAGCCCGAGGCGATCCCTGCCATACGGGGAGAGTTAGCACGCCTGGACACGCTGCTCCTGAGTCAGTTGCTTCAGCCCGGCAACCGCCAGGGCCGCAACCAAGAGGACGGCGACCGGCTCTTGAACGCACACGAAGCGGCGGAGAAGTTGGCGGCCTCCACTGACTACCTCTACCGGCATTCCTCCAAACTCCCTTTCACCGTCCGCCTGGGACGTAAAGTCCGGTTCTCGGAGGCGGGAATCGAGCGATACATCCGGGCGCGCATGGGCCGGTAAAAAATCCTAATTCCTCTTGACATTCAGATGTCTGCATGTCTATACTTCTCCTATGCAAGTACCAAAACCAAATCGGAGGGTAGCAGACATGCCGAAAGAGCTGAAAGCCAAGACCACGATGAGCCTTCCGGCGGACCTCTGGAAGCAGGCGAAGATAGAGGCCATCAAACGAGGTGTTGACGCCCAGGACATTGTGACGGAAGCTTTGACGCAATACCTCAGGAAAGGGGGAAAGCAATGAGAGGAACCGGAAGGATTTTCAAGCGGAAAAACAGTTCGGTTTGGTGGATTGCGTACTGCCATCGGGGAAAGGAAATCAGAGAGTCCACGGCGAACGCAAGCAAGGAAGCCGCCGCAAAGAAACGCGGGAAGTTCACCGAAGAGGATGCACGGAAGGCGGCCGACAATTTCCTGAAGAAGCGGCTCCAGGAAATCGGGGCGGATTCCCTCGGTCTGAAAGCCTTCGTGGGGCCGCAGCAGGACCGCCTGACAGTTGGGGACCTGCTGGACGCCCTGGAAGCTGATTTCCGGCTTCGGGAACTGAAGAGTCTGAGGCAAACCCTCGGCCACCTTCGCATCGTCCGCAATGCGCTTGGCGATCTACGGGCTGTTGCCGTGAGCGCGGAGACGGTGAATCGGTACATTCAAAAGCGGCTATCGGAGAAGAGAGCGCCCGCAACGATCAACAGGGAGACAACGATGTTGGGTGAGGCTTTCCGGCTAGCCGTCAGGCGGAGGCACATTAGCTCCATGCCGGAGATTCCCAAGCTGCGAGAGGACAACGCCCGACGGGGCTTTTTCGAAAAGGTGCAATTTGAAGCCGTGCTCCCGAAACTGCCGGAATACCTGAAAGGCTTTGTCCAGTTCGGCTACCTGTGCGGCTGGCGCAAGTCGGAAATTGCTTCCTTGCGATGGGCCGATGTGGACATGCTCGGCAAAGTAATCCGTCTGCGTCCTGAGCACTCTAAGAACGGCCAGGGGCGGGTGCTGGCTTTGGAAGGCGCACTGTGGAACATCATCGCCCGACAGTGGGCGCAGAGGGAATACCAGAAGCCGGACAAGACGGTCGGAATTTCCCTGTACGTTTTCCATCGCCGGGGAAAGCCAATCGGAGACATTCGCAAGTCATGGGATGCGGCTTGCATAACGGCCAAGGTGGAAGGCAGGCTCTTCCACGATTTGCGGAGAACGGCTGTTAGGAACATGGTCCGCGCCGGTGTGCCGGAGCGGGTAGCGATGGCCGTGAGCGGCCACAAGACGAGGGCGGTGTTCGACAGATACAACATCGTCTCGGAGGACGATCTCAGGAAAGCAATGGAGCGAACGCAAGCCTACCTGAGCACCGTACCGAATCAAGACAACGTAATGACCTTCCCGGAGGGCAAACCGGAAGCAAAGGAAATGGCCGTTTCATGAGGCTTCCCGCCACAATTCGGACAGTTTTCGGACATTCCGCCCTATCTTGGTGCAATCTTGCTGCCTGGCTAGTAGACTTGATTTCCGATAATACCGCGCTTATCATGATGTTACCGACAAGCGCGCCCGTAGCTCAGTTGGATAGAGCGTCGGACTTCGAATCCGCAGGTCGCCCGTTCGAGTCGGGCCGGGCGCGCCAGATTGAGCTGGCTGCTCTGTACCAGCAGGTTTCAAACCTTTTCAGCGATGACGGGCTCCTGCGCTACAATGGGCGTCAAGCTGATCTGCCAATCCCTTGATTGGCAATTGCCTCGCGTTGGAGGGCACTATGAAAGCACGGTTGCTTGCTCGATTGTTCGCCAGGCTCTGCGTGATCGCCCTGTCGGTCTCGCTCTCAGGCTCGGTCTTCGCCGCCGAACTGCACGTGATGATCTCGGCCGGTTTCTATCGGGTCTATGCCGAGCTGGGGCCGGCGTTCGAGCGCGCGACGGGCCACCGCCTGATCACGACGCGGGGTCCATCGATGGGCGACTCTCCGGAGGCCATTCCCACCCGCCTCGCGCGAGGCGAGACCGCGGACGTCCTGATCCTGGACGGAGGATCCGCCGACGAGCTCGCGAAGCAAGGCTTCGTGCGCGCTGGCAGCAAGGTTGTTCTCGCCTTGTCGCAGGTCGGCATGGTGGTGCGCTCCGGAGCCGCGACGCCGGATATCGGCAGCGTCGAGGCGTTCCGCAGGACGCTCCTTGCGGCGAAATCCATCGGCTACTCGGACAGCGGCAGCGGCACCTACTTATCTACCGTCCTGTTCGAGAAGCTCGGCGTCGCGAGCCAGGTGGCAGGCAAGAGTCGAAAGGTACGCGGGCCACCGTCCGGTGAGCCAGTAGCCGCAGTCGTCGCGCGGGGCGAGGTGGAAATCGGCTTTCAACAGGTCAGCGAGCTCATACACGTTCCTGGCGTGACCTTCGTCGGGGCGATTCCGGCAGAACTGCAGCCCGGCTCTTCGTTCGCCGGAGCGATCACCAGTGCAGCGCGGCAGCCGGAGGCAGCTCTCGCCCTGCTCCGCTTCCTCGCATCAGCCGAGGCAGCCGAGACGATCGTGAAGGCCGGGCTGACACCAGTTGCAGGACAGTAGTTCCAGTCTTTCGTGATCATATTGTTAGTGGGATCATCGCAAGCTTTTGATCCAGCGTCCTGCGATTGTCCGGGTGTTGTCCGTGAACAGGCGCCGGCGTACGCGTTTCCCCCCGAAAACTTGACGCCCGTTCGGGTCGCGCCGGGAAACGCCGGATCTGCCTGGTTTGCTCCCAAACGGTTCCATCAGGCGGATCGAGGCAATATTGGATGGATTGGATGGGGAAGATCGAAAATCGAAGACGGTAAAGACACCTCACTCTCCATCCCTGTCCGCGCAGCAAGGCTCCGCGGCAAACTCTCTCGTCACTCCAAACTTCACGCCCCGCTATCCTCTATCCCGATGAAACAGACTTGACCTCCCTGTCCTGGTTCCGCCTCTCGTTTTACGCTGAGGTCTTCCGTTCATTGCCGAGTTGTGAACGGGGAAAATCGCCTGTGCCCCCCAGGGAAAACATCCCTGGCGCACTCATGTTTTCGTTTCCAGATTCTCTGGACGCAAAACTTTTCTCGTCTACAATCCGAAGTCTGCAAATGGGATGGCGCGGTGAAGGCGCTTTCCTGAGTCAAAAGGTGGTTTGGCAAGGTGCTTGCTAAGAGAGGCGGCTGATTAATTTCGTGGAAGTGAGACACACGGCGATTGGATAGGGCGAAGGCGAGAGAAAAACATGCCGTCGTCCTTTCCGGCGGGGGAGCCTTCGGAGCATTTCACATTGGGGTCTTACGAGCACTGGTCCATGGCTCCTCGTCAGCGACCAACCGAAGACCACTGGAGCCTGAGATTTTCACTGGGACCTCGGTAGGCGCGTACAACGCGGCCGTCCTGGTTTCCAAAGCGGACCTGGATGCGAAAGCTTCCGTGGCACATCTTCAGGACCTCTGGTTGGACAGGATCGCCGGCGGCCCGGCTGACAATGGTGTCATGTGCCTTCGTAACTATCCGATCCCAATGCTGGTTCCCAGGCACTTAGTCCGTGCCCGTCACTGGCTGCGGCCGGCCTTGGAAGCCTCACTCGACGCAGCCTATCTATCCTATCAAGCGGGATGCTGCTTAACGCATCTGACCCGGTCGATGGTGCGTCCGACAATCAAAACGCTCGATCTCAGCGCGGCCTATCTATCACAGGAAGCGGCACAACTCCTGGCGTATTTCATGGGCTCCACGCGGTTGCTGGTGCGCCGGACGATTGGAGCGCTCGATCTCGGTGCGTTCATTTCATTGGAACCCCTTCACAAGCTGGTGCGAGAGACGCTCTCGTTGGAGAAGGTGCGGGAGTCCAACAGGACTTTGAAGATTGCCACAACAAACTGGCTCACTGGCGAACTGCGCACTTTCGTTCATGATCCTGCCAAGGCCGGTGAGTGGAAGGATGGAGGAGAGGAAAGCTTTACAGAGGAGAGTTGGCCGCATGCCCTGATAGCTTCCACAGCCATCCCCGGCGTCTTTCCGACAATCAAAATCGGCGGTGCGGCTCATGTGGACGGGGGAGTGGTCATGAATACTCCCCTGAAGCCTGCCATCCGGGCTGGGGCGACCGTGGTTCATCTGATTTCCCTCAACGCGGGCGCCAGGAATATTCGCTTGGACGGCGGGCCTGAGAATGCTACGAATCTCTTCGAGCGTTTCCTGAACCTCATGGTTTCCTCTGCCGTGGATGACGACGTTAAGAGGGCGGAGTCCATCAACAAGTCGTTGGAGGGAAAGTCGCGCGCGCGCTTGCCTCGAAGGGAAGACGGCAACCCTTACCATGGGATCACCATTCACCGGTACAGTCCAAAGAACCATCTCGGTGGAACGATGGGTATGCTTGATTTTCGAGTGGAGCGCTTACGAGACAGTATGAAAGCAGGCGAGATGGCGGCCATGGAGCATGATTGTCAAATCGAAGGCTGCGTGATCTCAATTCCCGAACCAGTCCGTCCTGCTCATCGGCTCGCCAGTTGATTCCCCCCCACAGTACCGCTACTCGGGCATGCGGCCTCCAGTTCGCAATTGTGGGGAAACGGGGAAATTGCTGGCTCGCTTTACCCGATACCTGCACAAGACCCGACTTCGCGGAGGATTCTCCCGGCCTCACCCAAAAACGGCCTGGGCAAGTCCTGCTGCCGGCTGATGATGGATTCCACCTCACTCGCGTTCCGCGCGGCCATCAATTGGATGCGCAGTTCCTTTGCCCCGTCCCAGCCGGCTACGTACGCTTTGAAGTGTTTCTTCATGATGGCGAGATTCTTGTGTGGCAACAGTTGCTCGAACAGTTTCGTATGCTCGACCATCACGTCCAGCTTGTCCCTGGGAAGAATCTGTACGGGATATCTTGCGAATAGCCATGGGTTGCCAAAGATGGCGCGGCCGATCATGACTCCGTCACAGCCGGTCTCCCGTGCTTTCTGCCGGGCGTCCGCAAGGGACGCGACATCGCCGTTTCCAAAGATGAGAGTATCGCTCCTCAGATCATTGCGAATCTCCACAGCGCGCTGGATGTGCTCCCATCGAGCGGGCACCAGCGACATTTCCTTGCGGGTTCGCGCGTGAATGGTGATCAAGGCCGGCTCCGCTTCGAGGAGCGCCGGAAGCAGGGTCTCCAGCTCGTCGTGATCCCATCCGGTCCGTATCTTGACGGATACGGGCAGATCCCCGGCTCCTTGTTTCGCCGCTGCAATGATTTGTTGCGCACGGGCGGGATCTCTCAGCAACCCTGCCCCGGCGCCATGCCTTGCAACATGCTTATCCGGACACCCCATGTTGATGTCGATGCCGTCGAATTCGAGGTCTCTGGCAAGAGAGGCTGCTTGGCGCATCAGATCTGGTTTCGAGGTATAGAACTGCGCCACAATCGGACGCTCCGGCCCTGTAAAAGCCAGGTCCTTGATCAACGTCTGATACCCACCCAGAAACAGCCCGTCGGCGGAGACAAACTCCGTCCATAGCGCATCCGGCTTGCCGTACTTTGCGATGATCCGCCGAAAAGCCGGGTCGGTCACATCCGCCATCGGAGCGAGGACCAGGATCGGTTTCTGTAAATGCTGCCAGAAATTCATTGTACGGAACGTTTCCCGGGGGCGCTCAAACGGGGGCGCTCGAACGCCGCCCCGCACTCTAGAATTGTAATGCAGCGCCTTGCAAGCGCGCCAGATCATTCAGCCTTCAGCGGGATCGCAGATCATCGAGTACCACTTCTCCCGGATTCTCCAGGCTGTGCGTGAGCTGTTCCCACTCCTCCATCATTTCGGCCAATCGAGCGCGGTTCTGCTCAATCAGTTTGCCGAGGCGGATGGATTCCTGGGCACTGATGAACGTTGCCAGATCCAACTCTTGCGCGGTGATCTCCGCCTCGCACCGGGCAACCTCTTCTTCCAACTCCTCGCGCCGCTCCTCCATTTTCCGGACCTGGATCGGGTTCAGCCGCTTCCGTTTCGCCGGTTCTTCACTGCGGGTCTCCGCTGCCTCCAATTTCTTTCCGTCTTGCGGTTTCTCAGGAGCATCCTGGCTTGCTCCGCCGCGGTTCCTTTGCCACAAGTAGTCTTCATAATTGCCGGGATAGTCTCGGAACCTGCCCCCCTCGATCTCGAAGATTCGCGTCGCCAGCTTGTCGATGAAGTAACGGTCGTGTGAAACGAACACCACCGTCCCGCTGAACCCTTGCAGCGCTTCGAGCAGCACATCCTTCGCCCGCAGGTCGAGGTGATTGGTGGGCTCGTCGAGGAGCAGGAAGTTTCGCGGCCGCAGCAGCATCCGCAGCAGCGCGTAACGGTTGCGCTCGCCTCCCGAAAGCACGCTGATCTGCTTGAAGGCCTCGTCGCTCGAAAACAGGAAGCAGCCGAGCAGTGTGCGCAACTGCGTCTGGCTGCTCAGGGCGCCCGGCGCGATGCTGGAGAGATCATCCATCAGGCGGGCGCCCAGGTCGAGCGCCTTGTACTGGTCCTGCGCAAAATGGTCCACTTCCACGTTGTGTCCCAGGCGGAATTCCCCGGCCGTCACCGGCTCGCTTCCAGCCAGTATCTTGATCAGTGTGGACTTCCCCGCGCCATTCACTCCCACCAGTCCGATGCGATCTTCCCGGTTGATGACAAAGCTCACGTCTTGGAACACCTGTTTGCTCCCATAACTCTTGGCGACTTCGCGGAACTCGGCCACCATGCGTCCGCTCCTGGGCGGCTGCGGAAATGAGAAGTGGATGGTTCTCTCCTCGGCAGGCAATTCGATCCGCTCGATCTTCTCGAGTTCCTTGATGCGGCTCTGCACCTGCTTCGCCTTGGTGGCCTGGTAGCGAAAGCGGTTGATGAAGAGTTCCAGGTGCTCGATCTGCTCCCGTTGGTTGCGATAG